>Ga0102851_10000021_pt1 | contig 49384 bp, 61 predicted proteins | sample Mud3Dept3metaG_FD_79558 | JGI IMG/M metagenome (GOLD analysis project Ga0102851, IMG submission 79558) | Freshwater wetland microbial communities from Ohio, USA, analyzing the effect of biotic and abiotic controls - Mud 3 Core 4 Depth 3... | ecosystem: Environmental > Aquatic > Freshwater >... | reverse complement strand
GTGCAGGATTTCCTTGGTCTGTCTAGCAGAGAAACCAAGATCCGGCGCACGCTCACGCCAGAAACCGCTCTTATCATCGCGCCGCACTTGATGACTAGCCCCAATGCTAAGGGTGTAATCTTCATGCACGTATCGCTTCGAGTAGCCGGGGTAGAATTGATCCTCCGCTGCCTCTACTTGCTCAGGCGTGCGGACAAACAATCCCACTCCAGCAATACTAGTATCTTCCTCCATTGCCGAGGAAGATCCCTGGACGTTGAAGATTTGCGAATACTGCTCCGGGAATTCATTAAACCCACGGAAAATCAATTCCCTAATACCAGGGAACAGCTCGCGTTGAAATTGACCTCGCGTCATTGCCATTTGCTATTCCCTCCTACGCTTCTTTACTTTGCAGAGATGTGGTAAGCCGAACGGCGATCTTTCGGTAGCTACCAGACACGTTGCCCGTTCGATCAATTACTTGGTCGCAGACGAATTGCTTATTAGAACCTTGATCCGCCTGGACATACTGGCGGCTCTGGCGCAGCGTGGTGCTACCTGCTGCGTCTACCAATTCAAAGAAGTCACCAATTACCGTATCAGCAGCAGTCAGAGCCTCTACCTCAAACAGTGCTTGCTCGTCCTCGATACCGATAATCCACCCACCATCGCCATCCTTAATATAGTCCTGGGCCACAAGACCACTACTAACACTAGGCAGCGGATTGAAGGTAATACCTTCCACGATACCCAGGATAGTATCACTATTAAGAACAGCCCGCTCCACGCTCTCACCATCAGCATTGAGCTTATAAGCATCACCAACCATCAAATTAGTGCCCGGATCAACGTGTACTTTTCGTTGCACACGCTTAGGATTCCGAGTTCCCGCCGACATAAACAGGCGGAACCCCATAGGGGTGCTAGTATTTGCCATCTATAATTCTCCTATCTTGGCTCATCCCCAATTTCTGTTTTACGTTCCAACTTGAATTCAGCTTCGTTCTTAATCTTGTCAAAGGTGTCGTTGATAGACCGCAGTTGTGCTTGATTAGTCCGCGGCTTGCGGGATAGCATCTCCGCCGTGGGCTCGGTTTGCTCGACTACTTCCTTAGCAATCCGGGCCTTTCTAGCGTACCGTCTATCTGCCAGTACTTTCGGAATCTTCATCAGCACACTGTCGGCATATTGGACATAATTACTAGTAGGCTTCCCATACTCAATATCCAGGGTCTTGCTAATACCAACTTCCTCACGAAGTACCGGCACAAACCCTTCCAGCCGCTTCTGCTCTACCTTACCGAGCGGCTCTATTTGGTAATGAAATCGCTCATCAAATTTCATTACACTAAAAGGGTTGCTAGCAATGTCCCCGATATCATCCACGTTGTCCGCAGGAATAGCCCATTCGTTGCCGTATTCATCACGAATTATTCCAGCAACTTCTATTTCCTTGGCCTCCAAGGCATCATCCTCGGTAGGCTCTGTAGTAGGCTGTGGTTTATCGGTGATAAGATCCATTGTTATTCTCCAAACCGCTTATCGCCCTTCCGGGCCGCGTCGTAGTTCTTCCTGTAGTCCTCTAATGTAATACCGAGCTTCTGGCAAGTCCGGCCAATACTGGCCTTCTCCTCCTCACTAAAGCCACTAAGGGGGTCCTTACCACTAGTCCTATCAGCTCTCTTAGCCTCCAACGCAATAGGCGGCTTTGGCTTCTTCTCTGTTGGTTTAGTATTAGTCACAGGTATTTTTCCTTCTCGGACCATAGAGCCATAAGCGGTGTGCGCGGCTAATGTCCTCAGCCCCGGTGCTTCTCCATATTGCTGTCTAAGGGCGTTGTAGATATTGGTTGCCATAGTAAGAAACTCGGGCTGTTGTTGGATGTCGGGATAGAAGCGCAGCAGTGTTTCTACATCCTTCCCAGCCGCAGCCTGTAGTTGAGCAGTAGTAGCCTCCCTATTCTGTAGTTGCTTAGTAATCTTCTTCAGCAGCCTCTCATCCCTTGCCTTGATGGCATTAACAGGATCGGTTCTAAGCTGCTCAAGAAAAGTATCATCATCTGGCTCTACTTCATCCTCATCTGCTGGCTTCGGGGTTACTGGCTCTGCTTTAGCTGCTACTAAGCCTCGTAGATAAGCCAACTCTGTTTTTAGGTCCTGTAGCTCGGTGCTAATAGCAGGCTCAGGCTTTACCTCAGCAGGCTCCTCGGCACTAGCTTCTTCCTCAGTAGGCTCGGCTAGTTCCTCTTCCTCAACATCCTCATCACCAGTAGAGTCTGGAATCAACTCCTCAGTCGGCTTTGTTTCTTCCTTCAAGAGATCATCAGGCATTGCTAGCTCCTATCATCAAACCAGTCTAGAATAATCAAGATAATTGCCATTACTACCAAGACAGCGAACGCAATAGTCAGCACTTCTTCTTTTTCTTCTTCTTCATGCTGACCTCCTATTAGTTGGATTTCTTCTTCTTTTTCTTCCGCCGACTTTTCCGCGCTACGCTAAGGGCAATAGCCACTGCCTGCTTTTGCGGTCTGCCGGCCTTGACTTCTCGGCGTATATTGCTAGAAATCACCTTGCGGCTAGAGCCTTTCTTTAGCGGCACGGTCTGTCCCTCCCTCTTTCGCAGATAGCAGTCCAAGTACCAAGCGGCTTTGTAAATGTCCTCTCTGTAATCACCCTTGCGCCCCGCTCGGCTGATATACTTAACTGCACTAGCAAGGCAATAATCAACACCAAACCAATCAACAATAACATCAATAGGCTCAATAGCACGCCCAATAACGTAGTGCTGTGGATGGTTAATCGGGTCATCGTGTGTAGGAGTGCTTACCCGGCTCATTAAATTTATCCAGTATCTCAATCAGCTTCCAATATCTATCAAGATACTTCTCATCCTGTGGAGGCCCTTGCCAATCTATCTGCTGCGTAGTTGACGGAGAGCCATATTTCTTAGCCAACCCCTCTATAATACCCAATAATGGTACTTGCCTAGCTTGAAGAAGTCCTTGCCAATAAGGCCCCTGATACACTCCCTTAGCAACTCCCTCCGAGAATACATAGCGAGGATCTCGTAGTGGCCTTGTTCTGAATAAATCAGTCTCCCTTTCTAGCAATCCCGGTGCTACAGCATGGCCCATCTCATGTGCCATAGTATCCTCTTGTAGCATGTTAGGATCTTGCCCGAAGAACTTAGCTGCTTCAACTAGATTAGACATATGATTGGCTACGAAATTATGCTGACTGTAGGGTACTGTTATTAGCGAGTCTAGCGGAATACCAATAGCATCTAATAGCTCTATCCACGCCGGATTACGGCTACGGGTTCGTGTAGCCCCGAATATATTAGTCATACCAATATCAGACTCAGCCGCTTTGCCAGCCGATACGCCAATCTTATTTGGCACGCTATGCGCGTAATGCGTCGCGTCGGGATAGCTAGCTCTCATCCGATTTAGGAGTGCCGCAGCTTCGGGGTCTATTGGAATCAACTCGGCTTGCGCCTTGCTAGCAAAGGGCCACATAGCTAGTTCTTTCTAGAATCCATACCAAAACGGCCAAAGACAGCCAATTACGAAGCTCACAACAAACGTAAATAGCCACGTCAGGCTATGCGGTGGTTCACTGTCTGAAGATACTAAGCCAGAAGTCATAGGTCATCCAGATACCTAACGCAAAGCCTAGCAGAGCGGCTAGGACTGTAATAAGCGGGCTAAGCACAATATCGAAAATTGCACTAATTACACGCATTGAGTAGTCAATGCTCGACTGGTTGATTTGGTCATATCTTGGCATGGCTAGCGGCCAAGCTCCTGTGTACTGGTATTGATAGGAGACAATAAACTAGGAATAGCTGTAAGTCCCTCTCTTAGTAACTTAGGTGCATGCATAGCAGTTGACTTTATAGCATCAAGAATAGATAACTGCATCTGCTGGTCATGGGGATTCTCTAGCATAGACCAAGGCTGATCGAATATCCGCCATGTATCCTTCAGTTTATCTCTACCATAGACTAGGGCATCTTCGATCATATCATCCATAGATCGCGGGGGAGTTCCAAGTAATTCCCATCCCACTGCATCTATTGGACCCTCAGCCCAGGGGCTAACTCCGTTCTCTAACAGTGCTAATTCTTCCTCTCCAGATATTGGTGGAGTGTATAATTTCTTAGCTATCAGTCCCTTCGGTCCCCAAAGTTCTTCTGGTAATTCTCTAATAGGTCTCCGGCCAAATTTATCTGTTATAAACTTATACAGTCTAGCTTCCTCTTTCTGAAACGCCGCATCTGTTCGGTCAATCAGCTCATTACGATAAGGAGCAAGTTGTGTATTAGACCCCAATTTACCTGGTAGGTACTTAGCTCCTCTACTAGTCCAATATGGAGTGCGAGCAGCTAATAAGCTAATAGGACTAAGATAATCACCTGCCAGTCTACCTACATCGCTAAGTAATGGATAGTCATTAGCAGCTTCGGGAACCCCCCTAGCAGTCATTTCCTTAGTACCTTCCGGCCAGGGTAGAAAGCCCCAATTATTAACAAGGCTATCTAGTAACGTGGCCCGTAAAGTATCGAAGGCCCTGCCCCCAAATGGGACTAGGGGCTGCTGCTCTACGCTATCACTAGCCATTAGTTAACAGGGACACCTTCTATTATCACGTTCGCTAATGTCTTGGCTATCGCTGCTCGCAGCCAATTCAGCTCGGGCTAGCCTAATCTCCAGCTCCTTCTGCCGCTGCCTGATATCTTGATACTTAGCAGTTAGCACCTCTATATGTTTCTCTAATTCATCGAGCCGGGTCCAATCCATCATCCTATACCCTCTAGTGACTCGGGGCTACTGAGGACTAGTCTGAAGGTTTCAATAATACCCCGCTGGTATTCCTTCATCTCAAATGACTCAGCCTCGATAGCCTTTTCAATCGCGGTAGCAAGCTCCGCTTTCCAGAGCCGCGCTAGCCACTGCCACTCGGCCAGATCAGTTAGATTACTGGGGTCCAAAGGTCGGGCCATTGACTAATCCCTCGGATGGCTCTGCGGGCTGTGCTTGATCGCCGGGCTGCGAGCCGCCTGTCATTCCGGGCTGTATTCCCATTGTAGCCATAGCTTGCTGCATTTGCGCTGCCATAGCTGCTTGCTGCTGTTGCATTAACTGGGCAGCTTGCTGTAGGTTTAGGTGATGCTGGATGTGCTCTGCTAGGGTCTGGCGCTGTTGGGGGTTGGGCAAGTAGGCCCCAATCTTAGGATCTGATGCCAATGTCGTATGGCTACTAAGGTGCTCATTGTGATTGTCCATAGGGCTCGCCGTTAGGGGCTTGCCCATTGCGAGCATCTTATGCTCTATATCCGGGGGTGGGGCTGCTTTAGGATAATCCGGCCTGTAGATGGGGACATTCTTATAGTTCATAGCCTGTGTTATTTTCTGCACTGCGGCGTAGATCGTATCAGGCTTTACAATACCCATCTGTATTAGGATTGGATTGTTGAGGAGAGATAGCATATTCAGGGCCACATCCCGCTCTAGCTGGGCCGAGATTTGCTGACTATTGCCACTAAGTTGCAGGGACATCTTTGTATCTAGCAGGCTACGGTCGAATTTCTTTACTAATACCTCACCTGGGTGTGAGGATACTTGAAAGACCCGACCGTCGGGGGCGTATTTCTTATACAGGTCATAGACCTTGTAAAGTAGCTTTCGCAGACTCTCCAGCAGTCCATCAACAATGTACTCAGTTCTAATATCAGCCGCCCCGACTGTGCTCATGAATTCGCTAGCACTAGCACGCTTGCTAATAAAAGAGCCAACCTGAGCATCTCCCAGGCCCGCCTGTTGTTGGGCGTAGCGTTGTGCATTAGCTTCCTCATTGAAACTCCAAGTCGGGGACCAATTAGTCTGTGGAAAGCTGAAGCCCTTAGCATTTTTAACTGGGTACATTTTACCAGGCTGGATAGAGAGAATCTGAGGCGGTGTTCCTGCTGTGGGCTCATAAAAACCCCAAGGGGCGTTTAGCAACAAGCCTGCGTCTAGCCGCTGATTGTAGATAGCATTTAGAGTTGCCTGAATGTGGCGTAGCCACTCTACAATCCCCACGCTAAAGAAGCGGCCCGGCTGTAGGATGAAGTCAAACTTAACAGGAGTTCGACAGCCATCCGGGGATAGCTCGGCTAGTGGGGCTACCTTTAGAATAGTCCGGCTGCGGGGATCAGCCCATACTGCTAGTTGGACTTCCTTCCCTGTGGGTTGGTCATCGGTGCCCATTTCATTAGACCACCAACCTTCCCAATAATAATACTCCACCCACCGACGGCTGTAGTCGCTGCTACTGATGGCTTGTGTTTGGGTGCCTTCTTCCTTATCTAAGGTAGTAGTCTTAGGCTGCGAGCTTTGGCTATGGAAGCGGTCGCTGGCGTGGCCTATTACTTGTTCCAGTGTTGAGCTATCTAGGTCACGAAAGAAGCCACCCTCGATCCCGGCTAGGAAATCATGCAATGACAGAAATCCCCACCTACCGAAGAAGGTTAGCTCGTCAACATCATGGCCGCTGTTGACAATTATCAAGTCCTCAGAGCAGTCGATTCTCTCAATCTCCACCCCGTCGAACACTACTAGCGGCTTGTCAATTTCTGCTACTAGAGTATCATCTTCCAGCAGAAATGTAACCTTGGCCTGCTTTTCCTCTCCATAGTCCTTGTATTCAACAGTGTACTTGCCGAGGCCGGTTGGGGTTAGTTCGTCTAACTCAGGGAAGATAGACGACATAACACTAACCATTTGGGACTCTAGATCCTGTCCCTCTACTACCGTGAATTCGCGGGTCTCAAAGATGCGCCGCTCTTTGTGGCGATAGGCCGGGATTGCTAGCCCAATACCATCCACACATAGATCATGCAGCACTTGGCGCATTACTTTCCGCAACCCAACTACATGATCCAGCTCCCACTTGAACCATTGATTGACACTGTTTAGCTCGTCATCACTAATCGCTTCATCCAGACGTGTGAATTGGCACACTAGATCCCCGCCTAGCAATGCTTTATACAGACGAGCCTTAGTCTGCTCTACAAAAGTGCTACTAACAGGAACCTGTATGTTATGAGCACCCTCAAAAGGAAAGCTCTTACGCTCTGGAATACCACGCCAAGTGCTCATGTATTCAGTGTGATACTCACGGAACTTAGTACTATCAGCAATGGCGTTCTCGAAGTCGCGCTGGACACGGTTAAAGAGGGCTTCGTAGTCCTCCTCTGATAGAGTAATGCCAATTCGCCGCCTTCTATTCAACAGGGTCTCGGCTAACCCTGCTTCTACGGCAAGGCTTCCCTCTCCCGCATCATCTGGCGTGTCTACTAGCTCCGCGCTGTCGTCTATTTCTGGAAAATAGTCATCCATCAATACACCATTATTCCTCTACGATCCTCACGCTCCGGGGTTAGGTCGAGGCTATTACCCCCGAAGGCTAGTAGATCGTAGCTAGGATCAGCCATTGCTACATAGCGATGAATGTCGGGGAAGTCCTTGTTGGCATCCTTGGTCTTTTCTAACGGCGATAACAAGCGGCGGCGTGCATGTAGGCGTTCGTCCCATGAGAAACGGAGCATTTGATGAATAGGCCCGCCCTTTCCCCGGCAGCTCTCTAGCCACTTCATCCGGCCACTGCTAATCATTGACCTTAGTTGAGTGATGCCAATAGCAGTGTCGTCCTTGCCCAGCTCTACCTGATAGCCCTCAGAGCTAAAGACATCTTCCCAGCAATTGCCGCCTAGCTGTCTAGCCTTGCCCCGATTGGGGTCCATGTAGACAATAGCAGGCTTCTGGCCTATTGCGTCCTCTAGATCATGCAGGCGCTCAAAAAAGGCTTCTAGCGGAGATGCGGGTATCAACACCCACTGGAACCAATAAATAGTATCAAAAGGATCTAGCCATGCATACTCAACATAACAGGGCCGGCGTTCATGTGGGTCTATGCCCATTAGCAAGACACACTTACTAGGATCGGGGCCTTCTTCTATCGGAATAACACTAGGCGGCCTGTCGTAGAAGTCCTTGTAGACAACCCCTACTAGAGTAGCAGGGCGGCCTGTTTCGCGGACCATCCGCTCCTCATCATCTAGGGTCGCTAGAAAGTCCCTCTTTGCTATCTCAGGTAGCCACTGGTTTTCGTGAATTGTTCCTTCGATTACTTTTACAAAATCTTGCTCGCGGCCCTCGTCATATAGCCATGCTTCCTTTAGCAGTGTTGCAGTGATGAACATATAGCCATCAAGGGCAACAAGGCCCCGCATTACTGCTGTGTAGATATCACGCGGGGGAGGCTCATCGCACCATACTACCTTCCAATCCTTACCCTCTGCCTTCTCGGAGCCTTGGTCATAGGTGCGGAAGGCCAAGATAGAGCCATTGCTAAGGACTATCTCAACACACTGCCCAGCGGCATTTTTATGATACCTCTTAATACCGCCCGGAGGCATCCATGTTTCTAGGGTTGGCAGGGTTACTTCCTTATGGGTCTCGAAGTCCTCTGCAAAGACAGCACCCCGAATTGGGCCATTATCCTTCACGGTTCTATCAAGCCGGCCCCAAATTGGGCGGCCTAGCAATGTCTCTATGCATCTAATACCGCCGGCTGTTGATTTGCCATTCTTATTCCCTGCTACATACAGCAGCACGCGGCTGTCGTTGGTGGGGCAGGTTAGGAACTCTACCTGCGCCCCCGGATTGGGCTGGAAGTACTTAACAGGGTCTATCTTAATACTAGCCTCCAGCTCTGCTTTCATCCGGGCAAGCTCAATTAGCTGCTCGGTTGTGTAGCTACTTAACTCTGATGCTGGTGGCAGTAGTCTAGCAAGGGTTGCTGTTATGTAGTTAGCCGGCAACTTGCCCGGCCCCCTGGCTCGCTGTTGCGAGCCAGTCGGGGCGCTAGTGCGCAGTGGATTCTGTTGATACACCACTATTAATCCCTACTCCCTAGCAGCCTAGCAGCCTAGCAGGCTGATATTAATAACTAGCAATGGCATGGCCCAACCCGCCAGAGGCGGGCCATTAGGAGTCGAGCTTCCTAACCGCAATAGCAGGCTGTAGTTCGGAGATAATGGCCTCACGAATCTCAGCCTCGGACTTGCCCTCGTATGGATCTTTATCGGGGCGGTCCATTGCTAGGGAGACTCTATCAATAGGCTTGTGTCCAGCAATGGCTAGGATGTCCGAGCAGGCATTGTTGCGGACCTGCTCTGATTTAGCCCCAAGGGCTAGTCGGATCTTTTCCTCAAAAATAGCAGGAGCAATAGCCTGAGCATCTGACTGTACGTCTAGGATGGTCTCAATGGTCTTATCTTGAAACCGGCCCAGGATCTCCTTGCTGCTATCAGTGTTAATGATGTCCGTAACATGCTGGTCCGAGAACCCTGTAATGGCGGCGATCTCCGCATTTGTATGACCCTGATAATACAGCCGCAGCACGGCTAGCTGCCGGGGGGTCCATTTTCGGGGTTGCCATTGGCCCATTACTAGTCTCCTTATTATAGAGGGTCGGGGTGGCTGTTGGTAGCCTATTGCTAACCCAACAGTCCTCCAACAGTCCCTAACAACAATAGCATATTAACAGCAACTAGCAATTGGACAGCAACGCTACAACAGGCTACCAATAGCCGGCTGATATAGTTTGGAAGTCCTGTGTGTGTTCTAAAGTTATGATGGGGGACACGGTAGGGTACCCGCCCCCTCTACTAATGAGGCGCTTCGCCCTAGTCGCTAGCATTGTACCAAGCGGCTGTACTGCCATAGTAGCAACAGCTAGTCTGTCTGATTCGCACGCATTGATGAGGCATCGGGAGCTAGTAGGGGCAAGGTGTTCGCTTCGCTCAGTTGTCTAATCCCCACCGCCCCAAAGAATAGAAAAGGTGTCGCGCCGCGACCTGATTATTTAATACCGCCCCGCCTTTCGCAACGAATTGACACGCTCTAGTCATCCCGATTTAACTAGCACTATCTGTTGTGTCAATTCGTTTCGCCCCGTGTACTGGGTTATTAGCGTAACTAAAAGCGGCCACTAGCCGTTCGCTAATGACCGCCTCTAGTATTGTTGGCTAGTTGCCCTACTTTAACCAGCACTAGCCCGTAACTAGTAAGGTAAGCAGCTACCTATCGTTGCCAGCCGCACATACCGAACATTCCAGCGCACCGCCTGACGACCTGATCGTGTTATGGTTAGCTCACCTCCAATGCATAGCTGATGCCCCGGAGTGTAGACCGGGAGCAACTGCAGGTATTTGCCGTGCCGCTTGATAGACCAAACGACCTCAGCCGCTAATTTCTCACCATGCGGCAGCGTGTCTAACAATGCCCACGCCGCCGCCCTATCAGTTGGTTGAGTGAGCATAGTCACACCGTACCCACATTGAAGCCTTTAGGCCGCCGCCCCTTCTTGCCAGCTTCTTTGCCGAGCTTCTTCTTTAATGTACTAGTGCAAGCTTGACTGTAGCGACCACGAACGCCCGTACTGATGGCAGACCGCAGTTCTGCTACCGTCAACCCTACAGTGTAGGCGTAACCACGCCCACTTTCGAGTGGACGCTTGCCCTGTACTTCAACGGGCGGATCACCCTGCAACCAGACACCCTCAACCGTACCGCTGGCGTCTACTTCGCGGCACGTCCGCAGGTAACTAGCAAGATCTTCAAACAGCGCCTCCAATGTATCGCCAGAGTGAGGAATCTCAGGCACGAGCACTTGATCTACTTCGACTTGCCCGCTGCTAGTAAATTCCTTTGCCAGACTACCACCAACGACAACATATCGAGTCATAATGCCCCCTTCTAGTATCACCACCTCAGCAACCCCTACCGCTACCTGATGCGAGTATATCAGCTTCCCGAGGCTATGCAAGCCACCCGTGCCCGCTCAGAAGATTAGGAAAAGCAGGAAACAGGAGCTAGGGGCCGGGGGTAGTAAAATGAGGCTATTGCTGTTGTTGGAGTAATATGAGGCTACTGGCTTTTGCTACTGTTGATTGAGGACGGTGCTGTGTTAGAGCCGGGTGCTGGGAACGGGTGTGGTGTTATGCACTGCTGGAAGTGGTGCTGTGGAGGGGTGTTATAGTTCTCTGAGGGGGTGCTGTTAAGTAGTCCAGCAGACTGTAAATGATGTATCCTACCTCCCCCTTACCCTGTCTCTCTGTCATAAGCTCACCTTACACACACACACACACACACACACACACACTAATAGAGAGAGGATGGAAAGGTAGCGGGGGGAGATACCATACATCATTTACCCTCTATTGGACTATGGCATTGTAATAGTGCTAGGCACTATATCAATAGTCTCCTGTACCTGTTGTGTTAGTGTATTACACCAGAGCCGTGCTCTGTACCATTGGTGCTGCTGCCATCCCATTGCACCACTGCTATCCATATCCATGCCCCCCCAGCAATGCCATACTCACTCTGCCAGCCCGCCCCTTCGGGGCCTATTAACTCATTAGTAACTACCACTAGAAAGGAGCACTATCAATGGCTAATCCAAACAAACAATCTCCCACCAACAGGCGACCCAGCGCTCATAAGAAGCGCGTGTATAGAAAGCCAACAGACCGTCACTGTAAGCAGGTGCAATTGAAGTTGACTGTTGATGAGTATGTTGAATTAGCCCAGCATGCTGATGATATGAAGGTTAGTATTGTTTCTGTTATTCGACAGGGATTGCGGCAGCTAGGACTGCGGATTAATGAACCAAAGCAACAGTGGGAATTGAAGGACATAGCATGGGAGGATCTAGAAGATGAGGCAGACGACCACTAAGGGCTCTAGGCTGCAATACTCCGTGTATTTAACCGAGCACGAGCTGAAGTTGATTAAGAATCTAGAGGCCAGGTTGCGTATCAGCGGCGGTATTAGTGGTGTCTTAAGGCACTGCTTGCTAGAAGTTTTTGATAGCACTTATCGCTTCCATGATGCCCCCGCTTCGCGGGATAGTGCTGATACCTTTGCCCCGCCTCCCGATATCGAATCTTTCATAGTCGGCCCCGATCCCGCTGATGACGAAAATAAACCACCCGGCCCCCTTGACATCCTAAGCAAGCCGTGATACCTTGCCCCTGTTGAATAGGCACCCCGATAGCAGTGGCGACTGCGACCTGTTGAATAGCAACCCACCCCTTGAAAGGAGAATCTAGCAATGGCAGCAAAACAACGCTTCACTGTGGTAGCAACCACCCTCTCAGCCGAGCACTCTAAGGATAAGCAAGACCATGTTGATATGCGGCTTGTCCCCGAGATGCCCAACAGTGGCCCCTCTTTGGAGAATGTCCTTAGCGATCTGAAGGCGTTTACCGAGGCCTGTAATCAGGTGGCTAAAGCGGGCCGCCTTGTTGGCGTAGCTCCGGTTGGTGATCCGCCCCAAGATAAGGAAATTGACCTCCCCATTAAAAGCAGCGATGGTGAGCTGTATGCTATTGGCATCGACGCTGAGACTCTGCGCTCGCGTATTTGGACGGCTATTAACAGCGCCCATCAGCTCTCAATGCGGCAATCCCTTGTGTCTAAGTATGCCCCAGCTAAGACAGCAGCGGCTAAGGGCCGCCGGGCTAAGGGTTTTATTGTTTAACTAGCACTTGCTACCTAACAGCCGCAGTCGCCCTGTTGTTAGTGGCCTATTATCACTGCCCACCCCGGCCCGAGTAGGGGCCTGCTATTATAGAGGCCCCTACTTTTGTTTTTACAGGCTGTCTATGGATATGGTCTATCTATTAGCCGCCCTTATACAACCGCCTGTGCTGCATGAAATCCGTTCACGCCCTTGACTGCGGCAGGGCAAGTGGTTATCTTACACCAGTGACCTGTTTAACTAAGGAAATTCCCCACTAGCCAACTAATAACCAACAACACTAACATAGAAGGAGGTAGTCGATGGCTGTTGGAAAATGTGAGTGTGATAGCTGCATCAACGCCGCTGATAGTTGCTGCTCCAATATAGCAACACAGCCCTGTCGGATTAATAACAAACTCCTGCATCTCTGCGATAGCTGCTATCAACAGCAGCACATGGGCCGGCCCTATTCATTCGAGGATGGTCGGCCTACTGTGGCCTTTACTAACCGCTGCGGGTGTGGCAAGCTAGGCTTTATAATGGGCCAATGCGAGGACTGCTATCGAGCGGCTGAAGTGGCCCCGTTGCTAGCCCAGCGTGCTGCTTTGCTACAGCAGCTATCTGATAATGAAACCGCCCTAGCTAAGAAACTACAGGTCTTAGCAATCCTGCCCCCTATTGGCCCCTCCCTAAAGGCGGCCCATATCTGCCCTAGCTGCCGTATCGAGCAAGGCTCATTCTTTGCCCTGAATGAGCATATTAGCAGCGGCTCCTGCCCCGGCCCCACTAAGATCATTAAACAGCAACCCTCCTCTAAGCAAGCTCCTAAGCAGCCCTCAGCCCGCCGCGCTAGGGGCTTTATGTTTCCTACCTCTATTGACTAATAGAAAGGAGAATCGCTAGGATGGCATATTATCATAGTCGTCGTCGTAGTTGGTCCCGGCCCCCTAGAAGGAAGAAACTAGCCCGCCTCTGGCATGAGGATCTAGGAATGTTCTCTATCCCCGATCCTCCATTTGAAAAGAAACGTAAGAAGCAAGAGCTTATCTTTTGGCTCCGCGATAGCGGCGGCTATGATGACCCCGAGTCTAAGCGTTGGTATTATCCCGCTGATGTTAGGGAGAAGGTAGAGCATACTTTAGCGTTGTATGGCTTTTGGATCACTACCCTACAGAGATTCGATCACTCCCATATCTCTGTAGAAATAGAAGATGTCGGGGCTGATTATCTGTCTGAGTTTGCTGAGATTGTTGGCTATGACGATAATCCAAGCCAACTAACCCTAGACCAAGCCAAGCTCCTGTATAGGAAGGCGGCTATTAAACTGCATCCAGACCGGGGAGGCTCTAGTGATGCTATGGCCGAGCTTAATATAACATGGCAGCATGTTCAGAAGCAACTGTTTAAGGTCTAACCAATAAGGAGGTAGTAGATGGCTGAAGGTAGAAAGTTCAAGGTTATCAATGGGCGTATTATCTTCGATGACTCTATAGAGACTGTAGCAACTAATGGGAAGGAACTTGTTACTACTGTTAATAAAGAGCGTGTTGTTATGGTGCTGGATAGTAGCGGCTCCATGCAATCGCTCTGGTCCAATAAAACTCGACAGCTAGCCGCAGCAGAGGCGGCTGCCTGTTTAGCCAAGCGTAGCAGTCCTGCTTTTACTAAGCTAGGGCTGATTCAATTCAGCCACTATGCCGAAACCGTCATAGCCCCGACTGCTGATATGTTAATGGTAGCCGATATGTGCCACCCGCCCGCTATTGGGGAGACTACTAATTACTCTGCTGCTTTATCAGCCGCGGCTGAGTTGAATCCTAATCGGATAGTCTTTCTCAGTGACGGTGCCCCGACTGATGGAGTAGATGGCATCCTGTCTATTTGCCAGACCTACAAGGATCTCGGCATTAAGATAGACACCATTGCTATCGGGGAGCAAGATAGATTCAATGGCTCTGTCCTACAGCAGATGTCTAAGATCACCGGCGGTGTTTATACCTACTGTAAGTCACCTGAGGAATTAACCGCGCACTTTGCCAAGCTAGAGACCCGAGCCCGCCTATTGCTGGAGCATAAGGAGGCCTGTTGATGTATATAAAGCCAACCACTACCTACTACCGGGGCTCTCAGCAATGTGCTAGAAGAGGGCCATTTCTAATCCTAATGCAGCCGCCCGGCATGGAGGGGCTAGGATATCCAATCCGGGCCATTGTTAGGCAAGTAGCATTACAGCAATGCGGCCACTGGATGATGGGCCAGTGTCGAATTAAAGGGCACTGTATTATTCTATCAGGTGACTATGGCGGTGATGGGCTGCCTACTAGTGTTCCGATGGAAGTGTATAATGAGGGTGTTGAATTGCCCCGTGCTTTGGTAATAGAGTGGAACCACGGAGGTGGCTGGAATAGCGCCGGTAGTGAGGCCATGAATGTAAGAAAGTGGGCCCTGGCTACCTTTGCTAGTCCTAAGAAAAGGAGTCGCGGATGAGAGTTGCTGTATTCCCTAATGAGATAGAAGAGCCCCGAGATAACCCACTGATGGTAACAGACTTCTACGATAGCGAGTCCACCATTCTTATAATAGACGAGGATGACAAATACTTTCTAGTCATCACCACTATTATTGACTTCGGCTCTGGTGTTATAACAGTTCCGCCTGCTTGTTATCCAATCCCAACTGCTGTACTGGCTAGGTATATCTACAACCGGCCCATCGGCCACTAAGAAGGAGACAGTTGATGTTGACTAATGAGGAATTCTACCACTCCACTGTAACACTTAGGCGCGAGTATCATCTACACTATCGCCCAGACGGTTCGCTGGCGGTTAGCCAAACTGTTTACACACTTAACTTTGGCCCCGGCGGGCGCTGGTTCTGCTTAGAAGGCGAGATGGATATTGCCGCCCTAGCCGAGCGTATCTTCAGCAGCAATTACCGTGATTCTAAGACCATGCAATTAACCGTAAAGGAGTGGTGCTAATATGACCTACAAGCCAACCCGGAATCGCTCTGGCACATTTGGCTATACTTGTCCTAACTGTGAAGTGGAGACTACCTTCAGCTTCACTGGTGGCTACTTTCATCCCTGCTCTAATCCCGATTGTCCCGGCTACTCAGACCCCGGTGAGCCCTCCTATGTTGAGCCAACCGAGACTACTGAATTAGTCTGCAAAGGCTGTGGTCTTGTCTTTGATGAAGATACCCTCATTGAATATGGAGAAGAGCAAGCCTCTAGTTGGGAAGACTCTGCATTAGAGGATGAGGCCGATAGGAAGCGCCGTGATTATGAGGACTATGATCCCTATGATTCCGATAGGGCTGCTGATAGGTGGGAGCGCGATTGGGATAAGAAAGGAGGATATTAATGTCGATTAATTGGGACCCGTCTAAGGATTGGGATAGCTACTGCAACGAGCAGGACAAAGCACTAGCCGCGGAGGCTGCTATTAGAAGAACCCTAGGTGATAGAGTAACACAACTAACCTGCTCACTGCTGCGGGTCTATGGGATGCCCGCTATTATCCAGACTGACGATAGCATCCTGGCCGCTACCTATAAGGGGGAATTGATAGTCGATCTAGCCGTGAAGATTGCTACCAAAATTCACTTCGAGTGTGAGGGCTTTGCTGATGGCTTATGATGCAGTACAGCATAACGACGGGGAGAATTGGGATCAGAGTGATGAAGATGATGCTATTGCTATCTTTGAGAAGCTGTCTAAGGAGCATGGCGAGATCGGCACTAGGCGTATCCTGGCCCGTGTTATTGCCATCTTCCTAGACCGCTACCCACATTCCATTACCCTAATGATGGAAGAAGTGTCTAATCTAGTAGCTGATGATATCTTGTTGGAGCAAAGTCTGTCTAAGGAAGAAATAGAGGAACAACAAGATGCCAACATATGCGAAGGGGAAGATGAAAGAGAGCCGTGAGCTATTGAAGTTAGGGGATGTAGAGCCAGCGGTTAGGGTCGCGGCGGCTGTTTTGGATAGAGCATGGCTAGATCTAAGACTAGACCGGGGCCGGCACCTGCGAGATATAATAGAGTGGGTTCGGAACGACATAGCCGAGCCCTGTACGTTAATATGGTGCGCCGAGGCCCTGAAGGCGGATGTAAGGTGGCTACGAAAAGTATTCCTAGAGGAGATCAGAAATGCGTATTAGCACTGATGACAGCGACAGTCCACTAGTGGAGAAGGTCCGTTTTCTACCGCCGGGTTGGGACCTGCTAGGAGATGATGAATTACTGGCCCTATTTGCAGACCTGCGAGCTACTATTGCAACCGCCCCGACCCGCCGTGCTAGTAGCAAAGCCACCCCAGCCGAGCCAAAGAAATCCAGAGCTAAAGGGTTTATTATCTATTCAGAACAGGAGGCTGCTAATGATGTATCCATTGAAGACCCTAGTATTGAGTAGCCCAATGGGCCGGGTTGGTCTTGTTCCTAAGAACAACTACAGCATCAGCCGGATTGTTGAAAGGCTGAATAATAGTGGAGCAGCCGCAGGCTGTGCTATTGTTTTTGGCAACGGTGAGAAGGAATTTGTTACTGATAAGTTCGACGTGCTTGTTGCTAAGATCGACAAGGAGGCCACGGATGAGAGCCAGGAACAATTGGGTAATAGCCAAGAGATTGTCACGTCCTGAGATTACTAAGAGTGGCCTGCTACTACCGGATAGCGCGGCGGAGCTCCCCAATATAGCCACTGTTATATCAGTGGGCTCTAAGGTTCGGAACATAACAATAGGCCAGCTTGTTGTGTTTAGTAAATATCACGAGAGATCCTATGAGGACCTGTTGATTCTTAGAGACACCGAGATCCTGGCCACGATTGATGTATAACAGGGGGGAATAGGAAGATGATGCTAGACTGTCGAATGAGTGACTGTATTGTTGAGAACACCCTTATTGTTGATGACATGGGTAGCTCTATCTGCCTATTCACTGGCAGCTACCGATCTCTAGATAATTATATATGGATGGACAAAGAGGTCGCGGCTGCTTTTATATTCCAGAACATTGCTGAAATGGAGGTTGTTGATGACTGCTAAGGATTATCGACTGTTGGCTAATGTTATTAGGAAATCAATTCGCCACCGGCCCTGCGGGGATGATAGAATCAGCGAGGTAGTGCTAGATTTTGACATCTTCCTCGCTACCTTGACAATGTGTTTGCAGATGGATAATCCCAAATTCAACGAGCAGAAGTTCCTCACCGCGGCTACAGGGGCGAAGTAATGCAACAGGACTTGGCAAAGTGGCTAGCTAGTGTAGAGTGGTACGACAACAGCACTCTAACAAAGATCCTCAACTGTCCACGGTTGGCATTTTATTCTAAGATATACCAAGGTGGCCTTAGCAGCGGGGTCGGGCAAGCGGCCCTGTTTGGGTCTAGTATTCACGAGGCCCTGTCGAGATATTATAACCTACACGGTAAGCAGCCTGAGAGCAATAGGAGGGCCGAGGCCTTCCGCTACTTTGCCCGGAAGTACGAATCCCTATTCACGGCTATTGCTGAGAGTGATGTAGATGCCAAGTACACCCTAGCCAATGGGGCTGATATCTTAGATAACTACTTTGATAGCTTTCTCAGCGAGGATAGCCAGTGGATTCCTATCGAGAATGAGCTTGCTTTTGTTATTAAGATAGAACCAGAAGAAGGTGATCCTGTTGATTTTGTAGAGCCCTTCTATTATGTATGCCGGGCTGATGGGCTATGGGAACGCCGGGCTAATGGTGATCTATTTATTAAGGAAACCAAGACAACTGGGGGCGGTGTTGATAGGCGGCTGCTAGCACTGAAGATGGACCGGCAGACAATGGGCTATACGTATTGTGCCAATCGCTTCGGCCCCCGGAAGGTAGAAGGTGTCCTAGCAGACGTGCTATTAGTAGCAACTAAAACCCGACAGGCCCGCCGTGAGGTCTATTATAGATCCGAAAAGCAACAGCGAGATTGGCGGGTTCAGACTATCCGTATCATTCAGGCATGGCGTACTAGAAAGGCATCACTAGCTGCTAGTAGAAATCTAGAAGAAGGACTGAATGTATTTGAGCAGAACACGGACCACTGTACTACCTACGGCCAGTGCGGCTTCTACAAGCTCTGTTATCAGAGCCCCCATTTAATAGAGGGCTACGAGCAAAACACATGGAATCCCTTTAGCACTGACTAACAACAAGGAGACTGTTGATGAAGATTAGTGAGTTGATATACCAACTAGCAAAAGCCCGCGCCCTGCATGGAGATTTAGAAGTAGTAATTCGGGGCTATGAGGACGGCGTGAATTCAGTTGGCGGTGCTAGTATTGAGAAAGTGCTATGGAACTATAACGAGGAATGGTACTACGGCTGTCATGAGATTATGTCTGATAGTTTTCCTAACGATCAACTTGGCGATGATCGGAGGGGGTGTGCTGAGGTACAGGTGCTAGAGTTATTGGGTGTTAATACTAGAGAGAAAGGGAGGGATTGATGAAGGATCGTAAGGTATTTATTTTACTGGAAGTAACAACAAATGCAAAGCTCTCAGTTCTGAGGGATCGAGGCCGCTATATTCTAGTCAGCCCGGATGATGGTGCTAGCTTCACAGTAGAGCAGGTCAGTGCTAATGTAAATAGAGATATGCTGCGGGGCCAGCGCGTGCGAAATAAACCTAAGAAAGCCTAAGAAAGCCTAATCATGCCCTACACCCCCGATGATCTAGACCCCCGATATCGCCAACTAATCCGGCGGTTGCCCCTGCTAGTCAGCAATAGCCAGCAGGGCTTCTACACGGGGCTGCTGACAGCAGCAGCCCGCCGGATTGCTATTGAAGGTATCAGCCAAGCTGCTGTTGTGGAGGTGATAGATGTTAGTATTATTCCCAGTATCTACGGAGTAGCAGAGGAGATTGCCAGTGCTTATGGATTGATGCTACCTATTGACTATCACGCTAGTAGACAGGTAGGCCAGATATGGTTCTGTAGTAATGGAGAAGTGGCCCGGGAGATTAGGGAATTAGTAACCCAGGTGAGAGATGTTCCCTCTTATATATTGGGAATAGCAAGACTCTGTAAGTTTCATGAACGGCATACCACTTATCATATCACCGCAGCCAGAAGGGAAGGTTGAAAGATGAGGCAGTCCATTACTACCTACACTAGCAGTACTAAACGCGGCGCGGTCCTGAATTTTGGGCCGCCTAAGACTGGCAAGACCCGCTGCTGCTCCACTCTAATACCACTAGGAATGGTCCCAATTTGGTACTTCGACTTCGACGGTGGTGATAGTATTGAACCTTTTATTAGACAGGCCAAGATCCTAAATGCCAAAGATGAGGACATTATCCGCTTCACCTACCAACCCCGGCGTGGTGATAGGATAGGAGAGACTGATAGCCGGCCCCGCGGTCAGGGAAAGGATATCTTCCTAGACTTCCTAAAAGATTTCAACAGTCTCTTTGATAACGTCGGGGCGGATGGCGAGTGGAATAAGCCCGGTATGCCAAAAGTGCTAGTCTTCGACACCGTGACCAGCCTACAGGATATTATGCTGGACTTCGTTCTAGCGATGGCGGGCCATGATCTAGGCGCTCCCAAGACAGATGCTAGAGCCGACTTTGGGCGGGCTATGAATAAGATGGTGGAGTTGATTAATAGCTGTAAGAGCTTGCCCGTGCTGTCTATATTCATAGCACATGAGAAGTTGGATAAGAACGAAGTCACTAGTGAAGTTCGTATTGATCCCTCCTTCCAAGGTATCTTAGCCCAGCAAATCGGGCGCGAGTTCGGCACTATCCTCTATAGCACTACTAAGAAAGTAGGCCAGGACATTAAGTATATATGGATGACAAAACCCAGCGGCCTAGTGAAATCACCGGGCCTCCGGCACCACGATAATCTACCATTAGAAATCGAGCAGGACTATCGGCTAGTGCTTAATTTGGAGGACTAATGTCTGACTACAACGATGGCTACTGTAATAAAGTAACCGAGGCTGTCGTGGAATTGGAACTAGCAATACCGCACCTGCCCACCTGGGCTGTGATTGTAATAGCAACCCACTTGTCGATAATCATGCCGCTTGTTAGAAAACTAATGTCACGAGAATTGGAGCAATGGGAGAATGAGCAAGCGAAAGCCAGCCTACAAAAGATGGGAGGTGACATTCGAGTTCATTCTCCCGAGGAATATACCGCAGCGCCGCTTACAGGATCAGAGCCGCTGGGCGGTGCAGGTATTTGCAAAGGACGGGCTGCTAGTGCCGGTGAAGATGGATCGAATTAGAAGCCGCGTGCTAGAGGAGCTGAATGTTTTTCAGTTAGTAGACTATAAAAAGACCTAAGCATTGGAGGAATAGCAATGGCCCGAGCCCCGCCGTGCTGAATAATAACTAACAACATCACAACAACCACAACCACTACAACCACCATTGAAAGGATAGCAGCAATGAGAGTATCAGCCGATTTCAGCGATGTGAAAGACAACGTAGCAGTGCCGAAGGACGATTATGTTGTTAGGATTGACTCCGTGTTGGTCAAACCTAGTAGCACTAAGATGTCTACATTGATGGAGACCACTTTTATCATAGAGGGTGGTGACTATGACGGACAGCGGTTGCGTGCTTGGCCGATTATTAGCGGAAAGAGTCGGGCTGGTGATCCGCTAATCCCGCGTGAGTTCTGTAATTTAATCGAGGCAGCAGCAGTAGATTGGACTTGCGCCCACTGCGGGGCTAGCGGAGCCAGGGCTATTGCCCGTGGAACCGGCCCGGTCGAGGCAGGCGGTAATGGCCTCACTAAAGGTCGCTACTTCTGCCCCGACTGTTCTAAGCCCTTTGCCGTGAAGGACTTGGAAACCGATGACTTCATTGGCCGCCGCATCCTGGCCTCTGTTGATATCGACACTAGCGTTGACCCAGAGCGCAATAAGTTCGTGGCCTATCACCCGATTCCGTAACTGCTAACAACCCAATGGGGGAGTGCTAATACAGCACTCCCCCCTTGCTATAAGGAGGACCCAATAAATGAACTGTCCCCGAGATAAGTGCGCTAGCGTGAATACAATCGTGCTGCGCACCCTGCATCCGATGCATGAGCGGCTACCGAAGATATACAAAGGACATAATTTAGTCCGCCGCACCTATCGGTGCGAGGACTGTAAGTTGGTCTTTAATAGTATCGAAATAGCAGAGGAAGAATACGACGACCTGAAGCGACCTGTTAGACTACAGGCAGCATATGGGCGCATTTAGATATCACATAGGCCCCGAAGGCCCTACTACAGCTAGTGTAGCAATAGTGGCCGAGAAACCGGGCCGCGATGAAGCCGCCGCTGTGGATCAGGGTAAGCAGCCTCGACCCTTAATCGGGGCTAGCGGTAAGCTAGTCGATAGACACATAGCCCAGGCCGGCTATAAGCGGGGTGATGTATGGCTTACTAATGCCATCCAGGACTTCGACACTGTTGGAACACCTAGTGTTGAGGATATAATACGCGAGCAGCCCCGGCTGTTTAGGGAACTCGCAGCATTGCCAAACCTAAAGGTCATCGTAGCAATGGGCTCCGCGGCCCTGGCTAGCCTGACCAATTTCCACTACACTGATATCCTCAATAGGCGCGGCTCTGTCTTACAGGCCAGCAACGGTATCAAGCTAGTCCCCACCCTGCACCCGGCTTTCTACATGCGGGGCGAGTGGCGCTATAAGTCAGTTGTGGACTTTGATATCCGCCGTGCTTTTAAGGAAGCTAATACTAACAGTCTCCCCTACAGGAAGCGTGTCTACTACGTAGAGCCTGACTATCTAGACGCAGTGGATTGGCTATCCAGTCTAATAGGAGCAAAGGAGATCAGCTTTGATATCGAGCTATGGCGACGCCCACTGACGTTATCTTGCATAGCACTATCCGACAAGCCGGAGCGTGCCTACTGTATTCCGTTCGCGCACAACGACAGATCCCTATATTGGCCCATTGAGCAACATATAAAGATATGGAAACTCCTACAGAAAGTCCTGGCCCAGCCGGGCGTGCGCTACATAACACAAAATGGTCTCTTTGACTGTTGGTATCTGTGGAAGTTTGGCATTGAGACACCCTATATGGGATCAGGCTTTGATACCATGTACGCGCATCGTGTCCTCTGCCCCGACCTGCCACATACACTGGCCTTCCTCACTAGCATCTACACTGATGAACCCTATTACAAGGACGAGAGCGGGGACTGGCGTGATCCGGTTAAGATACCCGACCAACAATTCTGGATCTATAATTGCAAAGATGCCCTCGTGACAATAGAAGTAGCACACGAGTTAATGGCCGACATGGCCGAAGGTAAGCTGCTTGGCTATTACCAGGACCGCGTACAGAAGCAATGGGACAGTGTTGTGGATATGATGCGCCGCGGTATTAAAGTAGATCTAGAGGCCTTAAAGGCGCTGTCGGCTGATCTAACTAGCCAGCGGGCCTTCCTCGAAGCAGATCTAAAAACAGCACTAGGCCAGGACTGGCTGCCGAATACTAAGAGTCCTAAAGACATGGAGCGGTTCTTCTCTATCCTCGGCCTCCAGCCTAGCCTAACTCCAACAGGCCGGCCTAAAGCGGATGAGGAATCCCTTATCCACTATACTACTAGGGCCATCTCGGAGCAAGCCAAGGCTGCTCTGTTTGCGTGTATTGATATCTCGGAGACTAGAACCCTACTATCTGGCTTTACTCATCTAGCGGTAGACGAAGCGGGCTTCTATCACCCGCATCTAGATATCAGCAAAGCTGTTAGTGGGCGGGCAGCTAGCAAGGGCTCAGATAGCGGCGGGCCGCAGATCCAAAACATACCGAAGCGTGTTAGGGAAATCTTCATCCCTGATGATGCTGAGTCAGTGATACTAAATGCTGACTACAAGCAGGCCGAGGTTATGTTTGTAGCCTGGGATGCTAGGGATGAGCTGTTGATAAAGGCTTTTGAAAGCGGGGTTGATGTGCATAGGGTTCGGGCGGCTATTGTTTATAGGAATTGGGACTCTGTTGAATTGCCGTCGGCTGATGTATTGGCTAGTATCACAACCGTCTGCCCCGATTGTGTTAAGCTAAAGCTAGACAGCTGCCACCATGCCGAGCGTTATATGGCCAAACAGGCCGGGCTGGCCTTCGGCTATAAAATGGGTGTTCGTAAGTTCATCCGTATCCAGGCTAAGGAGCGCCTGTTTATATCACTACAGGAAGCAGAGCGTATTAGAGACAGGATCGTCAGCCCTCCTATCAAGCTATGGCAAGAAGAAGTATCAATGCAGCTCCGTAATCGTAGCTCCCTGACAAATCCCTTTGGCCGCATTAGGCAATTCTTCACGCCCCCGGATGAGGAGACACTCCGGGCCGGGCTATCGTGGCTAGCCCAATCAACCATTGCTGACCTTACCAATACTGCTATGATAAAACTAGAGGACCGCCTCCGCGGCTCTAGAAGCCGCCTACTAACAAATGGGCATGATGCCCTAGTGCTATCGGTACATAGGGGCGAGCTAGCAATTGTTGCCAATACCGTGAAGTCAACAATGGAACAGACCATTACAATTCATAATCGACCGCTGAGAATCCCTGTTGAGCTATCAATCGGCCCGAATTGGGGGCAGCTAGAGGAGCTGAAATGACAATTGACTACCTTAAAATACTAGCCATCTACAGCTTCATTGCTACTGACCTGTTAACAGTCGCGGCTCTAGTAGAAGGCAATGCTACTAATGAGCAACTACAGATGGCTATTAGGTTGCTAGAGCGCATCGCTGGCCGGCTGGAGATGATCGGGGCGATTGATGACTAATCTAGACATACTAGTATTCCTAGTCCTGCTGTCTATTCTAGGAGCAATGCTATGGCACGTATTATAACCCCGGTTGTGCTATTTATAATAACCGTCTTAACATTACCAAATGGTGTTGATTGTATTAATGCCTACAACACGGGGCAAGTGCTAACTAATAGCCTCCCCCTCTCCTACAGCCGTACCTTGCTAAATGGGTGTGTTATAAAATGGCAGGGCGAGAATCTCGCCCTGGAACAGTGGTGCTTAGGTCTTAGCACAAAGCACTCAGCACTTGGCCGCGACCGCTGTTATATTAATAAGGAATAGGACAATGCATGAATTGGCTGGGCAAGTACCTTGACTATACACATACCCAAGAATCCCCGGAGCTATTTCATTTTTGGGTTGGCTTGACAACAATAGCCGCGACCCTGGGTCGCCAAGTCTGGCTAGATCGCCGGTCTAAGGGGGTGACGTATTATCAAGTGTATCCGGGTCAGCTAATGGTAGTGCTAGTAGCCCCTAGCGGGAAGGGCCATAAGGGCACGGCTATTAGGCTGGGCCGGAAGTTGATGTCTCTAGTAGGAGTGAAGGTTATAAAGGGAAAGGGCAGCACTGAGAAAATTATCAACAATATAGCCGGCACGGTTAGCATCCAGCAGGCAGCAGCCGGGGCTATTAGTACAACGCAGCAAGACGCTGTTGCCACTATCATAGCCCCCGAGCTATCAGTGCTACTTAGCAAGGCTACCTATTCTGATTCATTAGTAGACTTCCTAACCGATATCTACGATGCTGAAGATCCCTTTACCTATATGACACAAGGAGGTGGGAATATAATACTAAAGAATCCCTGTGTGACATTCCTAGCAGGGGCCACCCCAACCAGTATCGGAGACAGTATTCCACAAAAAGCCCACGAGAGCGGCTACTTAGGCCGGGTCCTGCATGTCTATCACAATGGGGATGAAAAGGAAGGAGATGCTCTAGTAGACATAGACGACAGCGACCTAGACATCAGCGAAGTAGGCCACATCCAGCAGCTAGAGCTAGACCTAGTAGACGGCCTGAAGGCTATAAAGCAACTGAATGGTGCCTTCAACTACACTAAGGAAGCAAGGGAATGGCTAGCCCACTGGTACCAACAGTGGCTCCGACATCCAAAGTGGCAATCGGAGGGCTATCCAACTAGACGCACTGACCATATGCTACGAATAGCAATGCTACTGCGCATCAGCCAGCACCTAGACCTGACACTAGACCTCAATACACTCAAAGCAGCAGACATGGCCCTAGGTAGAATCGAAGAAGGCTTCCAGTTTGCCTTCGCTAATATCGGTGAAAGCCCCATTGCTAAATCCACCCAGCGCGTGATACTATTGCTAAAAGCACACGGGGGCCGCTGTACGTCGGCGGAATTAGCAAGGGGCCTGTACCGATATTTCCGCGATTATGATGAAATAAAGCAAGTCCTAAAGACACTACGCGAAGCGGGGCTGATAGTGTATGAGGGGATTACTAATCATATAGAATATTGGAGATTGCCCTAATCACTACCAGCAGACTTACTAGCATCACACTCATGTAGCTTCTCTGTCAGGGTTGCTTTCTTATATGACTGGCCGCAATCCTGGCAGAAAGCTACAATGAGCCGGCCCTGTTCATCGAACATCACTAGTTGTTCCATTCTTATTCAGCCTCCCTAGGCCAATGTTTGGATGATAAGCCTCAAACAATCGCAATGTCTCGGAGTCCTTTATTGTACGCTCATGTAATATCTCTACTCTATCCATTAATTTATCTATTGTCTTATCAATCTCCTCCAGCCTCCTGTAGATTGCAACATGCTGATCCACATTAGCCCGCTCGCTAGCCTGTATTTTCTCATGCAGCGCGGTTAGTTCCTTAGTAGCTGCACTTAGCCTAGCCAACACTCCTGCGTGTCCTTCCTCACTAGCATGAGCCTCAATAACCCTCCTAACATTAGCAACCTCAGATTGCCACCAACTGAAGCCAGTATACAGAGCACTGGCTGATACCATTATAAGACCTATAACCGGCAGGGAGACGCTCGAAGTGCTACCATTCTTTTCCTCTATCATCCCGACTTACTTGTAGATATCCCCAACACTGCCAATAGCAGTCTTGGTCCTCTCTGCCTTTATTTGGCCTATGATGCCAGACATATTTCTCCTTGTCATTAGCACACCACGCTGCCTTTCTCGGTCCATTATCGCCTTCACCGCGGACCAATTCTGTCCCTCTATCGCTGACTTCAGTTGATCTCTAGTTCTGTAGTAATCAGCCTTCAAGGCAGGGCGCAGGCCCAGGATTCTGGCTAGCATCTGCTGGTTGTTCAACTTCATAATAGGCTCACCGCCCGGCAATGTAACAAGACCTCCTTGTGAATATGCCTTAGCCGTCTCGGCTATATTACCAACCTCGGGCACGGCTGCTCTGATACCGGCTCTAATAGCACGGGGACTAGTCCATCCCTCTTTACTAGCTGCATCCACAACACCCAAAGCCCCGCCGAAGGTCGGGCCTAGTACCATTGACATTACATCCGTGGCCCCAAAGCTACGGGGCATGTTAAAAGGCTCCACTCCCGCTGTCACGTCAATCGGGGGCATATCTAGCCCCGCTGTTCGCAGCGCCCAAGCCGCTCCATTAACATCAGGCAATGGCGGTAATCCATTCTTCAAGAACGTATGATTAACAGCCTCGAAGAATGGCAGTCCCATTGGCCCCGCTACTGCTACCAGCGCCCCCATTGCCCTAGCAAAACCAGCCGGGTCGTGCTTTGCCAAGCTGAATAATAGTGTCCCGTAGCCAACCCTATAAGACTGGAACTGCCCCCAAACCCGCCTAAGTGCCCCTCCTGCAAAGGCTAGTGGCTTCCCCTCCTTTGTTAGAATAAACTGGGTCGCATCCACCACCGCTCTGGCATACCTATCCGCCATCAACTTCTTCGACATCCCATCTGTTATAAGGAAAGTCTTAACAATCTTCTGCGCCTGCTGGGGATTAAAGCCGGGTTGATATGCTTTAATACGGCCGGCCTCATAGGCCACGACTCTATTAAAAGCCTCGGTCCACTCTGCTAGTCTAGCAATCGGCCAATGCTTTAGCAAGGCATCTGTCTTAGTAGCCCCTAGACTCTCGGCCTCCATTAAGAACCGCTCGCCAGCTTCTCCCAAAGCCCCAGCCGCTCTAGCCCGCATCCACGCATTACCTACCCCCGACGTGCCCGCCTGTTTAATGCCTACCTTGCCGCTAGCCATTGCTATATAATCCGCCACAGCAGTAGCAAAGGCCCGGCCATATATCTTACCACCAACTAGCGGATACACCGTCAGCCCGGACTGCGTGAAGTTCACTAATGGAAAGCGCAATCCCATAAACAGCTTAGTAAACGCAGTGAACTTCATCCACTCCGACACAGCACGGCGGATGTTATTCTCGTCTAGATACTTCTCCCCTACTGACCTAACCCACGCCGGTAGGCTGGGCTTTGTAAAAGTAGCCGCGAGCTGCCGTATCCAAGTGTCTTCATTAAACCCCTTCACGCCCCGCTGTAGATTAATCCATTCAAATATATGACTCTGTAAGTCTACATCTAGCTTACCATATGCCTTGGCCTGATCCAACATAGCTCTGGCATTGTAGAACATATGATCCATGTATCTCTTATTCAGAGCGCCCCATATGTATTTAGTAGTAACACTAGCAAAGTCCTTAGAAAAGTTCTCATCTGGAAACTCTCTAGCCTCTGACAGCGGGCCGTAGTATTGCTTCCCCGGTAGATAGGAACCAAAGGTGTCCTTAGCATAAGTCCGGGCTACCTTCTGCTTCTCTAGCTTATCCAGCCGGGCCTGCGCTTTAGCAATAGCCTGTTGCCACTTAGCCTCACTAGCCGGGCTACCTCCCATTGCTATCATCTTCTCGGACTCAGCTATTGCCTCCCTCAATAGCTGACGCTCGCTAGCAATTTGCATATGAGGAAAGTATCCATTTTCATATGGTGAGAAAGTCTTGTAGTCATAAGAGGCGTCAAACTTCAGCATACCCTCGGTCTTTTCAGCTAGCGTCTGCCATAGTTTAGACGGGGCCGGCGTGATGCCTAGTTGAATGTCTCGGATTAGTTCTAAATCCGCCCCGGTTTCCTTTCTCCCTAATAGCCGCTGAATCCACAGCGCAGCCTTGGGATCATAGCCCCGCGTAATACGCCAGAGACGGTCCATGATCCAAGTCCTATATCTAAGAATTGCCTTCCCCATTCCCTCAGTTGGAGAATACCCTTCAGGTAGTTTATAATTACCATCCAGTCCTAGCTCTAGATTCTCTGCTACATGAATAGCCTCATCCCCCTTCTCAGCAATCTCTGGGAACTCCTCCATTATCCTATTCAGCTTCCGCTGGAGGGACGGGGCCAGCTTTAGCATCAGTCTATTTCTAGTACCAAGCGTAATATTGTAGAACTTATGAGCAAACTCATTCTGCGACATCCAACTAACAGGAAGCCTGTATTTAGCAAGGATACCTAGCCGACTGAGAGTATCAGCAGCCTCACCCGCTGCCCCGGTTCCTAGTACCTCATCAGCCGCCCCGTCGATCCCATACACTTCCTCCATAGACATCGGCCTACGCTGGACATTAGGAACCTCTTTCGGGGCTGCTTTGGGCTTGCCTATTGGGTCTAAATAAATAGCACCCTTCTCACTCCCTAGATATCCCTTTATATACTTCTCCCTGAACTCAGACTGTCGCAGCCACTCTGTTAGGATTCCCTTAGCTTGCGCTAGCAGGCTCTCTGTTTCCTCAACCGGGGCGTCGGCTAGCTTCTGTACCATCCGGGCTGCATCTTGGATATTACTAGCAATCCCAAAGGGCTTGTTATTGGCATCTATCATTAGCCAATTCTCATTACCCTGCGTGGGCCAAGCCCCCTTGCGTTCCTTAACAGTGATCTTCTTAATAGCCCCCTTGTAGCCGTCCGCGGTTTGGTCTAGATATCGAAAGCCAGCATCATCCTCTAGGGTCCAGCGATGCGAGATAATCTTCTTCAAGTCTAACTCAACAGGCTCCTTAGCTGATCGCAGCCCTATCTGAGAACTAGCTTCTGTAATACGGGGCTCTCTAACAATTGGCAGCTCATCTGGTTTGGGGACATAGATAAGATGTGTTAACTCCTCCCCGGTCTTGCCAATCCTAATTGGATGTGCTATAGATAAATTAACAAGCCGCCGTTCCTCGGCATCTGCGTTGGGAATAACAGCCCTAACAATCCGGGCTGACGGGCCTATTTCCTCCGCTAGCTTCTCAGCTTTACTACGATCAATAAACCAAGTATGGTCAAACCTAGCTTCCCTAGTACCCTTCCCCGCGGTTGTTATTCTATCAGCTTCTAGTTTCCTAATCTTCACCAGGGCGTCATCGGCGCTGCCACCGCTTAGTTCCTCAATAGCATTACCCGCCGCGTCCCTCACTAGCACGCCCTTCCTAGGACCCCGTAGTGATATGGTGTATTTAACAACACTAGCAGTATCTTCAGGGCCGCCTACTCCCCTCCCTAATAGACCTTCCTCAGTGGGTGCTATCGGCCTAACCTCAACACCCCAAATTTTATTACTAATCCTCTTACCAACCTTCACAACCGGCGCAACACCGGGCAAGCCTTTTGGATTAGTTCGCTCTACTTGATAAATAATAGTATGATTCGGAGGCGGGGCTGTCTCCCTTGTGTACTCAGTATCACCATACCGCATAGACCAACGCTCAGTATCAGCAACAGTGCTAATACGCTGCGCCACGCGCCTCTTAGCCTCCGGGGTCTTAGCAGCTAGCTGCTCCATCTTGCCCCGCAATTTAGCAAGATGCTCCTCTACCGCAGCCTTAGCCTCTGCTGCGGTATTATAATTACCTAGCTGCTCAATGTCCTTAGCCGCCTCTCCCTCCATATGCGGCCCCAACGCGGCCCATGTTCCATCATCATTAACCTTAATCTTCCCTGCATACAGGACCCTAGTAATCTCGGCCCCGCTATCAGGGTCAATATCAGTCTCCACGACGCGGCCTAGCCTTGTAGCTTTCCAGCCCTTGCCACTAGGCAACGCGGATTCCTGAATCCGGGCCTTTGCTACCTTTACTTTCTTAGCAACCCTAGCCGCCGCGCTTTCAGCACTGTCCTTGATAGCCTTTGCTACTTTCTCGGCTAGGCTAGCTGCTGTAACCTCGGGCTCTACCGCGGTTCCTACTGTCAGTGGATCACCGGGCTTCCAATCCGCGGGTAGTTCTTCCTTAGTTGCCTTCTTAAAAGCACCAGCCCGGCCTACCTCGAAGCCACCTTTTTCACTCGTAATAGGTGCTATTGCTGCCTCAACAAGATCCCTTAGCTTCTTAGAAACCTTCGGCTTCTTCCCAGCTTCCTTGTCCTTTAGATACTTATCCACCTGCCGGCCAAGAGCTTCTTCTTCCTTTGTTAGTCTATTAGTCTCATCCGCCACTTTCTCCGCGTTCCACTTAGCATCCAGCTCTGTTAGAATAGCATCCAGCTCATCATCTACAACACCAGCCGGCCTCGCCGCTGCGGGGTCTAGCAATGCTTCAGTAGGAATACCCTCAACACTAGCCTTGGAGACTCCTGTGTTGTAGATATCTAATGGGTCTGTTGTTGGATCATAGGGGGCTAATGGCTCACTAGGGCGATTCCAATTAGCAGGGTTCGTATCTGTTACAAAATTGCCATTATCAGTAATCCAGCCCCGCGTAACTGATTTAGGATCTACTTGCGCAGCCCTGATAGCCTCATCGTGCGATCTCCCATGATAAATATCTCCCTGAGATGTTTTAATAGCTGGACTTGTTATTCGCTCTGGTAGCCCCGATGGTGATGCTTTCTTCTTAACAACAGTAGTCCCTACATCCTTGGACTTCCCAAATGCCAGCTTTATATCATCATTAATTGCGTTTCTATTTGCAAAAATTAAATCAGTAAGTTCTTCTTCTGTTACTAGCCTTACATCTTCTGGAGTTCTTAGGCGAAGATCCTGTGTAGATCTAGTAATTTCCCAATCTAGCGCACCAATACGCTGCCGTGTTATTCCCATAGTTGGCTTAGGGATAAACGCCGCCGCGTCGGCCCTAGTTTTAATGAGTGGTATTTTATCAGTAGTCCCTACACTAACCTCCCCAACCGGCTGGGACGTTACCGGCGGGGTTTCTGAGGGTGGCCTGCGGCCTTCCTTGTTACCTTCCCTTTAACAGCATTTTTCTCTGCCTTCTTTAACTCTGCTAGCGCCTCGTCTACTTTCGTGGCTCCCTTTGCTGTTAGATTAGGAAGTTCACCAACCGCGGCGAGGGTAGTAGGATCAAGTTCACCATAGATAGTAAATTGCTCCGGGGCACCTTCCCCTATCGGGGTTGTTGCTGTCGTCGTGGTAGTTGTAGCCTCACTAGGTTTCTTCTTACTCTTATTCTTCCCGGTTGTCTTTTCAGTAGTAGGAGTAGTAGGAGCGGCCTTAGCCCCGACCTCGCTAGCTGCAGTCGTTACATCACCATGCAGTTCCTTCAGTAGCTTCTTCGAATTAGCTAGCTGCTGGCGCTCCGCCGGTGATACTGGCTCATTATCTGCTATCTTCTTAGTAATAGCAGTTATAACTTCTTTGTGCTTTGCATAAGCCGCTGCTTTTTCCTCTGGTGATAGTGGACTAATAACAGTAGGTTTAGCCTTTCCAGCGTTATTAAACTTCTCAACATATGCCTCTAGATCAGCTGGATCTATAGGTGATAATTTAGCCTTATTGCGTAGCTCTATCTTATATGCTACCCAATCACCATAAGATCCAGTCCAATTATCCGGGGCGGGGCCGAAGATATCTTGAACCGTCTGTGTAAGGTGGGCATCTGTATCTGTCATTGGGATAATATCAGGACTGCCCGCCGCGGCTAGTGCCTCATTAACCGCTGCCGGGGTCTTTAGCTTAAAGCGTTCCATTGTAGTACTAATGGGCTCGCCGTAGTACTTCGACAGATACTCGATAGCATTACTAAGATCCACCCGCTCATTGAAGCGGGGCTTATTGGCGAAGTGACTCCCAATAGCCGCCCCGATTCTACCTGTAGCTGCCCCAATAATACCACCCTCAATAGGCCCACCTTGCGCGTACCCATACAGGCCGCCCAAAGCACCGCCAACTAGCGTATCTTCAACCGCCCGCCGCTTTCTATTCAGGGCAATAAACTTCGCCGCTTTCTCCTTAGTCGCCACCGCTTCATCTAGCAATCCGCCAGCGGCCTTAGCACCCTTCTCAGCTTTAATAATAGCCAACGTATCATCGGGTAATCCTATCTTCGACAGCGCCCGCTTTGCTGCTAGTCCTCCAACAGCACCCCTAGTGCCAAATACCTTTGCCAGCATACTGCCCTCGGGGGCACCTGCTAGCAATGCCGCTGGAACAGTCCCGCCTACTATTTGTCCAGCAATACCACCAATAGACTCATCACCTATCAATGGAACACCTGCCGGAACACGCGGCCCTTTTGGAACCTCACTAGGCAAGTTCCAAAGATCCTCCCCGAAGTGGGTTGGGTAGCCGGCTAAATTAGCCCCGATGTCTACTAATGACCCAACCGGCGTCAGTGCTCCTGATACTGCACTAACAGCCCCGCGCCGTACCAGCGGAACCAGCCCCGACTCTTGCTGGCTAATAAACTTCGCCACATCCGGGGGCATTGTAATGCCACTGTTGAGCTTATCCTGTAGCTCATCAACAGCAGCGCCCCACTGTAATCCTTTAGCCTTAGCATAGGCCGCTACAAAATCTTCCGGGGTTGGCATCATTTATCTCCCATTCACTAATACGTACCAAGGCCAAAAGGAAGTGTTCCTTGACCATATTTACCAGGGCCAAAGGGGCCATTATTTCGCCAGTAGTTTAGCAGCGGGTCCCAGCCAGTACCACTATTAAGAGGAGGCTCTATAGATGGTACATAAACAGAATATGGCGAAGTAGAACTATAACCACCACTGAGGGGATCTTCGGTACTAGCACCAGGGCCGGATCTAAGAGAGCCTAGCCAATCATAGATACTATTAATACCATACCCCGGTGGGCTACTAGCACCAGCACCAGCTTCAGAGCTAGCGCCTCCTAGTTTATTAGACTCATATAGCTTCTTCAGCTCGTCTATTAGCCTCTGATCCGCGTCTGTTTGCACCGCGCCATTACCACCCGGCGGCGGCGGCGGAGTTCCCTGCAATTCAGCAGGCACCCCTAGATTAGTAGCAAGCCAATTAGCCAATCCCCTACTACGTTCCCTATTAGCAGTCAGCCTTTCATTAATCATTTTCCGATCAGCCATTAACTGCTTCATGGCCTCGGGGTCGGCCATATACAGGGGATTCTTAGCCAACTCATCTAGCTGCTTCAGCAAATCAGTATCAGTCCTAATATCAGCCTTAGCTTCTGCGAATAGCTGGCTAACCCCGGCAATCCTCTCACGCTTATCAGCAGCCCCTCCGCCACCCATTGCATTAATCCGGGCGTTCTCGGCCTCGATTTGCTTCTGCCGATACATCATATTAGTCAGCCCAGGCGGCTGCGGTGTATTGGCAAACTCACTAGGATCAATCCCCAGTGACTTCAGCACACCTATAGCATAAGGCACCCCGCCTTCTGCTACTAGACTTGTAAACGCCTGTGCTCTATCAAACTTAGCCTTCTCGCCGCGCTCCCGTTCCTCGGCTATTAGCTTGGCATAATTAATATCCTTATCCTCATGCATCGACAGGCCAAGACTAGCCGCGGCTTCTTCCTGCGGATTCAAGGCTCTAGGCTTCCCGGCCCCGCCAAAGATTCCATACGGCACTACCTGATTAGGAATCTGCCCTTCCCTATAAGCAATCCCGGTAGCACTCCGTAAATTATTAATAGCCCGGCGTTGTAGAGCATCACGGGCCAAATCAGCCCCGATGCTAACCCCCCGCCACGCCTCCCCACCTGGATGCTGCTTCAATAGTGCCATAACAACATCCATAATCGGGGTCAGGCTAGGCCCCAATGGACTGGTCGGATTCAGCGCGCTATATGTGCGGCTATTAGGATCTAACACTTCGGGAACTCGGGGCTCCCCAAGTGAGAATTGTGGATACTCCCTAGTCGTGTCAAAAATGCTTGCCATTAAAACAGTCCTCCCAATAGACCACCAATAATAGGAATCTGACCCCACGCATCCATCTCAGCTTGCTTCGCGCCAGTCTCAATTTGGTGCCTCTTTGCTCTATTACCTTCTTCACTAGCAAAAATATCAGCGGCGGATTGATAAGAATTCATTAACGCTTCCAGCAGCTTGCCATAATACTCTGGCATAGCCGCGGCTGCCTGTCTATAAGCTCCGTATGGAACAGTAGACATTTCCTGTCTGAGTAATCCTCTATCTCCGCCCCAGCTAGCCATCCGGCCCTGTGTACTAGTTTGACCTGGTGCTTTACTTAAAGCATCCGCGGTTCCACGTAGTGAGGCTAGGATAGGACTATTAGCAAAGGGATTCCCAGTTCCTAGCTGCGGGTCCATCATTCCAACTAGTCCCTGATTTAGCATATTCCTAGTCTGGATAATGGGCTGATACCACACGGGGTGGTCAGCTGAGTATTTGTACTGAGTACTGGGCTTGAAAAGAAATGGAGTATCATACACCCCGGGCCCGGCATAGCGGTTAGTATTATCAACCATTAATACATCCTTTCCATACCCAGTAGTTGTCTAACAGTAGGATCAACAACATAGTTATCTGGTCCCAGTCCGCCAAAGCCAGCCTTGCTAACATTAATCGGGGTGGAGCTATATTGCTGTGGATTATTAAGAATAGTACCTAGCGCCCCGAAGTTACCAGTTCCAATGGCATTACCGATCAAAGCACCTTGGCCCATGCTAGTTAATCCACCTACACCCATAGCACCCATAGCACCGCCTCCCAGCGTTGCCAATAACCCGACTCCACTTCCTATTGTAGACAGTAGCTTATTAAACGACAACGCATCTTCAGCCGCTTTAGCTTGCTGGGCACCCAAGACACCTGAGTTAACAGTATCACGAAATTTAATATCACCTGATATAATACCTTGCATTGCCTGCAACAAGGCTTGCTTGCGGGCAACTTCACCCTGCTGGGCTCCATACTCAGCACTCATTACATCATTTCCATATCCTTTCCAGAGTGCTCTGTTGGTTAAATCCATAGCCCCACTGCCTTGCAGACCTCGGCTATACATGGAGGACATAGCCTTTTGGCGCATTGAATCCATATTCCGGGCTGCGGTGTCAACCCCACCTGCGGCATTAACACCAGCAAGTCCCGGCCCATTGTATTGCTCCAAAACACTCAACAGGGCTCTATTCCGCAGCCCCGCCGCCGAGCCGGGCAAGCCTAGTATTTGCTCCCTAGTATGCCCACCAGCAGGATTCCACGGCTGCGGGAGCCAATTCATATCAGCCTGATACGGCCGCTGGGTTAGGCTATTAAAATCACCAAATAGGCTTGCCATACTAGCGCCTCTCTCCCATGTCTATATAGTCTACCTGCATATTACTAAGCTCGGCCCCGGTTGCGGAAGTATTCGTCAACCTTAGCTTAATTCGATTCCCTATTACCCCCAATGGGTTCTTATAAAGTAACGTATAAGGTACCACAGGTTGCCAATCAAATTTGTCAGTCTTATATTCCAAAACCCAATCATCAATCGTGCCCTCTACTCTTAAATACTTAAACAGCTTCCTATTAGGCAACTTATCAATAGGCAACCACTGCGTCTCAGCCACGGCTGCGGTATCAGTATCTTCTGCAAATAACCTATACACTGCGCCTGTGTTACAGAGTGTAAAGCAAGAGGCTAGGATGATCTTATTATTAGCCCGATCCTCTACTTCAGCCATTGTATTAACAGACCAAAAGGTTTCAAATGGATTGTAGATACTAAAAGGATGCTCCCGGCCTAGCTGGATCATGATAATCTTAGACTTAGCCTCGGACTGATCTATATATGCTATAAGAGCAGCTTGCTGGGAACTAAAGTATGCCGTACAGATATATTGCAGTTGGAGTCCATAGATAGCGCTAGTTATATCAATGATCTCTCGCCCAATAACAGAGATAGAATCACCCGACCATAGGCTAAGTCCGGGCTGGCTAAAAGTTATCAACCCAGTCGGGGTCTCTAGCACTCCCCTCTTAGCAACAATACCCGAGGCTTGCTGAATTGGAAGAATTGTAAAGTCACTAAAATCCACCCCGACCAGCCTAACCGCCGAGCGATCCTTTAGTATCAGTAATTGATCCGCCTGTGCCTTCAGGGAAACAATGTCATCATAACTATCACTATCTACTACAATGTAATTATCAGAGGGCCAGCTCCAAAACTCACCAGGCTTGCTGAAATTCAACTTGGCCCGTATATCCTTATCAACGATCCACAATCGACCGCGATAGCTAGTCCCCCACCTAGCTAACGGAGGTGGATCATTAGCCCCATAATAAGGTGCCGGTGTTACTAGCAAGCTATCCGGGGTCATGAAGCTTTCGGCTATATTCCCAGTGGCCGGATCGGTTGGGTCGTCGAAGCCGACTAATGTAACATCAGTTGGCTCGCCGCTGGCTACGTTATAAACTGAGCTAACAAAGTATTCATCTGTATTAGCATCCTCGGGCCGACTAACCCCATCCATTACATTAAACGGGGCATCGAAGATTGGCATAGCCCCATCTGCATCTGGCCCGTACCACTTATTCTCAGCGGGGCTATGCGCGGCCACGTTAGTACATAGATACAGCTCGCTACCCCCATCACGAGTAGCATATAGCTTGAAGTGTGTATAATTACCTACAGGCCAAATATGCAATAAACACATCACCCAGCCAACAAAAGGATAATTCGGCTGCTGTGGAATACTATTAGGGCCAATTGTATTAGTCCATCTCTTTGTAAGATCCTGGCTGCGATAATCCGAATCTGTGGTAGGACTAGTCTCGTGCTTTGTGATAGGATTGTAGAATGTAATAGCATACTTCCTATGCACCACAATCCCTTGGCCCCGTTGTTCGTCATTAGTATAAGCTACATAATTAACCCCTAGCATTAACCCTAACCAGCCGTGGCCAGTATTAGATATACCATGTCCTACTCTCTCAATAACACTCTCCCCATCCCAGGCCCACATATAACCATCAACATCATTAACAATAATCCAATTAACCAACTTCTCCGGCCCGCCACTGACAACCGTGGCCTGCTGAATAGCATACCAAGCCTCAAATGGCAATGTCACACCGAAAGTATCCAGTAGTAGGTTATTCTCAATATCATAAATACTACCATCTTGGGCCAGGCCGATGATCTTAGAATCATCCGCCGGGGTGCGGCGGTAGTTAAAAATAGCCACAAAAGGAGAACTGAAGAATGTATCCTCATCAGGATACTGTACTAGTCCCTTGGTCTTCCTAATCGCCCCCGGCAAATACAGATCAAAATTCTCCAACTGTTCCCATGTATTAACAGGCCGACCTATATCACTAGTGCTGTTATCAATACCCTCGAACCCACCTAGGACTAGGCTTGCTGGAGTTGCTTTATTCATGACAGCCTCTTTATCAATTGCGCCCGGACACCATTGTTAATCAGCTTCCTAATAGCCTGCTCTGTGCTGTCATTAGCTGTTACAAGATCATCCTTTGTAGCCATTCTACTAGCAATACGGGTAGCTAATTCAGATACTAGATCCCTAACCTCTACAACCAACTGCTGTGTACCAGCAAGCACAGCAACGGGACCCAAACTATCAAGCTCAGTAGCCATAAGATCAAAGTAGTAAAATCCGCCACTAATCTCATGCGCTGGGTCATCTGTTGCGACTTGGAAGGCTGCTCCATTCTTGCTAATCTGCGGATGGATTGTCTGCCCGGCAGTGCCAGTATAAAAAACAATCCTGGTTCGAGTTCTCCTCTCTACAATTCCAGCAAAATCCATACCTAGCTACTCCCAAAAGTACGGCATAGGATAACTACGTCGCGACATAGTTGCTATTGGCGTAGGAGTGACAGTCGCACAGATAATTCGCCGTGTGCCTGTCGGGGTGCTAGTGATAGTAGGAGAGGGCGACCTGGTTCTAGTCGGTGTACGAGTTCTAGTCGGTGAGGGAGTCGGGGCTAGGTCACAGTATTGAATAGTGATCCGCTCGACATCTACATCAGCACTAGCCGTTTCGACTGTAGAATACGCTGTCATAGCAAAGCCGAAACTATTATCATTAACACCATTCGGATTCAGCGCGAGACCCCAAGTACCTAAATTATTATATGTCCTAGCAGCAAAAGTCCAAACTCGCCCGTCTGCCGCATTACTAGGCGATAGCTGCTGTGTCGCTCCCACAAGATTAGCCGAATTTTCAAATATAGTTCCTAATGGTCCACGTTCCCTCTGTTCGGTAACTCTAACATCCTGAATTACTGCTGTATTAGGAATAGCAAAACCGTAGTGATGACAATAGAGGTACTCGCTAATAGCTTTTCCAGAACCTTCATCTGGCGTGCTAAAAGTAACCCTAGCTACCAAGGTATCATCCGGGGCTATTGCCCCACCTGGACCATCCCAAGCATCATAAGTTTGAGCTAGTGGAGTTGGATACCAAGTAGTTACGCTCTCGCAAATACTCGGATCTTCCGTAACCGTATACACACTACCGAAGCAAGTCGGCGTGCGGGTAGGAGTTAAAGTCACACTAGGAGTAACAGTTCTTGTTGGTGTTTGAGTCTTTGTAGGTGTATCTCCAGGAGTAAAAGTCTCACAGTGAGCCTGTATCGTAGCCGTAGGTTCGGGGGTAAATGTCTCACAATGTGGCATAACTGTTGGAACAGGTGTCATCGTCGCCGTCGGCAAAGTCTGTTGCTGATAGGTTGTAAGCCATCTATAAGTACCCATTGGAGATACCAGATTATCTGTAAATCCGCCCCCACCCCCGATGTTTAAGTACTCTATAGTAGGATCAGCTGCATTGCAATGATTTGCAGCCATTTGCAGTGCAGTTGGAAGGCTAGAATATGCCAATGCTGTTAAAATCCACTCATTTCCAACTGACCAGCGGCCATTATCATATGTTCCTGAACCCCAACCACCACCGTAGGCCCAGTTGCCCAGGCTTTGCTTAAAGAAACCTGTGCCAGCTTCGTAAGTACCAAAATTATTCACTAAGTGCTGGCTAATTAGCGCCTTCTGTTCATTAGTTGCCAGATCTAAATATAGAGCATACGCCGATCCCATAGTGTCTATCTGAGCGTTCTGAACCGTAGCCGAAAGAAACATCCCAACTAGCGGACTCCAGAGAAGTTGGATGTTAGTAGCTATAGTGTCAGCATAGCCTTGAAACAGTGCTTGATTCGCGGCATCTCCAGCAACGCCATAGAGATACGCCATATCAACACTGGCCTTATAATAAAATAGCGAACCAATTAAAATATCTCCAGTAGAATCTAAAGCCTCTTGGAAGCCCCAGTACTTCCATTTATCGTAGTTATTTATAGTAACCAAGCCAGTAAATGGATTTCGTGGCACTGCCTGTAGAGCCGTCTTCAACTTCGCCGCATCAGCCTGGAATTGGCTAATGTTGCTAGTTTTCTCGTAGTACAGCCGCTCCATCATCGGCAGGAAAAACTGTGCATCGCCAGTAGCATGACCTTCCGTAGCGCAGGTTCCTAGCGGATAATGTGGATCCCAAGCTGAGCAGTAGCTAACTACAGCTCCATTACCATCAATAGCCATTGGAAATTGGCCATCGAATCTGGGAACGGCTATGTTTTTCTGTATAGTAGGCAGTATCTCCGCAGCCGTAAAGCACTCTGGGCAGCCGCTAAAGGCAAACCATGTATCGGAAGCATAGCTATTTACATAACCTGGGGCCGCGCTCCAATATTCTCCTCCTCCTACAAAGGTATGTCTATTTACGGAGATAACCTCATCTACATACCCTCTCATGCACGCTTTTAAGGCTCCAACTGTACCATAGGGAAGTGGAGTATTAGTTGGCGTTGGAGTATTGGTTGGAGTATTAGTGGGCGTTCTTGTTGGGGTATTAGTTGGTGTAATTGTTGGTGTGTTAGTTGGTATAATTGTTGGCGTCTGAGTTGGCGTGTTTGTGGGAGTATCCGTCGGCGTTATCGTAGGCGTGACGGTCGGGGTGTCGGTGGGCGTTGGGGTCGGCGCTTCTTCGCTATCAAATGTCAGAAAACAGCTATTCGTAACAGGATCAGTCCCGCTATTACAATTATGCCTCTGGCTGTTGTAATCAGCGAGAATCCAATAATCCGACCGCAGAACGGTGCTATAGCGTGCCTCATCGACGAGGCCATTGTAGTAATTCGTCCCCTGTCCCCGCCGGGCGATATAGAGATCCGTCACTGCATTGTTCAACCCCGAACTCGTCGATTGCGACTCATACGCGCCATTCACGTAAATACGCTGACCTCGTACGGTATTGGTATGCAGACTCGTCAGGAATACCCACACGCCTGTCGATACAGTCGTCGTGCTCAACGCAGCCTGCTCGCCCCCATTGAATGCGGCGAATTTATTGCCCGAACTCGTCAAGAATCCCAGGTGTGTCCCAGACGTGGCTGTATTCCCGTAGCTGATTGCGTAGGTATCATGTGCGAATGTCGTCACGTTGACCCATGCGCTCATCGTCACACGGGTCGATTGTGGTTCGTTGGGGTCTGTCACGACAATATCCTGGCTCGACGCCGACGCAAACGAGCCCGCCCCGTTCAGCATACCCGCCGCGGCTGTTGGCGTATTTTCCAACGTCCCATTATTCGCTGGACTCGTTGAGTCCGCACCGGACAATGTGCTCGCCGTCCCCATATGCCAGACGCCGACGAAACTACTGTCCCATACATTTGTAGGATCGCGTGTATCCGTCGCTGAGCCATTGCCATAATACATCCAGACCCATCCGCCGGACGTAGGAATAAAATACGGCGCCTTGACCCAATAATGGTTTATCTCGCCAGATGTCCTGGTACATGCGGCGGCTCCGCCTTCCTGCTGCATCTTGAGCTGTGTCGTCTGGTCGTCAGCGTAGAACACAATGTCGTCGCAATCACTCTGGATCGCGTCGCAATCGATGTTCGTTCCACATTTCAGTGGGAGATACACCGGGTAGTTCGTGACTGAACTATTGGGAATGCGGCTGGCCTTGCTCCCATCGTCCGCACCGCCGTCAAACAAAATCTTTCGGCGCTTCCCATAACTCGCGTCTGCCCACGCCGTGCTCGATGTCGTCGTCGTCACTATAAGCTGCGGCGCGGTGAGTGAGGCATCTTCAACAGCGGCGGCAATGAGCACATTGGTGGACGCTGCCGCAGCACCGGATATAAAGCACCGGAGCCGAGTCGTCCCCCCTGTGGCGATGCCCGACGTGTCGGTGATAGGAATGTCATTGCTCGCGGCGGCCGTTAAGTACACCAATGGGACACGCAGGATCGGGGAGCTGGGTTTCGTTGCGGTCCAGTCCGTATCATCGCATGTGCCGCCCCAGTCGAAATACTCACAGATGAAATCCCGATCATTGTTGTTGTCTATGGCGCCCGTCAATCGAAGCCGCAATGCGGCACCTGTTATTGTCGCACTGCTAATGTAGCTCGTGTCCCACTGGAGCAACATTTCCGTGCCATTGTCGGGAGATTCCTGCGCCAACACATCCGACGTACCATCCGACCCAATGTCCACGCTGTTGTAACAGGTCTTTGGGCCTGCATGAGGATAGCCACCGGTAGCATCAACCGCGGCATCGTCGTTGCTCGACGATGTGCATGTCGTACCGTCGCAGAAGGTCAGTGTAGCTCCTAATGCAACTGAATAATTAGCTAATATAGCTATAAAAACTAGCCACAAAAGTCTAAACATAACATCTCGGGGAGGCTGCATCTGTTTCATATAATTTCTCCTCCCCAAGGCTTATTGGACACAGTGCGCGTTAGCTACATAATCACATGCAGGAGTACTAGGTGGAAGTGTTGGACAAATAGGAGTCCCGGCTACTTCTATTGGCGCAACACAAGCTCCACTAGGGCAATCACAGCAGCCAACTGGGGGAGTAGGTGTAGCCGTTGGTGTAGGAGTATTTGTAGGCGTATTAGTAAACGTAGGAGTAACTGTAGCTGTAGAGGTAATTGTAGCCGTAGAAGTAATTGTAGGTGTAGCTATAATAGCCTCAGTTTGATAGGTAAGAAAACATGACGTGGAGCAATCTTCCCGGCTTGAATCATACTCAGCTTTTAGCCACACTGCGCTACGTTCAATATCACTAACACGAACCTCATCAGCAGTACCAGTGAACCAAGCTAGAGAACCTGGTTCTACAGAACCAGCAGGGAGAGATCCTACTGTAAAAGGCTGAGTAGTATTCGTATTTATAGTTGTCCCAGTGCAGGTAGTAGCCTTTAACTCCCCGTCAAAATAAGCCTTAGACTGACTCACAAGAGTAGAGCCTGATGGAAAGGTAGTAGCTATGTAATGCCAATTAGTATCATAAGTCCATGGAAAATTACAGGCAACCGCAGTAGCTTCAGGAGCATAGATGAGATTAGAGCTATAACCAATTGCCCAACGCTGGCCAGTATCATTAGCTCCGTAGCCTACGATAGACACCCCGTTATTAGCCCCAAATTTTGCCCAAACGGAGAGAGTTCTTGCCGAAGCACCGCTCGGCAATCCAGTAGCAGGGCTGCGGGTAACTGATTTATTCAGCATTGTACTCGCGCCACCATCAATCTTTCCCGTAGTAGCCGTCGCTGATATAGAAGTAGCATCATAAGAATTCGACGTTGAATCAAATGCAGTCTGCACAGTTCCGTCTGGTAGATGCCATACAAGTTTATAATTACTATCCCAGACATTTTCTGGATCTTGTGTATCAACAGCCGCTGGAGATCCCCAATATACCCAAATATGTGAAGGCGTACCTCCTCCTCCGCTGTCAATACAAATTCCACCTCCAGTACAATCTGCACTAGAAGCACAAATTAAGCCATCTCTAGCCCCGCCATCGCACTCCCCGATATCAATACTAGGTATCTTTACCCAATAATCGTTCGTCTCTCCCGCAACCCTAGTACAGCTTTTTTCCCGCTCAAATTTTAACTGCGTAGCTTGATCCTCTGCGTAAAATATAATATCATTACATGAAGGCAAAACATTGTCGCAGTCGATATTAGTCCCGCACTTCAAGGCAACACGCATGGGAAAATTAGTCAAATCAGCCGTTGGAAGGCAGTTCAAACCACACTCGCCACCATCAACGTCAATCCTAGTTCGATATTGGTACGCGACGTTAGCCCATGTAAGATCCTCTGTCGCAGCTATCGCGGGCGGGCTGGCAGCAGCTATAATAACTGCACACAGAACTATATTGTAATACCTCTGCCTCATCATATCATCCTTTCAATATCCGCATGCAATAGCTACGTTTAATTTCCATATACTTCTAAACACACTGCCCCGCTCACTGTGGTACATCCTTCGGGACAGACCCCGTTATTATCTTCAGCACTACTACAGGAACTCTCCCCACAATCGCAACAAACAAGATATCCTGGTCGATGCGTTGGAGTAAATGTAGGGTACGCTGTTCCAGTAGGTCTAGTAGTAGGAGTACTGGTATGCGTCTTAGTCGGGGTGCGAGTAATAGTCGGGGTGCTAGTCGGTGTATTACCTGTAGGAGTACTAGTCGGGGTACGAGTGGTAGTAGGTGTTCGAGTAATAGTCGGCGTGGCAGGTGTAGTGACTACGCATACGTTAACATTCCCTCGCGCTGTGTGGGTAGCACCAAGAGAGTAATCATACGCATCCGGGCAAGCGGCATTAGGTACATTATGCACCGCGGATGCAGAATATCCATATAACAAACAGCTATAACCAGTAGGCGTAGCCGGCGGAGTAGGATAAGGCCACGGATGCGGATCTAGGCAATAGCTAAAATTACCACTAGCTACATACATCCAACAACAACCAGCCGCGTTCACGGTAGGTGTTGGTGTCATCGTAGTCGAGGGTGTCCTCGTAGCCGTGTCTAATACAAGCGGCTCAGTCGGGCCTTCTTCTGCCGTAGGTGTAGCTGTAGCCGTGTCCTCTGGTGTGTTAGTAATAGTCGCCGTCGGTGTAACAGTAGGTGTATCTGTAACCGTAGCCGTCGGCGTCTCGGTAGGTGTTTCTGTAGGGGTATCAGTAATAGTAGCCGTAGGTGTAACGGTTGGAGTATCCGTCGGGGTATAGGTAAATTCCAACGTCGGCGTTACTGTAGGAGTCTCTGTGCTAGTTGGGGTATTTGTGTGTGTGCGTGTAGGAGTATTTGTAGCCGTTCGCGTAGCCGTGCGAGTATTTGTAGGTGTATTAGTCGGTGTATTTGTAGGTGTATTCGTGGGTGTATTCGTACTCGTAGGTGTACTTGTAGCTGTAGGAGTGAACTCAGTGCTCTCGATAGTTAAATAATCCAATGCAAGTTCATGTGTAGAGCTACCGCTGGTTGTATGGTAGAACTGTACTTTAACTTGCCCGCCATCAATCCAGTCCGTGTTAGTTACGTCAAAATCATAATCTGTTTCTACAATACCCGAGGGGATGTCCTTAGTAGTCCCATTCACATCCACCCAGGCCGCGCTGCTATAATTCCAGACCCGGACCTCAACGCTATGGCCTACGTTGCCATTATAATAACCATTAACATGAAAAGTACGCGTAGCTAGCTCAGGCACGCTATCAAATGTACATTCTACATTAAATCCCGGCGTGCCGGTGTGCTCGCCAATGATATAAAGAACCGAATTATCCGTCTTGGTATCATTATAGCCCCCGCCATCCAAATCGCCTGTGATAATAGTACAATCCGTGACAGTTGTACTACCGGCGAAAGCCGGGCTAGCGATTAGAAAAAGGGCTAGTAGTAAAAGCCACATGCTAGCCCCCTTTCTAATTACGCAAGAATTCTAGCCTAGTATCATACAAGCGAATATGCTCTACCTCATTTATCGCATCCTGGAAAGCGGGGTAGAGCTTCAAGACCACCACATCATTCGCTTCCCAAGTAGTGCTAAAAGATGTGCTATCTAGGCTAGTATCAGAGCGATTATTTTCGCCAGTGCTGGGATCAGTGAACTTCTGTAAATTGGTTCCATCCGGGCTGCAAGGAATATCACTCTCGTCATAAGTACACCAATCTACATACCATCTAACCTTAGCCCCGACTGGGCTATTAGGATGAATTGATACATAGCTAATCAACAGCGAACTAAACGTCAACGAATAGCTCGGCATTACAAAACTATACCGAATACCATCCTGCGTGGGCAAGTGGTCATGCGTTAACGTAACATAGCATGGCGTACTAGTCGCCGGGCAGGTCAATGCCGCGCTACCTTCTAGCACATACATTTCCGCCGTGCGACTAATACTAACCGTCTTAACACCTTCACCTAGTCCAACACCACAGCGAGCATAATACCGCCGCATCAATCCCTGTCCTTGGACAGTGAAAATATAAGTACCAGGATTGGTAAATACCTGCAACACTCCGCTGGTTGGCACTGTGTTATCATATACCATAGAACCCGCGGCGTCCCAAAACAGACTAGTAGCAGGAACCCCAGCCGTTGTCGTAATAGCAACAGTGGCATTAGGAATAGGCCGGCCCTGTGTACCAACAATAGTAACCGGGTCGCAAGGAACGTAGGTCAACGCCCCAGCAGGCCCGGCTATTAGAAGAAGAATTAACAATATCCACATTAGAACCTCCCCTTTATAGGGAATCTGTCTGCCATAAGCCACCGCACCGACGGGGCTATGTGCATCCGGCCCGCAATCTGTAGCCTAGCCTCCCATTTCTGTTGGTCTAGTCTAAGTTGCTGAGTATCCAGATCACCCCGGCGACTAGCCGCGGCAATGGCAGCGTCCAATATAATCAGCTCTTGCAATAGCCTGGCATACTGAGTCTCGATTGTATCCTCATCATTCACTAACGGCTGGGACCACTTTATATATTCAATCAAAATGCCGCCAGGATTATCCACAGTCGGGGATTCATTCAGTATAAATCCTCCAACAATAAACCGATAACTGGGGCCAAGGGTCATAATGCTACTAACAAAAGCAGAACTATCCCCCTCCTCCACCTGATACATAAACAGCCGCTCGCTGCGAGGAACTTGCATTATTGTAACATCAGAATTCTTCCACCACATTCCCCTTACAAAAGCACAATCTGTTGGTAGCTGATATTCAACAATGTCCTTCTTTACATCTATCACTTCCTCATCCGCGAAGGCCAGCTCATTATTATTCACTAGATCCAGCATCCTCGCGGTGAGTGCTTCATTCAGCAACCTATCTATCAGTGCCTTTGTATAAAGGGGATCTATCCGGTAGCTTGCGCTCTGTTCACCACTATCAGAGTCAACACTGGCCGGATAGATCGCAGCCAGATTTTCCCACACCGCGGTACGCATCTGTGCCAATGACAGCCTGCCTATCTCATCAATCTGGCTATAGTCTAACATCACTACCCCGCTATATCATGCCAAAGAACATACCCTATTAGTACAACTGCCATAAAGGCGAAATACATATCACCCCCTATTAGCGTATTGCATTAGTATAAACAGTCCTATCTGTCCCATCGGGGCAGCGTAGATGTAGCTCATAGATAGGATTCCCGACTGTGCCGTCTGTAAGAGCATACAACACGCAACGACAGAGATCCGCTTCCCTAATAACAGCCGGGGCGTAGCTAGCATTAACACAGGCTTGCCAATTCTCGGGCATGTCTAAAACATCTATAGCATTACCATACTTAAACAGCGTAATCTCTTGCGCCGTGACATGCGTGTAGGTCTTATTGGTGATTCCCTTATTATCCAAGATAGTAATAGGAGTATTTTCTGGAATAGCCCAACTAGCTAGTGGAAGCAACAGGAAGATAGCAATTACTAATTTTCTCATGCTTCCTCCTTAAGACGGATTTTCGTTGGTATAAATAACGTGATCCGCGCCTTCCGGGCAGCGCATGTGCAATTCAAATACTCCACTAGCATTAGTGATTGTGTACAAAACACAGCGACACTTCTCCAAGTTCCTCGGAGCATAGCTAGCTGCTACACAATCATCTGAATACCGCGGACGATCCAACACACCAGCGAGACTAGCATCCTTAAACAGTGTCACTTCCAACGCCGTAACGTGGGTATAGGCTTTATTTGTAATACCCTCGTTCTTGAAGATCGGCGTATTGGTAGCCGTAGGCGTGCTAGTGGGCGTATTGGTGCTAGTAGGCGTGCTAGTCGCTGTGTTAGTAGGCGTGCGGGTGGGCGTACTAGTAGGTGTATTAGTAACAGTCGCCGTAGGCGTTTCAGTCGGTGTATCAGTTGGCGTAGTAGTCTGTGCAAAGCTAGTACCCGCGATCAACAAGATTCCCAGAAATACTGGGAGTGTATTACCAATAGCCCTTCGCATAGTAGCAATACCAAACGCGGCCAGGACGCCATAAAATGCATTTGCCTGGGCCTCGGTGATAATCCCTGCTAGTTGAAGGGCTGTGGTAATTCCTGTCAACGCGGCTACAATATAAGTACCGTAGCCACGCATAAAATCATTCATCCCCGAATCCTCCACTTAGGGTCCATTTCTTATACAGGGACCATACGTTCTTGAACCAATTACTATTAAGATTGCTTGGGTCATTATCGGCCCCGACCGGGCAGTAGCGGCGTTGAATATAACCAATAAACCTATCCCCGTAGGCAATTCTCTTACCTAGCTTAGTAAAAGGATTCCTGGTATAGTCAAGCATATAGTTCCTGATAATCCTACAACAGGCTTCTAGCTGCTTGTTATAATCATCCGCCGCTGTGAGCATGACACCATACTCACGCCCCGCCCGGCCTGCTTCTGATACCCTAATTGCGGCTATCAGATAAGGATCAAGCCCGTAGTCTCTAGCTACGGGCTCAATCTGAGGCCATTCTGAGTGTAGGTCTATTGACATGATGCTAACTCCTACGGTCCAGGTATGATATATACTTGCACGTCTCCACTAAAAGCGTCATTGGTAGAGAATCTAATACGCTCCGCGGCTTTAGAAAAGGTCTGAAGGCCAGTGCTAGTGTATTCGGTATCTACTACAAAATCATTACCCTTAGCAGTACCACTAACCTCCAGATTCACCTTACCTGCGCTTAGAGTCCCCGTGATAAACACACCGAGCCGGCCATAATGTGAACCGGCCCCGGTTGGACGAACATTCACAGCATCTCCTGTTACTTCCGCTGTGTCGGTATCTAGCATCTTCAGGCCCATAACGGCCCCCTTTATGCAGGCAAGCTAGCGTAAGTACCGATCCAGTGGGAGAAGCCGTAGGAAAAGGCCATCGCGGCCTGGACCCAATTCATACGGGTCTTATCATCAAAGAACTCCCGCACATCGAAGGCTTCCCGATTAAAGCTCTTGAGCTTATGCTGGGACTTATCGGCCAGGATGTAGAAGTTATTAGTGTCCGTCAGGTAGTCATAGACGAACTCCGTCAGGGCACCCTTGATGACGTTATCTGCTCGATTAGCCGTATCAGGTCGGCCAGCACTTTGCAGAATTTCCTTCGCATTGTATTCCTCATCCGGCGGCACTACGAGCCGGGTAGGTTTCAACATGCGCTTGCGGACGCCCGTATCGTCGTAGAACTTCCTAAAGGCTGTCAGGCAAAGCCGCAGACTAAGCACTGACAAGGTGCCGGCGGGGCTGAGGATATTACTCTGCGTCCCACCCCGGATATTCGGATGGTTACTAGCAAACAACGCCACCCCATCGGGGCCGGTCGTATTGCTATTAAACACATCCGCGTGCAGGATTTCCTTGGTCTGTCTAGCAGAGAAACCAAGATCCGGCGCACGCTCACGCCAGAAACCGCTCTTATCATCGCGCCGCACTTGATGACTAGCCCCAATGCTAAGGGTGTAATCTTC
>Ga0102851_10000020_pt1 | contig 50610 bp, 46 predicted proteins | sample Mud3Dept3metaG_FD_79558 | JGI IMG/M metagenome (GOLD analysis project Ga0102851, IMG submission 79558) | Freshwater wetland microbial communities from Ohio, USA, analyzing the effect of biotic and abiotic controls - Mud 3 Core 4 Depth 3... | ecosystem: Environmental > Aquatic > Freshwater >... | reverse complement strand
CGTACTGAGTCAGCCAGGCGGTGAGGTCGGTGCCGGCGTTGGTGTCGTTGTAGTAGATGCGCAGGTACTTGACCTCGGAACCGTCGGGGATCAGGAGCGGGAAGGTGAGGCGATTGTCGGTGCCGGCCGAGATGTGGAGACAGCCGTTGAAGTCGTAGCCGTAGCCGGTACCGCTCACCCGCGGCTGGAGCTGCATGCCGACCACCGAGTAGTAGCTGAACGTCACCCCTTCCGGGGCGTCCAGCGAGTCGGGCTGGCCGGCGTCGGACCAGGCGGCGATGGCGGCGAAGTCGGTCGCGGTGCCATCGGACGACTCCTGGGCGCGGAGGGCTGTGCCGCCGGCCAACAGCGCGAGGCAGGCGACGGTCATGAGTGTCTTGCGGAGCATCTCTGTCGTTCTCCTTTCGGTTTGCCAGACGAGGCGGCCGTGGCCGCCCCCGACTGCGACACTGGCGGGTCCCCGCCCGGGGACCGGAGGGGCATCTTCCTCATTGCCGGTGGAATGCTGCTGGGCAGTATAGCCCCTCTCGACGCCCGGGGGCTCGTCTAGCGGAGTCCCCTATGGATAGGAACCCCGTGCGAGGCCCGGACCGGACACCCGGCCCCCGGGTGTCCGCGGCCGGGGCGGGGCGGGCTACTTCCCGGCCGGCGCGATCGAGAGCTTCGCCCCGGCCGAGTAGGCGACGAACTCGGGGGCGTACATCGACTGGAGCTGGGCCGGGGCGGCACGGAAGGTGCCCGCGACGCTCGCCCGGACGCGGTAGCGGAGGGTGACCTCGCCGGCCGGCAGCCACTCGAAGAAGAAGTTGGTGCCGCTGTCGCGGGTCTCCTCGTAGTAGGCCGGGCCCGAGTCCCAGCGCCAGCCCGACAGCGCGCTGCCCGGCTCGAGGCCGGCCGCGCGCGGGTCGCGCAGGTGGACGTACTCGGCCGCTGCCTTGGCCCGGATCGAGAGCTGGACCTCGAGCTCGTCGCCGACCGCCAGCCGGGCGCCCTCGGCGAGCGGCTCGAGCGTCGTCTCGGGGCCGGACTTGACGCGCCGGAACCAGCGCCGCTCGACGCTGAACAGGTCGCCGCGCGCCTCCTCGGGGAGCTGCTCGGTCGAGAAGTGCCAGGTCGCCGAGGCGAAGGCGAAGCCGGGCGTCTTCTGCTCGACGACCACGGTCGCGTCGCGCTCGGGCACGATCTCGCCGCCCGCCAGCACGACCTGGTTCTTCCTGCCGGTGAAGCGCTCGGGCTCGAAGGCGAAGGTGGTCGTGCGGCCGCCCAGCAGGACCCGCACCTCCTCGCGCGTGCCCAGCAGCTTCTCGCGCTCGAGGTAGCGGGCGAGCGAGTAGAGCACCTCGGCGGTGGCCCGGGTGGACTTCCAGTGGCCGAGCTTCTTGTTCAGGAACAGCCACTGCACCAGGCCCTCGGCGCGCGCGTCGGCCGGGGTGACCTCCATCAGCGTGCGCAGCGCCCAGGCGTGGGTCTCGATGGTGTCGTTGTACCAGAGCCAGGCGCGGTCCTCGGGCGCCCAGTAGGTGCCGAGGTCGCGGTCGGTCTTCGACGAGTCCATCACGCTCGCCAGGACCAGCTGCGCGTCCTTCACGCGCTCGAACCGGTGGAGCGTGGCGGCGAGCTGGAGCTTGAGCATCGGCGAATGCTGCTTCCAGTGCTTGAAAGAGAATTCGAGGATCTCGCGCCGCGCCTTCTCGGGCAGCACGTCGCCCAGCCACGACGGGTCGGGGTAGGAGGAGGCGACGTAGTTGGCGTAGGTCAGCAGCTCCCAGCAGCAGTCGTGGCGGATCGCCTCCTGCCACCAGTCGTCCCGGATCTGGGTGGCGAGGTAGGCCCAGCCGCGCGTCACCATCTCCCTGGGCACCTCGACCCCGAACGAGGCGGCGCGCGCGAAGCCGTCCATCAGGTAGAGCGTGATCCAGGGCGAGGGCGGCCCGCCCGGGAACCAGGGGAAGGCGCCGGACGGGAGCTGCGCCTGGCGCAGCTTGGCCAACGCCTCGGCCTGGACCGCGCGCGCCACCGCCGGATCGAGCACGCGCCGGAGCGCCTCGCCCTCCTCGCCGCCGCGCGACTCGACCAGCCAGGGCGTCTCCTCGAGCGCCATGCGCCGGTTCGGGTCGGCGGCATCGAAGCGCTCCCACTGCGTCTCGCGCTCGGCGAGCGTGGCCGCCATCTTCGCCACCGCCGGGTAGCGGTCGAACAGGCTGCCGAGGATGCCGGTCGAGACGAACCGGTTCATCGTCTGCTCGGTGCACTCGTACGGGTAGTCGACGAGGTAGGGCAGGGCGTCGAGCATGCCGTAGAAGAGCTGGCCGTCCACGGTCACCACCAGGCGCTCGTCGATGCGCGTCGGATCCTCCTTGCGCAGGTCCTCGAAGACCAGCTCGCGCCGCTCGCCGCCCTTCAGCGCCGCGAAGCGCGACTGCGCGAGCGAGATGCGGGCGGGCAGCACCGGCAGCGGCCGCAGCTCGCCGTCCGCGAGCGCGCCGGCGCGCGCCTCGACCCGGAAGGCGACCGGGCGCGGGCCGCGCGGGGTGACGACCGGGAACGAGAGCGACTGCGAACGCCCGGGCTCGGCGGCGAAGCGCAACGAGGCGCCACCCGCGGGCAACCCGAAGGCGGCGGAGAGGTCCTCCTCGGTCTCGGGATCGACGATCGCGAGGCGCGCCGTGCCCGCGAGCGGACCCGCGGAGGCGTTGTTGACCTCGACCCGCAGGTCGGCCGCGTCGCCCTCGCGCAGGAAGCGCGGCAGGTAGGGGCGGACCATCAGGTCCTTGGCGGTGGTGACCTCGCGCTCGAGGTAGCCGGAGGCGAGGTCGCGCGTCCAGGCCGTGACCCAGAGCTTCCACGAGGTCAGCGACTCGGGCACCCGGAACTCGATCGCCGCCGAGCCGTCCGCGCCGGTGACCAGGTGGGGCAGGAAGAAGGCGGTCTCCGAGAAGTCGGTGCGCACCGCGACCGGCGGCGGCGCCGCCGGAGCGGCATCCCGGACCCCGGGCGCGGCGAGGTCGGAGAGCGCGTCGGCCTCCTGCTCGTTGCGGGCGGCGCGATTCTCGGCGCTCTGCATCGCCGCCGGCGCCGGGGGCGCCATCCCCTCCATCGCCACCGCGCCCTTGGCGAGATGGCGCGAGTAGCCGAGCCCGGGCCCGCCGATGCCGTAAGGGTCGATGGCGACGAAGGCGTCGGCGCTGTAGGAGGGCCCGAGGGCGATCTCGTACCAGCTCTCGCCGCCGTTCCAGACCGCGCCCTGCTGGCCGAGGCTGGTCGCCCAGGGCGCGGGAGCGCCGAAGGCCGGGTAGATCGACGAGACGAGCGGCAGCGCGTGGGGCCGGAACAGGTCGAGGCTGCGGTCGTACATCGAGGCCAGCAGCTCGGCTGCCTTCGCGCCGAGCGGCTCGCCGTTCGCGCCCCGGACCACGACGCGGTAGGTCTCGGTGGCGCCCGGTGCCAACCGGTCGCGGAAGGTCGCGAGCTCGAGGGTCAGGCCCTTGTCGTCCCAGGGCACGGCGACGGCGGCGGTGCGCGCGACCGCCTGGAAGTCCGAGACGATCGTGGCGCGCACACCGAAGCCGCCGCGGTCGGCGGCACCGACCGGGAACTCGAGCCAGGCCGGGTCGCGGCCCGCGACCAGCGTGCGGCGCGCGCGCACCTCGCCGCCGCGCACGACCTCGAGCGCGACGGTCTGTCCGGGGAATCCTGAATGGACGAGCAGGCGGGCCACGCCGCCCGCCTTGACCACCGGGGCCTCGAAGCGCAGCTCGAGGGGGAGCGCGAGCGCGGGACGCTCGCCCGCCACGACGAACGGACGCTCGAGCCGCGCGGTCTCGCCGTGAGCATCGCGGCTCTCGGCGATCAGCCGGTAGGCGCCGGGCGCGAGCTCGGGCAGGGCGAGCGTCGCGGCGCCGTCGGCGCCGTGCGCGAGCGCGCCGCTCGCCACCTCGCGGAGCTCGGCCCAGCCGGCGACGATGCTCTCGGAGGGCGGCGCCGGCGACCAGCGCGGCGCGAGGCGATCGCCGGGGGTCGCGTAACGCGCCCCCGCCTCGTCGACCGGCACCGGCAGCTCGGCCGGCAGCGGCGCGCGCTCCGGCTGCTCCAGCTCGACGATGCGCCAGCGGCTCTCGCCGGCGCGCGGCGCGCCGTCGAGGTCGGCGCGCGTGAGCGTCCAGGTGCGCTCGCTGTCCGGCGTCACCAGGAACGGCTCGCCGGTGAGCGCGAGCGTGACGCCGACCCAGCCGAGCGCGAGCGAGCGGCCCCCGCCGCGCGTCTCGCCGCCCTCGTCGGTGACCTCGGCCTCGACCGCGAAGCGGAAGCAGCCGCAGTGGGTGCGCTCGCGCTCGTCGGCCTCGGGAGTGAAGCGCACGGTGAAGCGGCCGTCGGCGTCGAGCTCGGCGGTCCCCGAGGCGACCGTGCGCGGCGGCGCCGGCGGGCGCCACCAGGAGCGCCAGTCGAGGAAGCGCATCTCCTCGCGCGTGACGCGCCAGGCGACCCGGCCGGAGGCGACCGGCAGGCCGAAGTAGTAGCGCGCCTCGCCCGGGACCTCGACCGGACGGTTCAGGCGCGGCTCGCCGGCAGGGGCCTCGAGCTTCACCTCGAAGGTCGGCCGCTTGTACTCCTCGACCGAGATCGTCGAGCCGGCGAGGCCCGGGATCTGGAGCGACCAGTTGCCGAGCAGGCGGCCGGCCGGGATCGTGAGCTCGCCCGACGCGGTGCCGAAGGCGTTGGTGGTCGCGCCGACGCTCGCCACCTGCTCGCCGTTGGCGTCGAGCAGGCGCACCTCGAGCCCGCGCTCGGCCGCCGTCCGGAACCGCCCGGAGGAGCGTCTGCCGTCGTAGAGCAGCGCCTTCCAGAGCAGCTTCTGGCCGGGCCGGTAGATCGCGCGGTCGGTGAACAGCAGCGCGCCGGAGTCGGGCTCGGCGGGGCGGGCGTTGCGCCCCCAGTGCCAGCCCTGGCTCCAGACCGACTCGTCCGCGCCGCGCCGGACGACCACCGCCAGGCCGCGGCCGTCGCCGACCTCCGCGGCCCGCGCGAAGCGCGCCAGCCCCTCGGCGTCGGTCGTCGTGCGCTCGACGAGCTGGGGCTTCTGCTCCCACTGCCAGCGCCAGAGCGCCGCCTCCGCGCCCGCCACCGGTCGGCCGTCGGCGCCTTCGACGGCGCGCACCAGCGCGCTCTCCGGCGAGGCGCCGAAGGCCGTGTCGCGCAGGACGACCAGCCCGGAGAGACGCAGCTCGACCGCGGAGAGCCGGTTGCCGCGCGGGCGGAAGTCGGGCTCGGCCGAGGCGACGATCAGGTACCGGCCGAGCGCCTCGAGGGGCGGGGTGGTGAAGCTGCGGTGGTCGCGGTAATCGGCGGTGGTCGGCAGCGCCTCCTCCCAGGCGGCCGCCGGCGTGCGCCCGAGCCAGGGGCGGACCCGTTCGTCGTTCCAGCCCTCCCAACGCACGGGGCGGTCCCCGAAGCGTTCCTCGGGCAGGCGCCAGGCGCGCAGGTAGAGGCGGCCCAGGTTGCGGTGCTCGATCGCCACCGAGCGCCGGCCGGCGCCGTCCACGGTCATCGCCTGGAGGTCGAAGCCGGGCGCCTCGATCGCCTCGCGCTCGGCGCGGCAGGCCTGGGCGCCGGGCGAGCCCGGGTAGGCGCGCTCGCCACCGAGCGCCAGCTCGCGCGCGGTGACCAGGGCGTCGGGCGCGTCGGCTTCGCGCCACATCGCGGCCAGGCGCGCGCGCCCCATCGCCCACCAGGGGTCGGAGCGGAACTCGGCGAGCGAGCGGTCGAGGTCGGCGCGCAGCGCGGCGCGGTCCTCGGCGGCGGTGAGCGCGCCGTGCAGGTGGCCGAGGCGCTCCAGCCGCGCCTCGAGCGCGGCGGCGCGCTCGCCGCGCGCGCGGTGCCAGCGCTCGAGGTCGCCGAGCAGCGCCGAGAGGCGCGCGAGCGGGTGGAGGCCGGCGCCGCCGAGGCGCTCGGGCGTCGGCTCGACGGCGGTGCCCTCGGCGAGCGCGGCGAGCGGCAGCTTCCAGGTCTCGGCGAGCTCCGCGGGCGTCCAGTAGGAGCTGTTCGCGAGCCGCGCCGCCCACAGGTAGGCGATCGCGTCGCGCAGGCTCGGGCGCACGCCGGCGGGGAAGTCGTTGGGCTCCAGGAACTCGAACTGGGCCGCAGGCACCGCGCCCAGCGCCTCGCGGCGGCTCCAGACCTCGGCGAACAGGCGGTCCGCCTCGGCGGTGACCTGGTCGCGCGTCCAGAGCTTGAGGTCGAGCTTCTCGCCCGAGACCACCTTCTCGCGGCGGCCGATCTCCCAGCCGTAGGCGTCGAGGTAGCCGATCAGGGCGTGGGCCTGGTAGAGCTCGACCGCGGCGCGCGCGCGCGGCTCGGCGGGCCACGGCTTGGCGGCCAGCGCCTCGACCGCAGTCTCGTAGCCGCCCAGGGCGAGCCCGATCTGGGTCGCGCGCACGAGAGCGCGCGCCAGCTCGAGGTCGTCCCCGGCGGCGCGCGCGGCGGCCTCGATGCGCTCGACCAGCGGCGCCGCCTCGGCCAGCTTCTGCTCGTCGAGCAGGCGCTCGACCTCGCCCCAGGCCGGCGGAGCCTGGGAGGGCGGGGCGGCGCCGGAGCCCGGATCGGCGTCGGCGGGGCGGCAGGAGAGGCTCGCCAGGGCGGCGAGCAGGGCGGCGGCGAACGGGCGCAGGGGAGCCATGGTGCGAGCTTAGACCCGGCACCGGTCCGGGGCGATACCGGAGGGGGCTGCTAGACTTCCGCCGTCGTTGCACCCACACCCACCCCACGGAGGCTCCGCATGAAGCGCTCGAAGTGGATCGCCGGCTTCCTGTTCTGCCCGCTCCTCGCCGCGCCGGCCCCGGCCGACCAGGTCGTCTCCCTCCTGCAGCACACCGACGCGGTCTCGATGATGGGGCAGACCACGCCCGCGCAGGACGTCACCCAGGAGTTCTGGTACGGCGCCGAGGGCCTGCGCGTGGACACCGGCGACACCACCATCGTGCTGCGCGCCGACCGCAAGAAGCTCTACCTGGTCAACCACCCCGAGAAGAACTACTCGGCGCTCGACCTGCCCTTCGACTTCAAGCAGCTGGTCGGCCCCGAGATGGCGCCGATGATGGACCAGATGATGAAGATGATGGCGATGACGGTGACCGTGACGCCCACCGACCGCAGCGGCGAGTACGCCGGCTTCGCCTGCAAGTTCTACAAGGTGAACATCGCCGGCTCGATGATGCAGATGGCGATGGACCAGTGCGTGAGCGAGCGGCTGCCGATCGACTACTCGCGCTACAAGTCGCTGCTCGAGTCGCAGGCGGAATTGTCCGCCAACCAGGGCTGGCTCAAGGAGCTCGCCGAGAAGATCTCGGGCTTCCCGGTGCGCTCGGAGACGACCACCACCATGATGGGCAAGTCCTTCAAGAGCTGGCAGGAGCTCAAGTCGGTCGAGGAGCGCACCCCGGCGCCGGGCTTCTACGAGCCGCCCGCGGGCTACCAGGAGGTCAAGTTCGACCCGATGGCCCAGCAGGCCGGCCAGGCGCGGCGCAAGTAGCGGCGCCGGCCGGAAACCTGGCGCGCGCCCGCGCGTACCTCCTGCCAGGGACCCCGCGGTTCCGGCCCGCCCGTCGGCGGCCGTCGATCGGACGGCCGGCCGCCGACGGGCGGGTGACCGCGGCTCTCCCGCGACTGGAGCCGAGCGCCGATGTCCAGGAAAGCCAAGATCATCGTCTTCGTCGGCGCCGGCCTGATCGCGGCCGGCGCCTTCGCCGTCGTGCAGATGCGCAAGGACCGCAACGGCCGCGTCGAGGTCCAGACCGCGGCGATCGAGCGGCGCGAGATCGTGCAGACGGTGACCGCCACCGGGCGCATCCAGCCTGTCACCCAGGTCGACATCAGCGCCGACGTCTCGGCCAAGATCATCCGCCTGCCGGTCAAGGAGGGCGAGTGGGTCGAGAAGGGCCAGCTCCTGGTCGAGCTGGATCGCGAGCGCTACCTGGCCGAGGTCGAGAGCGCCGAGGCCACCCTGCGCGCGACCGAGGCCCAGGCGGTGGTCGCCCGGGAGAACCTCCAGAAGGCGAACAAGGACTTCGAGCGCTCGAACGACCTGTTCGAGAAGACGGTCGAGTCGCGCGCCACGCTGGACGCGGTGTCGGCCGTGGCCGAGGCCGAGAAGGCGCGCCACCGCGCGGCGCTCGACCAGGTCGAGCAGGCGCGGGCCGCGCTCAAGCAGGTGCGCGACGCGCTCTCGAAGACCACCATCTACGCGCCGATGGCGGGCACCGTGAGCCGCCTCAACAAGGAGGAGGGCGAGATCGCGCTCGGCTCCCAGTTCCAGGCCGACGTGATCATGGAGATCTCCAACCTGGCCGGCATGGAGGCGCTGGTCGCGGTGGACGAGAACGACATCGTCAACGTCTCGCTCGGCGACAAGGCGAAGATCGAGGTCGATGCGCTGCCGGACGTGGTGTTCGAGGGCGCGGTGACCGAGATCGCCAACAGCGCCAAGGTCTCCTCCGAGGGCACCGCCGAACAGAAGACCGAGTTCGAGGTCAAGATCGCCATCCAGGACCCGGGCGCGCGGCTGCGCCCGGGCATGACCGCGAGCGCCGAGATCGTGACCGAGGTGCGCCCGGACGCGCTCGGGGTGCCGATCCAGAGCGTGGCGGTGCGCACGCCCGAGCAGCTCGGCCTGGGCGGCGCGGGCAAGAAGAACGGCGAGGGCGACGCGCCCGCCGGAGACGGCGCCCCCGCGCCCGCCCCGCCGGCCACCGACAAGGACGGCTTCCTCCAGGTCGTCTTCGTGGTCACCGACGGCGTCGCGCACGCCAGGCCGGTCAAGACCGGCATCCAGAGCGACAGCCACATCGAGCTGCTCGAGGGCGCAGCGGCGGGCGACCAGGTCGTCGTCGGCAGCTACCGCGCGATCAGCCGTGACCTCAAGGACGGCGCCAGGGTGAAGGAGGCGCCCGCGGGCGCGGGCGACGGGCCGGGCGGGCCGCCCGGTGCGGCGGCGGACCGCGGCTGAGCGGCGCGGAGCGACGCCCATGGCGCTGGAGCTCCGGAACGTCGTCAAGACCTACGCGCTCGACAGCGTCGAGGTCCAGGCCCTGCGCGGCGTCTCGTTCGCGGTCGCCGACAACGAGTACGCCGCCATCATGGGGCCCTCGGGCTCGGGCAAGTCGACCATGATGAACCTGATCGGCTGCCTCGACGTGCCGACCTCGGGCGAGTACTTCCTGGACGGCGAAGACGTCTCGAAGCTCGACGACGACGCGCTGGCCGAGATCCGCAACCTCAAGATCGGCTTCGTGTTCCAGACCTTCAACCTGATCCCGAGGGCCGACGTCTTCCGCAACGTCGAGCTGCCGCTGGTCTACAAGGGTGTGCCCGCGGGCCAGCGCCGCCGCATCGCGGAGGCGGCGATCGCCCGCGTCGGCCTCGCCGACCGCATGAAGCACCGCCCGAACGAGCTCTCCGGCGGCCAGCGCCAGCGCGTGGCCATCGCGCGCGCCCTGGTCAACAACCCCTCGATCATCCTGGCCGACGAGCCGACCGGCAATCTCGACAGCGCCACCGGCGAGGAGATCATGCAGGTCTTCGAGGAGCTCCACCGGGCGGGCAACACGATCCTGCTGGTGACCCACGAGACCGACGTGGCGCGCCACGCGCGGCGCGTCATCCGGCTGCGTGACGGGCTGGTCGAGAGCGACACGGTCACCGGCGGCGCCGCTCGCGAGGCGCCGGCCGCGGCGGCGGCCGGGAGCTGAGGCGATGGTGCGCTGGGCGGGGACGCTCGAAGCCGGCCGCATCGCGCTGGAGGCGCTGCGCGCCAACAAGGCGCGCGGCATCCTGACCACGCTCGGCATCATCATCGGCGTGCTCGGCGTCACCACCACGATGACCGCCGCCAACGGTCTCGCCAGCTCGTTCCGGGAGAGCGTCTCGGCGCTCGGCTCGGACGTGGTCTACGTCTCGCGCATGCCGTGGATCATCCAGGGCAACTTCTTCGAGTTCCGCAACCGGCCCCCGGTCCGGATGCGCGAGGCAGAAGCGCTCGAGCGGCGCCTGCGACGGGCGGCGGCGGTCAATCCGACCACCCACACCGAGCGCACGGTGCGCTTCGGCTCGCGCACCCTGGAGCGCGTGGACATCATCGGCACCACCGACCGCCAGATGCTGGTCTCGGCCTCGGTGCCCGACGCCGGCCGCTTCCTGACCGCCTTCGACGTCCAGGCGCGCAAGCGCTCCTGCGTGATCGGCGACCAGGTGCGGGAGCGGTTGTTCGAGGGTGTGGACCCGCTCAACAAGGAGATCCGGATCGGGCGCGCCACCTTCCGCGTGGTCGGGGTGATGGAGAAGCAGGGCAGCGCCGGCTTCTTCGGCGGTCCGAACTTCGACGGCCAGATCTTCGTGCCGATCACCGCCTTCTCCCAGGCGTTCGGGGGCGCCCAGCGCAACATCGACATCGCGGTCAAGGCGCCGAGCGCCGAGGGGCTCGCCGACTTCGAGTACGAGGTGATCGGCGAGATGCGCAAGATCCGCCGGCTCGCGCCGGCCGAGAAGGACGATTTCTCGATCAACAAGATGGACTCGCTGGTGGCGATGTTCAACAACGTCATGGGCGTGGTCCTGCTGATCGGCATGGTGATCACCGGCATCTCGCTGTTCGTGGGCGGAGTCGGCGTGATGAACATCATGTTCGTGTCGGTGACCGAGCGCACGCGCGAGATCGGCATCCGCAAGGCGATCGGCGCCAAGCGGCGGGCGATCCTGGCGCAGTTCCTGTTCGAATCCTCGGCGATCTGCCTGGGCGGCGGCCTGGTCGGGCTGCTCGCGGCGCTGGGCGTCGCGGCGCTCATCGACCGCTTCCTGATGCCGGCCAGCGTCTCGCCCGGGATCGTCGTGGTCGCGCTCGCGGTCTCGATCGCCGTCGGCGTCGCGGCCGGCATCGTACCGGCGCTGCGCGCCTCGCGGCTCGACCCGATCGAAGCGCTGCGCTACGAGTGAGCGGAGGCGACCTGCCATGCGCATGCGCGAGACCCTGGCGATGGCGTTCGAAGCGGTGCGGACGAACAAGCTGCGCTCGACCCTCACCCTGGTCGGCATCGTCGCCGGAGTGGCCTCGATCATCTCGGTGATGACCGGCATCTCGGTGATCCAGAGCACGATCGAGCACGAGCTCTCCGTGCTGGGCACCCAGACCTTCCAGGTCCAGAAGTGGCCGGCCGGCGGCTTCGGCCCGCGCGATCTCGACTGGCGCAAGATCCAGGCGCGCAAGCCGATCTCGATCGACAATGCGATCGCCATCCGCGAACGGGTCAAGAGCGTGGACCTGGTGGGCGCCGAGCTCTGGCGCTTCGGGTCGATGGCCTCCTACCGCGGCGAGAAGACCGAGGCCAACCTGTCGGTGGTGGGAGGCGACGCGCAGTATGCGCCCAACAACACCCACCTGATCGGCCTGGGCCGCAACCTGACCGACGAGGACGTGCGCGTGCGCCGCAAGGTGGCGGTGATCGGCTACGCGCTCGCCGACCGGCTCTTCCCTTTCACCGATCCGCTCGACAAGGTGATCAAGGTCGACGGGCGCAAGTACACCGTGGTCGGCGTGTTCGAGGAGAAGAAGTCGGCGATGGGCGGCAACTTCGACAACTACATCATGCTGCCGATCACGACCTGGGTCGCCGCGTACGGCCTCAAGGACAACGACGGCAACCGGGAGCGCTCGGTCAACGTCACGGTGCGCGCGCGCACGCCCGAGCTGCTGGCCGAAGCGATCGAGGAGACGCGCGCGGTCCTGCGCGTGGCGCGCGGCGTGCGGCCGGGCGAGGACGACGATTTCGACATCTTCACCAACGACAGCCAGATCAAGGCGATGAACCAGGCCACGGCCGGCGTGAAGCTGGGCGCGTTCGTGATCGGCATCATCGCGCTGGTGGTGGCCGGCATCGGCATCATGAACATCATGCTGGTGTCGGTGACCGAGCGCACGCGCGAGATCGGCATCCGCAAGGCGCTGGGCGCCAAGCGCCGCGACGTGCTCGCGCAGTTCCTGCTCGAGGCGATCCTGCTCTGCAACACGGGCGGCGTGGCGGGCGTCGCGCTCGGCTTCGCGCTCGGCAACCTGGTCGCGCTGTTCGCGAAGTTCCCGGTCCACGTGCCGCTCGACTGGGCGGTCCACGGCCTCGTCTTCTGCACCGTGGTGGGCCTGACCTTCGGGCTCTGGCCCGCGGTCAAGGCGTCCAAGCTGGCGCCGATCGAAGCGCTGCGCTGGGAGTGAGCGCCGGGGCGGGCCCGGCTGCGCTCAGGCCGTCCGGTAGCGGCGGCCGAGGTGGTGCTGGGCCTGGCGCTTCCACCAGCCCCAGTCGTGCGCGACGTCGTGGCCCCAGAGGTCGAGCTCGTGCGGGATCGACTTGGCCGCCAGCGCCGCGGCGAGCGCGCGCGTCTCCTCGATGCAGCCCTCCTCCCACATGCCCTGGCCGCAGACCAGCACCAGGTGCGTGTTGCGGCGCACGCGCTCGAGCGGCTCGCCCTCCAGGTTGGGAACGTAGGCGAGCGGGTTGTTGAAGTAGACCTCGAGGTCGCTGAAGCCGTCGGTGAAGTGGGTCATCGAGTAGCGGCCGCTCAGGCAGAGCGCCCAGCGGAAGGTCTCGGGGTACTTGAGCGCGACGTTGGCGGCGTAGAAGGCGCCCAGCGAAGCGCCCGCCGCCGCGATCGGGATGGCGGGGCTCTGGCAGTCCTCGCGGATCCTGGGCACCAGCGTCTCGACCAGGAAGCGCTCGTAGGCGGCGTGGCGCCGGATGCGCCAGGCCGGCTCGTGGTCGCGCCGGGTCCAGGCCTCGGCCACGTTCGACTCCGGGCAGTAGAGCTTCAGGCGGCCGCCGTCGACGAGCGGCGCCAGGGCCTCGAGCATGCCCTGCGCCTCCCACTCGTGCGCGAAGCCGGCGGCGGTGGGGAAGACGAGCAGGGGCGCGCCCCAGTGGCCGTAGGACCAGAGGCTCAGACTGCGGCCGAGCTGCGGGCTGTGGACGCGTTCGAGGCGCTTCTTCATCGCGGTTCTCCTGGCGCGGCTCCGGGCCGGGAATCCTAGCCGAGGGCTTCGCGCGCCGCGCGTCGCCCCGCGCCCGCGCGGCGGCGCGAGGAGGGGCCCGCGCGCCGGCGAGGGCGCCGCTCCCCGCGCGGGTCTTGACGCAGGGGCCCGCTTGTGAGACCTTTCACAAACTTTTTTGCCCGGCCGGAAGGCGTGGGATATCGTCTTCGGTCGCCAACGCCGGAAGGACAGTCTCCAGAGAGGGAAATGGCCCAGGTCTTCACCAAGAGCGCCAACGCCTTCGCACGCAGCAGCCTCGTCGCCGGCCTCCTGCTGGTGGCGGGCGCGGGCGCCGGGCTCTGGGTGCTGGCGCGCTCGGGCTACGTGACCCGCCAGGGGCTCGTGCTCGAGCAGCCCGTCCCCTTCTCCCACGACCACCACGTGGGCCAGATCGGCATCGACTGCCGCTACTGCCACACCGCGGTGGAGACCTCGGCGACGGCGGGCATCCCGCCCACCGCGACCTGCATGAACTGCCACAAGCAGCTGTGGACCAACGCGGCGCTGCTCGAGCCGGTGCGCGCCAGCTTCCGCGACAACCTTCCGCTCGCCTGGAGCAAGGTCCACGACCTGCCCGACTTCGTCTACTTCGATCACAGCATCCACGTCGCCAAGGGCGTCGCCTGCGTCACCTGCCACGGCCAGGTCGACCGCATGCCGCTCATGTACCAGTTCCCGAGCCTGCAGATGGAATGGTGCCTCGCCTGTCACCGCGACCCGGTCAAGAACCTGCGCCCGCGCGAAGAGGTCACCAACGTCGCGTGGCAGCCGCCCGTCGACCTCGAGAAGCGCCAGCACGAGTGGGCGCAGCTCTACGCCGTGAAGTCGAAGACCAGCTGCTCGACCTGCCACCGCTAGAGCCCGACATGACCGAGGCCGTCTCCAAGCTCCCCATCCTCCAGGACCCGGGCGACTGCCACGCCGAGTGGCGCCGCCCGGAGGCCGCCGCCGCGCCGCTCGAGCTCGCCGCCGTGCGCGAGCGGCTCGCCGCCGGGCGCGGGCCGCGCTACTGGCGCAGCCTCGAGGAAGTCGCCGCCACGCCCGAATTCGCCCAGATGCTCGAGCGCGAGTTCCCGCGCTTCGCCGCCGAGTGGCCGTCCGACGTCTCGCGCCGCAACTTCCTGCAGCTCGCAGCGGCCGGGCTCGGCCTCGCCGGGCTGACCGCCTGCACGCGCCAGCCGATCGAGAAGATCGTCCCCTACGTGCGCCAGCCCGAGGAGCTCGTCCCGGGCCGGCCGCTCCTGTTCGCCACCGCGATGCCGCTCGTCGGCCGCGCCGTGCCGCTGCTCGCGGAGAGCCACGAGGGGCGCCCCACCAAGGTCGAGGGCAATCCCGAGCACGCGGCGAGCGGCGGCGCCACCTCGGCGATCGCGCAGGCCTCGGTGCTCGGTCTCTACGATCCCGACCGCTCGCAGGCGCCGGTCTACCTGGGCCGCGCCGCGACCTGGCAGGAGTTCGACCGCCAGCTGGGGGTCGTGATGGGAGCGCAGGCGGGCTCGGGCGGCGCCGGCCTGCGCCTGCTCACCGGGCCGGTCACCTCGCCCACCGAGGCGGCGGCGATCCAGGGCCTGCTGGCGTCCTATCCGCAGGCGAAGTGGCACCGCTGGGATCCGCTCCACGAGGACCGGGCGCTGGCCGGCTCGCTGGCCGCCTTCGGCCGCGCCTTGGACGTGCGCTACGACCTCGCCAAGGCCGACGTCGTGCTCGCCCTGGACTCCGACTTCCTGGTCGGCGGAGCGGGCGCGGTCCGCTACGCGCGGGACTTCGCCGCGCGGCGGAAGGTCACGCCCGAGGCGTCCGGGATGAACCGGCTCTACGTCGCGGAGGCCTCCCCGAGCGCGACCGGCACCATGGCCGACCATCGGCTGGCGCTGCGCCCGAGCCAGTTCCCGCAACTGGTGCTGGCGCTCGCGGCGGCCCTGGGCGTGCCGGGCAGCTCGGCGCCCGCCGGGCTCGACGCCGCGACCCGGCGCTGGAGCGAGGCGGCGGCGCGCGATCTCGCGGCGCACCGCGGCCGGTCCCTGGTGATCGCCGGCGAGGCGCTGAGCGCGGCGGCGCACGCGGTGGTGCACGCGATCAACGCCGCGCTGGGCGCCGCCGGCGAGACCGCGATCTACAGCGAGGCGGCGGAGGTGGACCCGGTCGACGCCGGCGCCTCGCTGGCCGCCCTGACCGCGGATCTGCGCGCGGGCCAGGTCGACGTGCTGCTCGTGGCGGGCGTCAATCCGGTCTACGACGCTCCGGCCGGTCTCGACTTCGCGAGCGCGATCAACAACGGGCGCACCTTCACCGCCCACCTCGGCCTCCACGCCGACGAGACCGCCGAGCTCTGTCGCTGGCACCTCCCCGCGGCCCACTACCTCGAGAGCTGGGGCGACGCGCGGGCCTTCGACGGCAGCGTCTGCCTGATCCAGCCCCTGATCGAGCCGCTCTACGGCGGACGGAGCCTCGCCGAGGTGGTCGCCGCGGCGGGCGGCCGGGCCGGCGCCAGCGGCTTCGACCTCCTGCGCGAGCAGTGGCAAGCGCTCTCGGACGACGACTTCCGCCGCGCCCTCCACGACGGCTTCGTGGCCGGCACGGAGCCGCCGGCGCTCGCGCCCGAGCCCGGCGCCGGGGTCGCCGCCGCGCTCGCCGAGCTCGCCTCGGCGGCGCCGGCCGAAGGCTTCGAGCTCGCGCTGCGCCCCGACCCGTCGGTGCTCGACGGCCGCTTCGCCAACAACGGCTGGCTGCAGGAGTGTCCGAAGCCGATCACCAAGCTGACCTGGGACAACGTGCTGCTGCTCTCGCCGCGCAGCGCCCAGGAGATCGGCGCCAGCAACGAGCAGGTGGTCGACATCGAAGTCGCCGGCCGCCGCCTCCGGGCGCCGGCCTGGATCCTGCCCGGCCAGCCGGACGGCGTCGCGACGCTGCACCTGGGCTACGGCCGCGCGCGCGGCGGCCGCGTCGCCGAGGGTTGCGGGGTGAACGCCTTTGCGCTCCAGGGCAGCACGGCGGAGTGGAACCTGCAGGGCGCTTCGCTCGCGCCCGCCGACGAGAAGCGGCCGCTCGCCTGCACCCAGGGTCACTACGCGATCGAAGGCTGGCTCGAGGAGGAGTCCCACGAGGCGGAGCGGCGGCATCTGGTGCGCGAGGCCAGCCTCGAGCAGTACCGCGCCGACCCGGCCTTCGTGCGCGCGGCCGACGAGAAGCACATCGACGCCACCACCTCCTTCGCGCCCGGCTTCGACTACGGCCAGGGCTACGCCTGGGGCATGACCATCGACCTCAACGCCTGCACCGGCTGCAACGCTTGCGTGGTGGCGTGCGTCGCGGAGAACAACATCCCGGTGGTGGGGCGAGACCAGGTGCGGCGGGGCCGCGAGATGCAGTGGATCCGCGTCGACCGCTACTTCCGCGGCGGCCTCGACGAGCCGGAGGCGATCGTCCACCAGCCCGTGCTCTGCATGCAGTGCGAGCAGGCCCCGTGCGAGACGGTGTGCCCGGTGGCGGCCACCACGCACTCGAGCGAAGGCCTGAACGACATGGTCTACAACCGCTGCGTGGGGACGCGCTACTGCGCCAACAACTGCCCCTACAAGGTGCGGCGCTTCAACTTCCTGCTCTACCAGGACTGGGAGACGCCGCAGCTCAAGCTGGCGCGCAACCCCGACGTCACCGTGCGCAGCCGCGGCGTGATGGAGAAGTGCACCTACTGCGTGCAGCGCATCAACCACGCCCGCATCGAGGCCGAGCGCGAGCGCCGGACGATCCGGGACGGCGAGGCGCGCACCGCCTGCCAGCAGGCCTGCCCGGCCGACGCCATCGTCTTCGGCAACCTCAACGACCCCGAGGCGCGGGTGACGAAGTCGAAGCGCGACCCGCGCAACTACGCGCTGCTCGCCGAGCTCGGCACCCGCCCGCGCACGACCTACCTCGCGATCGTCCGCAACCCGAACCCGGAGCTCGCCGGATGAGCGTCGCCGATCCCCCGCGCCACCCCGTGGTGCCCCGCGACCCGCCGGTTCTGGCGCCGGGCCACACCGCCGCCTCGGTCACCGACAAGATCAGCTCGGTGGTGTTCGGCAAGATGCCGGTCTGGTTCTACGCCGGCATGGCGGTCGCCTTCGGCGGCGTGATGATGCTGCTGCTCTCGCTCACCAAGCTGGTGTTCACCGGTATCGGGATCTGGGGCAACAACCAGCCGGTGGGCTGGGCGTTCGACATCATCAACTTCGTCTGGTGGATCGGCATCGGCCACGCCGGCACGCTGATCTCGGCGATCCTGCTGCTGCTCCGGCAGGAGTGGCGGACGTCGATCAACCGCTTCGCGGAGGCGATGACGCTCTTCGCGGTGGCGTGCGCGGTCATCTATCCGCTCTTCCACACCGGCCGCCCGTGGCTGGCGGTCTACTGGCTGCTGCCCTATCCGAACACCATGGGCATGTGGCCGAACTTCCGCTCGCCGCTGATCTGGGACGTGTTCGCGGTCTCGACCTACGGCTCGGTGTCGCTGCTGTTCTGGTACATCGGCCTGATCCCGGACCTGGGCACGCTGCGCGACAAGGCCAAGAACCTCTGGCAGAAGCGCATCTACGGCACCCTGTCGATGGGCTGGCGCGGCTCGGCGCGGCACTGGCACAACTACGAGCAGGCCTACCTGCTGCTCGCCGGCCTCTCGACCCCGCTCGTGCTCTCGGTGCACTCCGTGGTGTCGTTCGACTTCGCGTCCGGCCAGATCCCGGGCTGGCACACCACGATCTTCCCGCCCTACTTCGTCGCCGGCGCCGTATTCGCCGGCTTCGCGATGGTGATCACGCTCGCGCTGCCGCTGCGGCGCCTGTTCGGGCTCCAGGACTTCATCACCGACAAGCACCTCGACAACATGTCGAAGGTGATGCTGGTGACCGGACTGATCGTCGCCTACGGCTACCTGATGGAGGCCTTCACTTCCTGGTACAGCGGCAACATCTTCGAGACCTACGTGATGAAGAACCGTCTCGAGGGGCCGTACCGTTGGCTGTACTACTCGCTGCTCGTCTGCAACGTGCTCGCCGTGCAGCCGCTCTGGTTCCGGCGCGTGCGCTACTCGCCGCTCGCGATCTGGGCGATCTCCATGTTCGTCAACGTCGGCATGTGGCTCGAGCGCTTCGTGATCATCCCGATGAGCCTCCACCGCGACTTCCTGCCCTCGTCGTGGGACATGTACTACCCGACGGCCTGGGATTTCTCGACCTTCTTCGGCACCATCGGCCTGTTCCTGGCCCTGATGTTCCTGTTCATCCGCGTCTTCCCGGCGATCGCGATCTTCGAGATGCGCACCCTGACGCCGGAGGCCAAGGTGAAGGAGCCGGCGCACTGACATGCACGCCGAAACCCGCGCACCCGAGCTCCACGGCCTGCTCGCCGAGTACCGTTCGGCGCAGGAGCTGCTCGACGCCACCCGGCGCGCCCACGCCGAGGGCTTCCGCGCCATGGACGCCTACACGCCCTACCCGGTCGAGGAGATCGCGGAGGTGGTGTGCGACCACCACCGGTCCAGGGTGCCGCTGGTGTGCCTGATCGGAGGGGTGGTGGGAGCGCTCTCGGGCTGGGCGCTCGTCTGGTGGACCTCGAGCATCGCCTACCCGCTCAACATCGGCGGCAAGCCGTACAACAGCTGGCCGGCCTTCATCCCGGTCATCTTCGAGTGCACGATCCTGTTCGCGGCCTTCTCGGCGGGCATCGGGATGCTCGCGCTCAATCGTCTCCCGGAGCCGTACCACCCGGTGTTCAACGTCGGCAGCTTCCGCGAGCGGGGCAGCCGGGAGGGCTACTTCCTGTGCATCGAGGCCGGCGACGAGCGCTTCGACCGGACCCGCACGCGCGAGTTCCTGACCGCGACCGGCGCGCTGGAGGTCCACGAAGTTGAGGCCTGAGACGGTGCGCCCGATCCGCTTCGCGGTCCGCGCCGGGGCGGCGCTGTTGCTCGCCCTGGCGGCCGCCGGTTGCCGGCAGGACATGCACGACGCGCCACGCTACAAACCGCTCGCCGCGAGCGACTTCTTCGCCGACGGCGCCTCGGCGCGCCCGCTGCCCGCGCACGCGGTGGCGCGCGGCCAGCTGCGCGAGGACAAGCTCTTCCACACCGGCTACACGCCGGCGGGCGACATCGTGGGCACGATTCCGATGCCCGTCACCCGGGAGCTGCTCCAGCGCGGGCGAGAGCGCTACGGGATCTTCTGCGCGCCGTGTCACGGCGCCACCGGCGACGGGCGCGGCATGGTCGTGCAGCGCGGCTACAAGCAGCCGTCGTCGTACCACGTCGACCGCCTGCGTCAGGTGCCGGTGGGCTACTTCTTCGACATCATGACCAACGGCTTCGGCGTCATGCCCAGCTACGCCGCCCAGGTGCCGCCGGAGGACCGCTGGGCGATCGCGGCGTACCTGCGCGCGCTGCAGCTCTCCCAGTACTTCGACGCGGCCAACCTGAGCGCGGAGGAGCGGGCGCAGCTGGACGCTCCCGCCCACGCACCGGGCGCGCCGCCGGCGGGCCATTGAGAGGCGGCGGAACGACGAGATGAGCGCCATCGACAACCCCGTGCCGGCGGACCGGTTCCGCGCGCCCGACGAGCTGCGCGGCGTCGCGGGCAGAGCCCTCGTGGTGGGCGCAGTGGCTGCCGCGGCGACCGCGGCCGGTGCCTTCCTCGATGCCGACGGATTCTTCCGCGCCTACCTCGTGGCGTGGCTGCTCTGGCTGACGGTGGCGACCGGCAGCCTCGGCCTGCTGCTCATCCACCACCTCTCCGGTGGACGCTGGGGCCTCGCCCTGCGCCGGCCGATGGAGGCCGCGGCGCGCACCATGCCGGTGATCGGCCTGCTCGCGGTGCCGCTGTTCTTCGGCCTCGACCGCCTCTTCCTGTGGGCGGACCACGCGCGCGTCGAGGGCGACCACCTGCTCGAGCACAAGGCCGTCTACCTCAATCCGGTCGCGTTCACCGCGCGCACGGTGTTCACGCTCGCGCTGTTCGCGCTGTTCGCCTTCCTGCTCGCGCGCAGGTCCGCCGCCCAGGACGTCGAGGGCGACCGGGGCAAGGCGTGGTCGATGCAGAAGCTCGCCTCGATCGGGCTGCTCCTGTTCGTCATCGCGATGAGCTTCCTGGGCTTCGACTGGTTGATGTCGCTCGACCCCTACTGGTTCTCGAGCCTGTACGGCGGCATCTTCCTCGCCGGCGCGGCGATCGCCTCGCTCACCTTCCTGATCCTGGTCGCGAGCTGGCTGGCCGAGCGCGAGCCGATGTCGGCCGTCTACACGGCCAAGCGCTTCCACGATTTCGGCACCCTGCTGTTCGCGTTCGTGATGTTCTTCACCTACCTGTGTATCTCGCAGTTCATCATCGCGTACCAGGGCAACCTGCCCGAGGAAGTGACGTGGTTCAAGGAGCGCTTCCACGGCTATTGGGCGTGGGTCGCGGTGGGCCTGCTCGTCTTCCACTTCTTCTTCCCGTTCCTGATCCTGCTCCATCGCTCGGTGAAGAGGAAGGCGAGGACCCTGGCGCGCATCGCCCTGTTCGTCCTCTTCATGCGCTGGGTGGACCTGATCTGGCAGTCGCGTCCCACCTTCGTCCACGAGGGGCTGCCCGTGACCTGGATCGACGCCGCGGCCACGGTCGCGGTCGGAGCCCTGTGGATCCACTTCTTCGTGCGCGCGCTCGCCAGCCGGCCGCTGCTGCCGGTCGGGGATCCCGCGCTCCGGGAGGTGCTCGGCCATGACTGAGAGCCCCCACGAGACCCCGGGCACGGGCGCGATCGACCACGAGATCGACCGCCGCGGCATCGTCAAGACCGGCGTCTGGCTCGTCGCCATCACGCTCGGGTCCTTCGTGGTCGCCTGGCTGTTCTACGAATCGCTGGCCGCGACCGAGGCGGCGCGCGACCCGCGGCCTTCGCCGCTGATCGGCGCGGCGCCGCTGGCGGCGCCGCCGGCGCCGCTCCTCCAGCCGGCGCCGGAGCGCGAGCTCGCGGCCCTGCGCCGGCGCGAGGCGGCCCGCCTCCAGGGCTGGGGCTGGGTCGACCGCGGCGCGGAGATCGCCCACGTGCCGGTCGAGCGCGCGATCGAGGCCGTCGCGGCGAGCGGGCAGCTGCCCGACTTCACGCTCTCGCCGGCGGGGACGCCAGCGCCGTGAGCCGCTCCGGTCCGGGTGCTCCGGGGACGCTGGCCCTGGTGCTGTGCGGCGCGCTAGCGGCGGCCGCGGCGCCGGCGCAGTTCATGACCGGGCGCGGCATGGCGCAGGCGACCGGAGCGCCCGCGCTCTCGGCCCAGGAGATCGTGGCGCGGGTCGGTTTCGACCAGCGGCTGGGCGCCCAGCTGCCGCTCGAGGCGGTGTTCCGCGACGAGTCCGGGGCGCCGGTGCGCCTGGGCGAGCTGTTCGGCACCCGGCCGGTGGTGATCGGTCTCGTCTACTACCGTTGCCCCATGCTGTGCACGCTGGTGGAGCGCGGGGCGGCCTCCGCCACGCGCCCGACCGGGCTCGTCCCGGGCGCCGATTTCGACTTCGTCTTCGTCAGCTTCGACGCCGCCGACACCCCCGAGCGCGCGGCCGCGAAGAAGCAGGAGACGCTGGTCGCCTACGGCGCCGGCGGGGATGCCTCGGGCTGGCACTTCCTGACCGGAGACGAGGCGGCGATCCGCGCCCTCACCGAGGCGGTCGGCTTCCGCTGGACCGCCGACCCGGTGAGCGGCCAGTTCGCGCACGCCGCCGGGCTCGTGGTCGCGACACCGGACGGCCGCGTCTCGCGCTATCTCTACGGCACCGAGTACGCGCCTCGCGACCTCAAGCTCGCGTTGGTCGAATCCTCCGCGGGGCGCATCGGCGGGCCGGTGGAGCAGATGCTGCTCTTCTGCTTCCGCTACGACGCCGGGCTCGGCCGCTACACCGCGGTCTCGATGCTCGCTCTGCGAATCGCCGCCGCGGTGACGCTGGCGGCCCTCGTCGTCTACTTCGCCTTCGCCCTGCTGCGCGGGCGGGGCCGCAAGCGCCTCGCGGCCGGAGGTCTCGCCTGACCATGCCGTTCAAGATCCCCTTCATGCCGGAGCAGGCCTCGTCGATGGCGGGCGAAGTCGACGCGCTGACCCTCTACCTGGTCGCCATGGCGAGCTTCTTCACGGTGCTGGTCGCGGCCATGGTCATCTACTTCGCGATCCGCTACCGGCGCCGGTCCCCGGACGAGGTCGGCGGCAGCTTCGACAACTCCGCGCTGCTCGAGATCACCTGGACCGTGATCCCGGTGCTGATCGTGCTCTTCACCTTCGTCTGGGGAGCGCGGGTCGCTTTCCGTCTCTACCGGCCGCCGGCCGACGCGGTCCAGTACTACGTCACCGGCAAGCAATGGATGTGGAAGACGCAGCATCCGACCGGACAGCGCGAGATCAACGAGCTGCACGTCCCGCTCGGCCAGCCGGTCAAGCTGCTGATGACCTCCGAGGACGTCATCCACAGCTTCTTCGTGCCGGCGTTCCGGGTCAAGGCCGACGTGCTCCCCGGCCGCTACACCTCGCTCTGGTTCACGCCCACCAAGACCGGCCGCTTCCACCTCTTCTGCGCGGAGTACTGCGGCGCGGAGCACTCGCGGATGATCGGCTGGGTGACGGTGATGGAGCCCGAGGAGTATCAGGCGTGGCTGGCGAGCGTGCCCACGCAGGGCTCGCCGACCGCGGCCGGCGAACGGCTCTTCGCGCAGCTCGCCTGCCACACCTGTCACCAGGACGCGGCGGGCGCCAAGGGACCGGCGCTCGGCGGCCTCTATGGGCGGCCGGTGGCGCTCGCCGACGGCCGCACCGTGCTCGCCGACGAGAGCTACCTGCGCGAGTCGATCCTCAACCCCGCGGCCAAGGTCGTGGCGGGCTACGAGGCGGTGATGCCGAGCTTCCAGGGCCAGGTGAGCGAAGAGGGGATCCTCGAGCTGATCAACTACGTCAAGAGCCTGCCCGCGGGGGGCAGCGCGTCGGTGGCCGCCGCCTCCGAAGGAGCCCTGTGATGAGCCGAACCGGGACCGCGGAGACCAACTACCTCAACGCGCAGCACGGCCTGAAGTCCTGGCTGCTGACCCTCGACCACAAGCGGATCGGCCTGCTCTACCTGATGGGAGTGAGCTTTTTCTTCCTGCTCGGCGGGATCTTCGCGCTCCTGATCCGCCTCGAGCTGCTCACGCCGCAGGGCGATCTCGTGCAGCCGGACACCTACAACCGGCTGTTCTCGATGCACGGGATCATGATGGTCTTCTTCTTCCTGATCCCGGCGATTCCGGGCGTGCTCGGCAATTTCCTGATCCCGATCATGATCGGAACCCGGGACGTGGCGTTCCCGCGCCTGAACCTGGCCAGCTGGTACATCTTCATGGCGGGCGGCTCGATCACGCTGCTGGGCGTCCTGGCGGGCGGCGTCGACACCGGGTGGACGTTCTATCCGCCCTACAGCTCGCTCTACTCCGCGACCAACGTCCTGACCGTGGGCATCGGCGTGTTCGTGAACGGATTCTCGTCGATCCTCACCGGGCTCAACTTCATGGTCACCATCCACCGCATGAGGGCGCCCGGGATGACCTGGTTCCGGCTGCCGCTGTTCGTGTGGGGGCACTACGCGACCAGCTTCATCAACGTGCTGGGCACCCCGGTGATCGCGATCACCCTCCTGCTCCTGGTGCTCGAGCGGGCCTTCCACCTGGGGATCTTCGACGCCACCAAGGGCGGCGATCCGGTGCTCTTCCAGCACCTGTTCTGGTTCTACTCCCACCCCGCGGTCTACATCATGATCCTGCCCTCGATGGCGGTGATCTCGGAGCTGATCGCCGCGTTCACCCGCAAGCGGGTGTTCGGGTATCACTTCGTCGCCTTCTCCTCGATCGGCATCGCCGTGCTCGGATTCCTGGTCTGGGGCCACCACATGTTCGTGTCCGGCCAGTCGGTCTACGCCGGCACCGCCTTCTCGCTGCTCACCATGCTGGTGGCGATCCCGTCCGCGATCAAGGTCTTCAACTGGTCGTTCACGCTCTACCAGGGCTCGGTCTCGTTCGACACGCCGATGCTCTACGCCCTGGGCTTCATCGGCCTGTTCATGATCGGCGGCCTGACCGGCGTCTTCCTGGGCACGCTCGGTTTCGACATCCACGTCCACGACACCTACTTCGTGGTGGCGCACTTCCACTACGTGATGGTGGGCGGGACGATCATGGGCTACCTGGGCGGCCTCCACTACTGGTGGCCGAAGATCACCGGCCGGACCTATCCCGAGTTCTGGGGCCGGATGTCGGCGATGCTCGTCTTCGTCGGCTTCAACCTGACCTTCTTCCCCCAGTTCCTGCTCGGCTACATGGGCATGCCGCGCCGCTATCACGCCTATCCCGAGGAGTGGCAGGTGCTCAACGTCCTGTCCACCGCCGGCGCATCGGTGCTCGGCCTCGGCTTCCTGCTGCCGCTCGGCTACCTGCTCTGGTCGCTCAAGTACGGCAAGCTCGCAGGCAAGAACCCGTGGGGCGCCAAGGGTCTGGAATGGACCACGGACTCGCCGCCTCCGACGGAGAACTTCCGCGACGCCCCGGTGGTGAGCGAGGAGGCCTACGACTACGCCGGCGCCGGTCACGGCGACGGCGGCGCGCCGGCGCCGGCGCGGGCGCACTGAATCGAGGAGAGCCGCGTGTCGCACGGTCATTCGTCCGCCCTCGCGCACCACTTCGACAGCCTCGAGCAGCAGAGAGAGGCGTCGACGTTGGGGATGTGGCTCTTCCTGGTCCAGGAGGTCATGTTCTTCGGCGGCCTGTTCATGACCTACATGCTCTACCGCTGGCGCGATCCGGAGGCGTTCGCCGCCGGCAGCCACGACCTCAACATCACGCTCGGCCTGCTCAACACGGTGGTGCTGATCGCCAGCTCGCTGACCATGGCGATGGCGGTTCATTCGGCCCAGACCAGCCGCCGCAGGCCGCTGATCGGCTACCTGACCGCGACCGGCGTCCTCGGCCTCGCCTTCCTGGTCGTGAAGTACTTCGAATACAGCGCGAAGTGGGAGCACCACCTGGTGCCCGGGCCCCTCTTCCATTTCTCGGAGCCGGCGATCGGCGGCCGCGCGGAGGTCTTCTTCTCCCTCTACTTCGCGATGACCGGCATGCACGCCCTGCACATGGTGATCGGCATCGCGCTGCTGGCCTGGATCCTGCGCGGGGCGGTGCGCGGGCGCTTCGACGCCAGCTACTACAACCCGGTCGAGAACTTCGGCCTCTACTGGCACTTCGTCGACATCGTCTGGATCTTCCTGTTCCCGATGCTCTACCTGATCGGCCGTCACTACCACGGAGGGGCTTGACGATGTCGGGCCACCACGTCGTTCCGGTGCGCGTCTACCTGGCGGTGTTCGCCGCCCTCATGGTGTTCACCGCCATCACCGTCGCGGCCGCCTTCGTCGACCTGGGCGCGCTCAACAACGTGGTCATGCTGGCCATCGCTGTGGCCAAGGCGACGCTGGTCGTGATGTTCTTCATGCACGTCCGCTACTCGACGCGCCTGATTCCCGTGGTGGTCTTCGGCGGGGTCTTCTTCCTGCTCGTGATGTTCGGCATCACCATGTCGGACTACGTCTCGCGCGGCTTCCTGGGTGCCGGCTCGGCCTGGCCGCGCCCGTGGGCGCCCTGACCCGGAGCGCGGGCGGCGGCCGCCGCCCGGAACCTCAGTCCTCGAGCTCGACGCCGCGCCTGGCGAGCGTGCGCTTCAGGCGCCGGAAGAGGTCGCGACCGAGCAGGGCCTGGGCGCTCTGCGCGATGTCGCGAAGGGTCTGGCGCAGCTCTCGTTCCCCGTTCCAGTACTTGGCGGCGTAGGGCTCGAGCTCGCCACCGAGGGCCTGGGCGACCACCGCGGCGCCGAGCACGAGGTCGTCGAGGAAGCCCGCCGCTCCTACCAGGGCCTCGGGGAAGAGGTCGAGCGGGAGCAGGAAGTAGGCGAGCGCGCCGCCGATCAGCGCGCGCGCCTCGCCCGGGACTTGCGGGTCGAGGACCAGCCGCACCATCAGGATGAAGACATCGGGGACGAGCAGGAGCGCCTCGATGACCGGCTTGCCGTAGCGATGGCTCTGGCGCTCGGCGGCGACCAGCATCCGCCCGCGCAGGCGATCGTAGAAGGAGAGCAGGCCGCGGCTGGCGACCGCGTCGGGGGCTGCGGTGGCCGGGCGCGGGCGCGCGGGCGGAGCGGACGCCGGTCCTCCGGTCTGGGGCTCGCCGTGGCTCACGGCGGCATTCTAGCGGGGCGCGCTGCTCAGCGCGCGGTCGAGAACTCGAAGCGGGTCGAGGCCGCGAGCGGGTGGCCCGCGGCATCGACGACGCGGGCGCCGTCGAGCGTGACGCGCAGGTCGGTGGCGCGGGGCAGGTCCTCCTCCGGCTCCCAGCAGACCCACCAGCGGTGCGCGTCCCAGGACACCCGCCCGGGGAGGCGTACGCCGCCCGCGCCCTCGACCACGATCGCGTCGTCGCCGAGCAGGCCGGGATCGATCGGCTCGGAGAGGGCGAACACGATCCGGACGCGCGGCGCGGCCACCACGTCGCCGGCGCGCGGGAAATGGGAGGTCACCTGCGGCGCGCTCGCGCGCAGGACCCAGGTGGGCTCGGCCGTGACGAGGTCGAGGGTCACCCAGAACGCGGCCTCGACCGCCCAGGCGGGCGGTCGCGGGGGCGCCGGCAGGTCGAGGTCGTCGAGCCATTCGTGGAGGAGTACGGCGGCGATCACGACCCCCACCGCGCCGGCGGCGACCAGGGCGGGCGAGACGTGGTCGAGGACGACCTCGACGTCGACGGCCTCGCCGTCGCGCACCTCGACCGACCTGGCCACCGGCCGCTCGAGCGCCTCGGAGCGGCCCGCGGCGTCGAGCGCCGCGTCGATCCGGATGCGATACCGGCCCGGAGCCAGGCCGGCCACCGTCCAGGACGGGTCGAGGCTGCGGAAGACCGCCGCCCAGCCGCCCTTCTCCTGGCGCTCGAGCACGCTCGCGATCGAGCCGGTCAGCATCTCGCCGGCCCGTCGCCCGTCGTCGTCCGCGAACACCGCCAGGCGCACGGCGCCCCCGGGATCCGGGTTCGCGCCGCGGCCGGCCTCGCGGATCGAGGCGCAGGCGGCGAGCAGGGAGCCGGCGACCAGCAGGGCGGCGGGGCGAAGGGTGCGGGGCACGACCACGGCCGGTGCAAGATCCCTGCACAGGGGGCAGGTAGAATCCCGCCGTGCCCCGCCTGACGCGCATCTACACCCGTACCGGGGACGACGGCACCACGGCGCTCGGCTTCGGGGGCCGGCTGCCCAAGGACGCCCTGCGCATCGAGTGCTACGGCACGGTCGACGAGCTCAACTCGGTGCTCGGCGTGGCGCGCTCGTTCGCTCCGCCGGCCGAGATCGACATCGAGCTGGCGGCGATCCAGAACCAGCTCTTCCACCTCGGCTCGGACCTCTGCGTGCCGGAGGCGGGCAAGGGGGAGCACCCGGTGCCGACCGTCCAGGCCCGGCACGTCGAGGCCCTGGAGGGCCTGATCGACCGCGCGAACGGCGAGCTGCCGCCGCTCGAGAACTTCGTGCTGCCCGGCGGCACGCCGGCCGCGGCGGCGCTCCACGTCGGCCGCACCGTCTGCCGGCGCGCCGAACGGCTGCTGGTCGCCCTGCGGCGCGAGGAACCGGTGGGCGAGTGGACGCTGCCCTTCCTGAACCGCCTCGGCGACGCCCTGTTCGTGCTCGCCCGTCTCGCCAATCTGCGCGCCGGGCGGCCCGACGTGACCTGGGACTCGCGGGCGTGACCGGAGGGGGCCGCTGGCTGCCCCGCTGGGGCCGGCGCGCCCCGGCTCCGCGCGCGGCGCCGGGCCCGGCCCCGGCTCCGGACATCGCGGCCGGCGCGGGCGCCTACTGGGACCAGCAGGCGACCGGCGCTTCGAGCGTCTACTGGGCCGACCACACCCTGGTGCGGGAGTCCGTCAATCGCTGGGTCACGGGAGAGCCGGGACTGTGGCCGATCGACGCCCTGCGCGGCCGCTGGCTGCCGCGCAGCTTCGGCCTCGGCCTGTCGATCGGGTGTGGCACCGGCAGCCTCGAGCGCTGCCTGCGCAAGGTCGGCTCGTGCGAGCGGCTGGACGCCTTCGACCTCTCGGCGGCGTCGATCCGTGAAGCCCGCCGGCTGGCGGCGCAGGAGGGCATCGACGGCATCGAGTACCGGGTGGAGAACTGCGACGAGCTGCGGCTCGCGCCGCGCCGCTACGACATCGTCTTCTTCCACCACTCGCTGCACCACATCGCCGATCCGGACCGGCTGCTCGACGAGACCCTGTCGGCGCTGAAGGACGGGGGCTACCTCTATCTCGACGAATACGTGGGACCGTCGCGTGACGAGTGGACCGAGGAGACGCTGCGCTGGGCGCGGGAGGCCTACGAGGCGGTCGATCCGCGGCTGCGCAGCCTCCCGCTGGCGCCGCCGATCGCGCCCGACGACCCGTCCGAGATGATCCGGTCGAGCCGGATCCTGCCGGCGCTCCGGGAGCGCTTCGAGATCGTCCTCGACCGTCCCTACTGGGGGAACCTCCTGTTTCCCCTCTTCTGCGCGCTGGACGGCGCCGCCCTGCGCGGCGAGGACCGGCGCGATCTCGTGGCCAGCCTGGTCGGGCGGGAGCGCGAGCTGGTCGAGAGCGGCGCCCTGCGCGACCCGCTGTTCGCGGTGGTGCTCGCGCGCAGCCGGGCGTGAGGCGTACTGCCTCCGGCCTTCCGGGGGGCGTTGCTAGCTGGCCACGCCGGGCGGCGAGACGGGCTCACAGGCCGTGCCGCGCGCGCGGTTCTCTTCGGTCGGGCAGTGCAGGTCGCGCCGGCGCTCGAGGTCCGCGACCACCGCGCGCTTGAACGCGGCGTCGGTGCCGGCCGCGCGCCGGAGCTCCTCGCGGTAGGCGGCAAGGTCGAGGCGCTCGAGGTTCATGCGCAGGGTCCGGAACGGCCGCGGCAGCCGCTCGCCCGGCGCCTGGACATGGTGCAGGCCGCCGCTGTAGGCGACCAGCATCGCGCCCCCGGGCGTCGCCTCGAGGATGTCGGCGATCCCGCCGCGCACGGTCATCGGCCGTCCTTCGCTGTCCAGGCCGTTGCGCCGCATCATGCGCCCCTCCGGCAGGATCAGGACCATCGAGTCGGGGTCGATCCGGGTCAGGACCTCGCGCCACGTGTGGTCCCGCTCGCGCGTGATCGAAACCACGTGCGCGGCGATGAACCTGAAGAACCAGCCGACCAGCGGCCGGTTGAGCGTCTTCTCCGCCGCCGGCACCACGCCGTGACGCGCCACCCACCAGACGAAGCGCAACGGCACGACCGAGATGAACAGCCATTCGAAGAGACTGGTGTGGTTGAGCAGGCAGACCACGCGGTAGCCGCGCCAGGGATCGCCGGCAGGCACGCCTCCGACCCAGCGCACCTCGCGGCGCCAGAAGACCAACGCCACGAGCCGCAGGGCGCCGAGGAAGAGGAAGATGAAGTACTTGCGCACGCTTCCCGGGGGCCGCCGCGCGCGACGCCCGTCAGAGGACGGTTTCGCGCACGACCTCGTCGATGGTGGTCACGCCGTCGCGGATCTTCTGCAGGCCGGAGCCGCGCAGGGTGATCATGCCGTTCTCGATCGCCTTGCTGCGCAGCTCCACCGCCGAGGCGCCGGACAGGATGAGCTCGCGGATGTCGTCGTGGATGTCCATCACCTCGTAGAGAGCGACGCGGCCCTTGTAGCCGGTGCTCGAGCAGCGATCGCAGCCCCGGCCCTTGAAGAGCTTGAGCGCCTTGATCTCCTTCTCGGCGAATCCGATGTTGAGCAACGCCTGGCCGGGGACCTCCATCGGCTCCTTGCAGGAGCTGCAGATGCGGCGCACCAGGCGCTGGGCGGCGATGAGGTGCACCGAGGTCGCTACCAGGAAGGGCTCGATGCCCATGTTCATCAGGCGGTTGATCGACGACGGGGCGTCGTTGGTGTGCAGCGTCGAGAGCACGAGGTGCCCGGTCATCGCGGCCTTGATCGCGACCTCGGCGGTCTCGAAGTCGCGCACCTCGCCGACCAGGATGATGTTCGGATCCTGGCGCAGGAACGAGCGCAGGGCGGCCGCGAAGTTGAGGCCGATCTGCTCCTTCATCTGGACCTGGTTGATGCCCGGCAGGTTGAACTCGACCGGGTCCTCGGCGGTGATGATGTTGACGTCCATCGTGTTGATGCGCTGCAGCGCCGAGTAGAGGGTGTTGGTCTTGCCCGACCCCGTCGGTCCGGTCACCAGCACCATGCCGTAGGGCTTCAGGATCGCCTGCTCGAAGCGACGCAGCGAGTCCGGCTCGAAGCCGAGCCGCGTCATGTCGAGCATCAGGTTGTCCTTGTCCAGGAGGCGGAGCACGATCTTCTCGCCGAAGATCGTGGGCAGGACCGAGACCCGGAAGTCGAGGTCCTTGACGCGCTCCTGGATGCGGGTCTTGATCTTGATGCGGCCGTCCTGTGGCAGGCGCTTCTCCGCGATGTCGAGCTTGGCCAGGATCTTGACCCGGCTGGTGATCGCTTCGCGCAGCCGGAGCGGCGGGTGCATCATCTCGTAGAGCAGGCCGTCGATCCGGTACCGGACGCGGTAGTCCTTCTCGTACGGCTCGATGTGGATGTCCGAGGCGCTGCGCTTGATCGCGTCGGTGAGGATGATGTTGACCAGCCGCACCACCGGCGCCTCCTCGGACTCCTTCTCGAGGGTGTCGAGGTCGAGCTCCTGGTCCTCGTCGAGGACCTCGAGCGCGGCGTCGGCCGCGGGCTCGGTGGTCAGGTCCTCCATCACCTTCTTGAGCTCGATGGCGTGGGTCGAGCCGTAGTACCTGTCGATCGCGATGCGCAGGGCGCTCTCCGACGCGACCACGGGATCCACCGTGTAGCCGGTCATGAACTTGATGTCGTCCATGGCGAACACGTTGGTGGGGTCGATCATCGCGAGCGTGACCTTGGGACCGACCTTGGCGACCGGCAGGATCATGTACTTGCGAGCCACTTCGGCGGGGACGATCTTGATCACGGACTCGTCCACGTCGACGCGCGCCAGGTCGATGGCGGGGACGCCGAAGTGCTGGGACAGGAACTCGACGAGCTCCTTCTCCGAGACCAGACCGAGCTTGACCAGGGCGGATCCGATGCGCCCGCCCTTCTCCTTCTGGAAGGCGAGGCCCTCCTGGAGCTGCTGCGGGGTGATCTTGCCGGAACGGACGAGGACGTCCCCGAGACGGTTGCTCATGGCCTCCTGCTCGCGCGCCGGTTCCGACGGTGCGGCGTCTCGGGGACAGCCCGGGGGCTCGCAAGCCGGGGGGTTCGCGTGAGTCGGCGGCGAGTGTAGCAGCGGCCCGAAAAGGGGGTCAATCGAGCGCCAGCAGCTCGAGCGCGCGGCGGGCGACCGCGCGCGGATCGAGGCCGAGCAGGCAGGGCTTCGGCTCGTCCATGCGCCGGTGACAGAAGCTGCAGGGCAGGCGCCGGAAGAGAGCCGTGGCGGGCTCGCCGTAGGGCCCGTGGCGGGCCGGGTCGGTGGGACCGTGGAGGGCGAGGACGGGGACCGCGAGGGCGCGCGCGAGGTGCGCGGCTCCGGTGTCGCCGGCGAGCACGAGACGGGCGCCGCGCACGGCGCCGACCAGCGCCGCGAGGTCGGGTGCGTCGTGGCGACGGGCGGCGCCGTGCGCAGCGGCCACGATCGCGTCGGCGAGCGCCTCTTCGCCGGGCGCGGCACCGACCAGCACCGGCTCACCCAGCCGCTCGGCGAGCGGCGCCGCGACGCGCGCCCAGAGCGCGGGCGGATAGCGCTTGTTGGCCCAGGCGGCGCCGGGATGGAGGAAAACCGGGCGGCCGGAGACGGTCCGGTCGCGCCCGCAGGCGAGCGCGGCGGGGACGAAGTCGGCCGCCTCGCGCGGAAGGCCGAGCGCCTCGAGCAGCGCCAGGCCGCGATCCACGGCGTGACCCGCGGGCACCGGCCGGGGCAGGTTGATCCAGAGCGCGCTCGACGGCTCGCGGCGGTCGCTCCGGCGCGCCCCGATCCGGCGCGGGGCGCCGGAGAGGCGGGCGAGCAGCGCCCCCTTGTGGCTGCCCATCAGATCGAGCGCGATGCCGGCCCGGAAGCCGCGCAGGACGGCGAGGAAACGGGCGAGCTCGCGGGCGCGGTGGGCGCCGGGCCGCCGCCATCGGCGCAGGGGCACCGGCAGCACCTCGTCCAGCAGGGCGTGGCCCTCGAGCAGGGGCGCGAAGGCCTCGTCGACGACCCAGCCGAGCCGGGCCTCCGGCAGGTGCCGGCGCAGCGCCGCCAGGACGGGCAGGGCGTGGACGACGTCGCCCAGGGCGCTGGTGCGGACGATGAGGATCCGGGCGCGCGGATCCGGGACCTTCACGGCAGCGCCTTGACGCGCGCGATCAGGTCCGTGGTGGCGTGGTCCTTGGGGTCTCCGACGAGCGCCGTGCGCCCGCCGTAGGCGCGCACGACCGCGTGCTCCGGGACGCGCTCGGGCGAGCCGTAGTCGGTTCCCTTGCAGTGGACGTCGGGCCGGAGGCGCGCCAGCAGGGGCGCCGGCGTGTCGCCTTCGAAGACGACCACGAAGTCGACCGGCGTCAGGCCGGCCAGCAGCTCCGCTCGCTCCGCGGCGGGCACCACCGGTCGCCCCGCGCCCTTGAGCCGGGCCACCGAATCGTCGTCGTTGATCGCCACCACCAGCACGTCGCCCTCCGAGCGTGCGGCGGCCAGGTAGCGCAGGTGCCCGACGTGGAGGAGGTCGAAGTGGCCGTTGGCGAGGGCGATCCGGCGTCCCGCGGCACGCAGCGGCGCCAGCCGCGCCTCGAGCTCGGCGACGGTCAGGACCTCGCCCACCGGAGCTCCGTGCGCGGCCGGTCGTCGGAGGCGATCGCGGCGGCCAGCTCGGCGCGCGTCAAGGTCGCGGTGCCCGTCTTCATCACCACGATTCCGCCGGCGTAGTCGGCGAGCAGCGTCGCCTCGAGCGGGGTGGCGCCGGCGGCGAGGGCGAGCGCGAAGGTCCCGATCACGGTGTCCCCGGCGCCGGTCACGTCGGCGACCTGGTCGGTGCCGTGCACCGCGACGTGCGCGCCGACGCCGGGCTCGAACAGCGCCATGCCGCGGCTGCCGCGGGTGACGAGCAGGAAGCGGCAGTCGAGCCGGGCGCGCAGGGCCTCGCCCGCGACGTCGACGCCGGCGCCGGCGTCGAGCGGCCCGCCGTGGAGCGCTTCGGCCTCCTCCTCGTTGGGGGTGGCCGCGTCGGCGCCGTGGAAGTCGCCCAGGCGGAAGCGGCTGTCGACCAGGATCGTGGACTGCGCGCCGAGCGCCGCGCGCACGGCCGGGACCATCTCCGGCAGCACCGCGCCGTAGCCGTAGTCGGAGAGCACGGCGACCCGCGCGCGGCCCGCCTGCGCCGCGACGCGCGCGGCCAGCTCGCGGCGCTCGGCCTCGCTCAGGGGGCGCAGCTCCTCGCGGTCGTAGCGCACGACCTGCTGCTTGATGCCGGTCGGGAAGCCGGCCAGGATGCGCGTCTTGGTGGGCGTCGGCCAGCCCTCGCGCACCAGCAGCCCCGCGCTCTCGATGCCGCGCTCCGCGAATGCGGTGACGAGCGCGCGGCCGGGCTCGTCGTCTCCGACGCATCCCACCGGCAACGGCCGCCCGTCCAACGCGCGCACGTTGGCCGCGGCGTTGGCGCCGCCGCCCGGGGCCACCGATTCCCCCGCCCACCGCAGGATGAGCACCGGCGCCTCGCGACTGATGCGCTTGGGGGCGCCCAGGACGAAGCGGTCGGCGACCAGGTCGATGAGCATGAGCACGGGCTGGTCGGCGAGGGCATCGACCAGCTCGAGGAGCCGGGAGCGAGCGGGCGGAGCGGGGTCGGGAGTGCGCACCGGGACGATGCCGGGATTCTGCCACGAAGCGGCGTGGCTGCCGCCTGGCACCGAACGTGCGTAGTCCCGGCCTCGAGGAGCGCCGGAGCAGGCGTGCGAGGATGGCGGCGATGAGGAGGGAGCAACGGGCACCTGGTGGCCGGGAGTTCGAGCGGCAGGCCCTGCCGTTCCTCGACTCGCTCTACAACACCGCCTACCGGCTCGCGCGCAACGCGGAGGACGCCGAGGACCTGGTCCAGGAGACCTACCTCAAGGCCTATCGCAGCTTCGACCAGTTCGCGCCCGGCACGAATCTGAAGGCCTGGCTGTTCAAGATCCTCAAGAACACGTTCATCAACGAGTACCGCCGCCGGCAGAACGTGCCGCCGGAGGGCGACTTCGCCGCGATCGAGGAGGGCTTCGAGTCGCAGGTGCGCGACGACGCCGCGGGCCAGATCAAGAACCCCGAGGAGGTCGCGCTCGAAACCGCGCTCGACCAGGACGTGCAGCGCGGGCTCGACGAGCTGCCTCCGGACTACCGCATGGCGGTGGTGCTCGCCGACCTCGAGGGGTTCTCGTACAAGGAGATCGCGGACATCCTCGACATCCCGGTCGGAACGGTGATGAGCCGCCTCTACCGCGGGCGCAAGCTGCTCGAGGCAGCGTTGCTCGGCTATGCCCGCAGCCACAACTACCTGCAGGCGGGCGAGCAGCCCGCCAAGCGGCGGAGCCGGGCGGGGGCGGCGTGACGGGAATGCCGGAGGCGCGCCGGCCGTTGGACCCCTCGGATGCCATGGCCCGAGGCGCCTGAGGAGCCGGTGGAGCGCAGAGAGACATGAGCTGTCACCGCGCGCGCCGAGTGCTCTTCCTGTGGGTGGATCGGGACCGGGAACGGCTGCCCGTCGAGCCGCTCGAACGGCATCTCGACGAGTGTCCGGAGTGCCGCGAGCACGCGGTGCGCGTGGAGCGGGTGGTCCTGCTCATGCGCTCCCGCTGCCGGCGCAACGCCGCGCCGGGGGATCTCGCGGTGCGCATCCGGACGCTGCTCGGACTCGACGGCTAGCAATGGAGGAGGAGACCGGTGAACGAGGCTCGGAAGGGGAGCGGATGGAGGATCGCCGGAGCGCTGGCGGTGGCGGCGCTGCTGCTGGTCGCCGCGGCGCCCGCGCCGGCCCAGCCCAACGTGCGCCTGCCCGGCCTGGCCGGGGGTCAGCTCACCGGAGCGGAGCTCGCGCGCGGCGCCACCATCGTCGTGGTCTGGGCCTCCTGGTCGCCGCGTTGCCGCGACATCGTGGAGCGGGCCAACGGCGTCGCCGGTCGCTGGGGCGGCCGCGCGCGCGTGGTGACCGTCAACTTCCAGGAGGACCCCGCGGCGGTCGAGGCGTTCCTGCGCGACAAGCAGCTCGCCGTGCCGGTGTTTCTGGATCGCGACGGCGAGTTCTCGAAGGCACACGCGGTGACCACGCTGCCCGGGCTGGTGGTCTTCCAGGAGGGCGCCGCCCGCTACCAGGGCAAGCTGCCCGCGGACCCGGACGCCACCCTGCGCCAGATCTTCGGCTGAGCGGGCCCGGGCCCCCGGGCCGCGCCCCCGTGCTGGACAGCGGCGGAGCGGGTGGTATATTTCCCTCCCACCGGAGGAATCCGGTTCATCGACATTCTGTTCGGGAGGGCTGCGCGAGCCATGGGCGAGCCGGTTTGGGGGAGGTCGGGACTTTCCTGGCTGGGTCTCCCCCTCGGCGGGCTGCTGGCCTTCGTGGTCGCGATCGTGTCGCCCTGGGACGAAGCCCGGGTGGCGCCGACCGCGCTCGAATCGGCGTCGCTCCACCCCCAGGCGAGCTTCGCGGCCCTCGCGGCCGAGGACTCGGCGCCGGCCCCGGCCAGCGCGGAGCCGATGCCCACCCGCGAAGGCGTCCTGCGCAGCGGCCAGACGCTGGGCGGCCTGCTCGGCGACCTCGGTCTCGCGGCCGCCGACGTGCACGCGGCCGCCGCGGCCTCCCGGCGCTGGCTCGATCCCCGGCAGCTCAAGCCGGGGGCGCGCTGGGCCGCCTTCTACGGCGACCGGGGGCTGACCCGCTTCGATCTCGCCCTCGAAGGGCGGGGCGACGTGCGCCTCGTGCGCCGGGCCGAGAGCTGGGACGCTTCGTTCCGGGAGTATCGCCGGGAGACGCGCGTCCGCACCCTCTCGGGCACGCTCGACGGCGCGCTCGAGAGCGCCATCGAGCGCGCGGGCGGCGACGCGGCGCTCGCCTTCGCGATGGCGGACGTGCTGCAGTGGGACCTCGATTTCAACCGTGACCTCCAGCCCGGCGACCGGTTCCGGATCCTGTTCGAGGAGCTCTGGGTCGAGGGCTCCTACCACGGCATTGGCCGCGTGCTCGGGCTGACCTACGGCCACGAGACCGGACGCCTCTGGGAGGCCTACCGCTTCGGCGCCGACGGCTTCTACGACGGCGAGGGCCGGCCGCTCCAGAAGCTCTTCCTGCGCTCGCCGCTGCCCTATTCGCGCATCACCTCGCGCTTCTCGAACCGTCGCTTCCACCCCGTCCTCAAGGTCTTCCGGCCGCACCACGGCGTCGACTACGGCGCCCCGACCGGCACCCCCGTGCGCGTCACCGCGTCGGGCACGGTGACCTTCGCGGGCTGGGACGGCGGCGGCGGCCGCACCGTCAAGGTCCGCCACCCCAACGGCTACCAGACCGGCTATCTCCACCTGTCGAAGTTCGCCCGCGACGTGCGCGCCGGCGCGCGGGTGCGCCAGGGCGACGTCGTGGGCTACGTCGGCTCGACCGGTCTGGCGACCGCGCCGCACCTCGACTACCGCGTCCAGCGCGACGGCCGGTGGATCGACCCGCTCGCGCTCGGCGGCGTACCCGCCGAGCCGCTCTCGCGCGAGCGTCTGGCCGAGTTCCGGCGCGTGAGCGCCGCGATGCGCGAGAGCCTCGAGACGGGGCGGCCGTACACCTCGGCCGGAGCCGACGCGAGCGGCCCCGTGCAGGTGGCCGGCGCGGCCGCGCCGGTGGCGCGCGCCCGCCAATGATCCGGTGAAGGCAATCCGCGTCACGACCCGTTGTCGGGTCGACCTCGCCGGCGGCACGCTCGACATCTGGCCCCTCGGTCTCCTCCATCCCGGCGCGCAGACGGTCAACGTCGCCATCGAGCTGCCGGTCCAGGTCGAGCTCGAACCGCGCGACGAGCGCTTCCTGGTGCGCCAGGACGGCGAGCGCCACGAAGCGGCTTCGGCGGCGGACCTCGTTCGCGATCCGGCGAGCGCGCTGATCGGCCTGGCGCTCGAGGCGGTCGGCGCCCGGCCGTGCGCGCTCACGCTCGACAGCGCCTCGCCGAGAGGCGCCGGCCTGGGCGCGAGCTCGGCGCTCGTGGTCGCCCTGCTCGCCGCGCTCGAGATCGCCCGCCACGGACGTCCCGACGCCACGCCGGAGCAACGGGCCGCGCTCGCGCGCGACCTCGAAGCGCGGCTGATGGGTCTGCCGACCGGGCGCCAGGACCATTTTCCGGCGCAGCTCGGCGGCGCGCTCGCGCTCGAGCACCGCCTGGGCGGCGAGCGCGTGCGCCGGCTCCCCGTCGACCTCGGGGCGCTCGGGCGGCGCCTGGTGATCGGCTACACCGGGCAGAGCCACTTCTCGGCCGGCAACAACTGGCAGGTGATCCGGCGCCGGCTCGACGGCGAGCCGGACGCCGTGCGCCGCCTCGACGCGATCCGCGACGCGGCCGCCGCGATGCCGGAGGCGCTGCTGGCCGGCGACTGGGAGCGCGCCGGGGCGCTCATGGCCGACGACTGGCGCGCGCGGCGCGGGCTCGCTCCCGAGATCCCGACCAGGGAGCTCGAGCGCATGCTGGATTCGTGCGCACGCGCCGGGGCGTGGGGCGGAAAGGCCTGTGGCGCCGGGGGAGGCGGCTGCGTCGCGGTACTCGGGCCGCCTGAGCGGCGCGAGGCGATCGTCGGGGCGTTGCGGGACGCCGGCGCGCGGCTGATCGAGGCGCCGCCCACGGCGAGCGGGCTCGAGTTCGCGATCGAGGATCGATGAGCCGCTTCGGGTTCCTCCTGCGCGAGCTCGTCCTGCGCGACCTGCGCTCGCGCTACACGGGCTCCGCGTTCGGCTTCCTGTGGGCCTTCGTGCACCCGCTCTGGCAGCTGGCGCTCTACAGCCTGGTCTTCTCGGTGATCCTGCGCATCCCGCTGGTCGGCGAGCGCACGGAGAGCTTCGCGGCCTTTCTCTTCGCGGGCCTCCTGCCCTGGATGGCGTTCCAGGAAGGCGTGTCACGCGGCGCCACCGCGATCCTCGACAACGGCCATCTGGTCAAGAAGATGCGTTTCCCGAGCCAGGTCCTGGTGCTCTCGGTCGTGTTCTCCGCGCTCGTGCACTCGTCGATCGCGCTCGCCCTGTTCGCCATCCTGCAGGGAGTGCGCGGCGAGCTGGATCCCGGGGCCCTCCACTGGCTGCTGGCGGGGGTGGCGGGGCAGCTCGGGCTCACCGCAGGCCTGGCGCTCCTGATGGCGGCGCTGCAGGTCTATCTGCGCGACGTCGTCCACGTCCTCGGGCTCGTGCTGTCCGCGCTCTTCTACGTCACGCCGATCGTCTATCCGGTCGGCCTCGTGCCGGAGCGGCTCGCGGCGTGGCTGGCGACGAATCCGCTCACCACCGTGGTGGCGCTCTACCGGAGCTTCCTGATCTCCGGCCGGCCGCCTTCGCCAGTCGCCCTGATCGGGCTCGCCGCCGTGGCCCTGGTGGCGCTCGGTGCAGGCCTGCTCGTCTTTCGCGGCCTCGCGGCCGGGTTCTCGGACGAGCTGTGACCGCGGCCGACTCCAGCGCGGTCCTCGCGCGCGACCTGGTCAAGGAGTACCACCTCTACCCGACGCCGGGCTCGCGCGTGCTCGAATGGCTGACGCGGCGACCTCGCCACCGGGTCTTCCGGGCCCTGTCGAACGTGACCTTCGAGCAGGCGCGCGGCGAAGGGCTCGCGGTGATCGGCGAGAACGGCGCCGGCAAGAGCACGCTGCTCAAGCTGCTAGCCGGCGTGACGCAACCGAGCGCGGGGAGCCTCGAGGTGAAGGGCCGCACGGCGGCGATCCTCGAGCTGGGGGCTGGATTCCATCCGGATTTCACGGGACGGCAGAACATCCGGCTCACCGCCGCGCTGCTCGGGCTCACCGACCAGGAGATCCGCGAGCGCGAGTCCGAGATCGTGGCGTGGAGCGAGCTCGGCGAGTTCATCGACCGCCCCGTGCGCGAGTATTCGAGCGGCATGGCGGTCCGGCTCGGCTTCTCGATCGCCACCCAGGTGGATCCCGAGGTGCTGATCGTCGACGAAGCGCTCTCGGTGGGCGACGGCTACTTCCAGAAGAAGAGCATGGACCGCATGGTGGCGTTCGTGGAGGGCGGGGGCACCCTGCTTTTCTGCTCCCACGCGCTCTATCTGGTGTCGGCGTTCTGCACGCGGGCCATGTGGCTGCGCAACGGCGAGATCGCGGCGCTCGGCCGCACCGGAGACGTGGTGCGCGAGTACGAGCGCTTCCTCGTCGCCAAGCAGAAGGCGTCCGAAACGAGGCAGGGGCCCGCCGCGCGACCCTCGCCCGTGGCCGAGCGGCCGGGCACCGGCGCGCTCGGACGGATCGTCTCCGTCTCTCAGCTCGATGGCGCGGGAGAGACGCCGATCTACGAGCCATGGGCCCCGTTCCGGCTCGAGGTGACGTTCGAGTCCGCCGATCCGGGCCTCGGATTCCACGTCGGCGCGCTCATCCACGCCGAGGACGACACCGTCCTCTCGGCGCTCGGATCGCGTGTCTGTGGCCACGCCGCGCTCACCGGCCGGCGACGCTACCGGATCGTCATGGACGTGCCGAACCTCCCTTATCAGAAGGGCCTCTACCACCTCAGCGTCCTGCTGCTCGACGAGCGCGCGCTGCACGTCTACGATCAGCGACAGGTACGACGCGCGTTCGGCGTGGTCGGCCACCACTGGGATCCGGGTCCGTTCGGGATCGGGCAGCGATTTCTCGACTTGTCCGCCGAGGACGAGACCCGGGGCGACTAGAATCCACTCGTGCGCCCCCGTCTGGCGGTGGTCGTCCCGGCCTTCAACGAAGCCGCCAGGATCGCGCCCACGCTCGAGCGCGTGCTCGCCTTCCTGGAGCAGCGCGAGGAGCCGTTCGAGATCGTGGTCGCCGACGACGGCAGCTCGGACGGGACCGCCGGAGTCGCCGCGCGCTACGCCTCACGGGGAGTGGCCGTCGTGCGTCTGGAGCCGAACCAGGGCAAGGGGGCGGCGGTGCGCGCCGGGATCGCGGCCACTCGCGCGGAGCGCGTCCTGATCACGGACGCCGACCTCTCGACGCCGATCGAAGAGCTGGCGCGACTGGAAGCGGCGCTCGGCGACGCCGATCTCGCGATCGGGAGTCGCGCGGTACCGGGAGCCCGCATCCCCGTGCGCCAGCCTTTCTACCGCGAGATGGCGGGGCGCACGTTCAACCTGCTCGTGCAGCTGGCCGGGGGGGTCCGCGGGCTGCGCGACACCCAGTGCGGCTTCAAGCTGCTGGGCGGCGAGCTCGCCCGCTCGCTGGCGCGGGAGCTGACGGTCGATCGCTTCGCCTGGGACGTCGAGCTGCTCTGGCTCGCGCGCCGGCGCGGGCTGCGGGTGGCAGAGGTGGGCGTGGAATGGCGCAACGACCCCGCCTCGAAGGTGCGGTTCTTCCGGGACTCGGCGCGGATGCTGGCCGACATCCTGCGCTTCCGGCGGCGCCACGGCGCGGCGTCCGGGAGGGCGGAGTGAAAGGCCGCGGGGTGCGGGTGGGCCTGCTCTCGACCGAGGCCATCCGGCCGGTGATGGGAGGCATCGGAGTCCGCTACCTGGAGCTCGCGCGCCGGCTCCCCGCGCTCGGCTTCGACGTCGTGCTCGCCTCTCCCGGCAGCCGCGACCAGGCCGCCGAGTGCGGCCTCGATCCCCGCGGCGTGAGGCCGATCGCAGGAGCCCGCGTCGCCGAGCTGCTCGCCGACCGGCAGGTCGTGGTGGCGCAGGGCCAGCTCGCCAACGACGTCGTCCTGGGGCTGCCTTCCACCCCGGTGGTCATCGACCTCTACGACCCCTGGCTGGTCGAGAACCTCCACTACGTGGAGACGCTCGGTCTCGACCCCTGGCGCAACGATCACGCGACCTGGGTGCTGCAGCTGTCGACCGGCGACTTCTTCCTCTGCTCGTCGGCCGAGCAGCGCCTCTACTATCTCGGCTTCCTGACCGCGCTGGGACGTGTCAACCCCGAGCGGTTGAGCCACGACCCGACGCTCGAAGGGCTGATCGGTGTCGTGCCTTTCGGCGTCGAGCCCGCGCTGCCCGCGCCTCGACCCCTGCTCGAGGCGCGGCGCAGCGGGGAGCGCCGAGTGCTCTTCGGCGGCCTCTACGACTGGTACGACCCGTTCACCGTGCTGGCCGCGCTCGACCGGCTCCCGGGCCACGACGTCACCCTGCTCGTCGTGCGCAATCCCAATCCCGGGGGCACGCCGCAGGCCCTGTTCGCGCGCGTCGAGGAGCACTGCCGGGCGCGCGGATGGTGGGGCAGCCGGGTGCGGGCCCTCGACTGGGTGCCCGCGGAGCGCCGCTTCGACCTCCTGCGCGAGGTCGACGCGCTGGTCGCCACCCACGTGCCGGGTCTGGAGACCGACCTGGCGATGCGCACGCGTTTCCTCGACGCCTTGGTCGCCGGCTGCCCGGCGGTTTCGAGCGCGGGCGGCACGGTGGCGCGGCTGCTCGACGAGTGGCGCGCAGGCTGGGTGGTGCCGCCCGGCGACCCCGACGGCCTCGCCAGAGCGCTCGCCGAGGTGCTGGCGGGTGGCCCGGCGGTGGCGGAGCGCCGGGCGCGCGGGCGGGAGCTGGCGGCCGACCTGGCCTGGGAGAGGGTGCTCTCGCCCCTGGTGGCGTTCCTCGCCGCGCCGCGGCGGGATCCGACCAAGGATCGCTTCGCTTTCCGGCCGGCCACCGTCGCGCCTCGCGACGGGCTGGCCTTCCGCCTGCGCCGGCGCCTCTCGCGCCGCTCCCCGCGCTGAGGTCGCCGTGCCCTCGCTCGACAAACTCTCGGTCCTCATCGTCAGCTGGAACGGGCGCCACCACCTCGAGGAGTGCCTCGTGCCGTTGCTCGAGCAACGGCGCGGTGCCGGAGCCGCGGTCGAGGTGCTGGTGCTCGACAACGGCTCGACGGACGGCACCGTGGACTGGCTCGCGCGGCGGTTCCCGGAGGTGCGGGTCGTGGCGAGCGCGAGCAACCTGGGCTTCGCCGCCGGCAACAACCGGCTCGCGCGCGAGGCGAGCGGCGACCTGTTGCTGCTCCTCAACAACGACACGTGCCCGGACAGCCACCTGCTGGCCGCGTTCGTGGAGTCGTGGCGGTCCGCGCCCGCGGACGTCGCGGCGCTAGCGGGCCGGCTCACCGACTGGGACGGGCTGCGGCTGGACTTCGGCCGCGGCATCGCGACCTTCGACGGTCACGCCTTCGCTCTCGACCAGGGGCGGGAGCTCCGCGAGGCGCGGCTCCCCCGTCCGGGGGAGGAGCTCCTCTTCGGTTGCGGCGGGAACCTGCTCGTGGCGCGGCGGTCCTTCTTCGAGGCCGGCGGATTCGACGAGAGCTACTTCGCCTACTACGAGGACGTCGATCTCGGCTGGCGGCTGTGGGCCGGGGGCGAGCGCATCCTCGCCTGTCCCGAGGCCTCCGCGCGCCATCGGCAAGGGGCCACCGGAACGCGCCTCGGCGACTTCCGGCGCGGCGCCCTGTTCGAGCGCAACGCGCTGCTGACGGTCGCCAAGAACTTCGAGGACGGGCTCTGGGAGCACATGCTTCCCCCGGTGCTGCTGACCTTCCTCGCGCGCGTCGAGGCGATGGTGGCGACGGCCAACTCCGGGGGCGAGGTCCTGCGCGGGGACGCGGCGCCGCCCGCGCGCGAGGCGCGCGGCGTGCGCCGGCGCGTCGCCCGGCTCCTGCACGCGGCGGCGCACCGGTTGGCGTCCTCCCGGCAGCCCGCGCAGGACCTGCCGCGCCTCGAGGACCCCCAGACCCTCGCCCAGCTGAGAGGCCTGTCCGGGTTCCTCGCCGCGCTCGACGCGGCCGCCGGCGAGCGCCGCCGCCTGCGAGCGCGCCGGCGCCGTCCCGACCGGGAGATCTTCCGGCGCTTCCCGCTCTGGATCGTGCCCACCTATCCCGGCGACCGCGCCCTGTTCGGCAGCGCGGCCTTCCGTGATTGGCTGCCGGAGGACCTCGAGTTCGAGCGGGCGGAGCTCGCCGACGTGCTGCGCGGGGGTTAGCGCAGCTCGTCCCTCTGGAGCGGGTCGCGCCGAGCCTGTACGATCCTCCCGCCGTGGCGCTCCGTTACTCGGTCGTCATCCCAGCGCACGACCGCTGCGAGATCCTGCTCGAGGTGCTCGCCGCGCTCGAGCGTCAGCGGGGCGCGCCCGAGTTCGAGGTCGTGGTGGTGGACGACGGCTCCCGCGACGGCACGCCGGAGCGCCTGCGCCGCCGCGGCGGGCACCTGGCGCTCACCGTCCTGGTCCAGGAGGCGCGCGGCCCGGCCGCGGCGCGCAATCGCGGCGTGGCGGCGGCGAGCGGCGACCGGGTCGCCTTCCTCGGCGACGACACCGTGCCCGAGCCGGACTGGCTGGCGGCCCACGCCGCGGCCCACGAGCGCCGCAACGGCGACGACGGGCTGGCGGTGGTGGGCTACACGGGCTGGCATCCGCGCGTCCGCCGCAGCGCCTTCCTCGACTACCTCAACGACCACGGCCTGCAGTTCGGCTATGCCCTGATCCGGAATCCGGACGAGGTTCCGTTCAACTTCTTCTACACCTCGAATCTCTCGCTCTCGCGGCGCCGCCTGCTCGAGGAGCCGTTCGACGAGCGCTTTCCCTACCCCGCCTGGGAGGACATCGAAGCCTCCTACCGGCTCGCGCGGCGCGGCCTGCGCCTCGTCTATGCTCCGGAGGCACGGACGGCCCACGACCATCCGACCGACTTCGACCGCTTCGCGGTGCGCCAGGAGCGGGCGGGCTATTGCGGCGTCGTCTTCTTCCTGCGCCACCCGGAGCTGGCGGAGTTCCTGGGGCTCGGCGCCGGAGGGCCGGCACCGATGCCGCCGGCGGGGCCGCAACGGCGCAGGGAGGCCCTGGTCCGGGCCTTGCAAAAATGGCCGGTGAGACTCCCGCGGCTCTGGGAGGAGACCCTCCGGTACCACTACCTGAGGGGACTCCACCGAGGCTGGCGGGAGCTGGTCACCGAACGAGGAGGCGTGCCGTGAAGATCGCACGTTCGTTGTTGTTCCTGGTGCTGTTGAGCGGCCTGGCGACGGTCGCCGAGCCGGCCCGCGCGGCGCACGTGCACGTGCGTCCGTCCGCCCACGTCTACTGGGGTCCCGGCTGGGGCTGGTACGACCCCTGGTGGTACTACGGACCGCGCTGGGGGGGCTGGTGGGGCTATCCGGCCGCGTATCCGAATGCGGCCTACGGCGGCAGCTACGGCGCGCTCGACACCGACCTCAGCCCCGAGCGCGCCGAGGTCTGGGTGGACGGCAAGAAGGTCGGCCTGGCGGACGACTTCGACGGCTTCCCGAACTTCCTCTGGCTCGAGAAGGGCACCTACGACGTCGCCTTCTATCTGCCCGGGCACGTGACGCTCGCGCGCCAGTACACGATCTACCCGGGGATGGTGATCGACGTCGAGGACCGTCTGGAGCCCGGCGAGGCGACGCACCCGCTCGATATCGGCCCCAAGACCCACGAGCGCCGCGATGCACGCCTGCGCGACGACGAGGATCGCCGCGAGTACTTGGAGCGCCAGCAGGGGATGGTGCCGCAGGAGGAGCCGGAGCTCGAGGGCGAGGGCGAAGTCGAGGCCCGGCCGGAGCCGCAGCCGGCTCCGGACCAGGCGGAGAGCCTCGATGCCCGGGCCGAGCCGGGGCGGCTCGCGCTCGACATCCAGCCCGACGACGCTTCGGTCTATCTCGACGGCCGCTTCCTGGGGACCGGCCGGGAGCTCGCCAGCCTGCGCGCCGGCCTGATCGTCGATCCCGGCACCCATATGATCGAGGTCGTGCGCCCCGGCCGCGAGGCCGCGACGCGGCACGTCCAGATCGTGTCCGGGCGCGAGACCCGGATCGAGGTCAGCCTCGAGGCGGAGTGACCTCGCCCGAGAACTGGGCGGCGCTGTCGCGCTCGAGCCGGAGCAGCCAGCGCTTGCGCGCCGCGCCGCCCACGTAGCCCCCGAGCCCCTGCTTCGAAGGCAGGATGCGGTGGCAGGGGATGATCAGGGGCAGCGGGTTCTTCTCCAGGATCGCCATGACCTGCCGGTAGGCATCGGGACGGCCCGAGGAGTCGGCGATCTCCTTGTAGGTCCTGGTGCGTCCGTAGGGCGTGCGGGAGGTCTCCTTGAGCACGCGACGGGCGAAGCCGTCCAGGCCGGACGGCCCGAGGTCGTACTCGAGCTCGAGATTGCGCCGCGCGCCGGCGAGGTACTCCGAGAGCCGCCCGAACACCTCGTCGAGGAACTCGGACTCTTCGTAGTCCGAGAGGGGGAAGAAGAGCCGCTTCTCCCGGCCCGCGGGCCCGATCACGATGCGGGTGATGGCGGTGTGGACGAACTCCACGCCCAGGCTGCCGAGGTGAGAGGGGACGAGGACCCGGACCGGCTCCACTTGGGGAGCCGATCCGGCGCTCCCGGCGACCGGGATCTCGGCCGACATCGTGGGCGATAGGTTACTGCAGGGTCCCGAGGGCGACAAGCTGGAGCCAGGCGGCGCGGGAGACGGGGGGTGGGTCCGCTCCGGGGGGGTCACTCGGCCCGCCCCGCGTAGAGCGCCCGGTACAGTGCCCGGCTCTCCAGGACGCGGATGACGTAGGCCTTGGTCTCCCGGAATCCGATCTTGGCCAGGTACTCCTCGGGCTCCCGGGTCGCGCAGGAGCGCCGCCAGAGGGCCGCCTGGTCCTCGCCGGCGTTGTAGGCCGCGATCACCACCGGTTCGGAGGCGGGGAAGCGACGGGCGAGCTCGGCGAGATGGGCGGCCCCCAGCGCAATCGAGATCTCGGGCCGATGGAGGTCCCGGGGCCGCAGCTCGGGGATCCCGATCGTTCCGGCGAGCCGCTGGGCGGTCGGCCGCGTGAGCTGGGCCAGGCCGCGCGCCGAGGCCGGCGACTCGGCGCCGGGGTCGAAGCGGCTCTCCTCGCGGATCAGGGCGGCGAGCAGCGAGGGGTCGATCCGGTAGGCGGAGGCCTGGGCCCGGATCAGGGCCGCCCAGGGGAAGGGGTAGAGCATCCGGCGCAGGTCCGGGGTGACCCATTCGGCCGGGACCTCCCGCGGCAGGTTCTCGAACAGGGCCTCAGCGACCGCGATCCCGCGCCTCACGCCGGCGTCCCGCTCCAGCAGGCGGGCGGCACCGGTGAAGGCCAGGCGAGGACGCGAATTCGGGAAATGGCGGACGAAGGCGTCGCGGGACTCCACGAACAGGCCGAGGGAGAGCAGCTGGTCCTCGGGGCGGGAACGATCGGCGGCCCAGAGCGGCCATTCGGCGACCGGGACGGGGGTCCAGCGCACCCAATCGGCCGCACGGCGCCTGCCCGCGAGCCGCTCCAGGCCCCGCTCCCGGGCGCGCCGGCCGTCGGGGTCCTGCTCGCCGAGCAGGAGCGTGGCGCGATGGAGGCTCGCGACCTCCTCCTGCTGGGCCAGCTCGAGCCCGCGGCGACGCGCTTCGGGGGCGAGCCCGGGCTGGCCGAGGCGCCGGCGCGCGGCGGCCGCGAGCGGATGGAAGGGCCGGAGTTCGAGCACCTCGAGGTAGCGCGAGACCGCGGTCGCCGGGCTGCCGGTCGATTCCGCGAGCCGCCCCCGCCAGTAGGCGACCTCCTCGTCCGCGGCTTCGCGGGTTCGAGCCGCGAGGTCGAGGGCGGAAGCGACGCGTCCGGTCCGGCCGGCGAGCAGCTCGGTGACGGCGAGGAAGAGGGCGGCCCGGGCCGTCGCGCTCGCCAGCTGGGGGCGCGCCGCGAGCCGGGCGAGGGCGTCCCAGGCCGCGCGGGTGTTGCCTTCCAGGCTCAGCAGGCGGATGGCGCCCAGCATCGCGGCGCCCGCCCACTCACCGTCCGGATCCTCCTCGAAGGAGCGCCGGAACGCCCCGAGCGCCTCGGCCGGGCGGCCGCCGAGCTCGTGGGCGCGGGCGAGCTGGCAGAGAGCATCGGCGCGCGCTGCGGGGGTGGAAGGCCGCCGCGACAGGGACCCGAAGGCCCGCGCCGCCTCGTCGTAGCCGCCGAGCCAGAAGTGCGAGCGCGCGAGCGCATACTCGATCTCGCGGCCGCCGGTCGCGAACCAGCCCGGAGAAGCGCTGCGCGCGCGCTCGAGACGGGCGAGCGCCGTCCGGAACTCGCGGTGGTGATACGCGGTCAGTCCGAGGAGGCGCGCGAGGTCGGGTCCGTCCCCGCCAGGCAGCTCGACCAGCAGCCCCGCCGCCTCCCAGGAGACCGCGTCCTCGACGTCGTCCTCGAGCAGCTCGCGCAGCACGCTCGCCGCCTCCGCGACGCGGCCTTCGCGCAACCAGCAGTCGGCCTGCGCGATGTCGTGCACGCGGCGTTGCTGCTCCGAGAGCCCATCGCGCCGCACCGCGACCAGGAGCCGGCAATCTCCGCCGCGCTCGAGCGCGCGGTGGAGCAGCTCGAGTCCGGGGGTGACGAGCGGGTCCGGCGGCTCGTGCGCGAGCAGCGTGGCGACCAGCCCGGCGGCGATCTCGGGGTGTCCGAGTCGCTCCTCCAGGAGAGCCAGCCGAAGCCGCGACCAGGGCTCGAGACCGCCACTGCCGCCGAGCGCGGCGGCGTAGGCCGCGACCGCCTCGCGCTCGCGGCCCAGCCGCTCGAGCAGGTCGCCGCGCAGCAGCGCGAGGCCCAGGGCGCCCGCCGCGCGCGGATCCTGCTCGAGGGCACGGGTCGTCCGGTCGAGCGCGGCGACCAGCTGCCCGGTGCTCACGAGCTCCACGAGCTCGAGCCGGGGATCGATGGACACCGCCGGCGCCGGAGCCGGAGCCGCCGTGGCGGCGGCGACCAGGAGGGCGAGGATCATCCGGGCGGCCAGCTGAAGCCGCGACCACCCAGGACGTGGAGGTGAAGGTGGAGCACGGATTGGCCCGCATCTTCACCGTTGTTGACCACCACCCGGTAGCTGGCGAGCCCGAGTTGCCGGGCGACTCCGGCACAGGCGTCGAGCAGACGGCCGAGCAGCGGCGCATCCGCGGTCTCGGCGGCGGAGAGCGACGCCAGGTGCCGGCGCGGGATGACGAGGACGTGCGTGGGCGCCTTGGGCGCGACGTCGTGGAACGCGATCACGTGCTCGTCCGCGTGCACGATCCGGGCCGGAATCTCGCCGGCGGCGATGCGGCAGAACAGGCAGTCGCTCACGGTTCGCCTCCCTCAGTCCGGTCGGCGCACGCGCTCCACGCGCGCGCCCAGGGCCACGAGCCGGTTCTCCATCGCCTCGTAGCCGCGGTCCAGATGATAGATGCGGTCGACCACGGTCTCGCCCTCCGCGGCCAGGCCGGCCAGCACCAGGCAGGCCGACGCCCGCAGGTCGGTCGCCATCACGCTGGCGCCGGACAGGCGCGTGGGACCGTGGATGCGGGCGGTCCTGCCGTCGAGACGGATGTCCGCGCCCATGCGCGCGAGCTCGGCGACATGCTGCATGCGATTCTCGAACACCGTCTCGATCACCGTGGCGACTCCCCGAGCCTGGGTCATGAGCGCCACGTACTGCGCCTGCAGGTCGGTCGGAAAACCCGGGTAGGGTGCAGTCACCACGTCGCGTGAACTCAGGTCGCCGGCGCGCGTGACCCGCACCCAGTTCTCGCCGCGGGTCACTTCGGCCCCACAGCCCGTGAGGGCCTCGAGCAGCGGCAGGAGCGCAACTGGCTGAGCCTCGGTGAGGGTGACGTCGCCTCCGGTCAGCGCGGCGCCGATCAGGTAGGTGCCGCCTTCGATGCGGTCGGGGATGACGCGATGGCGCCCGCCGCCGAGCGAGTCCACGCCCTCGATCCGGATCGAGTCTCCTCCGGCGCCCTCGATGCGCGCGCCCATCGTCACGAGCAGGCGCGCCAGGTCCTCCACCTCCGGCTCCCGCGCGCAGTTCTCGAGCACCGTGACGCCGCGCGCCAGGCTCGCGGCCATCAGGAGGTTCTCGGTTCCGGTCACGGTCGGCACCGCGAATCGGAAGCGCGTGCCGATCAGGCGCTCGGCGCGCGCCTCGACGTAGCCGTGCGCGAGCGTGACCTTCGCGCCGAGCGCCTCGAGGCCGGCCAGGTGCTGATCGATCGGCCGCACTCCGATGGCGCAGCCGCCGGGCAGCGAGACGCGGGCGTGGCCGCGTCGGGCGGTGAGGGGGCCCAGCACGAGCACGCTCGCGCGCATCGTCTTGACCAGCTCGTAGGGGGCGTCGTCGGGGCTCGCCGCGCCACCCGGTCCGAGGTGGAGCCGGCTGCCCTCCCAGCGGCTCGCCACGCCGAGATGGTCGAGCAGGCGCCGCATGGTCTCGAGGTCGCGCACGCGCGGAGCATCCTCGATCTCGAGCGGCGCGCCGGCGAGCAGCGACGCGGCCAGCGCCGGCAGCGCGGCGTTCTTGGCGCCACCGGCGCGCACCGCACCCGCAAGGCGGGCGGGACCGTGGATGCGAAAGCTGTCCAAGCGAGGGCTCCCGAGGCGGGCGGTCAGGCCCGTCTCCTGAATACCACATGCCGCTCGATGCCGGCCAGGTCGGTGCGGATGTCGATCGCCTCGAACGCGCCCTCGCGCGCCACGAGGGTCGCGACCGGCACCGCCTGTCCGAAGCCGAACTCGAGCGCCGCCCAGACGCCGGGGCGCAGCGCGGTGAGCTGCTCGAGCAGTCGGGCCATCGTCTCGAGGCCTCCGGCTCCTCCCACCAGCGCGACGCGCGGCTCGAAGTCCCGGACGTCGCGCGAGAGGAACGGCACGACGCCCTCCTCGACGTAGGCGGGTTGCCGACCACGACGTCGAAGGACCGCAGGTCGAGGCCGCCGCAGAGATCCGCGGCGACGCAGTGGACGCGATCTCCGACCCCGTGCCGCCGCGAGTTGGCGCGCGCCACGTCCAGCGCCGCGAGGGAGAGGTCGGTGGCGACGACGGACCAGGCGGGCCGCTCCGCCGCGAGGGAGACCGCGAGACAGCCCGAACCGGTGCCGATGTCGAGCGCAAGAGCTCGAGCGGGCAGTGGCACGGCGAGCGCAAGCTCGACCAGATGCTCGGTCTCGGGACGAGGGATCAGGACGCGGGAGTCCACGGCGAAGGGCCGGCCGAAGAACTCGCGCTCGCCGAGCAGGTAGGCGACGGGCTCTCCCTCCCGCCGCCGGTCGAGCAGGTCCCGGAATCGGCGCTCGGTCTCGGGCGGGACCGGGTCGTCGTCCCGGGCGAGGACGCGCGCCTCGTTCCATGCCAGGAGGCCGCCGAGCAGCAGGGCGGCCTCCCGGCCAGCGGCCTCGAGGCCGCAGCGGCGCAGCTCCTCCCGGCCTTCGCGCACGAGCTCGCCGACGGTGGTCACCCGTCGGATCCTAGCCTTCGCGAGCCGTCTGGGCGAATGTTCGCTCGAAAAACCGATGCATTGATGATTTGTCTCTGATGTTTGGATTTGGTTGACAATACATCTGTCTCTGGCCGATG
>Ga0102851_10000019_pt1 | contig 51718 bp, 38 predicted proteins | sample Mud3Dept3metaG_FD_79558 | JGI IMG/M metagenome (GOLD analysis project Ga0102851, IMG submission 79558) | Freshwater wetland microbial communities from Ohio, USA, analyzing the effect of biotic and abiotic controls - Mud 3 Core 4 Depth 3... | ecosystem: Environmental > Aquatic > Freshwater >... | reverse complement strand
TATTTACTCCCGATGGCGATAAATTTAATAATACATTTCTGCCGGTGATTACAGCCGGATATGATCCGAATAGCTACACCTTATTAATTTTTGACCGATGGGGTGAAATAATATTTGAATCAAACGATACAGAAGTTGGATGGGACGGCGCGCTTCATGGTAACCTATGCGAAGACGGTGTATATGTATGGAAAATTCACATAGTTGATATTGAACACGGAATGCCACTGGAACTTGTTGGGCATGTGACGCTGTTGAAATAGTGGTTGAGGTTTTTTGTTAAATGTGATTCTTAGAAGGCGATTGCGCAGGAAATTTTTCCTGCGCAATCGCTTTTTCTATTTGAGCAGTTCTCCGAACTATTTGTCGGTAAGATTGACCTAACGAAAATTTATCTGTTAAACGGAAATTAGTTTTATCATTTGAAGAACTTGTCAAATTTGTAGGAGCACAGCTTCTGTTTGTTGTGTCGCGAAGCGAAGCCTTGTTAGCTCGCTATGACGCAAGATTAAAAAATCCGGCTTGGCGTGCAGCACGTGTGCACACGATACGCTAGCGCTAATCGTGCGGCAGCCTCAGGGCATTTGAATATCCGCCGCTACGATTAATTTTTCCACTTCAAAAAATTCAAACAATCCAAATTACCCAAGATTTAGTCCGAAAAAAACAAATAAAATCACTGAAATATTTTCGCATTTCGATAATTTTCAAACCATCCAACCCAAAACAATGACCCCAAAAAATAAAAAATCTAAATAATTATCAACTTTTTTTTACTTTTTTTCCGATTCGCTCTAAACCGTTTAATATGCGTGCATAACAAATTAAAGAATAGACCAATTGGTATATTTTATCGCTAAACCTTTTAGAATAAGAGATCTTTTGTTTATTTTTTTCTTGACTTATGATAATTAATAGTGTAACTTTTACATCAACCAACGCCCACACTATAGAAATTATTTTTACCCTTTTAGTCTTTTTTCAAGTTTCTACAGAGTGAGCGACAAAACCAATTTCTATGAAAACGCTCAAATTAATTCCTACAATTTTAATCCTCAGCACTACGTCGTTTTCGCAAATGGGAAAAGACGGAGACGTCGTTATTACTACTACACAAGTTGTTAATGAATGTACCTTTCTTTCCAGCGATGCCGTTGCCGGCGATCTTACGCTTACCGTAAACAATTCGGGCATGAACACTTTAGGCTCATTTGGTGTGCCCCTGGCAGCAGGCGACCTTGTTATGGTTATTCAAATGCAGGGAGCAACTATCCTGGGAAATGTAAATAACATTACCTGGGGCGAAATTCAGAGCTACAATAATTGCGGCTTATATGAATTCAAAGAAGTTGCATCTGTACCAAACGGAACGCATATAAATCTTATCTGCCCGCTTGAAAATTCTTACGATGAAAGTGGAAACGTCCAGGTAATAAGAGTCCCGCGTTATAATACACTTACTGTAAATGGCGGAACAATTACTTCACAGACATGGAATGGTCAACGTGGCGGAATTGTTGCAATCGAAGTTTTAGGATTAACTACACTTATTAATGGTGGAAAAATTGATGTAACCGGCCAAGGCTTCCGCGGTGGTATTTTAGATAATGCGGCCGGATTCGCAGCATTAATGTACGCTTCAAACAGTCAAAATGATGGTGGCGAAAAAGGAGAAAGTATTGCAGGTTTCGGCCCTGAATATTCTAATCTCGGCGGACGATATGGACGCGGTGCTCCGGCAAACGGAGGAGGTGGTGGTAATGCACACAACGCCGGTGGTGGTGGTGGTGCAAATGCAGGAAATGAATTTCCATGGAACGGTTTAGGAAATCCAAGTGTTACAAATCCTGCATGGGCAAATGCATGGAATTTAGAAGGCGGTGGATTTTCTACCAATCAATCTTCAGGTGGCGGACGTGGAGGATATAGTTATTCTTCGTCCAATCAAAACGCATTAGTTACTGGAACAACAAATGCCACCTGGGGTGGTGATACACGAAGAAATTCAGGCGGAATTGGCGGACGTGATTTAGATTATAGTTCAGGAAGATTATTTGTTGGTGGTGGTGGCGGTGCTGGCGACGGCAATAACGGAGCAGGCACTAATGGTGCGTCCGGAGGTGGAATGGTTTTTTTGATGACGTATGATGATGTTGTCGGAACTGGCCAGATCATTGCTTCCGGACAATCCGCACCAACAACTCCTCCGGCAGGTAATGATGCTCCCGGTGGTGGTGGTGGTGGCGGAACTGTTGTTGTTGCATGTAACGGAACAATTTCCTCAACAATATCGCTCATCGCAAATGGCGGTGACGGTGGAGACCAGGTTATTTTAACAAACGAAGCTGAAGGTCCCGGTGGTGGTGGTGGTGGTGGTTACATCGCTTACTCCACCGGTTCTCCTTCCATAAATATTTCAGGCGGTGCTAACGGAACAACCAATTCGCTTTCAATGACAGAGTTTACACCAAACGCTGCAACTGTTGGTGGTAGCGGTATGGTCAGCTCATCATTCATGAGTAATTTTAATATGCACATTGTTGCTCTGAATGATAGTATTTGCAGCGGTACTTCGACAACACTTAATGCTGCTGCTGAAAATCCATCTTTCACTTCTTCTATTCAATGGTTCGATGCTCCATACGGAAATGTTATAGGCAGCGGATCAACTTTTACAACTCCGAATTTATTTGCAACAACTACTTATTATTTAAAAGTATGTCCGAGTTTAGCAATTGATAGTGTAACGGTATTTATACAGAACATTCCCGTGTTTGGTGTAGTTGCAGATTCAACAACTTGTTTTGCCGGAACTGACGGTTCCGCGCAGGCAAACGGTTTACTGCCAAATTACTCTTACTTATGGAGCAATGGTCAGACAGGTCCGGCAGCAAATGGTTTTGCCGCAGGTAATTATTCTGTTACTGCTTCAACGTCTCTCGGATGTACAACAATCGTGAATTTTATAATTGCACAACCAAACCAGATGACGGTAACTTTTACCGGATCTCCGACACTTTGTTTTAACCAGGCCAGCGGGTCATTACAAGCAACCGCGAATGGCGGAACAGCTCCTTATAATTATCAGTGGACCTCACCTGCGGTTTCAGGAAATACAATTACAAATGTACTTGCCGGAAATTATACAGTGAATGTTGTTGACGATAATGGATGTACTTTAAGTGCAAACGGATCCGTAACAAGTCCTCTTCCGTTAGTTGCAAATATTACTTCAATAAGTGATGTAAATTGTAACGGCGGAAATGACGGAAGTGCCCAGGTTGGAATTGCAGGAGGAACCGCTCCATATTCAATCGACTGGCTGGCGCTTGCGTTCGACTCAACTTTTGTAAATAACCTGGCTGCAGGAAATTATATTGCTGAAATTTTGGATGACAATGCTTGTATGGCAACAGTGGTAGCAACAATTTCTGAACCGCTTCCATTTTCAGTTGACCTGGTTGTAATTTCTGAAGAGACTTGTTCAAACGGAAATGGTTCTGCGTTCGCTTCTATTAGCGGCGGTATTGGTGTTCTAAACTATGTGTGGACACCAAATGTTTCTATAACAGGTCTTGCAACAAATTTAAGTGCCGGATTAGTTCAGGTAACTGTTACTGATGAGCACGGATGTATTGCATCTGACAACGAAACATTGACAAATTATGCAACCGGATCAGGAGTTATTGCAAGTTTAAATCCTGTTACTTGTGCAAACGGAGCTAACGGAAGTGCAACGATTGATATGATTGGCGGAACAGCTCCGTTCAATTATTTCTGGTCATGTGTTTGTCCGAATTCTAATACTGCAAACAATTTAACTGCCGGTAATTACACGGTAAATATTACTGACTATTATGGTTGTATCGAAATTTTGAATGTTGTTATTTCGGAATTGCCGGCTTTAGTTCTTGACACTGTTTCTGTAACAGAGCCTCTCTGCTTTGGAGATGCGAACGGATCAGCCCAGGTTCAGGCAACGGGTGGAACGGCCCCATTTTTTTTCAGCTGGAATACTATGCCCGCACAGTATAATGCGCTTGCAAATAATTTAAGTGCCGGAACTTATTCAGCTACTGTAACCGACGCAAACAATTGTCAAACCAGTTCAACAATTATATTGGGTCAGCCTGCTCAGGTAACTATACAAACAACTGTACTGAGCAATGTATTGTGCTTCGGCGATAGCGCAGGAGTTGCGTATGCAGAAGCACTTGGTGGCGCTCAACCATACCAATATGTATGGAGCACAATGGTAACAAACGATACTGTTTCTAATTTATCCGGCGGTGCTTATTTAGTAAATGTGACTGATGCTAATAATTGCCTGGCTACAGGTGCTGTGGAAATACTCGAGTATCAATTTGTAACTGCAGAAATTATTGCAGACTCTGTTTTCTGCCCCGGTGATTTAGTTAATTTTTATGTCGCTACAAATGGCATGAATAATTTGTATGATTATCATTGGTTCGTAAATGGAAATTTACAATCAACTCAAAATTCTTACACAATTCCGATTTATTCAGAGACAGAAATTAGTATTGAGTTGGTACACGAGGTAAATTGTCCGGCATTGTATGACACAGTGGTTGTGAGTCCGATTAAACTTGATCCTGCAATTCTAAATGTAACTGGAACAACAGATACAATTTGTTTAGGAAGCAGCGGAATGGTTGTTGCAACAATCAGCGACTGGTCGTACATCACAAATGTATATTGGGCCGAACAATTATTTGTTGGTGTTGGACCATTCGTTGTAACACCAACCGAAGATCATTACTATGTAATCACAGTTGAAAATTCATGTAATGAGCGCATCGAGGATTCTGTGAAACTGAATGTCTTCTTACCTCCTTCTGCAAACATCTACGCGTGGGAAACAGAAGCCTGCGGAGAAGTAAATGCTGAGTTCGGATTTGATTACGTAGCGAATAATTATCCGCTTACTGATGTTAACTGGAATTTATTTTACAATGATTATGCTGGTCCTTCTCCGGTTGTAACTTTTGAAAACTCAATTGATTTCATGGCAGATTTATACCTGACATTCTCTAACGGATGTACATTCGATTATAGCGATACAGTAAGAATTGAAGTGTGGGAAGTTCCTGAAGCAAATTTCTACTACAATCCTGATCCTGCTTTGCAAAATGAATCAACTGAGTTAATTGATATCTCTCACGGAAATCCAATTGCATGGGAATGGTATGTTGAAAATGAGTTTGTCTCTGATGAAGAAAGAAACTTCTATACTTTCAATGAGCAGGGATTTTTCAACGTTACTGAAATCATTACAAATGAATTTGGATGTACTGATACCGCGCATGTAGTAGTCGAAGTAATCGGATACTTTACTGTGTATGTTCCAAATGCTTTTACTCCTGACGGAAATGATCACAACAATTCTTTCAAACCGGTGATGACTAATGTTAAACCCGATAATTATCAGTTCCTGATCTTTAACCGTTGGGGAGAAATAATTTTCCAGGCAACAAATCTTGATGCTTCATGGGATGGTGATTACATGGGCGCGCTGGTAGAAGATGGAGTTTATGTTTACCAGATTTTAGTAACAGACAATACAGATAAAGAACATGAATACAATGGACATGTTACTTTGTTGAAATAATTGCATTGATTAAAAAACAAGATATAAAAAGTAGAAAGAAAAATTTAAAACCCGTTTACATTTACTAAACCGCTCCTTTATTTCCCCTCCCGCTGCACGACCCGGGAGGGGCAAGGAGTCCGGCGAATAACAAAATTAAAGGCATTAAAACCCCAAAGTCCGGTAACGGAACTTATGATAAAAAACCCAAAGCACTCCTCCGGAAAATTCCGGGGGAGTTTTTTTTGAAATAAAATCAAATGAAAAAAGTTTTACTGATAAAGGCCAGGGATGTTATAGAACGCTGATGACGCGGATTGCTTAAGATAAAATATGATTTGATCTTCGTTAGATCTCTGGGCACCATAAATAGGAAAATAAAATCTTAAAAAATCATATAAAATCCGCGTCATCTGCGTTCCATCAAACCAATATTTTTTTCAAACATCTAAGTCGAAATCCGTAAAAAATCAAATAATCTATTTTCTCTTACACTTAATAAACCGCATATCAGAATCGTTTCAAATTTTATTTAACATCAATAAAAAAAATTGAGATTAGCATAAAAACCGAAACGATATGCGCCCTCAATTAATTTTAATTGCATTGATATTTTTAAGCAGTTGTCAATTCCAGGGTAGTGATTCAGATCTACTGATTGTAGGTAATACCAATGAGAAAAAAAGTTATCCGGCACCCTTATTATCTAAAGGTCCTATTGCTTCAACGCTAAATAAATACGCTGACCAAAAAGTAAAATTTAATTTTGAATCGAATCTTATTTCGCATTCACAATTTATTTTTCTTGAATATTCTGACATGACAAAAAAGCAAGTGAAGGGTTTTAAAAATATTACTAAAGATTTTGTTTTAGAATCTGATGTGACTGAAATATTTGATCCCGGAGATCATCCGCTTCAATTGAAATATGATGATGTAATCGGAAGAACAATTACCATCAACAACCAGGACCGGTCTCAGTTCAAAGCAAAAATTACCGGCGTAGTTATTATCGTGGATGAGGCCCTCCGAAAACCATACCTGGCCGCTGTTGTCACTCTGCCTGCGGAAAAAAAATCTTTGCCTGTTTGGGCGAATACAAGTTCAAGAATAAACCCGTTTCCTTTTGTAAAAATTCAGGATGAATTAATTTCAGATCTGGCTGTGACTTATTTTGATTCACTGGCTGAATTTCATGTCTTCCAAAATCAAATTGAACAAGAAGGTTCTTCCTATCAATATCAAGTCAACGATATCCAGATTTATGAAGCGAGGTTGAATGAAAAATATGTTTTAGTTCAGCACAACTGGATTGGTGATTGTGAAAGTCTTTCACATAATTATTCAGCTTTATTTCATGTTACACCAACCGGCTGGGCTCTTGAAACAGAAGGTAAAATGGATCAGTTTTGCACCGATCTTATTGATACAGATGGAGACTTTTATCCTGAATTTTTAATGAGTGATTTTTCAGCGACTTCCATCTATGAAATAAATTTTAAAGGCTTTAGCAAAAAGACATGGTTGACGTGGTCTTCGAGAGGTTGCAACTGTTAAGAATGATTTGAAGAATTTTTTATGAGTTTTGGAAATTAAAGTTTTTTCCATTTCTCATTTTCAAAACACCAAATAGCAAAGCCTTGATTTTTCAATTCAATTAATTTTTCCTGCGCCGGAATTTTTGGATACGCCGCATAAACATCCGTATAAAACATCAACTCAATATTCTCTTTTAAACCAAAAACAATTGAGTTTGAGTCAAACATTTTTTCATATTCAGGTAAAGAGGTCATAAAAGAATTTTGTTTCCTTTCATGAAACAATTTTGTACGCTCGATCATTAACCTTAAGGGAAGAATAAGTAGCGTTATCAATACAACCCAGAATACCCACTTCACTTTTGCAGTTTTGATATTGTCAAGAATAACAAACCAAACATTAGCCGTTAAAACAAAAAATGCCGGAGCCGCCACAAGTAAATACGTATGTCTTTTAGTCTCCGCGAAAGAAAAAATAATTACAGGAATTAATGCCCACACAATCAAAATTAAATTCTTAGAAAATTCTCTTTTCTTAAAGATGAAATAAATAGTAAAACCAATAACGAGATAAACAAGTTCACCAAAAACAAACATGATTTCATGCCAATAATAATAGAACGGCGCACTGTGATTTTCTGCCGGCGCTGAATATGCACCGAGTATTTGGCTCAACACAAATTTTGCTTCTTCGGGGTAGGCGTTTAGAATAAATAGAATCCAGGGTAAAGCGGCGGCAGCAGCTGCAGATAGCAGTATGGCGCCGTGTTTTATTAATTCCGAAAACGTAAATTTTTTCCAAACTAAAAATCCTGCAAACCAAATAACAAAGACCAAACCTGCAGGGTACCATTTGCATAAAAATGCTAATCCGGTTACAATTCCAATCAATGCGGTAATAATATATCTCGGTTTTTTTTCGAAGAAATAAATGGTGAGAAAAATAGCGAGTTCAACAAAAAATATAAACGCTGTCTCCACATGGTCAGAAGAAATGCGCCCGCCTGCTAATTCAATTATCACTCCATTAATTGCATGAAAATAAGCTGCTAAAATTCCAACCCGTTCACTAAATAAAAGCCGTCCAATTAAAAATGTAAGATAGATTGAAAGCAAGCCAAAAATCAATGACGGCAGCCGAACAGCGAATGTTGTGTCGCCAAAAATTCCTGTTGAAATTGCAATTGCCCAAAGTGGTAAAGGCGGTTTTGCCAACCAGACATGATTACCTACCCAATTCTTGTGATCATATTCCAAAACCGGATTTTCATACAACGTTGGTTTGAGCGGATGTTCTCTTAAATTTTTTGCTACGAGTGCATGATAGCGCTCATCCCATTCGTGCAAATGGGAATCTGAGTTGACGAAAATTCTTAAAATTAAACCAATCAGCAACGTGAAAATTAACGCCGTCGAAAATTTATTTCCAATGACTTTCTTCCAGATAAAAAAAGAGAGAATTAAAATTGAAAGCAGTAAAGAAAATCCAATTAAATAATCGTTCACGAAGTAATAATGAAATGAGAGATTGGTAAAGATAAAGAATCTATGCAATCGTTGAAGACTCATTCAGAGTCTACTAAAAAATGGACAGATGCTGAAACAAGTTCAGCATGACCTCTATTATAAGGCTCACATTGGCATAACCAAAATCAAATCATATTTTATCATAATCGATCCGCGTCATCCGCGTTCCATAACATGAATATCGATTCTAACTTCCATCACTCGTACTTCCAACCTAGTCACTCCAACTTCTTTTAAAATCCTTACCTTAGCTTCTTCAAAAATCCTATCAACATGACATCAAAAATGGACACCTTACTTACCAAGCGCGAAGAAGCGTTAAAAGGCGGTGGCGACAAACGCATTGAATCACAACACGGCAAAGGAAAATTAACCGCGCGTGAACGTGTAAATCTTTTATTGGATGAAGATAGTTTCGAAGAAATTGGCCAGTTCGCTGAACATCGTTCTTCTAATTTTGGTTTGGATAAACAAGTCTTTTTAGGCGACGGCGTAATTACCGGTTACGGAAAAGTTCATGGCCGTCCCATCTATGTTTTTGCGCAGGATTTTACAGTTTTCGGAGGATCACTTGCCGAGACACACGCAAAAAAAATTGTGCGCATCATGGACCTTTCTTTGCAAAACGGAATTCCGTTAATTGGCCTCAACGACTCTGGTGGCGCGCGAATCCAGGAAGGTGTTGTTTCGCTTGCAGGTTATGCTGATATATTTTTCAGAAATACAATTGCATCCGGAGTTGTTCCACAAATTTCAGCGATCATGGGGCCATGCGCCGGTGGTGCTGTTTACTCTCCTGCATTGACAGATTTTATTTACATGGTTCAGGATTCTTCCTTCATGTTTGTCACCGGACCAAACGTTGTAAAAACTGTAACACACGAAGAAGTAACATCGGAACAATTAGGCGGTGCATCAACACATTCGCAAAAATCAGGCGTTGCACATTTCTCAGTTGAGAATGATTTGCGTTGCATTAACGACATCAAAAAATTACTTTCTTATTTACCACAAAACTGCGAAGAACAATCTCCGAAATATCCTTACAACGGAGGTGATGCCCACAGACCGGAATTAAATACGATCATCCCTGAAAACCCTAACCAACCTTATGACATGAAAGATGTCATCCGCCAAATTGCAGATGAAAATTCTTTTTACGAAGTGCATGAAAATTATGCAGAAAACATTGTTGTAGGTTTTGCTTTTTTAGAAGGAAAAAGTATTGGAGTTGTCGCAAATCAACCTGCATTTTTAGCCGGAGTTCTGGACAGCAATTCGTCAAATAAAGCTGCGCGATTTGTAAGGTTTTGTGATTCATTTAATATTCCGCTTTTAGTACTTGAAGATGTTCCCGGATTTTTACCAGGTACTGACCAGGAATGGGGTGGAATCATCAACAACGGCGCAAAATTATTATACGCCTTCTGCGAAGCCACGGTACCAAGAATCACTGTTATTACAAGAAAAGCTTACGGCGGCGCTTACGATGTAATGAATTCAAAACACATCGGCGCCGACATGAATTACGCATGGCCGACAGCAGAAATTGCAGTAATGGGAGCAAAAGGCGCAGTAGAAATTATCTTCAAAAAAGAAATTGACGAAGCAAAAAATCCCGCCGAAAAATTATTAGAAAAAGAAGCTGAATATGCAACACTTTTTGCAAATCCTTATAACGCAGCCGCACATGGTTTTGTTGACGAAGTAATTGAACCCGCGGATACAAGAAAAAAATTAATTCGCGCGTTTGACATGCTTAAAAATAAGGTTGCGCATTTGCCTAAGAAGAAGCATGGGAATATTCCTTTGTAGGATATACAAACCGGGAGCCTATGTTTTTTAAAGACTTCACCGCCAGTGTTAGAGCTTTTGGACAAGCCTTTGCGCTGATTAATCAACTCAAATTGTGGAAATACTTTTTCGTCCCGATTATAATTGGTTTAATAACCGGTATTGTAATTATTGCAGCGGCGTGGTTCCTGGCTGATCCGATCGGGGAAAAAATAAGCAGCGCCTGGCCATTTGATTTATGGAAAGATGCTATTTTATCCATTAGTAAATTTATCGGAGGTTTATTGGTTGTTATTTTTGGAGTCGTTATTTTCAAACATGTAGTCATGGCTTTTTCTGCTCCTTTTATGACGCCACTTTCTGAAAAAATAGAAATTCATATCACTGGGAAAGAACTCAACAAAACAGATACACCAAAAGAATTTATGGCAGCTCTTGTGCGCGGAATCCGGATCAATATCAGGAACCTGGTGATGGAAATCCTGATCACACTGCCGCTTTTAATTTTGAGTTTAATTCCGGTGCTGAATCTTTTCACGGCAGTAATGCTTATTGCAGTACAGGCTTATTATGCCGGTTATGGCAACATGGATTATACACTTGAGCGTTATTTCAACTACAACGAAACGAAAAAATTTCTACGCGAAAACAAAGGCATCGCAATTGGAAACGGATTCGTTTTTCACCTGATTCTTCTGATACCGGTTGTGGGTATTGCACTTGCGCTGCCGCTTTCTGCAGTTGCTGCCACGACGCAAACAATTCAGAAGCTGAAATCCTATTCGCCTGTTAGGTGACGGATAAAGATTATAAAAGCTGAGAAAACGCAAGTTTTACTTCTAAACATTACGCTGATCATCTCTTCATTTCGCTTATATTAATCTACATCAATAATCAACAGGCGCGCAATGACATCGCAGCGGCATCGCAACAATTAGTGCTAATTCCGGAAGTGTTAAAATATAATTAGCGCTCATTCGTCTCCACTAAAAACAGGAAAATAAAACAGTTGTCAAACTATTTCTAAGCGCTTGAAATAATTTGAATTCTGATTTTTCTTTCTACAAAAAAAGAATTAAATAAAAACTCCCGCCTGCTTAAATAAGTTCTAGCGGATAAAATAAAAAACTATGAAACGATCAATTTATAAACCAATATTATTTGGTGTTTTGATTGGAACGGCTGCATTTTTTGTGCCATTCCTTTTACTTAAAGTCATGTTATTTTTTCTGATTATCGGATTTATTTGTAAGCTATTTTGGAGACGCAGAGGTGGCTGGCATCATGGATATCACAACATTGCTTTCGCAGATAAATTGCGCGGAATGACGGATGAACAATATGCTGAATTCAAAAATAAATTCAATGACGATTGTTGTGGTTATGGATACAACCACGGATGTTGCGATAATTCCGGTTCAGAAAAATGTGAGACTAAAACGGAGAACAAAGAACAGTCAAGTGAAAAAAAATAATTAATAATTACTAATGAACCCGCCTTCTCCGTCAGCTGACGGATACGGAGGGTGATAAAAAATATTCTATGAAAAAGAGTTCAAAATTCCTGGTTGGATTAACTGCAGCGGCGCTAACTTTCGGAAGTTTATTTGCAGTTTTAGGTCCTGATAAATTTGCGCATTGTTCGCATCATTATAAAAATTACCATTGTGAAAGTTATCATGGTTGTGAAAGTCATCACGGTTGTGAAAGCCATCACCATGATGGTTGTCATAGTGAGAGTGACACGCTAAAGTAATTTCTAAAAAAAATCCCATTCAGTGTTGAATGGGATTTTTTCCCCCAGATTACCAGATAAAAAAGGCGCAGATTAAAAGAGATTTGATTTGCTATTCAATTTTTAATCTTTTTAAATTTGCGGGAAAATTTTGGAAATGGAAAATAATCGGGATTCAATTATTTTTTTAATGAAGGAAGTAAATCATCTAATCCATCCATTGCCGTTGCCAGACCATCTTTAAAGCCCATCGATGTCGGTAAATTCAGATTCCGCCAAATTGATTTCAAAAATATCAACTTGATTTCCGTTAGTAGAAAAATATAATGCTCGCTCAGCAAGTAGCGCTTTAACGCCATTTTCTTCATTTGTAAAGCGTAATCCTGATTTGTTTTGCTCAACTAATTCATAGTCATGTCTCAACGACCTGTTTTTTAAATCCTCAATTTGTTTTGGTGTTCGAAATTTTCTTCGATATCAAAAAAGTTTTCGTCTTTAAGATTTGCTCATTATTTTTTGTTTCTTTCGGACAAAGTTGGATATCGTAACTAATATGGTTTTGCTTAAGAATTATTTTTCTGAAAAGTGTAAAAGGAATTCATTTAACGCTTTACAAATTTACCAGTAACTTTTTTATCGTTAGAAACAGCCGCCACAATATAAGTTCCGCTTTGAAAAGCTGAGACATCAACAACCATTTGCCCGTTATTAAAAACAGAATCAAATACTAATTTTCCATTCAAATCATAAATCAAAACACGGTTTGCATCTTTACATGAAATAGTAATTTGATCAGTTGAAATTGTAGGAAAAATTAAAAGTTCATTCATTAAACTTACCGGTTTCATTCCAACAAATCCCGGAGATAAACTTGTCGAAAAAACACCGTTTCCATGTGTGCCTGCAATCATTTTTCCATCAAAAGTTCTAAAGTCCATGTGGTTTATAACTACGTTCCCGATTCCGGGTTCAAATATCCAGACTGTATTTGAACTGTCGGGAAAAGTAGTCGTGAATAATCCTACGGTTGTGCCTACAAACAAAGTTCCGTCAGGATAATTTTCTGCCCAAAGAACAGAAGGACCTGATCCTGTTCCGTCTAAATTTTCTTCAAAATTTCCGCTGATATCATCCCATGTAATTCCTCCATCGGTAGTATGAAAAATACTTGGAACATTATAATTCGCAAACGTTACAATGATATTATTTGCATCAAACGGATCTACAGAAATACATGACACCCATGCGCCGTTTGGAAAATCGGCTGATGTTAAATCTACCTTTACCGGAGTTGCAGAATTTGCATCGTCTAACCTATAAACATCTCCCTGTGATGAACCATACCAGAGTTGATTTATACCGGTTTTGCACATTTCAATATCAGTAATTACACCACCACCGGGAGAAACAGTTGCCTGCGAAATTGTAGTCCAAAAAAGAGGCTCTTTATTTGTTTTATCTCCCGTAATTGAAATATCATGAAGGTCGTCTAATCGCATAATTTTTGTGCGGCCATTCCAATAAAGTGTATTGGTATTATTAGGATCAAGCTTTAAACTATTTGCCCAGTTATAAGAAATGGAAGGTGTTGTTTCAGGATCTATCCGTTCATGACCAAGTACATTTCCATCGGCATCAATTTCTTTTAAAAACATTTTACCGTTTTGAGTACAGATAACATAAAATTCTGCATTCTCTGTAATTGCGCAATACATACCATCGCCGCCACCAACTTCAACCCATGATGTATCAAATTCCATAGAATTGGTAAACCATGTTCCGTTGTCTTGCATTCCGCCAATTACTACATCACTTGTTGTTTCTCCGGGAACCAAAGCGACTGAGTAAAACTGCGTTGTAACGTAACCGTTGTTAAGCGGAATCCATACGACAGAGTCAGCAGTATTGTTTACAGTTTTATAAACTCCGCCATCATTAATGTTTACAAGCACGTTCGGATCAGAAGGTAAAAAAGTTAAATAATGCTGATCAGGATGATGGTTGGGATAGGAGAGTTGCCAGTTAATATCGTCATAAGGCAAGTCATCGCACTGATATCCTCCGATCCATGTATTCATAGTATCCGAAGTGAAGGCGTCAGTCGATCTCCAGATGCTTGTGCCTGCAATAAAAATTGTACTGTCATCGGTTGGATGAACGGCTATGTGAACATCAAATGATGATTGCGTATTTAAAAGTCCTAATTCAAAAGAAATTTCTGTTATATAACATGATTGAGCCGGCAGATTTGCCGAGCGATTATCCCAGGTTCCGCCTGCTCCGGAACCATCTCCTGAAACATAAGTGTATTTGAATAATGAATGGTTGTTAGCAACCCCGCTGTTTGTTGCTCCAAAATAATAAACTTCATTTTCATTTTGCGGATTTATTGCCATGGTTATTCTGCCGTAAGATGTAGGCCACGTGGCAGGAATAATACTTGTCCAGGTAATTCCATCATCCGATCTGAAAAGTCCTTTGTTTGGACTATCACTTGAAATTGTTGCATAAAAAACACCTGATGGCGTTACGACTAAATCAAGAAAATCAGAATATAAAGTTGATACACCACCTTGTAAAAAACCAAGCACTTCTGTCCATGTTGCACCGCCGTCATCACTTCTGAAAATGCCATTAAACACAGCCGCGAGCACAACATCATTTGTCAAATCACTTGGGTCAGTTACGATGCGCCAGACAAAATCCATCTGGTGATTTGCAACAAATGTTTGTGGTGTATTGGATTGAGTAGAGGCAAGTTCTGTCCAGGTAATTCCATTATCGGTACTTTTTAAAAGTCCGTTTCCGCTAAATTGTGAATCCCAAGTTGAAGTACTGACGATTCCATAAGTTTCTCCTGTGCCGGCATACCAAATATTTTCTTTGCCCGGGCGCATATCTTGCGCAAGACTTGTAATACTGTGCATTTGCATAGCATCAGTAACTTTTTGCCAATTTGCTCCGGCATCTGTTGAGCGCCATATTCCTCCGGTAACACCAGCTGCCAGCCAATTATTTTCATTTAAAACATCAATTCCGATGGCACGTGTTCGCCCGCCTTTATTAACCGGTCCGCGAGGATCCCATGTTAAAGAACGATTCATATTTTTGGGAAGAGTGGATGCAAATTCTTGTTCTAATGTTCTGATCCCGTCAGGAATTTTTCCGGTAGCCGGATCCATCATTCGCATTTGTTCCCAACTCACTCTTGAATTTAACGAACTATCATTTCCATACGACATTCCTCCATTTGGCTCCTTTGGATTCGTTGAGACAGTGCCAGTATTTTTTTCGCCGCAAGAAAAGCAAAGCGAGATAAAACTGAGAGCAAGATATTTTTTCATGAGCGGGAATTTTACTAAAAGTAACGAAAATGGGCGAGAGGGCAATGGGTGTTGATGTGAAAGATAGTGAAAGAAAATCACTCTTCAGGTAGTTGCCATGCTGTCCGCCTGAGGCGGATCAGCACGTGTTAATGTTTTGGCGGATGCTGATCCACCTCAGGCGGACAGCATGACAGAGTAAAAAAACAAATGGGATGATTTTTGAAAAACGGACTACGGTTCAAACTCAATCATTTCAACAGGAATCTGGATTATACGGCTGTACTCGAGTCCGGCATCACGCATTTCCCAATCGTCATTTTCGTATTTCCATTTTACCATTACTTTTGATTTGCCGGAGAGGTGCATATTCTCAGCAGCTTTAAATAAATCAAATAACGATTTAGAAGAACTTGTGTTAAAATATTCAAGACAGATTTCAAGAAACGTATTTGGTTTTGGAGTAGCAGAATATGCTTCTACCCAATCAATCATCGGACGATAAAACTCCCGTGCATTTTCAGGAATACTACGACCACTTATGCGGAGCACACCTGTTTCTGCATTTAAATCTACAAAGGGTGATTTTGGTGAGCCTTCCAGCGAATAATTATCCATGATACTAAAGTATGAAAAGTTTTTGAATGAGCCCGAATATGAGTTAAAATGTCAGGCCAAGACCAAATGAAAAACGCCATTCATCAAGAAAAACAGGATAGCTATCCGCCTTGTGTTTTCCAAAGATATAACGGGTCTCAACAAAGAGGAAAAAAAATTTCTCTCCGAAAAAATCAAAACCGGCTGCTAACGACCCAACAGGATTCACTGCTTTTTTATATTCAAGTTGTTGTGTTGTTGCATTCAATGATCCATATTCGGACGACTGTGAAAGCGCTATTCCGGGCTGAAAACCAACATAAGGTTGAAAACTGGTTTCGGTAAAATGATAAAATGCGCCCATGTATAATTGATGGTTCATAGAAAATCGCGGACGATCGCCAAATGAATTCAGAAAATAAAATGCTTCACCTCTCCATTCAATTTTATCTTTTAAAAAACCAAGATAACCTTGCAGTTGAAGTGAATACGTTTTTTCAGTTAAAATTCCGGGAGCAAATGAAAGCGCGGTTTTAATTTTCCAATCTTTTTCAGATTGCGTAAAAGAAACCGATCCAATCAAAAGTAAAATGCAAACAACGAATATTTTTTTCATGGGTTTTAATTGGGTTACCAAAGGTCAGCTATGCGGTAATTTAAACTTAGCGTAAGTAAAAGATGACTTTCAAGTCGTGCGTCAGGTTCTGTTGTGGTTGGGTTTGTATCCAGGTAATAGCCGCTTGTTGTTTCCTCTAATTCATATTCAAGATGATTTCCAAGATGCATCATGTATTGAGCAGAAAATGTTAAGTTGAAACGATCGTTTATAAAAAAATGAGTTCCTAAACCGGCCTGAACTGCAGAACTCCATCGTGAAACAACGTCAGGCGAACGATCTTCGTAAGGTGTACTTAACGGAATAACTTTTGCGTAATCAAAACAATGTCCAGCAATGATGTAAGGAATAAAACGGTTGAATTGTTTTGGATAAAACATCACGGACCAGCCAATGTGTGCATTGTTTCGTGTTCCGGCGCCCCTTAAATCCATTGTAATATAATCGGCAAACCATTCGGTATTAATATAATTTAAAATTTGCAAGCGGGCCTGGCCGCCAATTCCTAATCCCGGAATTCCATCACCGCCAAAAACACTTGTAGTCGTTCTCATACCAAATGAGAGTTGACCTTTTTCAAGATAATTTGAATCAGCTTGTGACCAAACTAAATTGGCTGAAAATAGCAGAGCTGTCAGAATAACTTTAGTTCCTTTCATGACAGTAAAACTACGAAAAATTTGAATTATTTTAAAGGAGAGAATAAATCTCATAAAAGATCAGCGCAGAAGGAGTCTACTATTTGGCTTACTTATCCTCCTCCCGCAACTGATCTACATGAAAAAATTTACTAGCTGTGTTTTTTAGGTTGACCACATAGTGGCATAGTCGGGAAAAGTTTACAGCAAAACTTTTTGTTCCTGTTTTCAAAATTAAGTGAACTGTTTTTGGTTATTTTCAGGATTGTGATTATTGGTTGTTTCGATATTATGAAAGTATGAGCGGTAAGCAGCCTGTTTTTATGAACGGTTTATTTTTACGTTTAACGAGAAAGTGGTTCCTTTTTTTGCCAGATATTTTCAGAAGTAAGAATAGATTTATCGAAGAAAACTGCCCCAAGTTCTGATCATTCAGTGTAAATTTACCGGTAAATAACAGTGCAAATGGGCAAAGCTTTTATCCGCTTTTCGTGGATTACGTTCGTTTTTATTTTACTTGTCATCCTGGCGGGAAGCGTTGTGCGAACAACAGGCGCCGGAATGGGCTGTCCTGATTGGCCTAAATGTTTTGATCGTTTTATTCCACCAACATCCGAAAGTCAGTTACCTGCAAATTATCGCGAAGTATATGTTGAACACCGCAAAAAAAAGGTAGAAAAATTCGCCGGTTTTTTAGCGTCGATTGGATTTTCTGAAGTCGCAGAACAACTTAAATCAGATCCTGATTTGATAAAAGAAGAACCTTTTAATGCAAGAAAAACATGGACGGAATATGGGAACAGATTAGTAGGTTTTTTGGCGGGTAATTTTGTTCTTGCCTTGTTAATTTGGGTGCTAATTAAATATCGTTCAAACCGAAAATTAGTTGGCCTGGCTTTTATTAATTTAATCCTGATGGCTATTGAAGGTTGGCTGGGATCCATTGTCGTTGCAACAAATTTGGTTCCATGGACAATTACTGTTCACATGTTTTTGGCTTTGGTAATAGTTGCTATTCAAATAAAAATTATTCGTATTGCCCGTAATAAAAAGTACAGTCTGAAATTAAAGCTGGTTTTTAAATATCTTTTTTATTTTTCAATTGTTCTCACCTTTATTCAAATCATTCTGGGCAGCCAGGTGCGGCAGGAAATTGATTTTATGGTTAAAGAAACGATTGACCGGTCAACATGGATCAGCAATAGTGAGGGTGATTTTCTTTTTCACCGTTCTTTTTCATGGGTCTTATTGATTATTAACGGTTTTTTACTCTGGCTCAATCAAAAATGGAATTATGGTATTCCAACACTCAAATATATTGTTGGATTACTTTTGCTTGAATTTTTAACAGGCGTTTTATTTTCTTATGCAAATATGCCGGCATTTAGTCAACCTGTTCATCTACTGCTGGCTACCTTTCTTTTGAGTATTCAGTTGTATAGCCTTGATTTTTTCAGGTATTCCCGCAACTCGTTGATTGGATAGCACTAATAACAGCTTACAGGTAAAAATTATTTCCGGCTATGTCCTGTTAAGATTAATTAAATCGTAACTAAATTTTAAATTTTCGTTTACATTGGTGACGGGAAATGGTTACCTTTGTACCACTCTGTAGAAAAGGAAAATTAAGTATGTTGTTGAAGAAAATTATTCTGCGAAACAAGGATAAATTTGAGTTGGTTGTTGAAGATTGGTCGAACAGGATGAAAATTCAAGTCGAAGTTTTTGATGGGAAAGAAAGTTTAACCGAAACAGTAGATTCACTTGTGATTCTACATGAAGATCATAATATTTCAAAAGAAAATAAGAACTGCGCGAATTACTTGAGCGCAATCACAAACCCACTCACCAGGTTGATATTAATGCTACTATTAATGCTTCGATTTCGTCGTTGCGTTTTTGGTTAGAAAATAATAAGCCGGGTAATGTGCTTGTTGTTGGTGATGAGAAGCTTTTAAAAAGTAGCCGGTTGACTGATTACTTTGATAAATTGTCTACGAGTCTTAATTAATAGCTCTCTTTTAATTTCTGAAAATTTTTATTGAAGATAGTTTTTCTCTTAGACGGAAAAACCGACGCTTATTTTCCCGCGGATTGAAGGCGCAGATTTTCGCAGATAAATAAAAGTGGTTGTAGTATAAGGGTAATGGGGTTTTGCAAAAAATCAGGCGACTCTAGTTAATCACAATTTTTTCTGTTTTCCTGTTTTCTCCTGATGTAATTTCTACAAGATAAATTCCAACTGAATAATTTTCAATGGAGATTTGTTGAGGTCCTGAAATATTGGTTTGATCCGTCATTAATTTCCCTTCGAGGTCAAAAATCCTGATGCTGTAAATTTCGTTTCCTGCAACATTAATATTCAACCATTGAGTTGCCGGATTTGGATAAACCGATACTTCAATTTCATTTGCTGATTCATTCGGTTCACCAACAACCTGGTCGACATAATAATGATAATAAAAATATTCTGCGCGCTGCGGATCTAAAGCCATTGCTTCAGCATTTTCTGCTTCTATATAATATTTGATGTGGTCGTTAGAAGTTGTAAAAGGAACTTCTGCTGTATAGATTTGATCGCCTGCAACTGCGTCACCATTTAAACCATTGTCCGACATTGTAATGCTTAAAAAGTCTGACGCGTATTTTTCAGGATTATTTGTGACTCTTAATTGTACGTTGGTTGCATTTGTGACATTTGCACTTACGTAAACGGTTTCGGTACTTGAGGGATGTTGAATATTTTGTGACACGGAATTTATAACCGGTGCAATTTTAATTACGTCCGCATGACTTTGTAAATAAGGTTTTCGATTGTTAACTACATCCGTCATTCCTGCAATTGTGTAGGTAATTAAATAATTAACCGGGTTGTCAATATTGCTGACAAATTTACTCATGTTGTGAGGTTTGTTCGGATCGGCATTAACATGCGGAGTGCTTATTGTTTGTAAGTTCAGGATCCAGGCTTTTAAATCAGCGGCTGTATAATACTCTTCAATAATTGTTCTGATATGTGCAAAGTATTTTTTTCTGTAATAATTATTTCCAAGTAGCTGATAAACCAAAGGACGATCTGCTATATACGGACTTAAACCATTCAAAGGGTCCCATTCATAATGCGATTCAGGTGTTCCGCCAAAAAGTATTCCGCAAAAACTTTCCGTTAAGTCCCAAGGAATAATTTGAAATTTTCCATCTGCTGTTTGATACATGTAATAATTGTGAACGTAAGTTCCATTGTAAGTATCTTCATTTGATAAAACTGAAGTAACAGCAAAATTCCATAGAACCCTGTCCACGTTAAGCACCTGCTCAATGTTTGCGATATCATTATTTAAAACATCAATAAGATTTAAAAATTCGGGCCAACCGGCCGTCGATTTTCTTTCGTAGCTTTCATAATAATTCAGTGTGTCTGTTCCTTCCCACATCAGGTTGCACCAATCTACGGGATGCCCTGCCTGCTCTTCTGTCATTGGTTCGCATTTAAAAAAGGGTCCGTTATTTTCTGTAAAATGTTTATTGAGAAAATGGTTACCGACATCTTCCTGGTTTATATAAACGCCAATATAATTTCCGTTAACAACTAAACGCACAAGAGAAACTTCGTAGGTTGGTAAATACTGTTTGTAAATACCTGATGCAAGGGCTTCTTTTGCAAAAGTAGGATCAAACCATGCATTGCCGAGTTTCAGTTTTTTATAACCCTGGATATTTTGCCCGGAAACAAGATCATTTAAATCAATGTTATAAGGTTCTTTCGGATTATTAAATAAGTTAGGAACAAAAAAAGTTGAATTTCCTTTATATTTTACAGCGACACTGTCAAAATGTATTCCGTTGTAATCCAATTTTGCAGGTAATGAACTTTCGTTATTATTTTCTTTCCAGGAAACAAGTGTATCGTGATAATTTGGTTCGTAAAATTCAAGTTCTATTGTGTAGATATTATTGATATCGTAAAACTCTCCCGGACCATCATGAACGACAGTGGGGTCATATAAAATCTGGCCGTTAACCAAAAGTTGAGAACAAAGAAAAAGCGCAAAAAATAGTTGTTTCATTTTTTTCAGGCGTTGCAGAGTTTAACGCAATCTTAAGTGAAAGGTATAAAATTCTGAAGAGATAGGCAAATGTTGGTTGTCAGTAATCGGTCGTCAGGTTAAAAAAGCTGGTCGGGTGGTCAGGTTAAAAAAGTGGATGGTAATCAGTAATTGATATTTTGATTGAAGTAATCTTTTTTCAGATTACATTTTTCGCATATCCTTCTTACCTGACCAGCGATTACCTTTTTTACCGATTACTTTTTCTACCGATTACCATTTGTACAAATCACCTTTTTCAACCGATTACCTTTTCCCCCGAGGTCTGAGCCCTTCCTTTCGTCAGGATAAACTCCGTCGAAGACCGCACACGCTAAGGCTTAGCCGGAGTAGAACCCAATATTTTTACGTCAAAAATAAGTGTGGTTTTTGGGGGAATAGATGAACGTCCAGTTTCGCCGTAAGCCAACCAATAGGGTATAATTAATTTGATTTCTCCGCCAATACTTGCAAGTCCGATACCTTCATCCCAACCTTTAATTACTTGCCCTTTGTTGTATAGGAAAGTAAAAGATTTTTGTCTGTCGACAGATGAATCGAATTTTTTACCATCCAGGAAATAACCTGTATAATGTACTTCAACGGATTCTCCTGTTTGCGGAAAAATTCCATTTCCTTCTTTTGTAATTTCATACATTAATCCGGATTCAGTTTGAATAGCATTCGGATATTTTACAATCATCTCTGCCTTGAAATCAGCATTTCGTTTTGCTGTTGCGGCAATTGCTGCTGCTTTTACTTCAGCGAGTTTTGTGGCAAATACTTTCGAAGCATTGAATTTTTTAGCTTTTTTTCCAACGCGAATAATTGTCACAGTTTGTATTACATCATTTTGACGTATAGCATTAACCGTGTTCATTCCGGAAATAACATGACCAAAGACAGAATGTTTATTGTCAAGATGAGGTGTAGCTTTATGCGTAATAAAAAACTGGCTTCCGTTTGTGTTTGGTCCTGCATTGGCCATTGATAGTATACCCGGAGCGTTGTGTTTTAAGGTTGAATCGAATTCATCAGGAAAAGCATAACCCGGTCCGCCGGAACCATTGCCTGCAGGATCTCCGCCCTGTATCATAAAATCATTAACAACACGATGAAATTTTAGTCCATCAAAAAAAGGTTTTGTAAAAACTAGTGTATCATTTGTGAAATTTCCTTCAGCCAGGCCAACAAAACTGGCTACCGTCATAGGTACTTTTTCATATTCGAGCATGACGAGAATTTCGCCTTTTGCCGTTGTGAATTTTGCGTAAATGCCATCTGCTAAAGTATCCTGGGAAAAGGACTGGAATGTAAGAGTAGCAAGAATTGATAAGAGTAATAATCGCATAGTTTTTAATTTTTAGTAAACAAATATAATCAATTTGTGTGCCCAACCGAAACGGCACTCATTAAAACTTATTGTGGATGCTGATCGTTCTAAATTTGCGCTACCTTTGATATCAGATGATTTTTGTAACCGGAGGTACGGGATTGTTAGGCACGCATGTGCTTGTTGAGCTCTCAAAACGAGGCGAAAAAATTCGTGCACTAAAACGGGTAACGAGTGATTTGTCTTTAACGAAAAAGATTTTTGGTTTTTATTTTGGCGAAACTTCAGATCAACTTTTCAACCGGATTGAATGGGTTGATGGTGATTTACTTGATGTGGTTTCTTTGCAAAATGGAATTAAAGATTGTGCGGTGGTTTATCATTGCGCCGCATTAGTTTCATTCAAGAGACGTGATTTCAAAAAACTGGTTAAAATTAATAAAGAAGGAACGGCAAATATTGTGAACGTTTGCCTGGCTGCAAAAGTTGATCATTTATGTTATGTAAGTTCAACTGCTGCTGTCGGTCGTTCGGAGATAAAAACCGTTTATGATGAGACTAACAAATGGGTCAGTTCTCCGGAGAACAGTGGCTATGCTGTGAGTAAGTATATCGCTGAAAATGAAGTCTGGCGTGGAGTAGAGGAGGGACTAAATGCCGTTATTGTTAATCCTTGTGTAATTCTTGGTCCCGGTAATTGGAATGAAAGTTCTCTCACACTTTTCAAAGTTGTTAAAAAAGGATTGAAGTTTTATACATGCGGCGTTAATGCTTTTGTTGATGCACGCGATATTGCATTTGTGATGGCCGAACTTTCTGCCAGGCGCATTTTCAATGAACGATTCCTGGTTGTCTCTGAAAATCTTGCGTTCAAAACACTTTTTGAGAAAGTTGCAAAAGCATTTAATGTCAAAGCCCCGGCAGTTTTAGTCAGACCCTGGTTAGCCGGACTGGCATGGCGGTTAGAAGGATTGTTATCATTTTGTTTTGGCAGAAAACAGAACATCACGCGAGAGACAGCACGTAGTTCAATGTCTACAACCAGTTACTCAAATCAAAAAATAAAAGAACGGTTAAACTTCGATTTTATCCCAATAGACGATTCAGTTAATAATGCGGTGAAGTTCTTCAATGCAAATAATTTAACCAAGTAAATCAAAAGTATAAGTTTGGATTTACTTGGTTAAATTTTGTATCTTTGATTTGATGATACATCGATCAGTTACCACGAATGCTGTTTATTTGCTCAAGAATTTTCCTTCTCTGGCTATTCTTGGCGCAAGACAGGTTGGTAAAACAACGCTTTCAAAATCAATCAGCGCAGCATTAAAAAAACCGTATATTTATTTTGATCTTGAAAATGATAAAGATCTTTTTAGATTTGAATTAGATGCGCAGGGTTTACTTGAGCAGCATTCGGATAAACTTGTTGTGATTGATGAAATTCAACGCTTACCGCGATTATTTGCTTTACTGAGATCATTGATTGATCAGAAGCGTAAGCCGGGACGATTCTTATTATTAGGTTCTGCTTCTCCTGTTCTTTTGCACGGTGTTACTGAAAGTCTTGCAGGGAGAATTTCGTACATAGATTTAGGTCCGTTAAGCTGGTCAGAAATAGCGGCCAAAAAAATCCCGCAAAACCGACATTGGTTCCGTGGCGGATATCCAAAGGCTTTATTGGCAAAGACTGATAAGCTTGCACTGCAGTGGTTGAATGACTATATAAAAAGTTATGTTCAAAGAGATCTTTCGCAAATCTATTCTGTTCAGTTTCCTGCCGGTCTTGTACAAAGTTTTTGGCAGATGCTCGCTTCATCAAACGGCGCCGTTTGGAATGCGGAATCCTATGCGCGGGCGCTTGGTGTATCGGCGCCAACTGTTGTTAAATATCTAAATTTTCTGGAAGGTGCGTTTTTAATTTATCGTTTGGATCCGTGGTTCTTTAATGCAAAAAAGAGGGTTATTAAATCACCCAAAATTTATATTTCAGATACAGGAATTTTACACGCATTAAATCATATCAATAGTTGGAACGAACTGAACAGAAATGTAATTATCGGATCGTCCTGGGAGGCTTATGCCATTCAACAAATCCGACAGGAAATTAATAAAAATATCCGCCTGTTTTTTTATCGGACTCAAAACGGAGCCGAATGTGATTTGGTTTTTGTAAAACAAAATAAGCCAATAGCGATCTGTGAAATAAAACTCTCGGAAACACCTTCAGTAACGCGCGGATTTTATGAATGTTTATCTGATCTGAAATGTGATAAAAACTTTGTAATCACTTCAGGAAATAATCTTATTAAGGATAAAAAGAAAAAAATTACGTATTGCGGATTGACACATTTTTTAGAAAAGATTCTCCCAACTATTAAATAATTAACCAAGTAAATCCAAAGTTTAATTTTTGATTTACTTGGTTAATGTTTATCCCTTTTTCTTAAAAACCGGCACTGCCGAACAAGGTTCACCGAACATCAGGCTCTTTACAACAGGTGTTAATTTTTGAGTCAATACAACATAAGCTTTATTGGGATTCGGAATATCAGCGCAGCCTTTTACCATTACGCGTTTATCTTTTAATAAATCAACATTCCAGTTTTTTAGATTATCAAAAAATAATTCTTCTCTTGCTGAGGTTGAATCACCACAAAAAACAGCTTTTGCATTTTGTAATTCGGCGGTTACCAGCATAAAGGCCCATGCGGGAATAATTGCATCGTTAGAACAATACACGCAAACAAATTTATCTGAGTAAACCGACCAGTCATTTTGTTTAATCCAATCTCTGAATTCCTTTTCCTTTAAAACTAATTCGTTCCACAACTGTTCTTTTAAATCAATCGTAACGAAATCTGCTTTAGGCAAAAAACTCAGTAGATCTATTTGCTCAATTTCTGCTAGTGCAACTTTGTTTATGATTTCATCTGCCATAAAACAAAGGTAAGGAAATGACGAATATATCAAGAGATAATTAAGTCCTGCTGTTATATCATTTTTTTTCCGAATTTCAGATGAACGGTTGCACTATTCAGGTAACCACCAAATCAGTTTTGTATAACACGACAAAAACAAGCCAGATTAAGTTGTTAAAAATTAATTCTGATTTGAAGTAAAATCCTCATTGGTGTATCCCGATTTTGAAGATTCTTTAAGTGAACGGGATCGCGAAACAATAAACCAGGTTAAAGGAACTACACCACCAATCAGGAATAACAAAGCTCCGATAGAGCGCATCCACGTGAGTGATTCAAAAATACCGCCTTTAATAAAATTTTCAGAGCGCGCATACCATAATCCATTTTCAACCACTGATTTAAATTGTATGGCGCCGGCCGGAAAAAGATCCAGAACAACCATCAATAATAATCCAAGATTAATTGACCAGAACGAAAACTTAATCAGTTTGACTTGCCATCGATTTGTTTTCAAAAGTAAGCGGGTTGCAAATAATAATGCGGCCAAAGAAATATTTCCGTAAACACCCATGAGAGCGGCGTGACCATGGTTCACAGTCAAATATGTTCCATGTTCATAATAATTCATAATAGGTAAATTAATGATGATACCCATAACTCCGGCACCGAAGAAATTCCAAAAATTTACGGCGACAAGCAAAAGAAATACTTCAGGAAAACCAAAGTTGCCGAGATCCTTTTTTTCAAGTCCGTTGATAGCCATCTTAGGCATGTTTTTAAATCGCCAGGCTTCTACGGTTAAAAGTATCAGCGGAACAAATTGCAGTGTAGAAAAAACACTTCCAAGCGCCATCGTTGCAACTGGTTTCGCGTTCCAGTAAAAATTGTGAGAAATTCCAAGAAGACCTGTTCCAAGGAATAAAATAGTAGCAAAATAAACAACACGAATCGCGGCTTGTCTGCTCACCAAACCCATTAATGTCATAAGATAACTGACAATGACTGTAATAAAAACTTCGAAAAAAGCTTCGACCCACATGTGAACAACCATCCATCTCCAAAAATCTGCAATGACAAAATTGGTCTCCGGTCGCGCTACAAAACCTGAAATAAAAAGCAACGGAATACCGACAACCGAATAGAAAATCCAATTCGGCACATTCCACGGTTTGCCTTTTACGAAAGCAGGTTTAACACCTCTGTAAACAACAACGATCCACACCAGGAAAATGGCCATTAAAAGGTATTGATAAAGTTTTCCGAAGTCAACATATTCCCATCCCTGGTGACCTAAAAAATTCCACCATGAACCCAACAAACCTTTAGGGCCTAAAAAGATTCCTAACAAGGATCCGCCGACCAAAATAAAAAGCATCCAGAAAAGTGTGTTGATCAAAAACAATTGACCTTTTATTTCTTGTTTCGATAATATCGGAAGAATGAATATTGAAGAAGCGATCCAGCAAGTAGAAATCCAATACAGTGCAATCATCAGATGCCAGCTTCGCGTAATTGTCATAGGCAATTCCTGCGAAATATTTACACCAAAAAAACCAAGAAAATCGATGAAATCATTGATGGTTAAAAAGCCACTTGTAACTTGCAAAAGAAAGAGAATAATTGCGACCAGAAAAAATTTATACGAAGCTCTTTGAGTTCGTGTTGGTATGAATTTGGAAACTTTTTCAACCGTCAACAAATCTTTTTGCGGCGCTTTAAAAAACTTGTTGGGCAATTGGTTGTATTGACCAATGAAATAAAGAACGATACCACAACCCAGAACAAAAGCAAGCAAACCTATTACGCTCCAAATCATTGTTGCAGGTGTTGGATTATTTCCCGCATCGGGATCATAAGGCCAGTTGTGCGTATAACTATATTCACTGCCGGGTCTTTCGGTTACGCAAACCCATGCGCCCCAAAAGAAAAACGCACTTAGATTAGCCAGTTCTTTTTTATCAGTAGTATAATTTGCGGAAGGGAAACCGCTTTTGTTGGTTGGGTTTGTGTACAAATTAGTGTAGTGGTTTTTCAATTGATCAAATGCATAAACCTGTGCATCGTTCAATAAAATTTCATTGGTGTTTTCGTTGTATCCGTTTTGTTTTAACTCAAGTTGCACCTGGTCGGCAATTACGTTTAATTCAGATTGCGAAGGTTCCTTTCCGTTTAAACTTTTAAAATTGTTGGTGTAATAATCGTTCATGTAAACACAAATCAGATGTAGCGCTTCGGCGGTAAAGTCCGGTCCTCTTTGCGCACCGTCACCAAACATACTGCCGAACTCCATCAACGCATATTTGTGAAATACTAATTGACCGTTTTCGATATCCGCTTGTGATGCAATTACCTGTCCGGAATCGGATTTGAATGTCGTTAGTGGAGGAGCATCATTATAGGTTTGATAACCAATCATACCAACGCCTGCCAAACTAACTATTAAAATAAAGAGCAAAGGTTTCCACCAGTTTTTCGGATTCATGAAGAATGCGATACTCTTACCGTCTCGCATTGTACCCAGGTCAGTATCTTCCCTGGTTAAGTCTTTTTGCTCATCGGTTTTATCCATGATGTCGAAATTTTATCTGTCTGATAACAACAACAGGGATCAAAATTATTTAATGATAGCATTGAATAATATGATTTGGAATAAGTGCGGTTATGATCACGCACTCTTTTGTTAGTAAATAAAAATCTCAAACCGACACGATAATTTGATTTAAGAATGGAAACATAAAACGATATAAGAGGAATTGACTTTTTGTTAAGTTATGAAAAACTTCTTCGTGATTTTGATTTTTGCATTGACTGAATTGAATAGCGAAAGAACAATTCGATACCACCTTTAAAAAGGCTTGACTGGCGAAGTTCTGATGAATTAAAATCATACGAAATTCCGAATCGGTAATCGGCTAATTCAAAAAAGGCTTTGTAATAAATCCTGTATATTCCGATAGACAATATATTTAGTTTTTTTCAGACTATTATATTTTGCCAGTTGGTATTAAATTTATGAATGAATATAAAAAGGGCAACTTATAAAACAGAATAAAATGTTGATTATTATACATGGCTGAAATGATTGATTTTAGTTGATTTCGCACTTGCGAAACGAAAGAACGCCTAAATCAATGTATCTTTGCATCATGCGTTTCGATGATTACAGAATTTCAGAAGATATCAAAAACAATTTAACGGACATGGGTTTTTTGCGCCCTACGGATATCCAGTTTAAATGTATTCCGCATATCCAGAACGGTGAAGATCTTTTAGCTATTGCTCAGACAGGAACAGGAAAAACGGCTGCATTTGCTATTCCGATTATTGATCAGATTCAATTAAATCGCAAAAAAAGTACAGGCGGAATTAAATGTGTTGTAATGGTTCCAACACGCGAACTTGCTTTACAAATTACAGAAGTATTTCACGCAATCGGCCGCAATACAAAAACAAAAACATTTTGCGTTTACGGGGGCGTAGAACAAGACAAACAAATTGCCGCTTTAGAAAATGGGATTGATATTTTAGTGACAACTCCGGGAAGAATGTTTGATCTTTTAAGCCAGGGATATATTCATCTTGATCAGGCCAGAACATTGGTTCTTGATGAGGCTGACAGAATGCTTGAACTGGGCTTTTACAAAGACATTGAAGACATAATTAAATATCTTCCGAAAAATCGTCAGACACTTTTTTTCTCTGCAACGATTGATAAGGACATAAAAAAACTCGCCTATTCTTTAGTGCGCAACGCTATCCGAATTCAAATTTCTCCGAAAGATCCTGTTTCTAAAAATGTTTCTCACGCAGTAGCATTTATTGAAATGGATGACAAACGCTTTTTTTTAGAACGGATGATTACACAAAATCCGGAAAGTAAAATTCTGGTTTTTGTAAGAACAAAAGTGAGAGCGGAAAGAGTTAAGTCTGCGATGGAACGCGTGAAATTAATTACGGATACAATTCATGGAGATAAAGATCAACATGAACGTGAGTCGGTTCTTTCTAAATTCAAATCCGGCGAATTAAAAGTTCTGATCGCCACAGATGTCAGCGCGCGGGGAATTGACATTCCGAGTGTAGATTTTGTAATTAATTACGACATGCCTGATAAAGCTGAAAATTACGTTCACCGAGTTGGACGAACAGGAAGAGGAAGAATGAAAGGGCAAGCATTTTCATTTTGTGCGAAAGAAGAAAAGCCGTTACTTGAAGCAATAGAAGCATACATTACAAAACCGGTTGAGGTGATTGAAATAGATCGCGAAGATTATTCCAACACAATTACTTTTTCAGAAGCCACAGAAAATAACTGGAAAAGTTTGATGAAAGAAGAAATAAAAAAACCAAAAAAAGGAAAGAAGAAGTAACTCACAGTCGTCAGGCTGTCATGTCGAACACAGTGAGACATCTTCTTTAATTATACCAGAATTATTTTTGCGCAGCCCAATCCGGAAAAACCGTCAAATCAATTTCAAAAACAGATGGCGCAAAGAAATAAGCAAAAAGTGTAATTACAATAACTGAAATCACATTTAAAATAAATCCTGCTCGTATCATTTGTCCCATCTTAATTCGTTTCGTTGCGAAGACAATTGCATTTGGCGGAGTTGCAATTGGTAACATAAAACCCATAGAAGCGCCAAGTGTAGCCGGAATCATAAAAATAAGCGGATTGACATGGAGTGAAATCGCAAGTCCTGCAATTACCGGAAGAAATGTTTCCACCATCGCCGTATTCGAAGAAACTTCGCCTAAAAAAGTGATGAACAAAACAATAAAAGCAATAATTAAAAGTGGATGAACGTGTTCAAGAAAAAGTAATTGTTCACCGCACCACATTGATAATCCTGATTCTTTCATACCTGTTGCTAATGCAAAACCTCCACCAAAAAGTAAAATGATTTCCCAGGGCAAACCTTCTGCGTCTTTCCAGGTCATTAAGTGACGACTTTTCTTATCGACCGTAGCTTTAGCGAAGGTTGATTTTTTCACCTCCCCTTTTCTCTTCGCTGATGATTTTGTTGGAATAATAAAAAGCAGGAAAGCAATAAAAATGGCGACTGTTCCGTCATTCAGGTAATCCTGGTTTTTAAAGTTCGATGACCATCCCGGAATGGTGAATGATCCAAGTTCAATTTCTGCTCTGAAGAACCAGAGTAGTGCCATCAAAACAAAAAGAAACATAATTGCTTTCTCTTCGAATTTTGGTTTACCAAGTGCTTTATAATCTTTCTCGATTTGCGCTTTAGAAATAGGCTGCCAATCAGTTTTATTTTTTACAAAAAAGAAATAGAGATAAATAAAAAAGAGAACAAATAAAACTACGGAAATCGGAAAAGCAAAAATGAACCATTCGCTAAAAGAAATTGGCTGAGCATCGGGAAAATAAAGTTCAAAAATCCGCACAAAAGAAAGGTTTGGCGGAGTACCCACTAATGTGGCAATTCCGCCTATTGTTGCGCTATATGCGACAGCTAATAATACACCAATACTGTAATTAGAAATTTTTTCTTTACCATTTATTTCTTCCAGTTTTGCAAGGATTGAAATTAATATCGGCACCATCATCATTGTAGTTGCAGTATTCGAAATCCACATGGAAATAAAAGCTGTTGCCAGCATAAATCCAAATAAAATCCGCGCCGGACTGACGCCAACTTTTTTCAAAATCCAGAGCGCAATCCGTTTGTGCAAATGCCATTTTTGAATTGCGAGCGCAACCATAAATCCTCCAATAAAAAGGAAAATAATATCGTTGAAATAAGTTGATGAAACAGCCTTGCCGTCCATGATTCCAAACATCGGAAAAAGCAAAACCGGCAGAAGAGAAGTAATACCCAAAGGAATAATTTCAGTCACCCACCAAATCGCCATAAGAACGGCAATAGCGAGCATATAAGTAATTTCTCTTTTTTCAGGATCAAGATCAGTGAACTGAATAATGCAAATGGAAAGAACTGGGGCAAGCCAGAAAAGAATTTTTCTGATTTTAGAAGTCTCGTCTGTTTCGTGGTATTCGGATTCCATTTGTGCGTTTTTGATGTGCTGTTGAGACGATTGTAGAACATGTCATGCTGAACTCGTTTAAGCATGACCCTTAACTAGCGGAGATTTTTTCTCATTCCTTCTCCACATGCTTCGAACCTTCAGGTTTTGGACCGCGCAAATGGATGATCAAACCGTTCAAAAAATTGCGTAAAATCTGGTCACCGCACTCAATGTATTTTGGATGATCTTCTGCGCGGAACAATGCGCCAAGTTCACTTTCCGTTACTCTGAAATCAACGTGTTTACAGATTTCTACAATGTCTGTGTTTGTTAATTTGAGCGCTACGCGGAGTTTTTTTAGGATGTCGTTGTTGGTCATGGTTTTTCTAATTAGCTCAACTTAAAATAAAGAAAGTTGATTTTCATTGTCTTCCAATTTTTTTGTTGATTTTGTTTTGATATTTTGAAGATTCGCGCTTATTTCGTTTAGCCGATCTACACGCTCTTCTGTTTTGGAAATGATTGTTTCAATATCTGCGATAGCTAGTTCAATTTCGCTTGGTTGATCGGGAATTTTATTATCTGCCTTATAAATTCTGGCTTCAATGATTTGAAGACGCCAAATTTCGAGAAGTTCAATAGCCTCGAAGTTTTTATTTTGCTCGGCAATTTCCATTTGAATATGGACCAAATCGAGTTTTTTAGCCAATTCTTTATCTGGCAACGCGGCCATGACGGCAACATACTTTTCCTGGTTGTCAATACAATCTTTTATGCGAAGAATTATGCTCATTTATTTTGTGTTTATCGCTGCTTCGATTATTTTTATTTCATCTGCAATCCTTTTGGTGTTCACGGAATCGTTCAACCAGTTTTTCGATAATGGATTTTGCTGTTTCTCTGCTCATCTTTTATTTTCACTCACAATTCTATTCCCGAAACAGAGACTATCTATTTTGAGGTGAGGGGTTAGTCCAAATATAGTCAATAAATTAGTTTGATATAGACGCGTTTTTCGCACCTTTTTTCGCAAACAGGATATAGAAATTATAAAAATGAGTATGTCGGAAATTCCAGCATACTCATTTTAGTAATGGTTTTATTTAAACAAAGACTAAAGAAAAAACATTAAGATTTAAGCTACTCTACCAAAACCCTGATCCCCTCCGAATGCGATGTAAACTCCGGCGCATACATACACTGAATCGTAGTTATCCCATTCGAGAAATCGCCTTTGTGCTGAACTCTTAAATCGTATTCAAAAACATAAGTTCCTTTTGGAATGTAGTCGAAGAAGAAATTTGTTGCGGCGTCTTTTGTTGCTTCGTAATAACCTAAACCGTCTTGATATTTATACATTGACAAAACATTGATTGGCTCGAAACCTGATGCCCGCATGTCTTTCATGTGAACATATTCTAAATTTCTGTCTGTTCGTAATTCAATTCTTACACGAATTTTATCACCTACGTGAAGTACATTTTTATCGGTAATTGGTTTTAATTGTTCGCCCTGATTTGAAACTTCCACAGTGAATAATTGTTTTTGTAAACTCAACGGAGTTTCTGCAAAAGTGATTTTATCTAAATCCTCAAAATACTGCCAGTATGCAGCTCCCCATGCAATTCCTGCACTTGCTTTTTTGACGGTGATTTCTCCCATTTCGGGTTTCACTTGTTCTTCTGTCCACGCCGTTTTAAAATAACCTGTTCCTGCTTGCGCCTTAACTTGATATGGATTTTCTGAAGATGGATTTGCAACATACTCAATTGGTTTTCCGCCAACGGTAATTTCAACAACTTCATCATTTGCTAAAAGATCAGAACCTGTCAACAATAAAGCATAAACAGCCTCGGTTGTTTGTTTGGTTGTTTTCCAATTTGTAGTTTGTTTTTGTTTGAGCAACCAGATTTTTAATTCCTCAACTGATTCCTGATCATTTGTTACATCATTAAACATTTCAATCATCAGTGCCTGTGTTTCAATCGGTGCTTCGTACCAATAATATCCGAGCTGATAATCTTTCCAGTACATACCAAATTCGTCGTGATGAATTGAGCGATCTTTTAGTGATTTCACAATATCAGTTGACAACTCAACCATTTCAAAACGATGCGCTGCAAGAGCAATCATTCCTTCGGCATAAATATTAAAATTGAGCCAGAATTTTACTGCCTGATCTGTGTAATATCCGACAGCTTCTTTTGTATCCTTATTCAATTCTAATTGCGGGAAAAAAGAACGCGAATATAAATATTGAACCTGGTCATATCCTAAATGTTGATTCGTCAAATAATTTGGATCCCATCGTTTTGCGTAGCGATAATCTTTTACAATTTCTCCATCTAAATAATCAACTCCTTTTTTTACCATTTGCCAAACTTTGTGATTGTCTTTTACATCTTTAATTCCAAGGTGATCAAGATGACCCATTCCGCAAATAACATGTTGCGTAATATAACGACTCTCAGGCATGCCTGGAAACCAAGGCCAGCCACCGTTTACAGATTGTGATTTAATTGTTTTTGTCAGTGCTTTATCCAACTCTTTCGACATGCGCTCCATATCTAAAAGAACAGCTAAATTCCGTTTGCTTTGTTCTTCATTTTTCGCATCTAAAACCCAGGGCGTTTCTTCCAGAATCAATTCTTTTAATTCCTGATTTTTTTGAAGATTTGATAAAAAAGCTTCAGGAGAATCTTTGCCCCAGGCTTCAATTACTTCTTTCACTTTTGGATTAGAATTCATGATGTGCGAAGCAATTGCATTTGAATAATATCGCGTAAAAGTTTGCTCAGAACATTCGTAAGGATACTCCATCATATATGGCATTGCCTGAACAGCATACCATGCCGGATTAGAAGTAAACTCAAGTGTATAACGGTGATGTTTTAACGTTTTACTTTTGTTCGAATTTTTGAGTTTTTCAAAATTGAAAGTTCTGGTTTGATTTCCGCGAACAGGCAATGGCATTGCTTCTGTTACGAGCATCCTGTTTGATAAAATCGGTAATACATTTTCTTCACCGTCTGAAAAATTTCCTGCGCCGGCTACGATTTTATATTTCACGGCACTTAACTGGTAAGGCACTTCAATGCTCCAGGAAACGACGGTGCTTTTTCCTGCGTCAGCGGTAAAATCCTGCTGAACAATTTTTAATTTGAATTGTTCGTTCAAAGAAGTTTCAGTAAACGGATCAATTAAATCTAACTGAACTCTTCCGGCTAAATTTTCTGCGGAGACGTTTGAAATTTTTGCTGAAATTGTGATCTTATCTCCTTCGCGTAAAAAACGCGGAACATTAGGAACAACCATTAAATCTTTTTGCGTCACAACATCTTCTTGTATCGTTCCGAATTTTAAATCTTGTGTATGCGCCATTCCTAAAAACCGCCATTTAGTTAACGACTCAGGAATCGTGAATTTAATTTTTACATCGCCGTTTGCACTAGTAGTTAATTGCGGAAAGAAAAAAGCCGTTTCGTTAAAGTTTGATCTGGCCGAGACATTCGATAAATCAACCATCCTGGTGTCAACACCGGCAGGCATATTTTGTTGCTCAAGACCTGTTGTTGTTCCTGTTGCTAATGTAGCTTTGTAATCACCGCCGGAAATTTCATCCATTGGTGCCGCCTGGTCATATTCTGCAACTTCACTCCTGGAAACTCCTCCAACTCCTTGTTCGCTATAATCTGCCCTGTCTTTTCCGCCACTTTCTTTCTCGTTCTCTCCATATTTAGAAGTGTGACTAACGGTACCATCATCATAATCGTAGTAATAATATCTGCCATAATAATACGTGTTGTATCCATGATAATTCAACGTAGGAAAATATCGATACGGATAATACACATAGTCATTCCAGTAATAATTTTGATTAGATGCATAAGTCTGTCTTATTCCTAAAGCCTCACCCCAATAAGCGTTTCCATAGTATGACTGATAAATGTTCATGTAAAATGAATTGGGCGTGTACAATTCATCAAGACTTGCATCGTATAATGTTGCGAGCAATTCGGCAACTTCTTTTTCACCTTTTTTATTGCGGATTGTAAGTGTCCATTCTTCCTCAGCTCCGGGTAATAATTTATTTCTGAACGTTGAAAATTCTAAGTCAAGTTGTTTGTTCGTATAAGGAACAATGAATGTGATTGACTGACTGAATTTGCGATTGTTTTTTATTGCAGTAAAATGCACGGTAAAATTTCCGCGATATTCTTCCTTCACTAAAAAGGATAATTTTTTCTGTTCGTTGCTCAGGTTTATTCTCTTTGTCTCAACTACTTTATTATTGACTTCAAGATCATACAATACAGATACATCTTTCTCTTTTGTTGCTAATAAAACTTCGGCTGTCTCGCCTGGTTCTAATACATCTTTAATATTTTTGATCCACAACACTTCGTTCTTTGGAGAGATAGTAGATTTTGGATTATAGACAGTAAAATAAACAACGTCTTTTACTTCAATTCCGTTTTTATCTTTTGCAGTTGCTTCGTACAAATAAATTCCGGGATCCCAGTTTTTATAATTGTTGATTGCAATACTGTCAGATATTTTTGTGTCGAAGTTTGTTTCAAAAACTTTTTTGTCTTCTTTCCATGTATAAAAATCATTTTCGTTTGTGTATTGTTCAAGCGGAAAAAGTTCTCTGAATTCTTTTTCGGTCCAGGTCTGAATATCCGGGCGTTCCCACATCCTTGAATAATAAACACGATCAGGAGTTTTTAATTTTGTGACAGTAATTTTTCCTGACGCCGGAACTTTTTGGCCGTTGAGGTTTGTTGAATTCAGTCGAAGAAAATAATCTTCTTCATTGTTCATGTCTCCGTTTAAATTATTTCCTAATTGCAAACTCTGATAACCAACTATAAAACTTGTACTCGTAGAATGTGTTTCACCATTGATGTCAGTTACGTCAACATAAATTGTGTAAGTAAACAGTGGCATGTCTTTCGGGTCGACGGTTTTGTCAGGAATAGCGGCAAACACAACTTTAAATTCTCCGTTTTCATCTGTAATTAATTCTCCCTGCGATATTTCTTTTGGCTGATAGTAAGGTCTCCAGTACCAATAAGAATAGGACGTCCAGCTGTAACCTGTTGATCGTGTAATTCTGTATTTTACTTTTGCGCCGTCAATTTTATTTCCTGCATAAGCTTGCGCAGTTCCAACTGCGGTGACCTGGTCATTGACCATAATTTCACCTTCAATCGGTTTCATTTCAACATTGAATTTTGGACGTTTATATTCTTCAACTCTGAAATAAGTACTTCCGTAATCATTTGACAAAGTCATTTGACCTGTTAGAACTCCAAACGGCGCAACAAAACTTCCTTCGAACGATCCAAACTGATTTGTGGTAACTTGTTTTTGCGCAACCTCCTGGCCATTTGCGTCATATAATTTAACCGTTGTAGAATATTCTTTCGCAACACTTCTTTCTTTACCATCATAGTTGACACAAATTCCTTTGAAGAAAATTTCCTGTCCGGGGCGATAAATTTTTCGATCAGTAAAAAATTGAGTTACCAATTCCTGCTCATAACCGTCATACCAATAATTGTAATTGTATACACCTTGATTAGGCGCATAAACATCTCCGTTGTGAGAAACACTTACCTGGTAAGTACGATTATTATTATCTCCCGGAAACTCAAATAAACCATTTTCATCAACTATAAAAGTTCCTACAGATTTTTGTTCGTAGTAACGTAATTTATAATTGTATTCTTCGAAGGTAACGGTTGCTTTTGCGCCAACAAGAGCAGCGCCTGTTGTTCGGTCTGAGACAAGTACCTGTTGATTGTCTCCTGATTTTCTTGTTTGATAAGTAATGTTTGAAACCCACATTGGCATATAAGCAAATGCACTTTTTTCACCGGAGAAATCGGGTTCAGTTCCGATAATTACAAAATAAAATCCTTTTAATAATTCCGGAATTAAAAGTTCTGCACTGTGATTTTGAAAATCGCCGGGATTATTGAGGATAATTTCTTTTGAAAACACACCTTTTATCTCTCGTAATTCTTTTACAAATTTTTCGTAATTGTATTTGTTGCTATTGAATTTTTTATAATCGTATGCAGCAACCTTGAGGTAAATTTTATCTACGTTTTTATACTGCAAAAGGACCTTGGATTTTTTTCCGGGAATAATTGCTTCCTCGCCTAAAAGCGCAAGATTTTTTTGTAGAATTGTTGATCGCAAAGCATTGCACTGTTGTGCCCCGAAAGCATCCTTAAATCGGGCAATTGTTTTATCACAAATTTCAACGGCGCTCTTTTTGTCCCAGCGATGAGTTGTGTCTGCGAGATGGTTATAGGTATCGCCCTGGTTAGAAAGTACAACGGCTATTTCGTACCACGCTTCAGAAACATAAGAGATATTATCATAAGCATTTGTCATTCGGTTTAAACTTGCAAAATACAGCTCGTCTTTATTGGCAGCGACAGATTTTATCTGCATGAATTTAAGTCGTTCAAGTTCTATCGAAAATAATGCAGGCAGGTTATTTTTTTCGAGATGAAAACGTGTTATTTCCTGGAATAGGCGAACTGCAAAAAATTGTGTGTTCAGCGAATCCTGCGTTACCGGATTAATAGCCAGAAAAGTTGTGTTACCTGAAAAATAATTTTCATCTTCAATTACATAAGTCTCTGCAGGCCCGGGTACAGAAAAAATAGTTGATTTAAAAAAGTCTAACGCACGATGACCGAGGAAATCAAATAAGGTTGGCCGTATTTCATTTGATTCAAAAGTATATGAAGCAATTTCTGAAAATTCTGAAATCAATCGTGTTTGAGAAATTTCACGATTCATAAGAGACATGAGATAATGATAACGGATTTTTTCTGCAATTCGTTTAAGATCCCAGGTTCGTATGTCTTTGATATCAACGTCAACAACATTTGTACGATCAGCAAATTTCCACGAATTTGAAGAATAATAACCCCAGTAAACTTCAGCAATCAGCGAGTGTAAAATTTCTTTTGATGGAGATGGCGCTTTGGCCACGAGCTCATCTAGTTTGTAAATGCCAAGAACGTAATCATCTTCTTCCAGGTATGCATTGTATTTTAATTCGTATAAAACGGCTTTAATAACCTGGTTGTGATTTTCTTCTTTTGTTGCTTGTTCAAAGATCAGGCTAACTTCTGCCAGGGCCATTCTGAACAATCCTTTTCGTTCAAGGGAATCAATTTTTGCCCACTGCGTTTTGTAACCTGGATCTCCTGAATCAAGATTTGTTTTAGATGTTGCCGAAGATGAAAGTACGAGAAGGGAACCTACTACAATCAATAATAATAAAGGGAGAAGACGTTTCATGCAATGAGTGTTATTGTTCGGTTAAAAGTACAAATAAGTCATAAGAAGGTTCAATTCGAAAAAGATTAATCAACAACGTTCTTGTGATTAAAGAGTTTTTTAATCCAAATGAGGTAAAGATTGGCAGGATTATTTTTTTAAATTTGCGGAAATGACATTTACCTCTGTAAAACAAAATGTTGGTGGCTTGCCTGTATCAATCAATGATATCAGGGATAAGTATTTTGAAGATATTCCTTTAACAGCAGAAGAAAAACTGGCGTTAAATAATTTTGATAAATACCGCATGAATTATTTGAATTCGGCTGCTAATGAAGAGGTATTTGAAAAGCGCTATTTGGAAATTCAGGCCAAAGCCAATCTTGCAGACTATAAAGATTTCCTTGATTCTGATAATCTAAAAACAGATTAATTGGCGCGGTAAAATCTTACGACACTAATTTTTACAAGAAATTTTTCTGATTAGTTTTTAAGTGTTTTACCACGTAATTACAAAGTTTTGTTGCTCTGCCGTTTCAATTGCATCTTGTCCACGAATAGAGCGAACAAACTGAATTGCATCTTCACCGGTTTTTCCAAGATATGCTTTTGCATATACAGCCATAACAGTGCCGCTTCTTCCCAAACCACCTACACAATGAATGAGTATATTTTCTTTGGCTTTCACTTTTTTATGAACCCAGATTAAAATAGTTTTCATTTGATCAGCACCCGGTAAACCATAATCAGCAATTGGTGAATGAAGTACTTCAATACCCGAATTTTCAAATCGATTTAACAAATCAGGAACGCCGTAATGAGTGAGTTCTTCAGTTGAAACAAGTGTTACCACATTTGTAATTTCATTCTCGTTAATCATTTTCAAATCAGATTCTATGTCAACCCGGCCAGGCAATGGTGAAAGGGCAATAAAACTATTTTTTAACGGGAATTTATAGATATTATAAGGATTGGTTACTTGTAAATCCGTTTTTGCGCAACTGGTTAATGTTATCATAAATAAAATGGTGAGAGTAGATAAAATGTTCATATAGCGCATGGCAACTTGTAAATAGGTTCACGTAAATATACGTTAAAAAAACGTAGACAAAAAAAACCTCCCTGATCTGCCTAAGCACACCAGGGAGGTTTTAGTATTCTTTTTTGCAATGACTATTTCGTCACTACCATTTGTTTTGTAATTTTTTGACCATCAATAGTGAAAGTATAGAAATAAACACCTTCAGCTAAATCAGCACCATCAATAGTGATAGAGTAAGTTCCTGCGGCCTGGTTTCCAGGAGTGATTGATTTAACAACTTTACCTGTTACATCAACAAATTCAACAGCAACATTCGCAGATTCAATTAATGAATAAGTAATAACTGAAGTTCCGTTAAATGGATTTGGAACGTTTTGTCCAATGTTTGCAGTGGGCATAACATTCGTAGTTGTTGACAATGACTGATCAAAGTTTAATGCAATCATTGGCTCATCGCCAGATAAATACCAATCAGGTTCAAAAACCACACGGCCAGAATTATCTGAATCGATAGGGTTCATTCCATAATGAAATTTAAATCCATTAACGGTTAACACAGCATAATAAACGTCTCCTGCAGTTAACAAGATTGGATCATATACTTCAAGTGCCATGTGCAGATTGAATGTAGTTATTTGATTTACCACGACATCTGTAAGACTAAAAGTATAAGGTCCGGCAAAAAAATCAGGGGTTGCCGTGCCATTTTCTTTATAAATATAAAACTCGATGTCATTACTTAGGTCTGTTGAATTCGCGACATAAAAATTAATACCGTGTAATTGTTCATTAGCGTCCATTAAGAATGCTGCTCCAATAGAATGTGGATCAAAAGGCGCAGTTCCATCTTGTGATGTACTGAACATTGGTTGGTCATAATCGAAATGACTCATAGTGTTTTGAGTCAACTCAAGTGTTCTCCATAGAGTATCATTTTCAGGAAGTTCGTCAGTTTCGTCATAAACTGTAACAACACGGATATTATATGTTCCAATAGGTTGAGCAGCAAGATCGAACGCAGTTGTAAATGTAATTGTGTCAACTTGACCTAATGTAAGCGGAGCATTTAATAATGTACCACCTGTTTCCTGGTGAACCTGAACCATAGCACCATCGTAAACTGTAACTTCCAATGCAAAATTTGTAGGAGTTAAACTCCCTAAAGAATAAACCTTTGACTGAACTGTTAACGGACCTGCCTGGCTAAGTGGCACGTCGCCATTTTCATAACGATTAATGATATCATCAATCCATAATTTTGAATGCTCTATTTGATAAAGTGGAGTTTCATAAATAGTCATGTTATCAAGCATCCAGAAATAATGTGTATTGATTTGGCCATTACCATCGGCATTTGTAGCTTCCCAGGCTATTCTGATTTTTACAGTACCCGGAGTTGTGCTGATATAAGAAGAGATATCAACGGAAAAACTCATTGGATGAGCAACATCTTCAGTAGCCACGTTTCTGTCAACACCAAAATCCAATGGAATTGCAGGAGACCATGAACCACCGTCATCTTGAGAAACATAAAGCATCCAAGGTTTTTCATTTGCATTACAGCAGTACATTGATTCCGTTTCGAATTCAAGAATTGCACCATTTAACGCACCGGATAAATCCATTGAAGGAGAAGTAATTGAACCATTAATCACAGTTGTTGCGAAATTTACTTCTGCATCGTTTGGGTTATAAGAATCCCATCGCATGTGCCTTCCGGTCATCGCATGTGTCCAACCATAAATCGAAAGTGGATGCGCCGTAGAAGCGATTGTCCAATAACCACCGTTTGCGCCAGCAGTAACCCATGTTCCGTTAGCAGTAGCAAGGCCAGTACCAGTCGTAAAATTCTCGGTCCAAAGTACATTCAGAACACGATCTTGATTGTTAGCAATTTGACTATTTGGGCGAGTTTCTTTTAATTTCAATTCATTTCCAAGCGCCTTTTCGCCAAAATTGAAATCTGTGGTATTTCTCTGAGCTAGTGTAGATAAACCCATAAGAAAAAGGCCAGAACATAAGTAAATCTTTTTCATTATTTTACATTTTAAGTATTAATAAGTGGTAAATATATACAATAAAAATAATAAATCCAAATTTGATTCCTGTTCATTGAGGGAGCTGCGGCTAGAACTGATTAAACAGTGGTCAGTCGGCATCTTTAAAGGCCGGGAATTGCCTTGAAATATCATCAAGTTTGATTGCATGAAGCGTTAAAATTTTCACCGCTTCTTCATTTTTTGTCGCTTGAAATTCAGTAGTGCCCCATGGATCAATGACTGCTGAATCGCCCGAGTAGAAAATATTTTTACCATCCGAACCAACGCGATTAAGCCCGACACAATAAACCTGGTTTTCAATGGCTCGTGCTGATAAAAGTACTGACCAGATCGAGGATCTTTTTTCGGGCCAGTTTGCGATATAAATTATTAGGTCATATTCTTTTTTATCGCCAATGGTTTTGTTCCTCGAAAAAACGGGAAAACGAAGGTCATAACAAATCTGCAGCAATATGTTCCATCCTTTGAGTTGATATATTACACGTTCATTTCCCGCAGTGAAAAATTCGTTTTCATTTGCCATTCTGAATAAATGTCGCTTGTCATAAAAAGTTTCAATTTCGTCATCATAAATTATTACAAAACGGTTGTAAAATTTACCTGATTCTTTGATAATCAGAGACGCTCCAATTCTGCTGTTTAATTTCCCGGACCATGCTTTAAGCCATTGAATTGATTCACCATTTATGTCTTCCGCCAAAGCGTGAACGTTCATTGAAAAGCCTGTGTTAAACATTTCCGGCAACAGAATCAAATCACACTCGCCGGATTTTATTTTGGAAAAATGAACCTCTTCCAAATGTCGGAAGTTTGCTTTTTTATCTTCCCAGAATTGATTAGTTTGAATGAGAGCGACTTTTAAATCCTGCATAATTTTTCAGCGGCGGTTAATAATGTTTCATCTGTTTTTGCAAAACAAAAACGGATCACTTTATTGTCTGTTTTATCTTCGTAAAAAACCGATACCGGAATTGTTGCGACACCATTTTCACGGGTTAGCTTTTTTGCAAAATCAATATCATTTTCTGCAGAGATTCCTGAATAATCAAAAAGACAAAAATAAGTGCCCTCACAATTCAGCGCTTTAAATTTTGAATTTTTCATTGCAGCGAGAAACAGGTCACGTTTTGCTTTGTAAAAACCGGCTAAATTTTTCCATTCGTTCGTTTGGTTCAGATACCTTGCAACTGCATATTGCATGGTATTATTGACACAGAAGACATTGAACTGGTGAACTTTTCTGAATTCAGTTGTGAGCTCTTTCGGAGCAATACAATAGCCAGTTTTCCAACCGGTGACATGAAATGTTTTTCCAAAACTATAAGTAACAAAACTTTTGCTGCGCAGAATTTCACTTTGAAGAACTGATTGATGGTCGCCGGAAAATTGTAAATGTTCATAAACCTCATCGCTGATAATCAATAAATGCGGGTGTTTTTCAACAATCTGTTCAAATGATTTCATATCGCCCGGTTGCCAGGCAGAACCGGCAGGATTATGGGGATTATTGACGATAATAAGTTTTGTCCTGGAATTGATTTTTTGATCCACCTCGTTCCAATCAATTGCAAAATCAGGAAATTTTAATTTTAAATGAATTGGTTTTCCGCCAAAAAGTAAAATGGATGGATCATAACAATCATAAGCCGGATCAAATAAAATCACTTCATCTCCCGGATGAATCAGCGCAGCAATTGCCGTAAAAATTGCTTGCGTTGCGCCGGCCGTAATGGTAATTTCAGACTCAGGATCCACCACAATGTTTCTTTGCTGATTTATTTTTTTTGAAATTTCTATGCGCAAATCCAATCTTCCGGGCATCGGAGCATATTGCACCTGCTCATTATTCAGGCCTTCAATAACAAAGTCTTTTAATCGCTGATCTATCGGAAAATTTGGAAATCCTTGTGATAGATTTATTGCACCGCATTCATTCGCAAGCGCTGACATGGTTGTAAAAATTGTTGTTCCAACCTGGGGTAATTTGGACTGCATTTTGGCTAAGGATTTCTTGTCACAAGATAAATTTTTAAATTCAGTGAAAGTCTTAGATGTTAATTATTTAGAATTATTCTAAATAAACAAGAGGAATACCAAATCTAGTGAGTAAATTTGCGCAAAACAAAAGGCTTTTGTTCGATGTATCTTTAATACGTAGTCAGTTTCCGATCTTGAAAACAAGTTTAGGAAAATACCCTTTAATCTATTTTGATAATGGCGCTACTTCGCAAAAACCCGAATGCGTTATCACGGCAATTACCGATTATTACACAAAGGATAATGCAAATATCCATCGCGGAGTTCATCATTTAAGTCAAATAGCGACCGAGAAATATGAGCAGGCAAGAGAAATCATTCGTAAATTTTTAGGAGCAAGATACGCTCACGAAATTATTTTTACGAGCGGAACAACGGCAGGTATAAATTTGGTTGCAAACAGTTTCGGAAAACTACTTCAGCCGGGTGATGAGATTCTTATTACACAAATGGAACATCATTCTAATATTGTTCCATGGCAAATGGTGGCGGAAGAAAAGGGATTAATCTTACGATACATTCCGATTGATAAAAACGGCGAATTAGTTCTGGAAAATATTAATGATCTGATCAATACTAAAACAAAACTGGTTGCGCTGACACATGTTTCAAATGCCCTGGGAACAATAAACCCCGTTGAAAAAATAATTGAACTGGCGCATAAACAGGGAGCAAAAGTTTTGGTTGATGCGGCACAATCACTTCAACATTTTCAAGTAGATGTTCAAAAAATGGATTGTGATTTTCTTGTTTTTTCAGGACATAAAATTTTCGGACCAACAGGAAGTGGAATTCTTTTTGGAAAGGAAGAATTATTGAATAGCATGCCGCCTTTTATGGGTGGAGGTGATATGATCAAAACTGTTACAATGGAAAAAACGGTTTACAACGATCTACCCCATAAATTTGAAGCAGGCACTCCAAATATTGAAGGCGGAATTTGTCTTGGTGCAGCGGTAGAATGGTTCGCATCTCTTGACTTGAAATCATTGGCAAAACATGAAAACGAATTGCTTCAATATGCAACAAATAGAATCCAGGAAATTGAAGGAGTTGAGATTTACGGAAAGGCAAAAAATAAAAGTAGTATTCTGTCATTTCTGATTAAGGGAACGCATCCATACGATATCGGAACATTGCTTAATCAGCAAGGTATTGCTGTTCGTACAGGACACCATTGCACGCAACCAATTATGGATTTTTTTGAAATTCCCGGAACTATACGCGCATCATTTTGCTTTTACAATACAAAAGAGGAAATTGACTTTTTTATTGAAGCATTAAAACGCGCCGTAAAAATGCTGAAAGAATAATGTCAATAGCTGAAAAGGAACAAGAAATAATTGAAGATTTTTCTGTCTACTCAGACTGGATGGAGAAGTACGAATACATTATAGAATTAGGTAAAGATTTACCCGTGATAAATGAAGAATACAAAGTCGAGGAAAATATAATTAAAGGATGCCAGTCAACAGTTTGGTTGTATGCAGAAAAATTAAACGGGAATGTAATTTTTACTGCAGATGCCGATGCAATTATTACAAAGGGCCTGATTGCTTTATTGGTAAGTGTTTTATCAAATGAAACGCCTGATGAAATTTTGAATGCGGAACTGAAATTTATTAAAGAGATTGGATTACAGGAACACCTTTCTCCGACGCGCTCAAACGGATTAGTGGCAATGGTAAAACAAATGAAATTATACGCACTGGCGTTAAAGATGAAGGGATGATTTTGTCAAACGAAGAAAATATGGACAAAGAAGAAAAAAAAATCTTGGAAGAATTGATCATTGCCGGTCTGAAGCAAATTCATGACCCTGAAATTCCCGTCGATATTTTTGAATTAGGATTAATCTATGAAGTCAAAATAAAAGATGATGGATTTGTTGAAATTGACATGACACTCACATCACCAAATTGTCCCGTAGCAGAAAGTTTACCCGTTGATGTCAAAAATAAAATTGAAAGTATTTATGGCGTTAATGAATGTAAGGTAAATATTGTTTTTGATCCGCCTTGGAGCAAAGATATGATGAGTGAAGAAGCGCAGCTTGAGCTTGGATTTTTATAGTTTTTTTTGAACATACAATTATCAAAAATAAATTTCTTAAGGACTTAGATTTTTGATCACCAATTTTTTTGCCACAAATGCGCAAAGGTTCACAAAGAAATTCTCCGGTATAATAAATCGAACGTATTCATAATTGACCAGCAAAAAGGTTCAGAAAAAAATGATTAAGCGAAATTTCAGGTGATTAAAAAACAACCTTTTTCGATTGCAGAATTTCGCCGTTTTGAATAATTGAAATGACATAAACACCTTCGGGAAGATCCGTTTCAATTCGCGTGCTTCCTGTTGTTGATTCGGTGTATACAATTTGCCCCGCGATGTTTGAAAAAATCACATCGTAAGTTTCTTCACTTTTTGTTTCTATGTTGATCATTTTATTGAAGCAGAAAATAAAAAAAGGATTTTCTATAACTTGTGATTCTTCAATAACTGCTTCCATCTCCCATTCGTTTTCGCCTTCCAGTTTAACATAGGCGCATTGTAAATATCCGTCGTTTTCAAAAGATGCATTGACAGCGATTTTCAGAAACTGGTAAGTGAGATCTGAATTCTGAATTTCCGCTTTGAAATTTGACCGGTCAAACTTAACGGCGGTCCATGATTTTCCATCTTCTGAAACAAAAACATCAATGTAATTTATCGTACAATTATTTACTGCATTTACCTGAACGGTTAAATCCATTAGTGGATAATCTTTCATTGATTCTATTTTACGAATTAATGAAATTGTATAATCACCGCCGTTATCAGAATAGAAATCGATTGTTTCATCTGTAAAAACAACATTTTCAAAAACATCGAACGGATTTATGTTCCATCCGTTAAATCCGTTTCGCGTAGCAGTTCCGCATTCCAACAAAATATCTTTGGAGTAACTCTCTGAATTAATAATTGAAAGAGCAAAAAAAACCAGGATTCTTTTCATAAAATAGTCCTTTAGCGTGTTGCCTAATAATGTCCTGATTAGAATCGGTTACAGCACGTGCAAGCGAGAAAGTCAAAAAGAAGGTACATCAACGAAAAAATAAAAGAAAAACCGTGCCTGATTTATTGACCAGCCGGAGAGTCCTGATCAGCTGCCGGTATTGAAACTCCGGCTTCCGGTTTTGTTTCTTCGTCGGGTTGTTTTTTGAAGAATGTTTTATAACGAAGAATAATTAAGCCGACTCCGACAGAAATAGAAAAATCGGCTACGTTCCAGATAGCTCCGAAAACCATTCCACCTTTTAATCCGAATGGCATCCAATCGGGCCATGTAGTAGTGAACTGAAACATATCAACAACGCTGCCTAAAAGAAAACCATTTGGTCTTAATACAGGATGTCCTAACTCATCAAATATGAAATTGTCATTACCGTCCAGCGCATAATTCCATGCAATATTTGGATCGAGCGGAAAAATATAATCGTAAAACATACCATCGATTAAATTACCGGTGGCACCTGCAAATATTAAACCCAGGGCAATGATCAGGCCTTTAGCGCTTTTACCGTCGAGAATTGTTTTCCGGATATAAAACCCGATAGCGATAATTGCGCCCAGGCGAAAAAGCGAAAGAGCATATTTACCCATGGCTCCACTGCCAAGGGTTGTACCGAATGCCATTCCTCTATTTTCAATGTAATAAAGCTGGAAGAAACCATCAATGATGCCAATGCCTTCATGAGGCTGCATGTTCATTTTGACCCAGACTTTTACAAGCTGGTCAATTAACAGAACCGCAAAAATCAGGAGAATTACTTTTTTGCCCAAAATCTATTATCCTTGAGCATTTTTAGCATCGATGCTCAAAGTAGCATGAGGAACCAATTTCAGACGTTCTTTACTGATTAGTTTACCAGTTGAACGGCAGATGCCATAAGTCTTGTCTTCAATACGTAGAAATGCATTCTGAAGAGCCTGGATAGCTTTTTCCTGGCGGGATGCTAACTGGGACATTTCTTCACGTGACATAGTTTCCGATCCGTCTTCCATCATATTAAATGAACGACCAGTGTCATCAGTACCATGATCATCACTATGGTCCAACTGTCCTTTTAAAAGTTGCAAATCTTCTTTTGCTTCTATTAATTTTTCTTCGATAATGCTTCGAAACTCTTTTAAATCTTTGTCTGAATATCTAACCAAATCTGCCATTATGTTCATTTTTGTCGAGTCACAAATATAAGCTATTTATGATAAGATTATCTTTCAGCTAATTTAAATTCAGGTATTTTTGAATGGAAGGGTTTTGCTGAGTGACAGTTTGCAGCATTTAGCGGCATCCGATAAAGACAAATTGATAATTATCATGTCAGAAAATAATCGATTGAACTGAACCCCGGGAATTAAAAAAATCCAATTAATAATAATAATTGCTATTCACTAAAAAGTTCAGTCATTACCCGACCTTTTGATTTTTCAATTGTGAAACCCATTATTTCACCAATTGTAACGGGAATGTCTATTAATTCCGCCGGTGTGTCAATGATGATATTTTTCTTAAAATCGGGACCAAAAGCATAAAAATTAATCATTCTGCATCCTTCACAATTATCACCGTGAGAAACAAAACCATCTTTGTGCCCATCAAGATGACGACCATGATCATTTGTCACAAAAATTGTCGTTTTGTCTTTGTAGAATTCACTGTTCAGAACAAATTGAAAAATCCTGTAAATATATTCATCCGTAGCAATCGTTCCTGCCAGGTATTTTTCCCAGTTGTTTGCGTGGCCCCATGAATCGGGTTGCTGAAAATTAACGAGAACTAATTCAGGATGCTCTTTGCCGAGAATTGACATTGTATTGTCAAATGTAGTTTGGTCGGCACGATAACCTGTATATAAACCATTTACACCGCAATCAGAATAAGGACGGTATCTTCCTTTCCAATCACGATTGCGGCAATCGGTGAGAATGGCGAGTTTATCTTTACTGGAAATTACGTAAGCCGCATTTTTCGCTTTACCACTTGCTTTCAGCCAATACTGAAACATTGTTGGATCTCTTGGAAATTCCAATCCGTTGTTTTTAATTTCCTGGTAAACTCCGGTACACATTGATGTATGGCCTGCGGCTGTATATGTAGGACCATTATTTCTGAAAGCAGTTGATATTATTCCTTGCGGCGCCATGTCATTCGCCATGCGCGGAATGTATTTGTGCGTTGAATCACCCCATGTTTCTGTCCAGCGCGGCCCATCCATAACCAAAAGCAAAACATATTTTGTTTTATATTCTCTTTTTACAGTTTCGTGAGAATAAGAAATTGTTACCTGGAGAAGCAACAAAAGGGCAAGAGCAAATCGTTGAAGGAAATTCATCTCACAAATTTATCATTTTTACCAGCAAATCAAAACGCGGGTTTTTATGATCTGGCTTTATTGAGTTTTCGATTCATCACCCATGGTGCCTCGACACGCTGTTGCTGCTCAGGCACCGATCGCAACTCTTCAACCTTTGGCTTCGGCTCCGCTCAGCCGCCGGGGGAAATAAATAATTTTCAACCTATCAACTTTCAACCAACTGCCATAATACTTTTTGGCACAATCAATGCTTTCTATTTTCAGACAAAAATGTTTATCATCAAATTCCTGTTAGTCTTTTCAGACATGTAGGAGAAATAACAAACGAGATTTGCCGTTTTTTTGCAAAATCAAAATGAAAACAATTATTACCATATTACTTATTCAATTTTGTGGAGGACTTTTCTCACAAATCCTGGAAAACACGGAAGGACAAACTTTTGGTGAAAAACCAAATTTTGTAGAAGATTTTGTCAGGCGGAATAAAATTAAAACTATCAAAGGCACTTTTTCCACAAAAGCTCCGATGGATTATATCCGGCCAAATGATGATGTATATCTTTATAAATTCAATCAAAGCGGTGAGTTGATCCTTGAATATAAAACACAACTCGGCGATACATTAGTGACAATTTATTTATATGATGATCGTGGAAACTTAACTGTTTTGCGAAAGTCTGATCAGTATGGATTTCACTCGTATCATTATAAATATGACGCATTAAACAGAATTATTTACAGCGAGTACAGGCGTGACACAAATCGCGGACAAGATAAATTATCGTTTGAGCCGGATCAGTCAACTATTGTATCAACAGAAACATTCGAGTACATTGAATTAGAAGGAAAAAATTATAAAAAAATCTATTACAACAATACAGGAAATATTTACAAAGAAGAGTTTTTTTATTTTGATGAAAACAATTATCTCATTCGCCAGGAAGGCATTTTAAAGACGGGTTCCGGACGAACAAATATTACTTATACGTATGATGAAAAAGGCCGGTTGTTAGAAAAATATTCGGAGAGTTTTGTAATGGGAAATTACACGTCAAAATATGTTTATGAATATGATGAATTTGGAAATATTCTGTCGCTGAAATATTACAGGAACGGTGAATACATTACAGAATATCAAATCATGTATTACCCGGAGACACTTTTATTACTTGGGATTATTACGCGTGATCACGCAACTAATTTTATGACGATTTTGAGTTTTAAAGAGTATGTTTATTTTGATTAAGAACAGATAAATCTGCTTCAAAGAATTGTCAAAAAACCATAAAAATATCGGGCAGATTCTTTAAGATACAAACTGTAAAAATAAACACCGTCATCCAGATTTTGTGGCGACCAGTTGTTCTGATAATCTGGTGATGAATACATGGTTTGTCCCCAACGATTTAAAACAAATAATTCTCCTGTTTCAACAAGTCCGGTGATGAAAAAAACATCATTGATGTTATCGTTATCATTCGGAGTAATAATATTCGGAATTGTGGGTTTGACATAGATCACGAAACTTTCAACGATTAAGCAACTGTCCTCTGACCAATAAGTGAGATCAACAGTAATATTTTCAGTAATTGTAAGATTTTGAAAAGAAGAATCATCCTCTAAAAAAACATCACCGATTTGCCAGTTGTAATGATCACCGGCAATTGCAGCTTCCAGAAAAATTTCTTCACCATAAGCATAAGCCAGATTTTGTTGCGGAAAAGCTTCCAGGAAATCAAGTTTAAAATCGTCAATTAAAATAGATCCGTTTCCGAAAACGGAAGTGCCTTTGGAAAATTCAAGATAAATATAATTGATTACAGTTTCGGCCTGGAAAACGGCAGAAAATTTTCGCCATTTGCAATTACTCACTTGTTCGAACATTCCAAGAACCTGGCCGTTATTACATCCATAGCTTTCAGATCCGCGGATAACCAAATCACCGGGATGATTTAAATCGTATGGAAAAAGTCCGGATAAACTATCCTGGCAAGCCTGCGCAAGATAAATTTCAATCAAAAAACAGCCACCGGCAGGAAGAGGTTCTGCCAAGCCACGTTCAGGTTGTTCCGACTTTCGTTGCCGTGACCGCCGCTGTCGGTGCAGGCAACGTAGTAGACATACGACGCCAGGTCTCCGGTTGCCCCCGTGAACGTGCACGCGGTGGCCGAGCTACACGGGTTGACCATGTCACCGTAGGCC
>Ga0102851_10000018_pt1 | contig 52369 bp, 45 predicted proteins | sample Mud3Dept3metaG_FD_79558 | JGI IMG/M metagenome (GOLD analysis project Ga0102851, IMG submission 79558) | Freshwater wetland microbial communities from Ohio, USA, analyzing the effect of biotic and abiotic controls - Mud 3 Core 4 Depth 3... | ecosystem: Environmental > Aquatic > Freshwater >... | reverse complement strand
ATTTTCTTTATCTGCGGCTTCTTTCTGCGTGTTGAGTAATTCTAATTTGTTTAAGTTGTTTGCGTTTTCTGCAATCTGTAATTCTTTTTCATTCTGTTCCTGGATGAATTGTTTTTGAAGTTGTTCATTTTCCAACTGCTCTTTAATGAGTAATAAATTACGTTGAATTTGTTCTTTTTCGAGTTGCTTATTTAATAAATCTTTTTCCCTTAAATCACTTTGTTGTTTTAAGAAAACAATTTCCTGCTCTTTTTGAATTGCGGTTATTTGCGCGTTCTCTAACTCAAGTTCTCTGCGCTCGCTTTCTATAATATCGGACTCGACTTTTTGAAGCAATACTTTTGTTTCAATTTGTTTTTTGGAAAATCCTGCATGGGTTTGTTCAATTTGTTTTTCAATTGATTCCTTCGCACTGATGTAGAGTTTATAATATTTCTGCGAATTCGCATAGTCGTTATTCAATGCATAAGTTTCAGAAAGAATCACGTAAGCTCCTGCCAGGTTATTTAGATCATTTACCTGTTTGGCATATTCAATTGACTTTCCGCATTGCTCAATTACCCTTCCGAATTCCTGGTTGAGATAATTATTTTTTGCCAGCAGATTATAGGTCTCGCTGATTTTTGCATAATCACTCAGGTCAGTATAAATTTTTAACGCATACAATAATTCTGCTGTGGCCTCACCGAATTTTTGCATGAGTGTTAACGTCAAACCTTTGTTGAGATATAGTTCTGCCAATCCAAATTGGTCACCGGAGCTAACTTTTTTTGAAATTCCGAGGTTTAATAATTCAATTGCTTTACTATAATTTCCACTTTTGCGATAAGCTGTACTTACATTTAAAAGTGAGATTCCTTTTAAAGAATCTACAAACTCATTTGTTGGTTTTGTTTTAAAAGTATAAACAAGGTTTGCATTAAACAAGGGTGTTTTATTTGAATTGACAATGCTGTCGGCTCTTAAAGCGTAGGTGAGATGTTCCTGTTTTTTTGAAAGATATTCAGCCGATTTTGATAATTCATAATTTGCATAAAAATCGTCAAACAGTGAAATGTTTTTTGATAAAGAAATTGCGGCTCGATATTGATTATATGCTGCGTCATAATTTTCTCTTTTAATACTCAGGTGAGCCATATAAACGGCAATCTGATAATTTGTAATTGTTTTGCCGGACGATATTCCCTGTAAAATTGATTCAGCTCCAAGAACATCTCCATATTTATCATAAACCAAAACGGACAGTATTTTATTGGCCATTTCAAGTTTCTCAGATTTATTTTTCTTCAAACTTTTTGATGCCATACGATTAAACTTCAGCGCATCATAAAGTTCATCCTGGTAATAATAACTGTATGCGAAAACAAGATTCAACGCAATGTCATCCGCAGCAGATAATTCTTTTCCGCTTAAACTTTGTTGCAAAGCCTGCAACAATTGATTAAACTGTGTTTCTTTATCCAGCTCAAGGTAAATTGTGTTGGCCTCCACATCATCAAAAACAATATTCTCAAAGACCACATTGTCCATTTTAAATGGCTGGCCCAATCCGTGCATAAACGGAATAATGAGTAATAATATTGATGCAATTGACTTAATCAAAGGTTGACTTTAAGTTGAATAAAAAATTCGCGACCCATTCCAACTCCTGCCGGATAACCACCGCTAATCGGATACAATAAATGATTTCGGGAATTTAAAATATTTTTTACGCCGGTCGTAAAATCAAAATATTTCAGGACTCCTTTAGATTGAAACAACAGGTCAATTAAATGCGTTTGCCCTTGTGTTATGTAAGCGTAATCTCCTGTATTTGCATCAATTTGTTCCATACTCGTTCTTTCTGAGAGAAAGATATAATTGAGACCTAACCTGATTTTGTCATTTACCGGATAAGACAAACGAATATTTAATTTATGTTTAGGCATTGCAAGAGCACCTGCTTTTATATTCAATGTATCAGCAAGGAAATCATAAGCATCGGCAGATATCAATTCATAAAAAGAATAACTTGTGGTAATATCAAGATCCTTTATTTCGCTTTTTGCCATAACTTCAAAGCCAGCAAAAGTTATATTACCGTTGTTTACGTAGCTTTCAACGTATGTTTCAATGTCATATCCGTATACGATAACATCATCGATTGATGTATAAAAACCATTCACTTTTAATTGATGTTTTTGTTTTCGTACACCGATTTCAACCTGGTAGTCATTAATTTTTTCAGGCCGGATTGGTGTGCTGTTCAGATAGGCGAGGTTAATATTTTGTAATGTTGGAATTTTAAAAGATTGACCATAAATTAATTTATAATGGAACCATTTAAACTCTTTAGTCAAACTTAATCTTGGTGAAAAATTCGGTTTAAATGTTTCATAATAATCCATTCGTCCACCGGCATAAATATTTACGAATTTTGATTTAAAATCAATTTCACCAAATGCAGCAAAAGCATTAAAATCATCCTTCGTTTTTCCATTATTTAATTCTAGATAGGATCTGAAATAACGCATAAAATCGTTGTAATACAAACCTCCAAGCATCAGATGGAGATTGTCACTTAAACGGTAATTTATATTTGACGCAGCAGTAATTCTTCGGGTTTTCAAATTTTGCAAATCGTAAACTGTCGGATCGCCATACTGCGTATTCCAGGGTGTTTGTTCCTTTAGATTAAGGTTAAAATTAACGCGGAGGTCATTGAATTTCTTTTCGAAATTAATGTCATTAATAAATGTTCTTGTTAATGAAAAAATGGGTTCGTGTGTTGCCTGAAAATTATAATCATCGTATAATATTTTATACTCGAAATTTTTACGTTTTAACCGCATCTGGATGTATGCATTTGTAATGCTTGACGAATCTGCAAAATGAGTAACTGTCGTATCAGGATGTGTGTACACAACATTACTTCTGTTACCTGTAAAAACGCTTCCGGAAAGACTTACTTCAAAATCATTCAATAAATAAGTTGTATTCGCGAACGTTAAACGCGATCCCGAAATGTAATTGTTTGAGACCCCAAAATCAAGTAAAAAACTTGTGCCTAATGCTGTATTTCCATCTTTTGTAATAATATTAATTACGCCCAGGCCGGCAATACCTCCATAAATACTTGACCCCGCACCTTTAATTATTTCAATGCGTTCAACGTTCAGTAAAGGAATGCGGCCGCCCATAACAAATGAACCATAAGCCATATCGTTCATAATCAAACCATCAATCATTACTAAAACTTTAGCTTCTGCGGCCCATGCACCACGAATTCCGATTCCTGTTCCGTTTTGGACATCACTTGCAATCATAAAACCCGGAACATCTGCAAAAACTTCCGTCAAATCTCTGTAGCCATTTCTTTCAATATCCTCGGCAGTGATTACATAAACTGAACCTGGAGCTTCATTTAATTTTGTTGAATTAAGATTCGCGATTTTTACTTTTTCGTAACTAATGTCCGGAGCATTGAGTGAAATTACTTCAACAACAAGGGGTGTAAAAATGCGTGCAGTGTCTTGTGAAAGAACAAGAGCATGCGTCGTGATCATAAAGCAGAATACTATTAATTGCTTTAAATACATCGTCGTAATTAGTTGATTTGTGTTTGAGTCAATTCTAACACTTCGGCGATTTTTACTTTAGTTTTTAACAAACCGGACTTTTTCATTGGGCTATTTTTTACTCGATTATTTTTACAAAAATAGTCGCGATTTGGTTTATGCTTAGAGCACAAGACCCTTTCAGTTGGCTAACAGACAAGAAGTAATGTCGGCTGTTTTGATTTTGTATGGGCATTTTATTTTAATTGTTCTGGCAGGCTAAAGTACGGGATTTTCTATTATTTCCAATCTCCCTTTACGTTGAATAATGCAAAGAGTTGGAGGGAGTTTTATTTTTTTTTGGAAAAGGTTAAAAAGAGTAGTGTTAATTTTAATAATTAGTGAAGACTGAGATCATTTTAAATGAATGATTTCGACGATAACATTTTTTGACAAAAAAATAGCTGAGGAAATATATTCAGGGAGGAATTAATGCACATCTTTCCAAATAGGGATTGTTGCTTCCTGGTACCTCGAATTAAAGTCTGAAAAATAAAAAACAGAAGAAGTTAAATTATTTTCGCTGAAGTGCTTTTTCATAAAGTGTGATCCAATCTTTTGGCGTCATTTTTGAACTCAATTCGCCAATTAAATTAAATGGAATCTGGTCCATTTTTTTAAACCGGATACAGCTTTTTCCCATGTCCAGTTTTGTTTTTGAATGTTTCGGAAATTCTTTCACAAACCACTTCAACAAAGCGGGATTCGCGTAAATTCCCATGTGGTAAACGGCTACGAAGTTTTTCTGTGAAGCAATACCCAAAAAAGGAAGCGGAACTTTTGGATCACAATGATAACCCGCCGGATAAGTAGAATGAGGAACCGACCAGCCCATGTTTCCATAACTCATTCCTTCTGTAAAACCTTTGGGTAGATTTTTTTTGATTACTTTTCTTAACTCGGACATAGCTGCCTTGCGGTCTTCAGGAAGTTCTTCCAGATATTGGTCAACTGTTGTTGCTTTAGATTGCATAAAAAAAATTAATGAGATTCTACAAAATTTTTGAAATCGGCCATGTATTTACCCGATTGTTTTTTAAACATTCCGGGAATAATAAAAGCGATAATTTTCATAAACCCTTTAAATTGAAATTCCTGGTCAGAAACATATCTTGTTTTATTTCCCGGTAATTCAATAAAGTAATTTTTTACGATGTTGTGAACGCCTTTTGCGTCATAAGTTCCGCTAAATTCTTTAGGAAGATTTTTTACAGTTATTGTTTCAATCATTTCCATTTTGCGGTTCTTCATTTTAAAAGTGAGTTTGGCTTTTGCACCGACCTCGCCCTGAGTTCCGCTAATAGGTTCAAATTTTTCAAGGCCTTCCATCCATTTAAACATGTTATCGACATTGTCAAATAATTCAATGACTTTTGCAACAGGTTTATTGATCTCGGTTTCTACTGTGTATTTCATTTGCAGGAATAGTTTTAATAAATATAGATAGAATTATTTTATGGTGAGAATTGGGGTTGGAAATATGAATAATTCCTGCGCAACGGTCTGGAAAATTTAATTTATTTTCTTATTTTTGAATAGATACTTTTAGTCAAATAAGTTTGCTGTCAAATTAATAAAAATCATCAATGAAACAAGTCATTAATTCAATTTCTCAAGCTGTTAAACAACTTGTTAAAGACAGAAGAAAATCAGCAAAAGTAATTGACTATATGACGGTAAAAGAGTCAAGTAAAAAATTGAAAAAGAAATATGGCTTTTGATTTATTGATTTATCGTAAATATCCTGTACAGCAAGTTAACCATTTATCGAAAAACTCAACTCACAATAAAAATTGAGATCCCAACTGTCATATCCTTTTTCCTGAACAGTTTTACATTTCAAAATGACTGTATTCTGGTCTATCCAAATTGCGGCTTCGGGTCCCCATACTTTTGGGTTAAATTCTGCAAGAAGATAAAGATAACCCTTATCACTCCGGAACAACTGAAATCCGTTCATGCTGTAATTTGCAATGATGTCCTCGTTCACGGAAATGACATATTCAGAATTTTTAGAGAAGTATGGACGACCAAAAATACTTGTTTCTTCACCAGTTACGTAATTTACCAATAGATATCCGTTGCCTTCGGACCATTGGACGCGCAACGAATAATATCCGGCCTCCTCGAAAAAGTATTCAAAAGTCGGATCACTTGAATCGAGAAACTCATCGGCGACTAGTTTTTTCCATGAACCGTCGCTTAGTTTCACAAATACTATACTGTCTTTGTACACATACTCGTCAAACTCAGGCATGGTCAAAGATTCAATCACAAAAGCTCTGTCATGAAAAATGCTATAAACAGATGCAATTGAATCAATGATTTTGTTACTGAGAAAATATGATTCTATCGGAATTGAATCGGTCACTTTGAGTGTCACTGTAACTTCGTCAAAAATTATTGTCGTGTCTAGCGAAGCCGGATTAAACCAACTGATGACCGGGAGCGAATCTTCCAAAGAAATTTGAGTTGCGGCTTCTTCATCCAATAGATTGCCTGAAATATTTTTCTGATTATCGTTGTGACAAGCGATTAGAAAAATCAAGAACGGAAAATATTTTAACGTCTCTTTCATCCGCTTTTTATGACGACTTTACTTATTACCCATCTAAGGATGAAATTCAATAGGGAAAAAGCTCAGCCTTTTTCTACTGCTTAACAAATCTCAAATTCTCAATTCCATCTTCGCTTAAAATGCGGATGAAATAAATACCATTTGTTAAATCGTCGATGCCAATTTCTTCTCTTACTGTTGATGAATTCATAATTTCTTCACGTAAAAGATTTCCGTTCATGTCAACAATCTGATAAGTAATTTGAGAATCAGAAATTCCTGTTTTGCTTACAAGATAAATCATATCAGTTGCAGGCGAAGGATAAACCATATAATTAGAATATTCATTCGCATTTACAACACTTAAATCTTCAACAAAATAAGCTTTGAACAGAACAGCGCTGTTAAAAAGTGTGTCTAAAAAAACATCATTATTTACATCTGAAATTACAGCGTCAGTTTCCCAATGATCGAAAATAAATCCGGGATTATTTATCGCTTCAATGCGAATTGGAACACCATCAAAATAAATTCCATTCCACGGATAAGTATCAGGAGTTATTGTACTGATATTAATTTTTCCTGCATTTGCCGGATAAACGTCCAGCGTTGTAAATACTTGTTGCGGCAAACCAAAACCTAATTGAATATCATCCAACACTTGCGTATTTCTGCATGATAATTCTGACCGGAAAATCATGTGATTATTATAGAAGTTCGACATCTGCGCAGGCACCGTAAACGGATCGCCCCACTTAGTAAATTCATTTGCCATTTCAGGATATACCTGGTCAAAAATTCCTTGTTCAATCTCTAATAAATGATCTGTTGCATAAGATGTATTTATTAAATCCGCGTAACGATTAATAAAGTAATTTCTGAACTGATCGTTTTGAACTCCCTGTAAAAAAATGTTGATGTATGGATTGCCCGTACTTTGCGTCAACACATAATTAATATTGTCTGAGTAGCAATCGGACCAATTGTTTGGGGCCATTCCAAGTTCGAGATCTATTGTACAAAATCTCCACGAAGAATCTGTTGCATCTGACCTGTAAATTTTGATATTATTTTGTGGCCAGTCATAATTTCCCATCCATGTTTCACCGATAATATAATCAGTGTAATATTCCATATCAAAAATCACATCCGTTTCATCCCAGAAAGTGGGACTTGCAGGATCAATTGTAAGGAAGTCAGTGTACGAATTCCAGAAATTATCAACATCACCGTCAGTTGCATGTAAAACACTTCCGTACCAATAACTCAAACCTAAAAGCTCAACAGTAGATGGAGTTGCGCCATCCTGGAATTCGAACATTTGCACATCGTACTTTTCGCGTAACTCATACAAGCCAAAATATTGTCCGTTGATATAAACGGAAACAGGTCGCCATGTTGAATAATAATTATTTGTTTCACTACACATCATTTTTGTTTGAGATGCATCTTTATAAGGCAAAACCAAATACTGATTACTTCCGTTTCGCAAATAAAAAGTATTGTATTCTGTTCGTCCGGTTCTATCCGGAATAACAGGATGAATAATCGGATCACCTCCTAAAACTCCATTCGACCATTCGACTCTGAACGAATGTTGAGGCTGAGAACGACTTCCGCCAGCACCACCATCGACCTGAATTCCGGCGGTTTGAGAAAATACAAGCGGATGAGAAGGCATTGAATCAAAATATTCTACATGCGCTGGTTTCAACCAATCCATCCACCAGTTGTCAAACATTCCTGCCCCGCCGTAAAGATTTGCATTGTCAGTTGTCACAGATAAAATTGGTGTAATATGATTGATGTTGAAAAAATAAGTTGCGATAGAAATCGGGCTTGGTAAACTATCGTTGTCAAAAGCTCGCGCACGAAGAACACCTGAAGCCGTTATTGGAATCGATCCGCCGCTATACATTGTTGAAGCCGGTGTAGGATCACTTCCGTCCAATGTATAAAAAATTACAGAAGGCATTGCATTCGGATTTGAAATTGTCACTGAAAAAGGTGTTGAGAAAAATCCTGAATTAACAGATAATACCGGCGCATTTAAATATCCGTTGTACGCCGTAGAACCATTATTTGTTGAGCCCGGAGTTGGAGTTCCAAACAAAACTTTTGCTGGAGAAGCATCAGGAAAACATCCGTAACTGTCATCATAATTTTCCGCATTAACCGTAAGACTGCTCATAATGGTCAATGTTGGTGTCATCAAATAAACTGTTTCTCCGGCACCATCAATATTAAAATTTGTGTGATTTTGTGTTCCGGCAGATTGTTTAAATTCTGCTGTCATTTCAGGAGCAGCATCAGCACCCATGGTAATCTCGATATAACTATATGAAACAGGATCTGTCGCCGCAACATCAAATGCTAGTGAAGTAATATTTCCGGCAACAAGTCCGGCAGCTGTAAGTTCTGCCGCGGTAATCATCATTTGCGTACGTGAACTCCAGTACCAGTTTCCATAAGGCGCCGGGTAATCATAAGGAGAATTTTGAATCGTTCCAAAACCAATTTGCATTCCGTTTAATTGAATATTGGGACGTTGTGCAATTGTTGATCCTGATACAGCTGAACATGAAGCGGGGCTTCCGTCATTGTAAGCAAAAATTGTTGAATTATAGGGGGTTGATGTTTGATTGTGAACAGAATTAGTAATGTATCCGGTGTTGCTATACGAACAAATATTTACGATAACATTTGATACGCCATCCCAAAGATAGGGAGTTGTAAAAGTATGAGTGTTCCAACCAACTACAGGAACAAAGGTTCCGGTGTTAACGCACATCGTATATGGCGGAGTTGCATAACGATCTTTTTTGCTGCAATAAATTATTTCGTATTGCCCCGGTGCCATATTTAATGTTGGCAACACCCATTTTTGAGGAGTTGCCAGGTTATCTGTCAGCGAATAATTTGCCAAATCTATTGTTGTAGAACCTGCGTTATAAAGTTCTATCCAATCTTCGTAATCACCATCTTCATCTGCAAGAGTTGAATAATTTTTATTGCTTCCCTCATTAATAATTATCTGGGAAAATGATTGAAGAGAAAATAGACTTAAACAAAAAAGTAAGTAGAATTTAGAATGCATAACCGGTTTTTTAGTTTTTCAAGAGATAACTAAGGTATGAAATTTTTTCGCTGGATACCAAAGTTAAATCGATTGCTTTCTTGAAAGGCTGAATTTCGCAGGGTGATTCTACTTTGTGTACCTTAGTGTCTTAGTGCCTTTGTGGCCGTAAAATGAAAGTCTGCGGCATTTCGAAAATTATGACTTTGATGAGAATCTGATATTATTTCTTTTTAGAAATTTCCTTATAGGCAGTTGTCAAAATGTCTTCACGATTAGAAGAGAGAAATTAGAATCGTTTCAATTCATAAAAATAATTAGGATTTAGAGAAGTTCAGAAGGCAAAAACAAATTACCAATTCTAACGTATTGTCTTCAGACAATAACATGCAGAAAAAATTCTTATCCAACTTATTCCTGATCGTCTTGCTCAATCTTTTGGTCAAGCCGTTTTTTATTTTGGGTATTGATGCTGAGGTTCAGAATAGAGTAGGTGAGGCCGTTTACGGAAATTATTTTGCTCTATTGAATTTTTCTTTTTTGCTCAATATTTTGCTTGATCTTGGAATTACAAATTTCAATACAAGAAATATTTCTCAGCATCCGCAACTTATCGCAAAACATTTTTACAAAATTCTTTGGTTGCGTTTTTCGCTGTTCCTGCTTTATGCTGTGTTTACAGGATTGATGGGTTTGGTTGTTGGTTTTTCAGGTAAAGAATTTTATTTGCTTGCAATATTAATGGTGAACCAGTTTATGGTTGCCATTATTCAATTCTCCCGTTCAAATTTTGGTGGTTTGCAACTTTTTAAAACGGATGCTTTTATTTCAATTCTTGATAGATCATTATTAATTATTTTCTGCAGCATTTTACTCTGGACAAACTGGATTGGAACAGATTTTAAAATTGAGTGGTTCGTCTATGCGCAAACACTCGCGTACGGTTTAACCGCTATTATTTCAATTATACTGCTCTATTCTAAAATTGGAAAGTTAAAATTTGATTTCAAAAAGAACTTTAATGCCGTAATGATCAAACAAAGTTTTCCGTACGCGTTATTGATTTTATTGATGATGATGTACAGCAGGATGGACGCCGTCATGCTTGAGCGGCTTTTACCGGATGGTGATATCCAGGCCGGAATTTATGCCCAAGGTTACCGTTATTTAGACGCAGTTAATATGTTCGCACTTTTATTTGCCGGTCTGCTTTTACCTATTTTTTCAAAGCTCATTCGTCAAAAGGAAAATATTACACCGATGATGGAAATGTCTTTTCGTATTTTAGGTGGAGTGAGTATTTTAATTGCGCTCACAGCATTTTTCTTCAGGTATGAATTATTGAGTTTACGATATGAAAATGTCACAATAGAATCTGCAGAAACTTTTGGATTTTTAATTCTGAGTTTTATTCCAATTTCCGTCACTTATATTTTTGGGACATTGTTAACCGCCAGCGGAAGTTTAAAAAAATTAAACAGAATGGCCTTTGGAGGATTGCTTCTCAACCTGGTTTTAAATTTTATTTTTATCCGGGAATGGCAAGCAAAAGGAGCTGCAATAGCAACGCTTATAACTCAATCTTTAATGGCAATTATCCAGGTTATTTTGGTTTACAAAGAATTCAAAATGAAAGTAAATTTAAAATTGTACTTGTCATTTTTTGCACTCGTAATTTGCCTTTCAACGGTTTATTTATTGCTAAATTATTTCGCGCAAATCGACGCAATGATGAATATGCTTCTGGTTTTACTAACAGGAGTATTTTCAATTTTTATATTGAAATTATTCAGGCTAGATGATTTGAAAATTGTTTTAAGTAAGTCGGAAAAGAATAAATTGTAAATTTCGTTAGCAAATCTCAAACTCGAAAAAAGAAAAAAATTAAACCGCAGAGAACACAAAGGAGGCGCAGAGGGCCGCAGAGAAAAAAACGAAGCATCCAAAATCGTATGTATCATATATAATCAAAATATTATTTATTTTACCTTATGAGCACAATAATAATTTCTCGGCGGCCCTCGGCGCATTTTTCTCAGCGGCCCTCTGCGGTAAAAATATAATCAGCAATGCATCAAATGGCATCGGAAGAATAATATTGTTCAACCAATTTACCTATCTCCGATTACCCTTTATTCAGCAATAACAATACTCTCAATCTTATCCCCCTGCTGAATTAAATCAACTACTTCAATTCCTTCGGTGACAATACCAAAACATGTATGATTTCCATCTAAATGTGCTGTGTTCTGACGGCTGTGACAAATGAAAAATTGAGAACCACCTGTGTTTCTTCCTGCATGAGCCATTGATAATACACCGCGGTCGTGATATTGTTTTTCTGCTGTTACTTCGCAATTAATTGTGTAACCCGGACCACCAGAGCCTGTTCCTTTTGGGCATCCGCCCTGGATCATAAAATTAGGAATAACACGGTGCCATGATAATCCATTGTAGAATCCTGCTTTTGCAAGTTTGGCAAAATTTCCTACAGCGATTGGTGTTTCTTTTTCATAAAGATCTACCTGCATAACGCCTTTGTTTGTTGTGATTGTTGCTTTCATAATTTTTCTCGTGTATTTCTTGCAAAATTAATCAAAATACGCCGAGCTGTTAAATCTTATTTGAAGAAAAATAGTTCCGGGATAGTGTGGACTCATTTTTTTGAGTCTGCGTATAAATTGAAAAACTCACAATATATTATTTAAGTTTGTAAGAACAAAAAACTTAATAAAAACAACATGGACGAAATTTTAGAAAACATAAAAGACAATACACCGGTTAAAGTACCACAAGTAGTTAAAACGCTGGCAATTTTTTCTCATATCGGTAATGCTTTTTGGGGCATTGTTATTTTGGTAATTTTCTTTTGGGCCCTCGGCAGCCCTGCTTCGTTTAAAGACACCTTCAACCTTACCGTAGAAGCGAAGACCGCCTTTATAGTTGGTGTATTGTTATTAATTTCAATAATTATTATTTGTATTATCGGAGTCGTTCAAATGACCAGAGGAAAAAAATCCGGTTTCTGGATGTATCTCATCACAAATGGTTTATGGGTAATTGTAGGGTTTTTGGCAGCCACTCCACAAAATATTACGGTAGCGGCAATTTCATTAGGTTTTATTTTTGGATTTGCATCGCAGCTGAAAAATTTAAGATAGGCGCGGATTACTGAGTAATTATTTCCGGCTTAAATCCGATGACCCAAACTACAGAAGAAAATACTGATAAGGCTAAACCCGGTTTTCCCGGAACAATTGGAGTATTGGCCATTTTAGTATACATCGGAAATATCTACTGGGCCTTCATTTATGGAAGAATCGTATTTGGCGCTATGTCTTTGGATGATTCATTTGCGTACAGTTTTGCCGATGGATATTATTTACCGTCTGAAAATATAATAGCCGGCCTTTTGCTGCTTTCACTTTGTGTTTTTTCATGTGTCGGTGCGTTTGAAATGTCGAAAGGAAAAAAATCAGGTTTCAGAATCTACTTAATAGCAAACGGATTATGGATTGGTTTTTGTTTTTGGTCCGGAACTGCTGAATATATTGCCTTTGCAACAGGTTCAATTATTTTTATTCTTGCCTTCGCTACTCAGATCAGGCATTTGGAATGACTTTTTTTAAAATGGGATGTTGTCCATTTTTTGATGCATAATAATTGTACTTTTGTTTATGCAGAAAATGGAATTTTCTTTTGATGAATTTGCCTTCGGATCAAGATTGATTCGTGACCTGGTAAATCAGTCTGAATATGTTCGTCCGTTTGTTTCTGATTTTTATTCTGCTGATACTATTTCTAATAGCATAAAACAAAAATCGTTTTCAATTGATCAGAGAAATCTTTTGGTTTCGGTTTTATATGAGCAGAATAATTCAATTTCTTTATCAGAAAAAAGTCAGGCAAATATTAACTTGTTAAAAGAGAAAAATACTTTTACAATTACAACCGGTCATCAGTTGAATTTACTTACAGGACCACTATTCTCCATTTATAAAATTGCGCAGATTATTTCAATTTGTGATGGTCTGAAAAAATCTGACTCTACAAATAATTATGTCCCGGTATTTTGGATGGCGACAGAGGATCATGACTTCGAAGAAATAAATCATATTCATCTTTTTGGAAAAAAAATTGAATGGAAAAATCCACAGCAAAAAGATGTGGTTGCAGGACAAATGAAGCTCGATCAACTAGCTTCTGTACTTGATGAAATTGAGTCACTTTATCAAAACGAAGAATTAAAATCTAAAGTTAAATCAATTACAGAAATTTATCGTCAATCAAATAATCTTGCAGATGCAACGCGAAATTTAATTAATTATTTATTCGGCGAATTTGGTGTTATAATTATTGATGGAAATGATAAAAAATTAAAAGAAATTTTCAAACCGGTTTTTTTGAAAGAGGTTCGTGAAGAACTAACATTCAATGCTGTTTCAGAGACAAATTTTAAACTTGAAAAATCCGGGTATCATCAACAAGTCTTTGTAAGAAATTGTAATTTATTTTTTATTCACGAAGACGGAAAACGTGAACGAATCATTAAAGAAAATGACAGGTTTTTATTCAACAATAAATCTCATTCATTAGAAGAAATTGAACAATTAATTGAAGCAAATCCTTCTTTGTTTTCGCCTAATGCATTGCTGCGACCGGTTTACCAGGAAACTGTATTGCCGAATTTAGTTTACGTTGGGGGTGGTGGCGAAATAGCTTACTGGTTACAATTAAAAAAAATATTTGAAAATTTGAAAATGTTTTTTCCTTTGTTGAGAGTTCGTGATTCATTGATTTTACTGAATCAAAAACAAGTTTCAGAATTAGATGAATTAAATCTTTCTGTTTTAGATCTGCAAGAAAATACTGATGCAATCATAAGACGAATAACGCTTTCCAGAGTTGGTAATGATCTTGATTTAATTGACGCCGAAGCTGAACTAATGAAAGTGAAAAGCAAAGTCATGGAAAAAGTACACCTGGTTGATAAAAATCTTTCAACTATGGTCGAAGCGGAATTTTCTAAAATGATTTCAACACTTGAAAAAATTGAAGCGAAGCTGTTAAAAGCGGAAAAGAATAAAGATGAATTGTCAGGAAATCGAATTATAAAATTGCAGGAGAAATTACTTCCGGAAAAACATTTACACGAACGTTATGATAGTTTTCTTCCATACTATTTGAATTCACCTAATTTTATTCAAACAGTGATTTCATCTATGGAATTTGAATCAAATCCAAAAGTCAGACTATTAATTCTTTAAATCATGTCAAAATTTGAAGCATCCGAATTAACGCTTGACAAGAATGGACGCGTCTATCACCTGGGTCTTTCACAAGGTGACATTGCGGACACAGTTATTTTAGTTGGCGACCAGGATCGCGTAAAATTTGTAGGATCGTTTTTTGATTCCGTACGATTTGAATGTCAGAACAGAGAATTTTGTACGTTGACAGGAACTTATAAAGGCAAAGAATTATCTGTTATTTCAACAGGAATCGGAACGGATAATATTGACATCGTTCTGAACGAATTAGATGCCGTAGTAAATATTGATTTAAAAACACGCACTGAAAAAAAAGAAAAAAAATCGTTGAATCTTATTCGGATTGGAACATGCGGTGCGCTGCAAGAATCAATTGCAACCGGTTCGCACGTTATTTCTAAATATGCGATTGGACTTGATGGTGTTGCAAATTTTTACGAAATTCCATATTCCGAAGATGAAAAAAGCGCCGTGAAAAATTTTATCGAAGTCAGCGAATGGAATTCTCAACTCAATACTCCTTATTGTAAAAAATCATCTGACGAATTATTTAATTTGCTGAAACCGGGAATGATTGAAGGCATAACAATCACCGCAAATGGATTCTACGGGCCTCAGGGAAGAGCAATTCGTATTCCATTAAGTCTGCCCGATTTTAAAAATTCAATTCGAAAATTTAGCTGGAACGATACTCAAGTAACAAATCTTGAAATGGAAACTTCTGCTCTTTATGCACTTTCTGACGCGCTGGGACACAAAGCAGTTACAGTTTGCCTGGTTTTAGCGAATCGTTACAATAATACATTTGAGTCCAACTATTCTGAAAAAATGGGTGAATTGATTCAACTTGTACTCAATCGGATTTCTTAAATCAATTCCTAATACTTTGCGCCTCAGAAAAGAAGGTAAATCGGGTGATTCGTCTTTATTGTTAGTAACTCAGATCATCAATACAAAGCTGTTCACCAATCAATAAGACCAAATTAACCTTCTGAAAGACCCAATTTTACTGGGTATCTGGTTCATGTCAATGATTTCATATTCACAAAATTACGTTAAGAAGATTTTAAACGCGTGTCAATAGCGGGCTTTGTCTTAACTTACATTTGTTGAGGTGAAAACTCAAACTATAACCAATTCTACAGAACTTGCAGCTTTGATAAGGCTTGTCGAAGATCCTGACCCGGCTATTTTCGGTCATGTCAAGGATAAATTGATTGGTTTTGGAAATTCAATTGTGCCGACTTTAGAGTATTCATGGCATCAAACTGCTTCCGAACAAGAGTATCAGCAACGCATCCAGGGAATTATACAAGAAATCAGGACGAATGAAATTAAATCTGATCTTGAAAAGTGGAAAGCATCTTCAAACCGCGATCTTTTAAAAGGAACGCTTATTATCAGCCGGCTTCAATTTCCTGATGTCAATGAAACGCTTGTAGAGGAAGAACTTGAAAAAATCAAGCAAAAAGTCTGGTTAGAAATCAATGATGATAATACTGCGTTTGAAATTGTAAAAATATTTAACCACGTTCTTTTTGATTTATGTGGATTTGAATCGAGCAAAAATAATTTCTATTCACCTCAGAACTCATTCATTAACACTGTTTTAGAATCAAAAAAGGGAAATCCTTTAAGTCTTTCAATTCTCTATTCAGTAATTGCGCAACGTTTACAGATTCCAATATATGGTGTTAATCTTCCGAACCATTTTGTTCTTGGCTTCGTAGACGAATTCCGTACACTTAAGATGTTGGGTTTTAAAGATGACAGAAATGTATTGTTTTACATCAATCCATTCAGCAAAGGAAGAATTTTTGATCACAATGAAATTGAAAATTACCTGCGAAGTCTTAACTTGCCATTTGAGCGTGATTATTTTGAACCGTGTTCCAATACCGAAATACTAAAACGAATGTTGACCAACCTGTCTTACGCATACACGAAAGTGGGCGAAGATCAGAAGGTAAAGGACCTGAAAGAGCTTCAGGGAATTCTTGGTTAAATAGATACGGGCGAGCCGCATCTTTACTTCTTCTTTTCACAATTTCTCTTTCATTGTTTTCACAACCAACAAAATTTATTTATAAAAAAAATGAAATAGGCGGTTCAATTTCTCCTAAATCAATTGTAGCGAGCGGCAACGGAATGTTCGCTGCTCAAAATATGATGTATCGACATTCAATTACAGTGTATGATAAATCAGGAAATTTACTTGCAAAAATATCTGACGCGGTTGATTTGAAAGCTCTTGGTCATTCTGAATATGCGGGTAATTCTTACATGGGCGGACCGGTTGAAGCGGCTTTCAGCGATGGCGGAAATTATTTGTGGGTTTCAAATTATAATATGTTCGGGACCGGTTTTAATAATCCCGGCTGCGATGCTTGTAATGGAAAAGGGTATGATCCGGGTTTTGTCTACAAAATAAATACAAAAACTTTTTTAATTGAGAGTGCAATAAAAGTTGGCGCGGTTCCGAAATATCTTGCCATTAGTAAAGATGAAAGTGTTATGGTTGTTTCAAATTGGAGTAGCAGCGATATTTCTATTGTTGACATGAAGTCGGAAAAAGAAATAAAAAAGATTGATGTCGGCGCGCATCCAAGAGGTGTTGCAATTTCCTCTGATGCAAAAATGGCTTATATTACTGTTATGGGATCTACCAAAATTGCTAAGGTTGATTTGGTGACTTATGCAGTTAATTATATTACGGGCATAGGAAATTCACCGCGCCATGTTGTATTATCTGCGAATGACAGCTTGCTTTATATTTCGCTGAATTCGAGTAATGCTTTGGTAAAATATGATTTGATTTCTGGAAAAAAACAAACGTGCAAAACAAATGCAGGACCACGGACAATGGTTTTATCCCCGGATCAGAATTATTTATACGTGGTAAATTATTTTACAAATACATTTTCTAAAATCAGGACAGATAGTATGTCGGTGATGGAAGTAGTTACAACCGGTCATCACCCAATCGGCATTACTGCTAACTGGGCTGATGCTGAGATTTGGGTCGCGTGTTACGAAGGTAAAATTGAAATTTTTAAAGATTTTCAATTGGCCGAATCCATGAAAAAAGAAGAGTATTTATTTGAGCAGGAGTTGGCAACTTTTTTTAGTCTATTTCAACCGACATTAATTTCACCGGAGACAACAAAAGTTATTCCGATTAAAGTTATTCCTGATGATGAAATGATAGTTGAAAAAATTGATTCACAGAAAAATATTCCGGCAGATATTAATAATGAAACAAACGAAGAGACAGCGTTAATTGAAACAGGCGACATCAATTTAAAACCAAAAGCAAATACAATTTCAATTTCAAAACTCGATCCTTCAAAATTTACATCAAGTCCTGAAACAATTGCTGATGTTGATCTGACAGTTCAAAATTCTACTGTTCAGGATGATGAAAAAATCGTTGGATCAACCCAAACATCCGATGTTCAAACAGAAAGCACTGAGCTAAAAATGAAGGCAAGCACAAACACGCTTTCAAAAATTGATCCTGCAAAATATCCTTCTTCTTCAGATAAATCAAATGCAATTGATTGTTCTTATCATGTTATCGTAGGAAGTTTTGCAATTTATGAAAATGCCGTTGGCTTCAAAACAACAGTTGAAAAGAAAGGTTATTCGGCGCAGTTAATTGAAACAACAAAAGGAATGACTTATGTGTCCGCGCAATGTTTTTCAACCAGGGAAACAGCGACGTCTGCAATTGGAGTGATTTATAAAGATCTTGCGGTTAAGGGGTGGGTGTTAAGTCGCTAAGAATTTACTGCTTCACAACCTTACCAGCATAAACTTTACCTCCACTTTGAACTTTAATAAAATAAAGCCCGCTAGCCTGAGTAGAAATATCAATTGAAGATCGAAGATTTGCAGTAGCGTTTTCATAAACAATTACTCCAAGCGAATTGTAAATTGTAATTGTAGCCGTTTCACCTGCAACAAAATTTTCTAATTGCAAATTAAATTTTCCGTCATTAGGATTTGGATAAATAGCTGCGATCAGAGAAAAAGTAGAATCTGTTTTTTGAGCCAAAGGAATTTTTTCTTTTTCAACAGAAGGATTTGAGGCGCCTGATGATTTTAAAAATTGATCGGGGCCGCAGGAAAGAACCGGATCAATATATGCGTGAAAATGACTGCCTGAAGTTATAACAGTTCCTGTTTTCATGCTGACCTCTTTTCCTGCAATAAAATTTGCGGTGACCCCATTTCCAATTGTGTAGTTGCTCGCGATTAAGGTGTTTTCGACATGATAGTCTATTGGATAGTCATTCTCTAAAGTAGTTATAGGATTATTAATTGAATAAGTAGTTGTGACATTTAAACAAATCGAGCCATTCCATAGGTTATCTCACCACTTTGCACAATATGCGGATCCACATATGAGCAATCACATGGCTTATTAACAAAAGACCAACCTTTGCTACTAACATTAATCTGAGAGAGGCTGGATAAAGGTTTTGTACAAATCTGAAAATCCACATAGCAAGGAGCATCTTTTGCGACAACAATGTCAGCTGGAAAACCAGCGACTTAACTTGAAATATTTAGAATATTATCATCTCTTCGTTCATGAACGCGTTTAGCATGAATAATAAACTGGTCTAAATAACGTTTGTCGTGAGTTGCTTCAAACATTGAAATGTAGCCGTCCAAATAAACCAGATTCACCGTTGTGCAATTCGCTTGCCACGTTTGACTCAAGAGAAGCGCCTAGACCAAAACCACCAGGAGAGCTAAGATCGCGTTTATCAAATGCACTGCGAAAAGTTTGGCCAAAGCTTTTATTGGTAAAAAAAAATCTGATAAAGACCAGAACACATATTATTTTCATTGTTATTTTATTATTAAATATTAAAAACCATAACTCAATCCTAAATTGAATTTAAAATAATAGACAAAATTAGGATCAGAATACGGATCGCCACTGCTGGCGTAATTTATATTAATAAAAGGAGATACCGCATCTTGAAATCGAATCGTACCGATAAAAATTACTCTTTTGGTTGCTGCTAATTTTGCGCCAATGCTTGCGTTCCAGAAGACAGCCGTTCTTGTGTCAACATCGTCGGCGTAAATATTAATAGTCGAGCAGTCAGGGTTGCACTTTTCATAACTATCGTGTAATAAAATTCCAAATGTAAATCCGGTTTCTAGAAATGGCCGAAATCTTTTGTCTACAAAAAAGGATCTTTGCATTGTCAGTGGAATATTTAACAAATAAGAATCTAAAAAGTATTTATATTTAGTAACTGAAGATTCTTTCTTTGCTGTTAAATAATCAAACCAAACACCGGTAGACAGGAACCATTTTTTATTTGGAAATCGGTAATGGAGGTTTAGCTCAGTCGAATATCCAAGGGAAAATAAAGTAATATCTGCTCCGTATGCAGTGCGGAAAAAAGAAGTCGTTCCACCGGAAACAGCTACAAATAATTTGCGATTATCATTCGTCAAATCACTCGTTGTTTTCAACCCAGAAAAGGATCCGAAATTAGACTTGTACAAATTATAATTTGGTAAAGAAGGCTTTGGGTTGATTAAAAATTGCTCGACAAATTTAGGAATGGTATAACTATTTTGAAAAGTCATTCCAGCAACCGAATTAGACAAAAATATGAAAATGATAAATGTATTTTTAGTTTTCATAACGCGTTGATTAAAAATTCCAACTCAATCCGGATGTGAATCGCATAAAATTTAGTTTCCCATATTCCTGTTTTCCAATTCCGCTTGAAAGTGTAAAAGCAGTTAGTTGGGAGCTATATTCTGGTCCTATCACTAGAGCAAACCTCTCCGTTAGCTCAAAGTTGAATTGAATTCCGAATAAAAAAAATAGCGCGACTGATCCATTAATAAACTCAGTATTTGAGGAACAACTCCCTACATCGTTGCATGCTTCAGTTCTATTGGAATTTAACCTGTTTATAATAAGCCCCGAATAAAATGAAGTAACAACCTTTTTTTTTATTTTTAAATCCAAAGTATAAAAAACTGGAACACCACTCAGAGAATAATTTTTATTTTTCACCCAAATCCAACCGAATGGACTTGTAATGTCATCAATACCTTTTGAGTTAAATAAATTGAATGTTACTCCAAGGCAAAGCCGACTATAATGATTAATCCGATAAGCACATATAATGTCGCCGCCTGCCCTAAGTGTGAACGACGGAGGATCGTATAGTGGCAACAAATAATTACATGAACTGCCCGCGTAAATTGACCATTTTTTTTCTCTTGCATCATCGGTATCCAATTGATTTTGACAAAGTCCAGAAATTGGAATTAATATAAATATTAACAGATGAGTTGCTTTTTTCATGCGAGATGATTTGCAGAATTTTATAAAAAAAAATTATTATCGATTTTTCAATTTCTGATTCTCCTTCTCTAACTCATCCATCCTTTTTTCCATAGCATTAATTTTCTCATCCATTTCAATCAAATACAAAGTAAGTTCTTCAATTTTTTGCATTTGAATTGTTTGCATATCACCTAAATTTAAACCGTCATTTTTTATTTCTTGCGCAGTTGGAACTCCCGGTAGATGATTATTTTTTTTGATGAATTTTGCGACGTCAGTTAATTTTGGAAGTTTATAATTTTTGTCAAAAACGTAATCGGGCCATGCGTCTTCGTTGACCCGCACTTCGCGAGAACGAAGTACTCCGCTATTTTCAAGTTGTAAAATTTTATCACCGGCATCGTCATAAGCAATTAAGGAATGGCCGCCATTGTTGTACATCATAACTGTGCCGGAATTTGTTATTTTGAAACGAACCGTTTGGGCTGATGTACCTATTTTAACTCCGAGTTGAATTAAATCCTGACTTGTATTTTTTGAAAATCCGTTGTAAAGTGCCGCTGTTGTTGCCCCACTATTTCCGGCTAAAAAATTAAATGAGTAGCTGGTTCCTCTAACATCAAGTTCATACAGTGGGTTATCTGTTTTGATTCCACAAAAAACGGGGCAAACTCCGGTGTAGAGTTTATTAAGGTCACTAACCCATACCGGGTATGTGCCGCACGGAATACCATTTGTTGGAAGTGTTAAACAATCAGGGGTCTGGCTGCCTATTCTGTAAACTAAACGAATAAAATCTCTTGTAGTAATTGTTCTTAATTGCCCATCCGGTGTTCGCATTATCAATTCTGTTGAATCATTAATATCATGCTCTAAAGTCAGGTTCATCATGTGAACATTGCCATTTAAACGAGATGTACCGTCAAACCTCACATCATGATCAACACGTAAATCTGTATAAATTCTTGCACTGCCATCTACCTGGAGATCTTGTTTAAAACGCCCCTGCTGATCAACAATTAATTTTTCTTTTGCATACAACCGATTCATGACAATTAATGAATCTTGAACCACTGTTGGATTTTGGCCTACACCCATTGGTGGGCCACCAACACCCGGAGGTGGTCCGCCTTGCGCAAAAGAAAAATTACTGAAAAACAAAAGGATTAAGCTAAGCGCTAAAGCACCAATTTTTTGATGAGGGGGGTAGAAATCATATTTTTCGTTTAGATAGATTTGAGGTTAAATAAAGGAGCAAGTAACAAAGAAAATTTGAAGATGGCAACTAATTGATTTTGTATTCAATTCATTTTACGATAAACTCCCAAAATAATCCCTGCAGCAATCGCAACGTTCAACGATTCCGTTTCACCAATTTTCGGAATTGTAATTTTGTCATCTAATAAAGAACTTGTTTTTTCTGAGATGCCATGAGATTCGCTGCCCATAACCAATGCAGTTTTTGCAGCGAATTTGTAGTCGTATAAATTTTTTCCTGAGAGATCGGCGCCAATAATTGAAAAACCATTTTCTTTTAAATCATTAATTTTTTCTTCAAGATTTCCCTGAATGAAATTAATACGATAAACCGCGCCCATTGAGGCCTGAATGGCTTTAGGATTAAAAAGATCAACAGAAGTCATCGACGAAATAACGGTTTTAACTCCAAACCAATCAGCCGTTCTTAAAATTGTTCCAAGATTTCCCGGGTCTTTAATTTCATCAAGAATCAATACAAAATTTTCGGCCGACCAAACAGGAATAATTTCTGTCGGAAATTTTACAACGGCCAGTACTTTATTTGGAGTTACAAGACCTGAAATACGTTCAAGTTCTGTTGATGATATTTTAAAAGTATGTACGTTTTTAGGCAGTTCGGCATCAAATTCTTCGGTGTAAAAGATACCGTCAATTTTGAATTTTTTTTGCTGTAATAATTCCTCTACAAGTTTAACTCCTTCTACAACAAACAACCTGTTGCTTTCGCGTGATTTTTTTACCTGCAACGATTTGATTAATTTTATTTCGTTCTTCGATAGCGCCATCGTGTAGATTCAGTTATTTTTGTAAAGATACTTTTAAAATGAATCTGCGAATTCTGCGATATACTCTTTTTGTTTTGGTTGGCCTCATTGTCTTCTCATGCCGCCAGGCTAAGTATGTTCCGCCCGGAAAATATCTTCACAAGAAGAATGAAATATTATTTGAGACGGTTGAGGATGGGGACACTTCGTATAAAGATAGCTACGCGCAAATTGATGATGCGGAAATGCATGAACATATTCGTCCCACTGTAAATAAAAAAGTAAAACTTTTTTTCTATAACAGAATTGATTCTGCCCGCTACGCCAAACAGTTACAGCACAAGCGTGATAAATACAAGAAAAAAAATGCCAAAATCCAGGAGAAAGATTCAACGATAAACGCTGAGAGAATTAAGAAAGCTAAAGCAAAAGGAAAAGATACCTACAATCACAGGGAAAAGAAACTTAAGAACGTAAAAAATGGCTGGCGCGATTGGATTGTTGTTAAACTGGGTGAACCTCCTGTAATCCTTGATACTTCGTTAGTCCGGAAATCAACTAAACAACTGGATATTTACATGTCAAAACATGGGTTTTTTGATGCTACGGTCAGCGATACAATTATCTACAAAGAAAAAAAGCAAAAGGCATTTGTTGAGTACACCGTTATTCCCGGCCAGCCTTATATCATTGACACTATCAGTCTTCATTCGTCGGCAGATGCGAACATGAGGAATATGTACAGGCGTTTCCTGGAGAATGATCTTTCAGTCATTGAGGAAGGAGCTCTTGTTGATGAATATAAATTAGATATAGAACGTGAAAATTTTTCAAAATACTGTCGTGATGAAGCCGCTTTTTTTGAATTCACAAAAGGATATATCACATTTGAAATGGACACGATTGGCAAGGGTCATAATGTATCCATCATTATGTTTATTAGTCCAAAAGGCATCCCTGATCCCTCAAATCCGGATTCAACAATTTATGTTCCGCATCGCACACATAAAGTTACAGGTGTTACTTTTTTACTTTATAACCCTTTTCCCGACACATTGACTTTTAAATACGGGTACTCTTATTTTAAAAAGCATTGCGATTCACTGGGTTTGCCCCCTTCGATTGGTGGAAAATTTACATTGCTCGACACAATAGTAAATATCGATACCGTTTATCTTAAAGGAGAACAAAAAATCATAAATAAAGGAGTCTTTGTTTATAATGAAATTCCATATTTGAATCCTGATTTAATTGATAAGCAAAATTTTCTTGAAATATGGGATCCTAAATATCAACATTTCGCAAAAGAATATTACATCGAACGTTCGTACAGAACAATGTTAGGCCTTGACGTTTTCAGCTCAATAACTCCAATTGTAATAATTGATCCGCGAGATCCTTTAGGAACAAATGTTCTTGTTACTTATCACCTTGTACCTGCAAAAAGACAAACGTTTACGATAGAACCCAGGGTAACAAACGCAAACAGTATTCTCGGGATAAGCGGGGCTGTTAGCTACACAAATAAAAACTTATTCAGAGGCGCACAAAAATTAAAAGTTTCTTTTATTGGCGGACTTGAATCGCAACCATTAATTGTAAGTGAAGGCGGAACTGACCAAAGAGTTTGGGAATTAAATACATTTGAATGGGGGCCAACAATTCTGTTGTCATTTCCAAAACCGGTACCTTTTCCAAAAAAACTTTGGGCGAAAACATCAAAAAGAGCTTTCCCTTCAACAGTATTTGAACTTACCGTTAATTTCCAGAAGCGGGTTGAGTTCAGGCGGAAGTTAGCTTATTTCTCTTATGAATGGAATTTCAGACCAGACAAAACACAAGAGATAAAATTAAAATGGATCAACTTTAATTTTGTAAGACTTGAGAAAACACCTGAATTCCAGTTGAAACTTGACCAATTGAATGATCCTTTTTTGTCGAATTCTTATGCGGACCACTTTTCGTTGTTTAATCAGATAGAATATAAATTTAATAATCAGCGTTTACTCGAAGGAAAAAAAAGGAAAAATATTCACGATTATAAAGCCACAATTATCCAATCGGGAGGAATTTTAAATGCAACCGGTTTGGGAGTTCTGGACACCAGTACAGGTCTAAAACGAATTTTAGGTGTTCCATTTACGCAATTTATTAAAATGGACAACCAATATATTTTCAATTTGAAAATTTCGAAAAAACACAAATTGGTAACAAGGGTACTAGCAGGTTTTGGTTTGGCCTATGGAAATTCCCCATCACTTCCTTACGAACAAAGTTTTTTTGCGGGAGGAGCGAACGATATTCGGGCCTTTTCAGCTAAAACAATGGCGCCCGGCGGTACAAGGATTTACGAAGATTCATTGGCTACAACAACCCAGATTGGTGATTTGCGGTTAGAATGGAACATTGAATATCGTTTTTATATTACCGACGTTTTAGAAGGCGCATTTTTTGTTGATATGGGAAATATCTGGAAGTTAAAAGGTGATCCGGGTGATCCCGGTGTTTTTCATTTTAATTCCTTTTTAAGCCAGGTTGCAATTGGCCCCGGAATCGGACTCAGGGCAGATCTTGTATTCCTTGTTCTACGGCTTGATGTTGCGGCAGCGATTCACAATCCATATCTTCCCGCAGGCGAGCGTTGGGTGGGACAACCAAAGAGCGAATATAAATCCTATTGGGATTTAAATGGTAATGGTGGCCTTGAAAAAAACGAAATAGAAAACAGCGCATATCCATATATAAATCCTTATGATATCAAGTTTAACATCGGCATCGGTTATCCTTTCTAATCTATTTTAAATGAAATTAATTTTCTTGTTTGTTTTTTTTCCTGCTTCAATTTTTTGTTTTTCGCAATTCAAAAATGTTCAACTTCCTTTGCCAAAAAAAGCAGAATATTATTATTCCCAGGTAGAACCTTCTATCTATATCAATCCAAAAAACACAAATGAAATAATCGCAGGTTCAGTGATGAATGATTATTATTATTCAAGTGATGCCGGCTATACCTGGAAGGCAAAATCAATTAAATCCAAATGGGGAGTCAACGGTGATCCATGTATGTTAATTGATACGTTGGGCCGTTATTATTATTTTCATCTCTCAAATATAGATGAGGAATCACTTATCGGCGGAATGATTTGTCAAAGATCGGATGTACTAAAAGGAAAATTTAAGAAAGAAGGTCATACACTTGTCAATGGAAAATTCCATGATAAAGAGTGGGCAGTCGTTAATCCTTACAATAATCATCTTTATATGTCCTGGACACAATTTGATATGTATGACTCAGAATCTGCCGAAGATTTTAGTCACATTGTATTTTCAAAAAGCATAGACGGCGGAATGAATTGGTCCGATCCAAAACAACTTTCAACATTGCCCGGAGATTGTCGCGATAATGATCAGACGGCTGAAGGTGCTGTGCCTGCTGTTGGTCCAAATGGCGAAATTTATGTTGCCTGGTCCCGCAATGATACTATCTGGTTTAATTGTTCATTTGATGAAGGTGAGACATGGCTAAAAAAAGAAACATTTATTGTAACGCAACCACAAGGCTGGGTAATTGATATACCGGGAATTTATCGTTGTAACGGACTCCCGGTGACGGCCTGTGATAAAAGTAATTCAGAAAATAAAGGAACTCTTTATGTGAATTGGGCAGATCAAAGAAATGGAATCGAGGATACAGATATCTGGTTAATTAAATCAACAGATAAAGGAACAACATGGAGCGAACCAAAACGAGTTAATACGGATACTTCTAAAAAACATCAATTTCTGACCTGGATGACAATTGATCAAACAAATGGTTATCTCTATTTTATTTTTTATGATCGTCGTGAACATGATAAAACACTGACAGATGTTTATCTTTCACTTTCAAAAGACGGCGGCGAAAGTTTTAAGAATTTTAAAATCAGCGAATCTGCATTTAAACCAAACTCAAAAATGTTTTTCGGCGACTATACAAATATTTCTGCGCACAATGGTATAATAAGACCAATCTGGACGCGTTTGCACGATGGTAAGATTACTTTGCATACGGCGATTGTGGATCAGGTTATGCTGGAAGAATAAATGAAGTTTAATTAAAAAAATGAGCGATTTTCTTTTTGCAATCGGTGGTCAGTTGGTCGGGTGGTCAGGTGATCAGGTGATCGGTGGTCATGCGGTCAGGTGGTCAGGAATTCGGTTATCGGTAATTGGCAATCAGAATTTATTCAAAAAAAATTTTCAAAAAATATTCGCACTGAGATTATTTTTTTTTCCAATTACTTTTTTTGCTAATCATCGATTATCGTATTTAAAAATGATACGGCAACCCGACAACCCAAACACCCGATTACTCCTTTTACCGAATACCCCTTTTACCAAAAAACCGGCAACCCGACCACCCGACCACCTGACCACCATTTCTTCCGGTATCCACAAATGAAACTATCAGTAATCATAGTCAACTACAACGTAGAGTTCTTTCTCGAACAATGTTTGAATTCTGTTTTTATTGCATTAAAGCATGTTGATGGCGAAGTTTTTGTTGTAGATAATAATTCAATTGATGGATCTGTGGAGATGGTGAAAACTAAATTCCCGCAGGTAAAATTAATTGCGAATAAAGACAATGTTGGTTTTTCAAGAGCAAATAACCAGGCACTTCGCATTGCAACAGGTGAATATCATTTACTGCTTAATCCTGATACAATTGTTGAGGAAGACACGTTTAAAAAAATTGTTGAATTTATGGATGAACATCCTGATGCCGGTGGTTTGGGCGTTAAGATGATTGATGGTAAAGGGAATTTTTTACCCGAATCAAAACGTGGATTGCCAACTCCTAAAGATGCTTTTTATAAAATTTTCGGTCTCTCACGTTTGTTCCCGAAATCAAAAAAATTCGGTCGTTATCATTTGTCTTATTTAGACATGAATGAAGTGCATGAAATTGAAGTTCTTTCGGGAGCATTTATGTTGATGCGGAAAAAGGTGCTTGATAAAATCGGATTATTAGATGAAGATTTTTTTATGTATGGTGAAGATATTGACCTGAGTTATAGAATTGTTTTAAGTGGATACAAAAATTATTATTTTCCAAAAACAAGAATCATTCACTACAAAGGAGAGAGCACAAAAAAAAGCAGTGTAAATTATGTTTTCGTCTTTTACAATGCAATGATCATTTTCGCGAAAAAACATTTCTCAAGTAAAAATGCGCGGTTATTTTCATTCCTGATTAATCTCGCAATTTATTTCAGAGCCAGCATTGCATTGATGAATCGGCTCGTAAAAAAAATGATTATTCCTTTGTTGGATTTTTCAATTATTACAATTGGATTATTTTTTATAGCCTTTCAATATGAAAAAATACAAAAGGTAAATATTCCGGACGACTTACTGAAAATTGCTTTACCGCTTTATGCAATTGCCTGGTTTTTGACACAGGTTTTTTCCGGTGGTTATGATAAACCAATCAGGCTTTTTAAGAATATTATCGGAGTTGTAATTGGAACAGCAATCATATTAATGATTTACGCTTTGTTACCAAAAGATGTTCAGTTTTCACGTTTGATTATTATTATTGGCGGTGCCTGGATTCTTTTATATTATTTATTTTCAAGGAGTATTTTACATTTTTTATTACCCGGTTATCGCATCGGCGGATCAAAAAACAAACGCTTTGTAATTGTTGGTGATTTGGAAGAAGCAGAAAGGGTGCGACAATTATTGCAACAGACAAATTCTAAAATCCAATCGGTTGAGTTTGTTTCGGATCGCGAAGTAAAAGATGACAAGAGATTTGTCGGAACGTTTAATCAACTTGACCAGGTTATAGAAATTCATAAAATTGATGAGGTAATTTTTTGTGCTAAAAATATCGCGTCGCGTGATATTATTTCTGCGATGTTAAATCTTGAAGGAAATAAAGTTGATTTTAAAATCGCGCAACCTGAAACGTCATTTTTGATTGGTAGTAATTCGATTGACTCGCAAGGTGATCTTTATGTCACAGATATTAATCGCATTAATAAACCGGCGAATCAGCGAAACAAAAGATTATTAGACATTCTTGTTGCTTTAAAATTATTGATTTTAAGTCCGGTTTTAATCTGGTTTTTTTCAGACAAAAGAAAATTCTATAAAAATATGTTCGGTGTATTATCCGGAAGAGTTTCAATGGTGGGTTACGCAACTATTCATCACTCATCCAATTTAAAATTACCAAAAATCAAGAGAGGAATTCTGCCGGCATCACTACTTTTCAAAAATGCGCAACACGATGAAGATTCTATTTCAAGATTGAATTTAATCTATGCTAAAAATCATTCTTTGATGATGGATTTGAAAATTATCTATAAGAACTGGAAGAGTTTAGACAGTTAGATTTCCGAACCTTTACCTTCGGCTCCGCTCAGGCGCCGGTAGAAGAAGGCAGTTCAATTAAATAGACATGACAATGAATAATCAACCCTTTCCCTCGACGGAGTTTATTCTGACGAAGGAAGGACTCAAGCGCGGGTCGAAAAACGACGTTCAACCAAATAATTTTTTTTACGCGACCACTGATTACCTGACCACCGATTACCTTTTTCCCTATCTCAACAAATCCTGGATAATAGTCTCAGTATCTTCTCCGCGAATAATCATTGCTAAAATACTTTCAACATCAACATCGTCAAGACTTTTATAACCGATTCCTACAGCAACACGTTCCAGAATCGCCATTTCATTGTCAGAGATTGAACCATTTAAGTGAGCCATCTGAATCAGGTTAACCATTTGCTCAAAACGATCTTCGCGGTTATAAGGAGTATTAGAACTGAACTGTTTTGGATTTTTGATAATTCCTTGAATCTGTTCAGCGGATAAACCAATGTGTGCGCCAATCCGGTCTAATAATTTACGCTCATCGGCGCCAATTGCTCCGTCTGCTTTTGCAATCATTACCAGGTTTCTGAAATGGCTGCGATCAATTTTTCGCTCGCCTGATTCATACAATTCTTCAATGTTCATATTCTAAATGTTTGTGCAAAAATAATACATCGGTTTGACTTTCGGAATAAAAATATTACAAGGCATTTTAATCCTGAAGGGATTCAACAAAATTAACCGCCGATGAAATCGGTGGTTAACATGGAGAAGATATCTCAACCATGAAGTGGTTGAACAATCCCAAATTATGGCGCATGGTGCAAATTATTCAACCACGTTGTGGTTGGTGCGTACTTTTATTCTTTAACCCCAAATTTCATTTGGGGTTAAAGATATTCAATCCCTGTCTGCGTGCGCAGCAGGCAGGCCTTCAGGATTGCTAAACATTGAATATTCTTCATTTTTGCCGGGTCATTGCACTTCGGAAAATAGGCCGTGAGTGAGGCTTTTTTTCTACCTTTACAAAAATAATTTTAATGAAACCTACTAGATTAAAACGAATCGCAGTTGCAGGAATGTTGCTGCTGGTAACGGTATCATGCAAACAAGAAATAATCGATTTTTTTGAAGCGATTAAAGATTATGGTTATCGATCTGTGCAACCATTAGGCCCGAAAAAAGTTGATGTAAATGATGCACTTTTGGGTGGCTATGTTTACGATGGCTTGCCGGTAGTAATTTCTAAAAAAGATCAGGTAACTTATAAAATAGAATTTTTATCGGTTTTGCTTTACAGAGAAAGTACCATTATTGAAGCACACGCAACTCAACTTGGTGGATCAACTTTCCTCAATCTTTTAATGGGCGATTATTATTGTTTTATGCGTGTCAATTTAATCTTAAATGAAGAATTGCAAATTGATCTTTTGAAAGAAGCACTCAAGGAATTTGTTCCGCAGGAAAAATTAAAGTCATGGCTGGAAGCGCATCCTGGTGCAGAATCATATACTGTTCCAGCCGATGAGAGTGGTTCCGGAGAATATGATATGGAAATTTATTTCAGTTTTATATTCAACAGAATTACGGTTGATGAAGCAAGAAGTATCCAGGCCGAACGATTAAGAATGGCACGCAGAGAATTGTTTGATAATTGCACCAGTTATGACGAATACGAAGAACTTCTTAAAACTTACCCGAATGATGAGTTCAAAAATCTTGCGGTAATTTCATTATTTGAGCAATGTAAAACGATAGAAGAATATAAACAATTCATGACTTATTTTCCGGATTCAGAATTAACAAAAGAAGCACAGTTAAGAATTGATTATATCATTGAAGAAGTACGCAGAGCTGAATTTCTTGCTTTGGATAAAAAGAATTTCGAGCAAACAAAAACAATCAATACAATAGATGCGTATGAACAGTTTTTGGCAACTTGCGGGACAAAAGTTTATAAGGATTCTGCAAATAGTCAGATAGCATATTTGGCGGGAAAAATTTCTAAAGATGATGTAGAATGGAAGTGGACAAATGGCGAAGAAGTAAAAGCAATCGGGTTAATTTATTATAAGATTGATTACATGACCGACATGCGTGATATTGCTTGGGTGATTGACTTGCTGACGATATACACGTTAAAACACAACGACAAAGAACAGACAAAAAAATCGCTGACATACATCGATAAAATTGCAGGGAAAAATATTGCCGATGATAATTTCCTGAATCTCTATATCAGCAAAGGATTTATTTTATGGTCGCTTGGTGAATATGACTTATGTATTACAACATTTGAATTAAAACTAAGTGATGTAATGGAGTCAGGAATTACTTTTAAGGAAGCAGTTAAAGTGAAATATGAATCCTACATTAACCAGGGAATTGCTTTTCCTGAACAATCCGCAACATGGAAACGTATTAAAAAACTAAAACCTTTAAAAGATTGAAATCAATAACTAAATATTTTTTTGTATTAATTACAACGATTTTTTTTGCTTCTTGCAGAAATCAGGCCGAAGAAGTAACGGGAACATCCAACACGGATTCGATTGAATGTATTATTCCTGCACCTCCGGTAATTGAAAGAGCCACTTGGTTAATTGGTGAGTGGGCAGATGTTTTTGATGAAGGAAAAATAATAGAAACCTGGGAACGCACCGGCGACAGTACGCTCAGCGGAAAAAGTTATACGATTATTTCAGGCGACACAGTTTTTTCAGAATCAATTGTTTTGCAACAAAGAGGAGAAGATCTTTTTTATATGCCGGCTGTAAGCGATCAGAACGAAGGAAAACCGGTTGAATTTAAACTCACAATTTTTACCGATAGTACTTTAGTGTTTGAAAATCCTGAGCATAATTTTCCTCAAAAAATTTCTTATATCAATTATGGCGGAGATTCTCTGCTGGCCGAAATTTCAGGGTTAAGAGAAGGCAAAGTTGCCTCTGAAAAATTCCCGATGAAGAGGGTTAAGTAAAAAAAGCATCTTAAAGCTGAGATGGAAATTTAACCGCTGCGCATCGCCTTCGTACCAACCGTCTCTTTCAAAAATTCAAAAAATCTATTACTTCGCCTCGCACTTAATAGAACAACCGATAGCTTTTGTCTCAGTAACCAAAGGTTGTTCACCTTTTAAAAGTGCATCAATAGCGTCTTCAACATAACAGGTTGTGACTAATTCCGGTTCGTTAGAATTATCATCAATTGCTCCGATGTATGCAACACGATTTCCTTCAGCTACTTTTTCTAAAACATAAACGTGAGGAGTTTTTGTAGCGCCGTATTGAGGATAAATTTCCTGTGTCTCATCTATCAAATATGGGAAAGTGAATTTTTTATCTTTCGCTCTTACTTTCATAGCGTCAAAGCTGTCATCCGTACTTATGCCTGGATCATTTGGATTTATTGCGATAACAGGATAACCTTTTGATTTGTATTTTTTATCTAATGCAATAATCCGGTCTTCATAAACAACAGAATACGGACAATGATTACAAGTAAAAATTACGATGAATCCTTTTGCATCCGGGTAACCTGATAATGAAACCATTTTATCATCAATATTTTTTAAAGAAAAATCTGTCGCCAAGTCCCCAATTTTGTAGCCTGTAATTTCAGGTTCTACAACTTTAATTATAGTGTCAGTTTCAACACCGGTAGTATCTGTAGCAACTGGTTCAGCATTATCACCTGATCCGCAAGCGATAAATAATGAGACAAACAATGGAAAAATGATTTGGTTGATTTTCATATTTAGTTATTTTAAGGAATAATAAAAAATGCCACAAAGACTCTAAGGCGCTAAGTTTCACAAAGTGATATAATTGAATGTAGTTGAGAAGGGAAAAACTCGGAGACACAAAGGATACAGAGAATCAAGTAGAAAAGAATTCTTTACAAGCGAAAAATAGTTAGTTCATTATTTTTAATAATTCACTTTCCAATTCTTCATAAGTAAATGCTTTTTCAAAGAAAGCTCTTTTGGATTTATTGTAAATAATTGTTGCAGGAATTGAGCCACCCCAGTGCTCGTCAACATTTGGAATCCATGAATTAGCATCGGGATCATCTAACAAAACAACTTCTGATTTTAATTTTTCTTTTTTCAAAAAGGGAACAAGACTCGTTTCAACTGCTTTTGAAAAATCAATACTTACCAGAAGAACATGAACATTTTTTGAGAGATAATTTTCGCGCAATTTTTCAAAGTGAGGTAATTCTTTTACACAAGGAACGCACCAGGTCGCCCAGAAATTTACGACATAAGTGTAATCATCTTCCTGGTGAAGAAATGGTTCTAAATTCTCAAAAGTGTAGGATTCAATTGTAATGCTGTCTTCGATGAATGTATTTTTTGGAGATCGTTTAATTTTACTAAAGGGCAATTTACTTTCAGTAGTATCAATCGTTTCATTCAAAGAATCGCTTTCATTTGTTGCTACTTCTTGCTCAGCGTTATTGTTATTACAGGCCGAAAATGCAGCAACACAAATTGAAATTAGTACGGTCTTAAAAAGCAGTTTCATTTATTTTTTTTCGGTCAATAATTTTTCAATTCGAATCATTCGTTGATTAATTTCATCAAGCTTGTGAAGAATAATGATGTGTGTTTTTTTTGCGTCAATTCCAACAGGACTTGCGTCGCTGCCAATCACTTTTGCAATTTCTTCGTACTCGACTGCTTCAACTTCAAATTGTTTCATATTTATTTATTTAGATTTTTTATTTTTTGAAACCCATTTTATTCCATAAAAATTTCGGATTTGTTTTTTTGAATAGCGCGTCAAACAAAAATCTTCGGCCGGGTTGATCAGTATTCTGTTGATCATGGCCTCGCGACCCAACAACATCTGGTATCCCATAGATCGCCTGTTTGCCAAAGTCATCTCAATCAACCATTGTTTGCCGCCCATTTCAATTTGAGTTTGAATTACATATCTTGGTTGTGAAACGCCAGTCGAACTTTTTATCATGCGATAATCGACCACCTTGGATTCACATTTTATAAAAATATTTGTGTGTTTACGCAAAGGATGAATTTCATAACTAACCCATCTTTCACCAACTTTATAAAATTCTTTAATATTTATTGCATGGACCGATGAAGTTTTTGCCCCTGAATCAATTCGCGCACGGATAGCAGGAATTTTAAGCCTTGGCAGTGCGCACCACTCTGCATTTCCAAGAATCATGTAATCATTAACTTCCATGGGTTAATTTAATTTTTTTGAAGCGGTTTTTTCAAAAATACTATCATAAATATTAATCAAGTCCAAGTTCTTTTCGCAATTCCTGGTCGCTGTTTTTATTTTTTTTCCAGTAAGCAGAACGGATTGTTTTGATTCGCTCGCCGGTTGTTTTTAATTTTTGTTTTGAATCTCCGGAACCATCAAAATATTCTTCTTCCCATCTTATTATCTGGTAGGGAAATTCTGTCTGATAAGTTATTGAAAGTGATCGTTCCAATTCAGGATACCAAAGTGAAAGACGCGAATTTAATGAATCAATTTCTTCTTTTTTAATATTACAATCATAAGCTTTCAAATCTACATGCATCAACCTTATAAATGAAAAAGAAGGAATAATTTTTTGTTCCCCGATAGGCAGCGATCCCGGATTTAAACGAATCAATGACCAAAGTTCGTCTTCGAGGAAAGTGACCGGAAGTTCTGTATCTTTTTTTGATTCATCTTCAAAATACGATGCAACACAAATATTGTACAGTTTTTTTCGAATTAACTCCATGTAAACATGTCCGCACCATTCTTGTATAGAAGTTGATACTTTTAGTGCGCGTTCTTCTCCATTAAATGGAACAAAACTGCTTGTAAAAATGGAGTAGGGATATATACCTGTGATAAAATTTTTTGTAAAATTTAATTTTAAAACGGATGTTGTTTCATCACCCGCTTTATCTGTTTTTGTATATTTTTTTGTAGAAAAATCTTCCGTAACAAAGATCATCATGGCAGTTCCGGTTCGCAGTTCACCATATCTTGCCTGGGTTAAATTAAAACTTGTCAATTCGGCCTCGCCGTTGTACCAATATTTTTTTTGTTCATCGCTGGGAGCGGGATATGCAACAGCATTGGATCCTGCCGGACTTCCGCAAGAGAGTAACAGTAGTGTTGAAAATATAAACATTGCTTTAGAAGATTTCATGCGGCATGCAGAATTAATCCATGCAATTTAATGAATATTGTTCGTGATAATTATAAAAGGAATGATTATTTCCCACAACAATGTAGTTCATTCTGACTGATAATGCAGATTAAAATCGCGGATTAAAAACCACGGATTTGTAATTGCTTCAATTTTTTGTCAGATAAATTAAGGATGACTAATATTTAGTCTTGGTTCGTTCTCCGGTTGAAGACCATTCTTCCCAGGTTCCAACTTTTTCGCCATTAGCGTAAACGCCTTTTGATTTTGGCAAGCCCGTTAAATACCATTCTTCCCAAAGTCCGTCTTTACTACCACTGAGGAAAGAGCCCTGGGCGCTAAGCTGACCGTTTTCATGGAAAGATTTCCACATAAAAACCTGTTTGCCTTCCTGGTATTCTCCTTCCGAACTCAAATTGCCATTTTCGAAATACGATGCATAACGACCATCCTGGATACCATTTACATAATTAATTTCTGAGCTGATTTTTCCGTTTTGGTAAAATGATTTTACTTCTCCTTCCGGTTCGCCCTGGAGATATTTTCCTTTTTCTTTCAGGTTGCCGTTTTCCCAATAAATCTCGTAATCACCTGATTTTTTTCCTTCAATATATGTCGTGATAGCTTTTTGTTTACCATTTGCAAACCATTCTTTGCTGACCCCCTCTAACTGACCGTTAGCATAGAAAAACTCTTCCAACATTTGTCCGTCTTCGGTCCAGGTCTGATAGGCTCCGTCTAATAACCCGGAGTTGTAATTTTCGTATGATTTTTGCTGACCGGTAGGAAACCAGACAGATTGAACGCCATGCAACTGGCCTTTTGAATAATGCGTTACTTTTAATAATCTACCTTGTTTGTCGTAGAATTTCCACTCGCCTTCTTTTTTGTCACAGGCTAAAAAACCTTTTACATAAGAGCCATTTGTTTTAAATGTCTCATCGTATTTTACCGTGTCACATTGTGAAGATGCATTGAAACTCAGTATTAGTGCGCAAGTAATAGTTATCATGTGGTTTATTTTAATAGTATTTGTTCTCATGTGGTATCAAAAATAATTATTTAATATTTGGTTTTGGTTTTTTTTCCATCCTTATCCCATTCAAACCACTTGCCAACTTTTTCTCCGTTGACAAAGTTTCCTTGTGAGGCAGGGCTTCCGTCCTCATAAAATTCTTCCCAATAGCCAATTTTTTTTCCTTTAGCATATTCGCCTTGCGAAGCAATTTTTCCATCTTCATAATAATCGAGACATTTCCCGTTTTTTTGCCCCAGGATAAATGTGCAATCAAAATGAATCTGCCCTGATTCGTAGTATTCTTTATAAGTGCCATTCATTTCACCATTCAAAAATTCGGTTTCAACAAATGGTTTTCCTGATTCGAAGTAACCAAAATACTTGCCATTCTTTTTGCCTTTAGCCAGAATGGCGCTGTAGCGCAGTTTTCCGGACTCATAATAAACTTTTATTTCTCCGTTATAATCTCCTGCAAGGTAAATTCCTTCTACTTTTAAATTTCCATTAATGAAATAGTCTTTAAAAGGTCCTGTCAAAACGCCTTCATCATAAGTTGTCTCGTATTCTTTAGTTCCACTTTGATACCATTCTTCTGTTAATCCATGTAAAACATTATCCTTATAAGTTTCTCTTTTATGCATTTTACCATTGTCATAATAAAATGTAGTTGCACCATTTCGCTTACCATCTTTGAAAAAACCTGATTCAATTAATGTTCCCGCTTCATTCCATACATTGTATTCACCTTCAAGATTTCCATTTAAATAATGATCAATTTCTTTGACTTTTCCTGAAGGATAAAAATAGGTCCATTCACCGGTCTTCTCATCACAATACATTTTGCCAATTGCTAAAGTGTCACCATTGATAATCTTGTAAAATAGTTCAACCTTTGGTGCCTGTTTCCATGAAAACTGAACAATGTTTCCTTTTTCAAAATGATTTTTTTTGGCACCGTTAATTGTCATTTCAGATTTTTCTTCCAAAACTTTTACATTTACAACTGTCCCTTTAATGCTTATTATTTCGATTTCTGCAACAGTTAACCAACCGGTAGACAAGAATCCAAAAAAAGATGTTTCAAAATATTTATTCAATTCTCCGATTGCTCCAACGTCCGGAATATTTGAATCAGGATCCAACTGAATCTGAACTACCTTAGAAGTATTAGTTATTAATTTCCCCTGTAATACATATTCAACCGAATCACATTGCGCCTTTGAGTAGACCAAAACGCCTGAAAGAAACAATAAAAGAGCAAGGCGTTTTAACATTATTATGGCTTAAGATTAAAATAGTTTCCAAATATCGTAAAAATTTGGTAATCAGAATGCGGACATTTTTCTTTAAATTTGTAATTAAACCGAGACTTTGGTAACCGAAACAGCCTTTTTCCCGTCTAACATAAACACATTTAGTTAATCAATAATGAAAGGAATTATTCTGGCAGGTGGATCGGGAACTCGTTTGTATCCGCTTACAAAAGCTGTTTCCAAGCAGATTTTGCCTATTTATGACAAGCCGATGATTTATTATCCCTTGTCTATTTTGATGTTGTCTGGAATTCAGGAAATCCTTATTATATCTACACCCCGGGATGTTTTAGTATTTGAAGAACTTTTCGGAACAGGCGAACAATTAGGTTTAAAAATCTCCTATAAAGTTCAACCTTCACCGGATGGATTAGCTCAGGCATTTATTCTTGGCGAGGAATTTATTGGTGATGATAATGTCTGCCTGGTTTTAGGCGATAATATTTTTTATGGTTACGGACTCCAGGGAATTCTTGAAAATGCAGCCAAAACTACAAAAGGTGCCGTGGTTTTTGGATATTATGTTAATGACCCTGAACGTTATGGTGTTGTTGAATTTGATGAAAACAGAAAGGCGATTGGTCTTGAAGAAAAACCGGCGGTTCCGAAATCAAATTACGCAGTGACCGGTTTGTATTTCTATGATAATTCGGTTGTTGAAAAGGCAAAAGCGTTAAGACCCTCCAAACGAGGTGAGCTTGAGATAACAGATCTCAATAGATTATACCTGGAAGAAGGCACTTTGAAAACGGAATTATTGGGGCGCGGAATGGCCTGGTTAGACACAGGAACGCACGAATCATTAATTCAGGCATCAACATTTATAGCTTCCATAGAACAAAGACAAGGTCTGAAAGTAGCTTGCCTTGAAGAAATTGCCTATCGGAAAGGATTCATTAACGAAACACAATTACGGAAACTTGCAGAGCCTTTATCAAAAAATCAATACGGTGAATATTTATTGAAGCTGCTGGATAAAAAAAATCTGGCGTTTTAATAACATAATTTTAACACGCATAAATCATTAATAGAAATCAAAAAATGGATTTAATAAAGGAAATATTAATTGATAGCCTGAATGGTTTTTCGGCTGATCTGATTCCGCTGTTTCTTTTTCAACTGCTGGTCGCTGGTTTTCTTGGTCATTTATTACAAAAGATTGCTAATCGTAAATTCGGATCAGTGGTGATTCAATACGGAGGCTTAATTGCTTTATCAATCGCATTGTTAACTTCATTCGTCAAATATTCACTTCCATTTTCAGTTATTGCTGCGGCGGTTTTATTCTTCTTGTTACGATCCAAAGAGAGTTCTTTTAACCAGGTTCTGGGTTTGTTTTTAATAGGATTGATCGGTGTTGGCTGCGGGATAGGATCGGTAATACAAACCGGTTTGGGTTTTATTGTTTTGACGGCTGTCTTACTTTTTACGCCTGTCAAAAAATAAAATGTTCAACAGATTCAAAATAGATCAACTTCTTGTTTTCTTTCTTTTATCGATTGTGTTTCTGCTTTTATCTTTTGGGAAAGAATTAATTTTTGGAAAAAATAATTCTTCTTTGGGTCTCCAAAAATATTTTGAAATTGAAAACGCGATATCAGTACCGATTCAAAGTATTGTAAATTCTGATGATTCTATTTCGGTTTACAATCCTGCGGTTAAGTTATTATACTCCGTCAATGGAGGCCAGGATTATTTTGTGGCAGATCAAAAAATTGTTCTTGGTGAAATACAAAATCCTGATTTAATTTCTATTCCGACATCATATCACTGGCGACAACCTATTGGAAATTTCGACGGCTGTAAAAATATTGTTGTTCAATTAAAAAATACATCGGACAATTCAACGAGCGAAAAAAAAGTATACACTTTTTTCACGAAAGAATTAACAGAATTACCTGTGATTGCTTTAACTTTACCGCAAGATGATTTGTTTAGTGAACAAAAGGGTTTAATGATATTCGGTAGAAATGCAGACAGCGACGAAGGGTTTTATAACGCGTGGTGGAATCGGTCAGCAAATTTCACCGGTCGGGGAATGGAGTGGGAGAAGGAAGCTTTTTTTCAATATTTCAAAGAAGGTAAATTACAAATTGAACAATATTGCGGACTTAGAATAAGTGGAAATGCTACACGTGGTTTTCCGCAGAAATCAATGCAAATCGTTGCCAGAAAAATGTATGGAGACGACCATTTTGATTTTTCTTTTTTCAATAATTCCGGTCAAAAAAAATATACATCTCTCGTAATTCGAAACTCAGGAAATGATAATGCAAAAACATTATTTGCTGATTTGTTAATGCATCGGTTGGCTGATGAATCAAATGTTTTGACTTTAAAGGGAAGCCCGACTGTTGTTTATATCAATGGTAATTATTGGGGGATTTACAACCTGCGGGAAAGAGTGGACCAATATTTTATTTCAAAAATAGAAGACGTTCAGGAAACTGAGGTAACAATTTTAGAAGGAGGAGAAGCTGAACTTAAAGACGGAAATAAAAGTGATAAAGCAGATTTTGATAGACTGATATCAAAACTTAAGAATGTGAAGGATGTTAGCCGTGAATTATATAACGAGATTTGTCAGGCTATTGATGAAAATTCTTTCATCGATTATATTTTCTTTGAAACTTTTTTTGGAAATAATGATTGGCCGCACAACAATTCAATGTGGTATAAAGCAGGCGAAGGGAAATGGAAATGGATTCTTAATGATCTTGATTATGGCTTAGCTTATCTGGGTGAAGAAAATGTGAACACAAATCTATTTGACAAACTCAAAAATTCGAATGCAGTTATTGGAGTGTTCTTTACAAAATTATATACAAATGCTGAGTTTGAAAAAAACTTCACATCTCGCTGTTATGATTTGGTGACCTTTCATTTATCTGACAAAAACATTCAGGATTGTTACCGGGAATTAAAAGTAATTTATCAAACAGAAATTAAAAAACACATTGGTCGGTGGCGCATGATTAAATCTGTTGAAGAGTGGGAAAATAATTGTACAGAGAATCTGAATTTCTTAATTCAACGAAAAAATATTTATCTAAAACAGATTTCAGAATTAGAATGATAATTGCCTACAAAGAACATTCGCAGTTTATATTAATCCTCGCCATCATGTACATCATTGGGGTGTGGGGAGGGCCAATTATTTACCCTATATTTCTTATAGCAATATTGTTGCTGGGATTGCGACAACGATATTTTGAATTACTTATTATAGCCCTGTGGCTGTTGATGCTTTCTGATTATGTCCCGGTTAAAGACGCGACTCATGACGATCTTCAATTTGCTAAAGACCTGAAGTTCCTGGTTCCACTTTTTCTGCTTGGATTTTACTTAATTTACCGGTCCGAATTTAGTCCCGTTCCAAAATTGATTTTGTGGTTTGTTCCGTTCTTCATTTGCACCTTAATCGGATTGCAGTTTTCAATTGATTTCCAGACCGGACTCGAAAAAACAATTTCCTATATTCTAATGTTTGTAACAATTCCGTTTTATGTTGTTTTGTTACATCGTCAAATGCAGGATTTGTTTTGGAAGTCATTGCTAACCTTTATTATCGGGATGCTTACAATCGGAATTGTTTTGCGTTTTGCAGCTCCTCAAATAGCAATGTTAGAAGGTGGCCGATTTAAAGGGATTCTTGGTAATCCAAATGGGTTAGGGATATTTCTGAATTTGACGTTTATTCTTTGGATTGTTATTCGCGAATTGAAATTAGCTTCATTCACCAAAAAAGAAAATTGGTATATCCTTTTGGTAATAATTATTTCTTTATTATGGTCTGGTTCACGAAACGGAATGATGAGTATATTTTTATTCTTTTTAATCGTTAATCTTATTAAGGTTCATTGGTTTTTGGCAATTGTGGCGGTGATGATTGTACTGAGTTTTAATGAACAGTTATTCGAGGTTTTTATTGGAATTATTGAGTTTTTTAATCTCCAGGATTATTTTAGAATTGAGTCTATTGAAGAAGGTTCAGGAAGGAAGATAGCCTGGGTATTTGCATGGATGGAAATTCAGGACTATTATTTTTTTGGCGGTGGACTTGGACATGATGAAAATATTATGCGGCCAAATTATTTTTGGTTGGCTAAGCTGGGGCATCAGGGTGGTGTTCATAATTCTTATTTGTCCATGTGGTTTGATGTGGGAATTATCGGCGTTATCTCATACTTTTTTGGATTTATAGCTACAATTGTGCGCGCAATGAAATATAACTATATTGCCCTGGCTTTTGGTATTTCTATTCTCTTTAATATTACCTATGAGTCCTGGTTAGTTGCTTCTTTAAATCCATTCTTAATTTTATTTCTGATAATTTTATCCATTTTCGCAGGTAACTTGACAGGTGCAGATTACGTAGACGAAAATGATGCCGAACAATCTAACCCGTGAAAATAAAAATCAATAAATCCAAACTCCTGAAAAGAAGTATTCTTACCCTTCTTTTATTGGCATGCGTCGGAGTTTTTGTTGCGCATAAAATTGTTCAGAGATATGGCTTCGAAGGAATAGGAGAATTTATTTCCATCTATCGTCACAATAAAAATTTAGCTGATTTAGTAGAACCAAAAGAAATTAAAATTCTATTAGCGAATGAAGATTATGAGTTTATCAAAAATCGTCGTGACATTGCGCTTGAAAGAGGAATTCAGATCAATGATACAGACGATGGTTATGTAGATTGCAAAATTGTTGAGGGTGAGGATACGATTAAAGGTGAGTTAAGACTGAAGGGTCACATGACTGATCATCTCGAAGGCGAAAAATGGTCGTTCAGAATTAAAACTAAAAAGAAACCTGTTTTGGGAATGACTCGTTTCTCGCTCCAGGCTCCGGGGACAAGAAATTATGCATACGAATGGGTTTATCATGAGCTCCTGAAAAATGAAGATATCATTCACTTGTATTACGATTTTATTCATCTTGAACTTAACGAAAAGGACCTGGGAATTTATGCCGTCGAAGAACATTTCGGACAACACGTCCTTGACCACAACAACCGGCCAAATGGTGCAATTTTACGATGGAATCCAAATCTTTATTGGGAAGGAAGAATAGATGAATTGCAGGGAACTTACCTCGATGAAGATTATTCTCATTACTCGTCATCATTTGTTGAACCCTATGAAAGCGGAACTGTTGAAGATGATTCTTTACTTGTTTTAACCTACCAAAAAGGTGCAGCAATGCTTGAATCTTTTCGTCGCGGTGAAAAAGTAACTTCCGAAATTTTTGATGTCAACAAGTTGGCAAAATTTCACGCTATTATCGATCTTGTTGGTGGTCATCATTCATTAGATTGGAGCGATGTGAAATTCTTTTATAATTCCGAATCAGAAAAAATTGAACCCGTAGGTTATGAAAGTTTTTCTGTGCGACCTACGGAGTCCATTGCTGGGCAACGAATTCCGTCTGAATATGATGAACTTGAATTTGATTATCACAACATGCTTTTTTCTGATCCTGTTTTCTTCGCTGCATATATTCAAGAATTGGAAAGAATCTGTGACGAAAAATATTTAAATGACTTCATGAAAAAAATTCAAAAAGAACTCGATGAAAAATTGGGAATCCTTGCGCATGAATTTCCATATCGTAAATTTTCTTTTGACGGTTATTTTAACAACATCGAATTGATTCGTCACAATCTTGAATTACCCAAAGCTTTTCATGCGTTCAGAGAAAATGCAACGGACTCAACAATAGCAATAAGTCTGACTCCGGTTAGTGATTTTCCAATTGAGATTTTAAGTTTGGTAGTTGATGGCAAAGATGAATTTAGATTGGATTCTGCTTTTATTCTACCCGCAAAAGCGAGAAATACTTACGCGCACTATTTTAATATTTTGATTCATCATGATTCCAAAAAATTAAAAAAGCTAAAATTAAAAGCAAGAATTCCGGGAAGCAAACGGATTTTTGAAATTGAAGTTTCGGATTTGCCTGGGTATCAGCTCCACCAGCCAACAAATTTAGCATTAGGTTGCGATAGCGGTCTTCACCAAATTGGTATGGGAAAAATAAATGACTCGGTTTTTTATTTTAAAAATAAAGAAACTATAATTAATGATTTCGTATTCGTAAATTCTCACGAAAAATTGATTTTTTTTCCTGGACAAAAATTAATTTTTGAAGAATGGGGTCAACTAATTATCGATGGAAGACTTGAATTGATCGGTGGATCCGATGATGGAGAGGAAATAGTTGTGAAAAGCGCTATGATTGAATATGCAGATAGTCTAGATGATAGAATTTTCGAACACATTGTAATCGAGAACGGTGAATTGCTTTGCAAGAATGTTGTTTTTTCCGGTTCCGATAATTTAATTCATGCTTCAAATTCATCTTTACAATTTATGTTTTGTACGTTTAGTGATATTGAAACTAATTTTATTCGTAGTTACGAAAGTGAAATAACTTTGAATCGTTGCGCAAGCGGTTCAATGAATTCGCTTGGAAGATTTGACCGTTCAATCGTCCGCATAAATGATTTTACAGCCAAAAAAGGAGATGTTTTTATAAAGGGTTTCGGAACTGATTTCGATATAGCGAATTCTGACATCTCAAGATACACAGTTATTGCAGACCTGAACCAGGTGTCAGATTTTACCGCCTGGTCATCAGCTTTTTCGGCAACAGAATCAATTGCAATTTTGAACAACGCATCAGAATTCAAAACTTATGGAGGAACAATTAGTGATGCTCCTGTTGCATTTAAAATTGGTTTTGAAACTTATCTGCCCGGAGAATCTCTTTACGTTTTATACAAAACAACTTCAAACAATATTTCTAAAGTAGAAGAGAAGAAGTCTATATGAAATTTTTATTATTCATATTAATTTTTACTTTTTGTTTCAGTCTTGGTACTGATGCGCAGCAATTTTCCACGTTTAATAAAAAAGAAGTTAAAATTGATTCTACCGGAAATTATTCATTCATAATAAGTGGTCATTTTTATGGCGATGGAACCAATAAATCCGGCTATCCTGCAAATACATTACTTGCAAATTTAGATTGGATAAATGAATCTGATGCTTCCATGCTTATTTGTTTAGGTGATCTTTTTATGGATATAAAAAATGATGTCCCCAAATACAAAACAAGTCTTTTTGACAAATTGGAAATTCCGCTTTTTAATGCTGTAGGTAATCATGATTTAACAGCAGATTTTTACCAGATAAATTTTGGAGCTACTTATTTTAAATTTCAAATTGGAAATGATATTCATGTTATTTTGGATACTGAAGAGAATAACGGAGACATACAGGATGAGCAGCTTCAATTGCTGAAAGACATTAACGACAAATTAAAAAACGGCGGCGTTGTAAATAATGTTTTTATATACGGGCATCGTACAATTTTTAAAGACACATATTCAGAATTAGAAGGTTTATTCAGTGATAATACTCAAAGCATTATAGAAACAAATTTTGAAGTTGATGTCCTGCCGATTTTAAAAAGCATTGCAAATTTTTCGAAAGTATATTGGTTTGCAGGTTCTCTTGGTACCGCTCCGGCGTCGTTTTTTTATTTTCAGGATCAGCAAAATAAAATTACATACATCGCAACTGCAATTCGCGCCCTGCTTCGCGATGCAATGTTAATCGTAAATGTAAAAAACGGCGAAGTGACATTCGAAACGCATTCTCTCACAAACCAAAAAGTAGAAGAACTTGAACATTATAATGTTGACTTTTGGAAATCAACATCGTCAGCAGAACCTTTTAATTATCGTCTTATTCCGTTGTATATCAAAAACGTTTTAGGAGGCCTGCCGTTCTGGTATGGCATGGGCTTTGCTTTTCTGCTTGTACTAGGTTATAAGTTAGTGCGAAGAAAAAAAACACGCGTAAAGTAATCCTTCTCAACTCAACACAACCTGGTAAAAAAACTAAAAAATCCGGGTTATGAAAACGACAGAGTGGATGCAAGGTTTGATTAAAGTTCTATTATTGGCAATTCTGTTTTCTATTTTTGAATGACGTAAGAAAAATCGGGATCAACCTATTTTCTAATCTAAATTCACGAGCCATAAATAATTCTCATAACCTTTGTTTATCATTTCATTTGCAGGAATGAATTTCATCGCCGCGGAATTCATGCAATAACGTAAATGGGTTGGTGCTGGCCCGTCATAAAATAAATGGCCAAGATGTGAATCTCCGTAATTACTTCTTACTTCGACCCGGGTCATTCCACCGGAATAATCAGCAATTTTTTTTAGAAATCGCGCATCAATGGGTTTGGTAAAACTGGGCCAGCCTGTTCCGGATTCGAATTTCTCGCTTGAACTAAAAAGCGGTGCACCGGAAACAATACAAACATAAATTCCTTTTTCCTTATTATTGTTGTATTCGTTATTAAACGACATCTCAGTTCCATTTTCCATCGTAACATTATATTGCAGTGATGTCAATTGTTTTTTTAGTTGCGTTAATGACGGTCGCGGATATTTTTCTGATGACGGAACGTTCCAGTATTTTGCAATAAAACTATCTCTTCCCGAACCTTTGCGATATGATTTATACTTGACGGAATCTTTTTTATAATAATCCTGGTGATAATCTTCGGCAGGATAAAATGAATCAAATTCTTTGACCGGCGTTACAATATTTTTATCAAAAATTCCTGATTCCTGCAGCCTGTTTTTTGATGCTAACGCAATTTCTTTTTGCTCTTTTGAATGATAAAAAATAGCGGATTGATATTGCGTTCCGCGATCATAAAATGAACCGCCTGCATCTGTCGGATCAAATTGCTGCCAAAAAACATCAATGATTTCTGAATAACTAATTACCTCAGGATTATAAGTTATCTGAACAGATTCCATGTGGCCGGTTTTTCCTGAAGAAACTTGTTTGTACGTTGGATTTTTTTCTTTTCCACCAGAATAACCTGAGATGACTGAAATGATTCCATCAATTCCTTCAAACGACGCTTCGATACACCAAAAACAACCACCTGCGATTGTAGTGAGCTCAGTGCTTGAAGAAATTTCAGTTACTATATTTTCTTCAGGTTCTATTTTATTTCCCGAACAGCCAATCATAAATAAAATTAACATGATGAGTATTGAAAAAAAATTCATGATATTTTTTTTGCGGTAAATTATTTTGTAGTGAGCCATTAGAAAAGAAGGAATGGCGAATACAGAATTCAAAAGTACATCTGCATTTCGGGCAAACCCAAATCTTATGCTAATTAAATCAATGATTTTGATCAATTTTTTGATCGGCAAGAAATCAATTATTTTGAAAGAAACTAAACCATTGTTTTGTCAGTTTCCATTTTTTTTATTTCCTCTTTCGGAACAAATAACAGAGCGATAAAACCAAGAACGAAAAAAGAAATTAGGGCTAGAACTGATGTGCGCATATCGCCTGAAGACGCTTCAACGTATCCGAATAAAGCCATTCCTATTACAATTCCAATTTTTTCTGTTATATCATAGAAGCTAAAAAAGGACGCTGTGTCTTCTGTTTCTGGTAAGAATTTGGAATACGTTGAGCGCGAGAGTGCTTGTGTTCCTCCCATTACAAATCCTACGATTCCGGCAAGAATATAAAAATTGAGTTCATCGTAGACAAACAGATAGGCATATGAGCAACAAAAGATCCATATAAAAAGTGCAATTCCTAGTGTTTTTAAATTGCCGATTTTAGCCGAAATTTTGCTGAATAAAATGGCTCCTGGAATTGCAATAAACTGAATTAGTAAAACCGCAATAATTAGTCCTGCAGTATTTCCATCTTTGAAGATTTCTTTTTTAGCGAATAATACCGCCATTAACATTACTGTTTGTACGCCCATACTAAAAATGAAGAAAGAAATCAGAAAGCGTTTGAGCCGTATTGTTGTTCGAATGAAATTCCCGACTTTTTTTAATTCTCTAAAACCATTTCCCAATATTTTCCCGGTAATTTTATGTTTCTGAGTAGGAGACGGTAATCTCCAAAAAGTAATTTGAGCGAATCCAATCCACCAAACACCTGTTATCCAAAAACAATGGCGTGGATCCATTTCAAATACTTTTACAAGAACTAAGCAGGAAATTAGCAATAATGCGCTTCCGAAATAACCCATCGAAAATCCTCTTGCGCTAATTCTATCATGGTCTTTTGGTTCTGCAATTTCAGGAAGATACGCGTTATAAAAGACGAGACTATTCCAAAAACCAATACTTGCTAAGAAAAGAGAAAGCATACCCAATTCTAATGTGTTTTTTGCGTCAAAGAAATACAAACTGGCGCATGCCAACGAACCTAAATAACAGAAAAATTGAAGGAACTTCTTTTTGCTGCCCGTGTAATCAGCAATGCCGGATAAGATTGGTGAAAGAATAGAAACCATCAATAGGGAAGCAGCTACGACAAATGCATAAAGCACAGTATTTTTAATATCAAATCCGAAAAAATGAATCATGTCGCTATTGAGCCCTGTTCCAATGCCTTTAGGAGCAGGTCCGGTTATCGTCTCATAAAAAATCGGAAAAATAGCAGTCGTAATCACTAACGGATAAACCGAATTTGCCCAGTCGTAAAAAGTCCAGGCGTTGATTATTTTTTTATCTCCTTTTATGATCATGCTAATTGGGTTTATTTAAGCTTTTATAGATTACCAGATTTTGAAAATTGACCTAAACAAATGTGCACAAAAAAAGGGAGAAGTTAACTTCTCCCTTTTAAATGTCTTAACCAAGTTGTGAACTATGGAATCAATGTAAATCCAACACGTCTGTTTTTAGCTTGTCCAAGTTCTGTTCCTGAAGTGTCAGAAGGAACTGTATCAGCTTTTGTTTCAATGATTATTCTTGCTCCGTCAATACCTTGTTTCACCAGGTAAGCTTTAACCGCTTCAGCACGCGCCAGATCAAGATCAGTAATATCTGAATCAGCGGCTTCGTCTGAATCAACATGCGAGGTTAATTTTACTTTGCAAGTTGTATTTCTTTTCATCACGGTAACGATATTATCAAGATGGCCATTTGCACTTGTTGTAAGATCTGCGGTACCATAACCAAAATAAACAATACTGTAATCCATAACCAGGTTGTCTTTCATCTCAGCTGCATTAACAGGAGCAACTTCGTAAATTACTTTCGTTACAATTTCATTTTCGTCAGCTTTACAAACGCACTCTGCTTCTTCATCAATTCTGCGGACAGAAATATTATCTACGAAATAATAAGCACTAACAACAGTTGTTCCGGTAAATTCTTTTAATCCTTTTAAGCGCTCATTTTTTGTTTCAGCATCTGAAAAGAAGTTCCCGATTGTAATGAATTTTTCTCCTCCTTCGGCAATGTAGATTCCGCAAACTTCATCCCACCCAAAATAAGCATTGAAGATAGGGTTGTCTTTGTGCATAATATGAGTAGGAGTGATGATACTTTTATTTTCATCAATGTTGTACTGTTTTTTCGAGAAATTCAATCCAACATTATTCGATGCATATTTTGATGCTTCGGCTAAACTGACATAGAACGTTACGCAATACATTGCGTCCTTTGTCAACGGAACTTTTAATTTAGCTGAAATATAATTTCGCGGTTCTTTTGCGCCATAACTAAAAGTTCTGATTCCGGCGTAGTTTGATCCTTCCATTGCAGCTTCTTCGCCGAATGCATTTATTGGTGTTCCGAATCCGTCTTTAACTTTATCAGAAAATAAATCTGCAGCAGCAAGAGTGGGAGACATCCATCCAATCGCGATCGTAATCCCGCCTGCTTTTTTAATTTTTCCCTCCATTTGTTCGAAACCCGGGTTTTCGACAAGGTTTTCCATATCCTGGGCATTTAAAATGAGACCTAAGCCCAGTGTGAAAAGTAATAATCCAGTTTTTTTCATGATCTTTTTTTTTAATTTGTTGCGTATCCTTTTACTGTTTCAATAAAACATTTAACCTTTTCAGGATCAGTGTCAGGATAAACTCCGTGGCCTAAATTAGCTATATGCCTTTGATTACCAAAAGATTTTAGCAAGTTTTTTGTTTTTGTTTCTATCGTCTTAAAGTCAGCGTACAAAACGCATGGATCAAGGTTTCCCTGTAAAGTTTTACCTGTTCCGATTATTTTTCGGCTTTCTTCAATATTCATGTTCCAATCCAATCCAATTGTCTGGCAACTTAATTCTGCCAATTCTTGTCGTGCGTTATACGCACCCTTTGCAAAAACAGTTACCGGAACATCAGTAATGGCTTCACAAACTTGTTTTACATATTTCGTTCCAAACTCTGAATATTCAATAGAACCAAGTACTCCAGCCCATGAGTCAAATAACTGAACTATTTCAACGCCGGCTTTAATTTGCATTTTCAGGTAGGCAATTGTTACTTTCGTGATCTTCTCTAAAATGGAATGTGCGAGTGCAGGATTTGTAAAAAGAAGTTTTTTTGCTTTGGAAAAAGTTTTTGATCCTTCGCCTTCAACCATATAACATAAAATGGTCCATGGAGCACCGGCAAAACCAATAACAGGTACACGTCCGTTCAATTCTTTTTTAGTAATTCGTATCGCTTCGGCGACATATCCCAAACGTTCATTAATATCTATTGTGTCAGAAATTAAATTTAAATCCTGTTCGTTTTTTATAGTTTTTTCAAACCAGGGACCTTTTTTTTCGATCATCTGGTATGGTAAACCCATTGCTTCCGGAACAACTAAAATGTCTGAAAAAATAATTGCTGCATCAACGCCTAAAATGTCAACCGGTTGTATTGTTACTTCCGCGGCTCTTTCAGGCGTTTCTACAAGCTCTTTAAAGTCTTTTACACTTTCTCTTACTTTTCTGTATTCAGGTAAAATACGGCCGGCCTGTCTCATGACCCAAACCGGGTAGCGTTCAGTTTTTTCGCCATTGATCATGCGAAGTATCAGATCATTTTGATAGTTACTCATTGAATGTATTTACCAGTTGATTGGTTTTTGGTTCTGCGAAATTAATATTTCATTTGTCTTACTAAAGTGTTTGCAACCAAAAAATCCGCGATAAGCTGATAATGGGGAAGGATGCACTGTTGTCAGCACTGTGTGTTTTGATTTATCAATAAGGTCACTTTTTTTTTGAGCATAACTTCCCCACAACAAAAAAACCACACCTTGTTTGTGCAAAGAAATTTGCCGAATGACTTCATCTGTAAACTTTTCCCAGCCAAAATCTGCATGAGAATTTGACTCGTGAGCTTTCACGGTCATAACAGTATTAAGAAGAAAGACACCCTGAACTGCCCATCTTTCAAGATTTCCATTTTCAGGAAAAGGCAGAGAAAGATCGGTTTGGATTTCTTTAAAAATATTTGTGAGAGATTTTGGGAAGGGCTTTACTTCAGGTTGAACAGAGAAGCACAAGCCATGCGCATGCCCGGGAGTTGGATAAGGATCTTGCCCCAGGATAACAACTTTTAATTCATCAAAAGGACATTTATTAAATGCATTAAAAACCTGATTTGCTTTTGGCCATACATCTGTTGTTTTGAAAGCTTCAGTGACTTTATTCGTCAGCAAATTAAAATACGGCTTTTCGAATTCCGTTTGCAATTTTGATTTCCAAGAAGGTTCAATTTTAACTTCCATACCTTTATAAACCAAAAAAAGGCCTTCTCTCGCTGAAACGAGAAAAGACCTTAAGTCTTTTTAATGAAACAAACGATCTAAAGTGAATTGACTTTTTTAGCCAGGCTTGACTTCAGGTTCGCTGCTTTATTTTTATGAATAACGTTCTTTTTAGCCAACTTATCCAACATCTGGGTTACTTTAGGAAGAGCAGCAGCAGCTTCTTTTTTGTCAGTTGTTTCGCGTAAAACTTTAACTGCATTACGCGTTGTTTTATGCTGATATTTGTTTACTAAATTTTTCGCGTTATTAGAGCGAATTCTTTTAATCGACGACTTATGATTTGCCATAATCTATTTGTTTATTCTTGTCATTAAAGCTGGTTAAAGCCTTAAAGTTTACTTAATTTTTGTAGCCCGTAGGGGAATCGAACCCCTGTTTCCAGGATGAAAACCTGGCGTCCTCACCCCTAGACGAACGGGCCAAAATCAACACTTTTGCTGAATTGGAGTGCAAATATACAAGATAAAAATTTAACGGCAATGCGAATTTCTACTTTTTTTAACCGGCGAAATCGTTGCCGGATTTGAATTTAAAACCGAGTGTTTTACCCGTTTTCAGGATCGAACTATAGCTAAGTGTTTGCAATTCATAGACAGTAACTTCCTTTATAGTATCATACGGCGGCGTCAATAAATCGAATTCGAGCGCATAAATTGATACCCGGAAAATAATATCCTGAATAATCTCTACTGATAAAACCTGGTGCATGAAGTCCCGGTAAAGATTTCCTATTTTACCTTTCCCTTCAAGCTGAAAGTGATTTTCATGATTAATAAAAATTCTCCCGATCAGGTATCCCAAATCATTTGGCCTGTTAAATTCATATGAGTCTGCCAGGAAATCATAAATATGTATGACACCGCAAAAACCATTTTGTTTGTTGTTTTTTACATAAGATGTTTTTGTAGCAAAATCAGTATCTGCGAGTTTAAAAACATTTGTGTGCATTGAAAAAATTAAGACATCACTACCAATATATAAATGAGCTTCTGCGTCACCGCGATCTACATAACGCAATCT
>Ga0102851_10000017_pt1 | contig 52485 bp, 70 predicted proteins | sample Mud3Dept3metaG_FD_79558 | JGI IMG/M metagenome (GOLD analysis project Ga0102851, IMG submission 79558) | Freshwater wetland microbial communities from Ohio, USA, analyzing the effect of biotic and abiotic controls - Mud 3 Core 4 Depth 3... | ecosystem: Environmental > Aquatic > Freshwater >... | reverse complement strand
GCTAATATAAACCATACTATCATCATTACTATACAGAATATAATAAATACAATAAACATAACTAGAAGTTCTAAAGGAATTGTTATCATCCTATTTCCCTTTCAATTTTTACTGACCAAATTCTTTCATATGAAATCTTTTTAATCTCTAATTTACCCTTCTCTAATATGCGTATATAATTTTCAGCAACTAAACACATTCTAACATTTTCATATACACTTTTAGCTAAGACTATATCTCTACCAGATTGTTTAGAATATTCTACGGTTACTTTATAAATATTCATTTTACACCAGAACTTTGGATAACTTATCTAACCTATTAAAAGCATATTCTACAATTTCTGTTAGATTATCATATACTAATTGATTAAAAGGTAAACTTCTATATTCAAATCCCCAAGATTTTTCTTCATAAAATCCCGGCTTACGATATTTTAGAGTTACATTTTCAATATTATATTTAGGAAAGATATCTTTATCAAAAGCAGATATAATACTACGAATAGCATTATTTGTTAGTAAAGAATATATTTTAGTTTCTTCATCAAATCTTTTATCTTGGGCAGAATGTACAAATAAATTATTCTTTACTTGATACATATCAGGAACATGATATATATTATGAACAACTATATCAGAAGAAAAGTGTATATGTAATCCTGTAGAAATATTATGGGATAAAATCTTTCCATCTGATACATTGGCATCTGTCAATTTTAGAATATCAACATTCTTATATATATTTTTACAAGTAGCAATTTCTTTACTACCCATTTTACGTAAAATATTTGTATAATCTTCAGGGCTAATTGTAGCCCATCCTTTTTCTATATCAGTATGAAAGTTAAAGTATTCAAGGGATTTATTAAACATATAAAATTCTTTCATGAAAGCATATAAAGTATCTGGAATATTATCTTTTGCAGGTGCTCTTATTTCACCTAATACTATAAAATCATCACAGGGTAAATTATAATCAGATGGAATTACTAATTCGTTCTTTTTACTACGAATTAATACCTCAGCTTCTAATCCAACTTTATTTATTATACTTTTTGTAATCATTTGTTTTCTCCATTCACCATATCTTTTATAGTTACATACCGTTTTATCAATTCACTTTGACATTCTTTATATAGAGTGAATTCTTTAGATGGCATCTTTTCCCCATTGAGTATATAAATTCTATGATACATTAACATTTCATCCATTAATTCTTTTATAGATTCTTTTCTTAATGATAATATATATTGGCTCATCCAAGAATTATCAGTCATCTTTATTTTCCTTTCCCACCAAATATCCTGCTGTAAAGATTATTATAATGATAATTAATAACCATTCATTTATCATATTAGTTTTCCATCTGAAGTTTACATTTAATTTTTGTTACATAATAACATACATATTCATCATCACCTACTTTATATGTAGTTTTATTATAATTAGTATGAATTTCAGATACATTCTTTACAGTATATGTTTCAGGATTACCATCAACTAAGTATGTAATAGTTATTGTAAACATAATTATCCTCCCAATATTCCTAAAATTTTATCATCAATCAATTCTTTATAATCTTCTTCAGAATATTTAGGTTGGTGTCTTTTTACTTTATCTTTATTCTCTAATTCTTCTTGTAATTTAATATGATAAGTTTCATCAGGCAATAATATTTTAGATATAACTTTTAATTCTTTACTGAATGGCAACATTGTTTCCTCCAAAGTTTGGGATAGACTGCCCATAGAATAAACTATGGGCAGTCTTTTTTATCTAACTAATCTTTACGACTATGTTTTCTATGGGTTAGAAGATATACTAATCTTTCATAGGAAATTGCTTTATTCTTTGGGGGATATCCATACTTTTCAAAGTATTTTTCCCAAATCATTTTCCTATCATATTTATTGAACATATCCCTAAACAAAACACTATTAGATAGATTAGTTAGAGCCTGAAACCTACCCCTATTTTTATTAAATTCATCACAATAAATATTACATTTAGCAAATGTTTCATCAATAGTTTCCCAAGCATAATCGTTAGGATTTTCTTCATTTATAATTTTGATAGATAATTTGGCATGAGTATACCGCCGATATAATTCACTATGTTTATCAGGAAAATAGAATGTAATTTGGTAAATTTTACCAGCTTTTTCGAATTCAATCATTTTGTCCTCCAAAATTTAGTCATAACCTGGGTAAAAAACTTTAGGAAAATTAATTTTATAAACACTATTGCCAAAAGAACTTCCCGGTGCAGAAGTAAAGTGAGATAAACTATTCAATGAACTTTTTATACTTTCTATTTTCTTTAATATTTCATCAGAAATTGGACACATTCTTATATTATTAAACCATGTACTGTAATCTTTATACTTTATTCCGTCTACTTTACATGGGAATAATTGTCTTTTATTCATATCTATAAATGCTTCTTTTTCCCAATAATTATAAGTAGTAGTTAATTCAATTCCTATAACTTCATCATTAGTAGGATTATATTGTAAGACTAAACATGGCTTGTTTTTACTTTCCATAATTCCATACACCTTTCTATTAATTCAAACTTTTCAAGGATACTATTATCAATAAAGGTGACAATACTATTTTTATTCTTATCATAGTAACAAATTGTCCACCTATTATTTACTAAGATTAACCATTCAGATAATCTATTACTCTTCCTTTTTATAAACATGCAAGGAATAGAATTATCTATATCTTGTATATTGGCATTTAATTTCTTTAATGTTTTCCTATCAATTGTTATATTAAATCTTTCCTCCAAACGTTTATTAGTATGTTTCATATTAACCTCCGATAAGAAAATATTTAATATGTATTCATTTGTCTAACTTACCTCACGATTTATTATTATAAAATCCTAAACAACCATGCTAAAATTTCTTTAGTATAAGGAAATGAATTAGCAAATTCTGGATGAAATTGTACTGCTCTTACTTTATCATCCATTTCACCATAAACTTCTATGATAGAAGTATGAGGCTCAAAAGCAATTGCATATAAATTTTTTGCTAATTTATTTACAGCCTGATGATGCATGGAATTTACTTCAGTCATTCTTGGTAAAATATTCTTAAAACTATTTTCTATCATTCCACTTACTCTAATATAATGATAAGCAGGATGAGATAATAAACAACTGCCAAGATTTTGTATTAAAGTTCCTCCATACATTACATTTAGAAATTGATGTCCTCTACAAATTCCTGTAAATTTTGTTGTAGTATCTTTATAATGTTCAAATATACTCTTTTCATAATCATCTCTAAGTTTATCAATATAAGAATGTATATTTTCTTCTCCATAAAATTCAGGTGAAACATCACTTCCACCATCAAATAGAATATAATCATATGGACTATCAAAGTTTACATATTCTACAGCACATTCATTTGTATTAATATTTATACTCTTAAATGCTGAGTTCAATAATCTATTATAAAATGAAGGTGGGTTCATTCCCATCTTAGAAACTCCAATATTAATCATTGTAAACTCTCCCGTATAATTCTATTTGTGGTTAGATTTATATAATCAAATGATTTAGTTTGCATAGCATTACCATATCCATTAGGTTTTTTATCAAAAAATCCTTCAAAATACTTTATGTATTCAGGATTATGAATTAATCCATCTTTACCAAAGGTTATCTTTAATGTTTTAACATAATTTTCAAAAATTTTCTCTTTGAATTCTTCTGGTAAATTATTATGGTTAGCTATTTTATCTAAAGAATCACTTACATTATGATGTGAACCCCTATTTTCTTTAGAAGTTGTATATAAATATTCTTTGATATCTCCACTTAGTAAAATTGTTTTACTAAAACGTTTTCTCAAAGAATAATTATTCTCTCCTTCTATACCCCTAATCATTGTATATAATACTAAGGTTAAACAATAATTTAAATCTAAAGGTAATTCAATTTTACTTTCCATTGATACAAACTTTATATTTCTATAATCAGTATCATATACAGTTATCTTATAAGTATCTTCCATTAATTCTTGTAAATTCTTAAAGAATGTAGGATAATCTACATAATTTGCATGTAAAGTTTCATCTTTATCTTCTTTTAGATAAGGCATTCTCATAATATAATTAGATGAAAATTCTCTTTTATATTTTGCTTCTTTTATTTGACTGTACATTCTAGCGAAACAAACATCTGTAATAATAGGTTTATAATCAAAACTAAATACAACAGAACTACTGCCAACATGTCCGTCATAAGCAATTGAAGATAAACTTGATAAAATTTCATTATTATGTTTTAAATAATCATTAAAGTTGTCCATAGATTTTCTCCAATTGAAAGATAGTAATATAGTGATTATCTAATGCCCATGATAAACTATCTAAAAGAAGATTTTTAGATTTTGCTCTATCATGATTTGTTAATGCTTTCCACATATCAAATACTCTATCTTGAAATGCTGAAAAGAATTTAGGTGCACCATTATCTTCAATGATTGATGCTGCAATATCAGCAGAATATAACATTGAATTTACATTATATCCATTATTTATCCATTGATTACTTGGAGGTCTATATTCTATACCATTTACTGTATCAGAATATTTTTGTAAACGAATTCTGCCGGGTCTTCCATAATATATTAGACGTGCTTTTTCTTGAGTCAAAATTTTATTATCTCTTTGAAATAAAATATTAGTTGTTCCTACAATAAAATCAAATACAATTGGTGCTAATTCCATATATCTATAATATACATCACTATCTTTAGACATATTTTGTACATGTAAATGTCCACCAGCATATCTATAATTATGTTTTGAAGCATCAATTATTTTACAATTTTCTTCTTCAAAACCATTTATAATATAAAGTTCAGGAAATTGGTCTGGGTCACATCCAAACCTAACACAATCAGTAAAAGATTTATCTCTATTTTTCCAGTATTTAATTACACTAAAATATCCCAGTACATCTTTGGATATCTTCAATTCATAATTAATGTGACGTAATTTATAATCAATATTATCTAAAGCACTATATAAAATATTATTTATATCCTGAGAATTAGCCAATGGTCTTTTGAAATTTAATTCTAGAGCTGCACCATCTTCAATAAATCTATAATCAGCTTCTTCTAACAAAACTCTTTTACCATTTGGAGATGTGGTAAACTTTACACCCATATCTGCAAATAAAGCTGCTGGAGGAACTATTAAAGGAATTGTTCCAAAATCTGTTTCCTTCTTTTTCATATAAATAAAGTATTCGGGGTCACTTCCATAAAATCTTTGTTGTTCCATTTTTCACCTCTTATTTTGGAGTAGTAACTGTAATTTTATTTAGTCTATTAATAATAAGATACTTATCATCATTATAAGGATTGAATGTTTTATAGTATTCTAATTCACTTTCATGAATAATTCTTGGAGGAATTACTAAAACTAAATGATTATCTATATATTCCTCTTTCTTATTTTTTACAGAAACTATTAAAAACTTTTCCATTTTATCAATCTTACTACTAATTTGACTTCTCATATATAAACTAGTTTGCTCAAATATTTTACCACAATGAGGACATCTATATCCTGTGACCTCTAAATTTTGAAAATTTCCTAGAGCACATAAAGCTAAATTTACACAGTTAGTAAATAAGTTTACAGAATAATCAGATTGAATATTCTTTATAGATACTTCGGGATATACTTTACATTCACACTTTGGGCAGTAAAACATTTTATTCTCCTATATACCCATCTTGAAAGAATGATAAATTTACATTACAATTTTTAGTATCATCTTCTGTCATAGTTTCAAATACTGTTTCTACTTCATAGCCAAACTTTCTCCAAAAGTATCCCTGTAAAGTATTTTTCAAGTTTACCTCATTAGAAGTTAAAGCTTTACCTTCTTCTTTAGAATTAATTGTTAGATAAAATTTACCACCATCAAATCCTAAAAAGATTATATCGTTCTTATCTACACTACCAATATTTTCAGTAGGAACTATAATAATAGATGAAACAAATATGTCAAAATTATATCTATCAAACTGTTTATAACTACTTTCATAACGATTGAATTCGTCTAAAAAATCTCTCCATTCCATTATTTGTAAATCATCATCCATAAAAGCATGGGAAAAATATTCTGGAATATAAGGTGTTACAATTTCTTCTATTTCATCTACTTTTTCAGGATTATCTTTCATATCAATATCATCTTTAACTACTATAATATTACTTTCTTTCTTAGCAATAAAATCCATTAATCTTTTTGTATCTAATTTTAGTGTACTTTCTTCTATCCACCAATTATTAGCTGGAACATGTGCTAACATATTCATTTTACTCATATTATCATAATAATTCTTTACTGAATAAGTTGTACTACAAGTAGCTTTCAATAAAGATTTTATATGATAAACCCATAATGTAAATGATGGTAAACTAATTATTTGTTTATCTTCTAATCTATTTTTATCAATTACTGGAAATCTAGTTTCTACATAATATTTTACCAATATACAAATCAGATTTAATGTTGTATATTTATCTACTGAAAAGAGAATATCAGGAAAAGCACATATAAAATAATCATCATCTACTTTTTGTATAGAATCAACTAAAGGGTAAACATTATTTATATTTACTTCTACTAACTTTCTTTCTGATAATTTATAGGGAACAAAATCATTAGCATCGTTACATATAGCAAATACTTTATATTCTCCATCTAGTAAAACTTTCTTTACATCAGGATATTCTGCAAGAAAATTAGTTACATTTTCATATATTTTTTCTAAACTAACTTCATGTTCTTTTAATGTTGTCTTACTATCCATTTCAACTTTAATGCACATACTACCCATTAAAGTTTTAGAGATAGTTATTGCAAATACAGATTTTGTATTAAGTAATATCCAAAGCCTCATTTGACTTCTATCTATATCATCTGCTAAGTATCCACTTATTCTTGATTTTAATGAATATGTTAAAGAATTTAATTCAACTGTTGTGTTATCTTTTACAAGAGTTACCATTTGATAAACTTTCTCCCTCTAGGACTTATTACTATATGTCCTTTAGATATTAAGAATGGCTCAATTTCATTTGCTATAGTATTTTTATCAATTTTCATTATCCTACAAATACTGTCAATACTTGCTACACCTAAATTCTTTATAGTTTGTAGATAGTTCATATCTAAATCAGTATATCCACCATCATATATTCCAATATCATTTAGAGCAGATAATATTCCTCTAGAATTTAGTTTGTAATATCCCCTGTTAATTATAAATAAAACTCTATCAAACAAATTCTTTACTATTCTAGGATTGTTTCTAGAATATTTAGCAAATAAATCTGCTAGAGTTACTTCCAAGAAAATATTTTTAGATTTAGCATATTCTACAACTATATTAGAAATTTCTTCAGAACTATATTCAGCAAAGAAATATACAAAATTTCTTGATAAAAAAGCATCTGGCAAATCTCCATATTCATTACTAGCAAATACAAATACATATTTTTTACTATCCATTATTGGATATAAAACTTCCATATGTGATATAGTATGTATTTCATCTACAAAATGAAATTTATATTCAGCAATTTTATTATTCCAAAGTAATTCATATTTAGAGTTTCTATTTGGTAGTTGAAAAACATATTCACCTAAATTATTTAGAAAACTTTTTGCTAGTAAAGTTTTTCCACAACCAGCTTGTCCTCTTAATAAAATATTTACTCCTTCAAAATTATTTTTCAATTTTATAGAAATTGATTCTAATTCCAATATAATCTTCTTTTGTCCTATAAAGTTTCTAAACATAAATTAATTCCCTCAGAATTTGGGCATAAATTTCTGAGGTTAATTGATTTAGTCCTGGTGCAGTATTAACTTCCCATATAATATATCTTTTACTCTTTATATTATATGCGATATCTACTCTTCCAAAATTTAAGCCCATTTTTTCAAATAAACTTTGACAAATATCTTGTGCTGTCTTGAAATTATTATCTATATCATTTATAATATGAAAGTGATAACCTCTCTTTTGATTTCTAATAAATCCACTACTTTCACTATTAGAAACTTTCTTGAAAATCTTTATCACTTTCCTATTTACTAAATGTATTCCTAATTCATAATCTGTTTCAACAAAAGGAACATGAAATCTTTTTTCAAGACTATCTGCTTCCTTTATTTTATCAGGATTATCTACTAAAATTATATCATCACCTTGTTTATGATACTTTTTCCTTAGCAAGAATGGATACTCATAATCATTTTTATCTGGATTATATAATTCAAATATTGGACTATTAAATCCATTCTCTAAACACCATTGAGAAAATCTTAAACTATCACTACATAATTTTATTACATCAGGTGAGTTTATCAAAGTATCTTCAGAAAAGTTTCCTGATGAGTTTCCATATCTTACACTAACTTTACCATTAATTATTTTTTCAGGACTAGATATTGGTTTTAATCCTAATAATGTAGCTAAAAGTCTAGCACTAAGATAACTTCCTTTATTGTACAGTAAGTAATTCATTAGCATTTCTCTCCCGTTTAGTTTTTCTAAAAATATCTTTTAGCTCATTTTTTGAATTCATAAAATAAGGATATTGAATTTTCTCATCATTATATAATTTATATACACTTTCTTTTCTTTCTTTTATAATTTCACTCCATATCTGTATTCTACCATGATGATTAGCTTCTTCATTTAGTTTAGTAAGTATAACCTTAAATCCATCAAATTCTTGTTTATCAAGAATGAATACAGGCTTTCCAAATATAATTTCTGAAAGAATTACTAAATCAGAAATTACTAATCCCATTTTATACATTAAAGTTAGTATATCTTCATATACTGTTCTATCTTCTCTACTATAACCTCTATCATAAACTACTGTTGTAGTAGGTTTAGCAGTATAAGAACTATCTTGTTTTATTTCACCAACTTCTAATAATTTATAACTTCCTAAATCATATTTATAAGCAGTATTTTCTTTCAATTCTTTCAAATCATAGTCGTAATCATAATCTAATAAATTTTCTCCAATTAATAATTGACTAAATGAAGTAGTATTTATAATATTTCCTACAATATTTTTACCATCATAAATATTCATTTGAACTAGTGTCCTATCTTTACCTCTAACTAACCACATATAATTATCTAGTTTACCTTTAATTGCTAAAGCATAGGCACCACCAAACATATTCAAAGCATTTTTTATATTTTCAAATGTAACATGTCCTTTATGGCACATGCTAGATAAAACTATGGCAAACTTTTGACTATCAATTAAATCTCCAATAAAAAGTTTATCATATTTATCTGAATCAATATGTGTGTATCTAAAATTTAGAAAACCATTATGGGCAACTACAATATCATTATAAATAAATGGATGAGATTTTTCATCAGATAAATGTTTATTATCTTGAGAATAATAATTTACTGATGATTTTCTTACATGATAAATTCCATTAAAATCTTGAGAATTTTCTTCCCTAAATTGTCCAAAATTTTCTCTCCAGTAAACTAGAGCATCTTCTTTTGATTTAGAGAATTTATCCTTGAATAAATAATATCCAAATCCATCAGGATTTCCTAGTAAAGAATTTGCTATGGTTATTGTTCTTATATCATTAACATCAATAATATTTGGCTTTACATCAACTACAGTTATTATACACATAGTTTATCTCCCATTTCCTTGATTTGGATTATTATTTTGTTGATTATCATCAGGAACAATATTCCATTGATTATTTTGAGCTACTTCCCATCTAATATTATGCATAGCATTAGCGGCATTATTAGCGGCTATTCTTAATTCATTTATATTTCCCTGAAAATTATTTATATCTGGATTAGCATCCCCAAATTCTTCTCCAAAGTTTATATCTTCTTCTTGATTATCTTCTTCTTCTTGATTAAAATATGTTTCAGGATTTCTATGACAATCATTTATATAAGGTATTGGATTAAATATTCTAGTATTTAATTCATCATTTCTTTCTGTTTCAATTCTCATCATTCTACTTTCATTACCATGATGAATATCATAAAAAGATAAATTAATAATTCTAGAATCAGGCTCATCTATATTAAATATAATCTTCAAATCATTATAAATAGTATCACATTCATAATCCATACCAGGTTCTAATAAACAAATAGGAATAGACTTTTCTCTCAAAACTCTTTGTTGTATATATTCATCTGCATCTTCTCTACTATAATTTTCTATATTAAATCCTGCACGCATCCAATTGCGTATATAATTATCTCTATTCATTTGAATAGGGTTTACAAATAAATCTTCTTCAACTCTAATTCCCATTTCTTTTAATTTAGATTTAACTCCATTAGTATCTATTACATAATCTAATTCTGGTTTATTTTCCATTTGAATATTTACTAATTTATTACTTTTAGCAGTACTTACTGTTCTAACATCATCAACTATAATTCTTTCAGCATTTTCTATGGGCTTAGTAATATATGGAAAATTACCAGTATAAAAAGATGGATTTTGAAGATGTGTTACAATCTGTTTGCCATTAAAATATGGCATATCTGTTTGTTTCCAAATATCAAATAAAGTAATTTGATAATCTTCACTAATTTCAAATTTATCAAAAATTTCCTTTACCTCATGTAGTGGAATATCTATATTATCTTCTAATTTTCTATAAGTATTTTCAAAACTTTCATCTTTAGGTTTAGTCAAAGCATAATTTACAAAACTTTGGCACAAAATAATCCACGCAACAATCCATTCTGGAATTAATACTTTATTAGCATATCTAAACTCAATACTTCCACGATAAGGAATTGAATAAAAATTCAATCCCATATATCTTTGTGTTACATAATGATTTCCAGAACGTATATGAGAAACTGTATCTCCATATTTACCATAAAAATCTGTTTTATTTTTACTTTCTAACAAATCTTTATAATCAAAAATTGGATAATAAGTGTTATCATATCTAACACAGGGAGGTAAAGTTAAAGGTCTTTGATATATAAAAGAATTTTTTACACCTCTATTTACTCTACCCATGCCACCTAATCTATAAAATATAGCTTCGGTAGCTAATCCTGTTTCAAGTAATCTTATCAAATGTTTATGTTTTATATCTTTACTAACATTTATGTGGACATGAATACTTCCACGATTATCTTGTTCAGTAGTAGAAAAACTTTCTCCCATATCAATTAGAAAATCCATTAATCTATAAATTTGTTGTCTAAAATCATTTGCAGCTAAAATAGGTGAATTTAATTCTCCACCATATATTTCCAATCCTCTATTCCTAAGAATTGATAATAATTTATTAGTTTTACCATTTACTTCAAATTGTATAGGAATATTACCTAAAACTAATTCTGGAGTTTCTGTTGATGCATCATGTACATGCTTAAAATTATTTAATTTTCTTTGCATATTATTTATAAAATTAGGTGTTTCACGTTTTAGATTACTAAATTCTATTTCTAATCCTATATCAAGAATTTCTCTAAAATCATATTCCATAATCTTTTCTCCCATCTGGATTACATCCAAATATTATATAATGTGTATATTTTTTAGGTTTAGGTGGTTTATAATCTTTTACTGCATTGGAGAATAATTCTTTCATCATTTTATTTCCCAATGTAATAAATTCTTTCATATCGGATATTCGTAAAAGTTTTTCCATAAAGTTTTCTCCTAAAAAGTTTTTAGAAAATTTAGGCAATATTTTACCCACATTAAGGATACCAAAATACTTGTATCCTGTCAACCCTGACTTGACCCAAAAAACTCTATATCGGAACCCGGGCTAAGGTACATGTACCCCGGTTCATGTATTTGGTACAGGTACCAGGCAATTTTACTGATATAAGTAAATCTTCACGCAATACGTAAACTTTATAAAATAAAGATTTTATTAAAATAAAAAAACTCCTAAAATCTTTGTTTTAGGAGTTTTCGGGCAAAAATCCAATTTGTGTAACAGCGACCAAATACAAACTGGTAAATTAAAATTATTTAATCAAATTTTAATCTTATTTTAATCTTTGTTTTTCAAAATTTTATTTTAAAATTAAAACGAATTTAGGATTTGAAAATTTCTTGAATTATTTCGATAAATCGTAATTCCCTTACAATTTTGTTGCCACGCATAAAAATATGCATCTTTTACATCTTGAACAGTAGAATCTTCAGGCATGTTGATAGTTTTACTAACTGCATTATCTGTATACTTTTGCCACACAGATTGCATATCTACATGAGATTTCCAAGAAATATCATGAGCAGTTTTTACATCATATTCTACCTGTTGGGTAACAGCATCTTCAGCGAAATTGCCAATCCCTTGAGTGATATTTCTAATATATTTCTTAGAGAAGAATGGTTCTATTCCACCATTCACATCAGCTATTAAAGCAATAGTACCAGTGGGTGCAATCGAAGTAATAGCTACATTTCTAACTAACTTTTTTTCTAGCCCAAGATTATCTATCAATTTCCAATTCATTTTATCTCTGTGATATTCTGGAAATGCACCTTTCTCTTGAGCCAAATCCATTGATGCTTTCCATGCAGTAGTCTGAATAAACTTAGCTAACTCACTTGAAATATCTAATGCTTCTTGTGAATCGTAAGGGGTTTTCATTTCAGCTAAGAAATTAGCCAATCCCATCACCCCTAATCCTAATCTTCTAGTCTTTCTGCAAGCATCGTTGATTTCAGTAACAGGAGTGTAGTTCAAAGTCTGTACATTATCTAGAAATCTAACTGCGGTTTCAATTACAAACTTTAAATAATCATAATTTATATACTTATCCTGTACAAAATTGTATAGGTTAATAGAACCTAAACAGCAAGCCTCAAAGGGTAACAGCGGAACTTCCCCACATGGATTTGTAGCATCTAGTTTTCCTAGATACGGAACAAGATTATATTCATTCGCTTTATCTATAAAGTAAATTCCTGGGTCTCCGCTTTCCCACGCATTCTTAGCAATAGCATCAAATATATCACGATAATAATCATCACCGTTAAAGTAAACTTTATCCATAAAAGCATTATTTATAGCAATAGAAATATTAAAGTGTGTCAACTGATTATTGGATAAGACTTTCTTTATGGTATCAAGATTACCATTAGTAATATACTTAGTTATATCTTCGAATATCCTTTTGTTTCTAGTATTCAATTCATTCTTGTGTTCAATAAATTTCATAATGTCAGGATGGTCTACGTTCAGTATTCCCATCTGAGCACCACGCCTTGATGCTTGAGATATAACTTCTCCCGTAGTATCAAATAATTCCATGAAAGACACAGGCCCACTTGCTTTACCACCAGTAGTCTTTACTGGTTTACCTTCTGCTCTTAGGTTGGAAAAGTTATAACCTATCCCACCACCCCAAGCAAATATTTCTGCGGCTTTCTTTAGTGTATCATAAATACTTTCACGACTATCTTCTATAGGCATAACAAAACAATTGAATAAATTTCTTATGCCTGTACCTGAATTAGCCAATATTCTACCCCCAGGTATAAAGGTTCTGTCACAAATTAACTTAGTAAAGTCAGCAATATATTGAAGATAATTATCTTCTCTATCCTCTGCCCTAGCTACATACTCACCAACTCTTGCAGCAGTTTGTTCCCACGACTCTAACTTACCACTAGATAAAAGTTTAGCATACTTTTTCTGATGGATTTTTTCTGCTGTTTTAGATAATTCTTCACTCATCTTCACATTCCTTAATTTTTCTACACATCTTTTTTAATAATGCCTGAAGAGGGTCTACACCCTCAGCTATTCCAGCAACCATTACCATCATAATAACATCCCCTAACTCAGATGCTAATTGTTCTTTGTTAAAAGTTGGTTTACTTTCTGGATTATTTCTAACCCATCCTTTATCTCTAGATAAATCTACTTCATACACTTCACCAATTTCTGTTGCTACAAACTTCATAGCGTCATCAAAGTCAGGCCATTTTAGTCCACGCTTGTTATAATAATTTACAATAAAATCTTTTAATTCACTTGTTAACATAAGTCTCTCCATTTCTTTTTCCTTTCTGTGCGGGTAGCAGGAGTTGAACCCGCATTTTCATCCATTACGTTTTTCTAGTTTCGAAGACTAGTTCGATATACCCGCTAATGTCCTAAGTGTTGATAGATAATATTTCTAGTAACATGTGCTATAGTAATATTATCTGTCAATTCCTCTCTTATCTTATCCCTAAGAACTTTCAAATGTTCATAGTTACAAAGCCAGTTTCCTGCTACTTGTTCCTTGACTAAAGATGAGTCTGTCAATACATTAATTTGAGACTCATCTTCAGTCAAGAATTGTTTACTTTTTCTAATCGCCATGAGCATTGTTAAATACTCAGCCTCATTGGAGGTTCTCTCACCCCATACGACTTGCTTATGCTCTAATAATATACCAGAAGAGGTATAAATTTTATATGAGCCATAAGCAACCCCTCCTCTTTTACCACCATCACAAATCACTACCATAAATCTTCACTCTTTATCATAATCTCATCAGCCAACCAACATTTACCTTTAGTAGAATGTTCCTTTGGTCTGATATTTCCTCTTACATAGCATTTAACTACGTATCTATTTGTTTTTATTTTAAACATTCTATTGAAAAAACTAATTGCATCTTCTTTGGATTTTAGAAAGTGCCAACCAGTAGAATACAGTTTGCCATTCCAACCATCCTTAGAAATAGTTCTTCTACATTCATACCATACATCTAGTGGTATAATTCTGCTCCCATTTGTTCCATGAAAAAGAGAATATACCTTCCCATCCTTTATTTCTACAATCCTGTATCCTACCATTTATAACTCCCAATACGCCTCATGGTCTGCATAATCATCATCAGGCTCATCATCATCAAAATCTTCATCATCAAAGTCGCCTTCACCTTCATACCAATCATCAAATACAGAAACAAGATTGTGTGCTATGTGTTCGATAGTTTCTTTTACTTCTTGAGGAAGTTTTGAATAATCTTTGTATGCTGGTATTAATTTTATGTAACCACAATCAACCAAACTTCTATATATCTCTTCAGATAATACAGTAATAAGCTCTTCACTCATATTACCCAATCTCCTGTTCAAGAATCTCTAGTAATCTTACTGAAAATTCTTTCACTAATTTGTCAATCTCTGGTTTATCTTTTAATGTTACACCCAAAGTTAAACTGTTACCTTTGGTGTTTATACAAACAGCTTTTACTTCGTTAGGAGTTAATATAATTTTAATTATTTGTCTTAAGTTCTTCATTCTTTTTTCTCCATTCACTAATCAATCCATTGTAGGGGTCTTCTCCCCTGTCCATTCTTGCAACAGACATGTTAGCAATCTCTATGTATTCTGGATACAATTCAAAACCTATGAAATTTCTATTTAGCTTTTTGCATTCTATCCATGTTGTTCCTATCCCTGCCATTGGGTCTAGTACAGTATCACCTTCTTGTGTATATGCTCTGATTGCCCAATTAGCTAGGTCAGGTGACATAGGAGCAGGGTGTGGTCTTTTACTATAATCTTGTGGTAAGATAAGATAGTTAGGTGGGGTCGCACCTTCTGGATGTGGCTCTACCTTCTTGTACTTAGGCTCACCATACTCACCGTTCAAATCCGATGATAGTTTACCTACCATGTATTTCATTCTACTAAGGGTAGCGGGTGCGTAAGGTCTGCGTACATTATCTCTATTAAATTCTACATTCTCTGGTTGTTGAGCAAAAATAAAGTTATGTTCCCATGCAGGATAAGGTCTATTCTTTATGTTCTTGGGTGGAGCAGACTTCTTTATCCAAGGTATATCATCAATCAAGTAAACTCCAGATGTTTCACAAGCTAAAATCATAGAATAAATAGCAGTTACTTTTCTATAATTTTTATATCCTGAACCAGTATTCCACCATACTACATCAGCATAGTTACTTAGTAAAATTACTGTATCAGCACACCATCTTGCCCAAACATATTCATTGTTGAAGATAGGAGTATTATTATAGTTTCTAGCATCAAGATATGGAGGGCTTGTTATTACTAATTTTACTTTAGGTAATCCATACTTGTCAATATTTTCCAATCTATCGTTAATTATTTCATTCAAAACCATGTTTACTTTCCTTTTCTAAGAGAGACATAAAGCCTTCTCTTGTGCCACCATCCTTGAAATAATCTGTGATGTCATACTTATCTGGATAGCCACTAAAAGCATACCACTTTGCTCTCCCCCATTGATTGGCTACTTTTTTAGCGTGATACCTACCAGCATCATCGTTATCATAGACTATATATATCTTTTTCTTTGTTGAAAACTGAGGATTCCAATTTCTATCCCAATACCCTGAGCCACCTGTTTGACTAACTGCTGGAATATCATTCTGTCTGAGCATGATGGCATCTACGGGGCCTTCCGTGATAACAACCCAATCCGTAAGTTTAAGAATAGAGAAGTTGAAAGAGTGAGGCCCAATACCTTTGTACCAGTGTTTGACAGCCTTTGGATTGTCCTTTCTAGCCTGAAAGTTAATAAATTGACCATGCTCAAAGATAGGGATTGTATACCAATTTCCTGTGTACCCCAATTTAAATTCAGCAATTGTAGCATCAGTATATCCACGCTTATCATGCCAATAGTTTCCAAATCTCTTTCCATATTCATAGAATATCTCCACTAACGGGGAATATTGTACAACTTTTTCTGGAATACTAATATCAGTTTGGTATCCAAATGTAAAAATATCATCGGCATTTTTTAATCTTTCTACAGCTTGTGATTTAGTATATCCTCTTACTCTAGTAAGATATGTAAATGCATTACCGATGATATTCTGACTATTCCAATAAAAAATATTTTTCTCTCTGTCTAATACTAGACTACTGTGTTGTAATGTCTTAGTAAATCTTTTATCAAGATTTGTAAGAGTAAAATCCTCACTAATCAATGTCTCTAATGTGCCTGTCATAGTGAATCTTGGGGAGTGGTTTCCCACTCCCCAATCCTTTATATTAAACTCTTAATCCAAGCTTTAAATTTTGTAAAGTTAGCTAGTATAGGAATATAATAAAATATTTTAGCATCAATTGATGACATTTTAATAACAGGCTTAGTAGGATTGAATACTGTAGCACCTGCTGGAACAGGGTTGATAGCAATTACAGGTGTAGAAATATTCTTCACAAAGTTATCACCACTATCTGCCCATGATACTTCATCAGAAAATACGATTATTAAATCTGGCTCATCATGAGTATTTACCCACTTGATAGAATCTGCTAAAGCTGTTCCACCACTTAATCTAAAGTCTCTTTTTACTAAGTTATATAAGTTAATTATACTATCAGCATTAGCCTTGTATAATTCTACATGCTTATTCATATCATGAACAGAAGTATTGAATGCCCATAATTTAATCTTGGCATCCTTCATCATTGGGAATAAGAATGCAAAATATTTTGCAACTATATCTATCCCTGATAACATTGAGCCTGAAATGTCTACCAAGAAAGAAATCTTTAGATTAGTTACACCCAAATCTACTTGGTTTACATATTCAGATAGTGCTCTATTAATTACTGCCATTTTCTTGGCATCACTATTTGTACCAGCGATAAGAACATCAAATGGATTTAATACCTTTACTACAGGGTATCCATTCTCTACTCTTAGGCCTCTCTTTAGCTTATTATATAATGTTTCAAGATTCTTGTCTGAAGATTCCACACTTCTCATGTTTCTAACTGTAGCGTTGATAGGAATGTTCTCTAAGTTCTTTGAAATCCATGCTTGCTTTTGAGTATCAGTAATCTTGTTATCTGACATAACCTCTGTAATAACTGTACCCTTTTCAATTGCAGCCTCATTAGAGTTTTCTATGATTGCCTTATACAATTTAGATAGCTCTATGTTTCTTGGCTTAGGGTGTAACAATTTAATTACATCAGATGTCTTTACTTTTCTTCTTCTAAGTCTAAACTTTCTTAAAGTATAAGGGTCAAACTTTTCAAAAGAATCTCTCAATGCTCTCTTGTAATATGGAGGCAATTCCTTACCACTCCCCTTGCTATATTGAGCATACGCAATAGCATTAGTAATCTTATCTGGTCTATCCATAATCTTAGCCACTAATGCAGTAATTCTAGGCTTGTCAGCATAAATTTCTGATGCTAATCTAGTTGCCATGATTACAGGTGATAGTCTAATTCCTAGATAATTAGATAAAAAATAAGCTAGTCCTATCTTGTACTTGAAATCTTTTTCACCGTCAATGGCTGATTCTAAACTTTTCAATCTATCTTCAGCAGACCAATAAAAAGAATTTCTTAACTTAAATGCACTAGCTTGTAAGAATAAATTAATATCTGCGTTATCCTTGTAGACCAATCCACCTTCTGGATTTCTAACCATTTCGTGAGTAATTTGTGCTTTTGGATTCATGTTAAATCTCTTGTTCATCTCACACCTTCCTTGTGTATTTTGTTTTACTGGATAAAATCTATTACGAAACTTATGATGGCAAGTTATACCTGTTTGTTATGTAATCGTAATATACATTCCATTGTACCTCCAGTGAGGATTGGACTCACGACCTTCTGCTTAAGAGGCAGTTGCTCTCCCAACTGAGCTATAGAGGTGTTACTGAGCAAAATCGGTTACGAAAGTTTCGGCAGAAAATTTTTTCTATTTGATTTTCTAATCAAGTTTGTTATGTAATCGTAACCTACATCTCATTGTGGAGCTTGACGGTAATGCTCCGTCTTTTTCGGGTTGCAGAGCCGATGTAATACCTTCTATACGAAAGCCCCAATATTTACTTACACTTATATTATACCACCGATTCACAAAAATAACATTAATACTTCATGAGTATTTTCTCATCCCATTTTAATCTATTGTTTGGGATTTTCAGTTATTTTAAAAAACTACAGGAGCGTCTAAAGGGATTCGCACCCTTACCTGATGGTTGGAAGCCACTAGTGCTACTGTTAAACACCATAGACGCAAGGTACTGGTGACAGGATTCGAACCTGCACACGTTAGGTTAAAAGCCTACTGCTCTATCCGTTGGAGCTACACCAGTATTTAGAGGCTCAGGTGAGAGTCGAACTCACTACAACTGTTTTGCAGACAGCCACCTAGCCATTCGGTTTCTAAGCCAATACTTGTTCTTTTCTCCACTTTACTAAGCCCCAAATACCTTGTATTGTGAATATAAATACTAGTATAAGGGTAGCCCATTCTTGTTTTACAAACCAGTAATAAAGATATAAAACATTTCCAACAGTCATTACTGCAAAAGAAGTCCAGCTTTTATTCTTTATCAATATTGTATTTCCAAGTAACATTAATCCCGCAGCAATCCAGCTAATCATAACTTTTTTATACTGCCTGTTCCAGCTTCGATAAAGGAAGCATTCTTATGTAATTCTTTTATATTGTGGGCATTGAGATAAGTGAAAGCACTTCTCATACCCCATGCATATTCGGAGATTAAGTCCGACAATGCAATATCTTTTACTACTTCTTTCTCTAATCCTTCCACAGACTTTACAGAATGATAATACTCTTCCTGTAATTTTCTGGATGCTTGTCCATATATTATACCATTGTTTGCAGACTCATATGTTCTAGCAAAAGGACTTCCCATCATGACTACATCTGCACCTGCGGCTAAAGCTTTGACAGCATCACCAGAATTTCTGATACCACCATCTGAAACCTTATATCCACCCACATCCTTGCAATCCATAAGTGCTGAGATTTGTGGTATTCCAACACCTGTTACATTCCTAGTAGTACATAGAGTGCCATTACCAATTCCTATGCGAATCAAATCTATACCAGCATCATGCAATTTTCTAGCAGAATCATAAGTAGCTACATTTCCTGCCATAAGTAATGTCTTATAATTATATAAATTAATAATACTCTTTACTTTTTTCGCATACTTTCTAACAGATTCTATATTACCATTAGCTACATCAATACACATGATTGCTGGTTGATAATCTAAAAGCATATTATACCACGTATCATCTAGTCCTATAGAAATACCCCAATTTTTACACTTATCTCTTAAAGATAAAACTGAATTTTTTACAGCACTAAAATTTTCATGGTGGTCATTACTAAAAAATCTATGTAGAATTCCAATTCCACCAAGATGTGATAGTTTTATTATCAACTCTTCAGATATAATACCCTTCATAGGTGATGCTATAATAGGGAGTTCTAATTTTAAGGTTCCAAGTTTTACTGATAAGTCCACATCTTCTCTGCTATTTACATTAGAAGGTTTTGGAATCAGTAGTACATCATCAAAATCCAATCCTTTATTTATTCTCATGAAACAAAAACCTTTCCCAACTAAAAATTATATTACCTGTCCATATTTTATTTTTATTCCAAGGTTGTTGATATAAAAGACCAATGCCTGAAAAATCTTCTAAATTCTCTACCCTATCATCTATCAGATGAGAGGCACGAATTAATGATTTATCTTTACATTCTACATAATCTTTTAAATCATTTAAAAATCCATATCTTTTCAACCAGTTATACTTAGCTCCAGATGCCCCAACAGTAGAATTTGTAACAAATATAACTCTACTTATTTTCTTTATCTCTCCCACAGCTACTTGAGAGAATGGTATTGGTAACACATCATCATAAATAGTTGGGTCTTCGATATATTCATAAATTTTTAGACCACATTCTGGCTTTATTAGTTTATGTATATCCCATTCTGTCCACTGTTCAACAGTCATGTTATCATTATAATCTCTATTGTAACGCCTTATCCATTCTATGTCTAAGGCAGCTACTGTACCATCAACATCAATTGCTACTATTGATTTCATCCTTAGTCTGTATATGGAACGGGAATAGCTATTGGCAAATCTTCCCATTCCCCTTTCTTTAATTTTTCTTTCACCTTATGTCTATATGTTCTTTTTAGTTTAGTAATCATCAGATGATTACCGTGTCTACGTCTACCAGCTTTGCAGTGTCTACATGAACAAAATTTCAGTTTCATAAAGTTTCTCCTAGCGGAACAGGTAGGTATCGAACCTACGCACCCTTTCGGATGGCTACTGTTTAGCAAACAGGCACATTACCTCTCTGTCACTATTCCTTTTTCTTTTTGAAAAGAACGTACCCACTAAAAGTTAGTATTGCCAAAAGAATAAAAACTACATGTCTATATTCCATAGTAATCTCCTTGTGCCACCTCTTGGACTTGCACCAAGGCCTTCTGTTCTTCAGACAGACGCACGATAACTGTCTATGCAAAAGTGGCAAGCATAGGACAAAAGCTGTAGCGAAAAATCTGAACCAATTTCATATCATGGATTGATATTTAGGATTTGAACCTAAGATAGTTTGCTATGTAATCGCTACAAACATTCCTAGCGTGTGGGAATGGGGAGAGTCGAACTCCCCTTCTTTGGTCGAAAGCCAAGAGTACTGCCGATATACGACATTCCCGAAGGTGGAAGTGGTTGGATTTGCACCAGCACAGCCGAAGCACCTGTTCTACAGACAGGCGGTAGTCCTACCCTACCGTCACTTCCATAAGGTGGGAATGGTGGGATTCAAACCCACGTGGTATGTCTGAGAAACATACATCCTGTCTCTAGATTACATTCCCAGTAAGTCGGCAAAAGCGGTAACGATGTTCAAATTTTTTAAGAGACTTGTAACTCTGGTGACAGATTTCTCCGTCTAGCATGGCTTGTAGCCAGAACGTATTTTTTAGATACTAGTTTGCTATGTAGTCGTTACCTACAGCCAACAGGTTGAGGGAGTGAGAATCGGACTCACCAGAGCGACTTTATAAGAATCGTTGTATGCCACCTACTTCCCTCAATGTTTATATATTATAACATATTATTAAAGTTCTGTCAAGGTAGCGGGTGACAGAATCGAACTGTCCTCTTTAGCTTATGAGACTAAGCTGGAACCACCTCCAGTCTAACCCGCATCAGGTACAGGGAGAAAGAGTCGCACTTTCGCATATACGCTTATCAGACGTATGGCTTAACTTCTTGCCTATCCCTGTATATCACAAAATACAAAAGCTGTATCATCCTCATCCCAATAAACATTTTGAATTGAAATTGACCAGCCTTTAAAAAATTTCTTTCCATGTGCTTTAGCTATAGTTTCAGCATCCTTTTTAGTGTATGCTCTACATAATCTTATTTCCTTGTCACTACAACCAATCACACATTGTTTCTCATATATAATAACATATAATAATTCTTCCATGCTCCCTTCCTTTCAGGTAGACCCAGCAAGACTTGGACTTGCGACCTCTTCTTTGTAGGAGAAGTGTTCTCACCAACTAAACTATGGGTCTATAGGTTGCAGAAATGAGATTTGAACTCATGCCGCATGCTTCCAACGCACGTATGCTACCGGACTACAACATTCCGCAGAGTCCCCAGTGAGAGTCGAACTCACAACCTTTAGCTTAGAAGGCTATTGCTCTTGTCCATTGAGCTATGAGGACATAGGTGCTCTTGGGAGGATTCGAACCTCCAGAATACTGTGTCTAAAGCAGTTGAATATGCCAATTCTTCTACAAGAGCATGGTGCTGGTAGTAGGAGTCGAACCTACAAAACTCTGATTTTGAAACAGATACATATACCAATTCTGTTATACCAGCAAGGTGCTGATGGAGAGATTCGCACTCTCACGCCCGAAGACGTTTGCTCTTAAGGCAAATGTGTCTACTGTTCCACCACATCAGCGATTTTCTTTCTTTTCTTCTTAGATTCTACCACAGGCACATTAAAGTAACATGAATAGAAGTTAAGAGATTTATGATAAAAAACAAAGTCTGCCGTGTCAATAGGGATTTTGCTAGTTACCGTTCTAAACGTAATATTTCTAGGCAGACAAGAGATTTTAGTTAGAAGTATCATCAACCTCCAAATCATGTATAGGACAGCCAGAAGTTATCCAAAAAACAGGCTTACCTGTCTTGTCAGTATATGCACCTTTACCGTACTCATTATCCAATACTGGACAGATACAACCTAAATATTGTGCTTCTTCACTACCAGGATTTGGTATCGTTGGTTTCATTTGATTCTCCTTAGAGCCTCTCTTCGGAGTTGCGCCGAATTCTCAGGTTTACAAAACTAGTGCATCACTAACAATGCTTGAAAGGCATAGGCTGGCATGACAAGAATTGAACTTATACTTTGAGGTTCAAAGCCGCATGTGCTACCGATTACACCACATGCCAACAAGAGGAAGCAGAGAGACTCGAACTCCCACGCCCGAATTTACGGACATCAACGTTTTCAAAACGCCTAAGCACTCCTTTGCGTGCTTCCAAAGTGGAGATGATGGGAGTCGAACCCATGTACCCTTCAATAGCAGTAATAGTATACGCTATGAGGCGAACCGTTACATCCCCTAGGCGGTGATAAGGAATTTCGAAATCCCAACTGCACTTCGACAGAGTGCCATGTTGCCTTTACACCATACCACCAAAAATATTGGTTATATAACCAAAGGGGTGGGTGGTGGGATTTGCACCCACATGTGCTTGATTCACAGTCAAGTGCATTACTTATCTGCCACACCTACCATGTTATTATTCTCTTTCTAAATTTTCTACAGCCTCTATCTCAACTGGATAGAAATTATAGTCTATAATAGCTTGCAAATCATTCTTTACAATTTCAAACTGCTTTAGAATATCTTCTTTAGATTCAGTAAAAGCATGTTCATTTTGTAACACTATATTTTTCATCAAGTCCATATCCATTATATATCTTTTCATGAACTTAATCATACCTTGTCTGATTGCACGTACATTACCTGTTTCTTCTATCATATCAACCTTCCTTTCTTCTGGCAGTAGGTGAGAGATTCGAACTCCCGCAAAACGTTTTGGAGACGTTTGTGCTACCGTTACACCAACCCACTATAAGGCGAGAGTGGATGGGGTTGCACCACCTACCGTGAAGTTAACAGCTTCCCGCTCTACTGTTGAGCTACACTCCCGAATGGGGAGAATTTACTCCCCTATTATAACATATTTTATACTTTTGTCAAGGTCTTAGCAGTAACTTTTACACCATCTGGTAATAGATTTCCACTATTCTGTAGATATATTGGAGCAATCTTGCCCCACAAGCCCTCTGGAACTAACATCTTGCCCTTGTCTTTTCCAAACCAAGGAAACTTTACACCAGTTAGGGATTTAAATTTTCTATCTGTACATTTTTTGTAAAATAATACTATTCTAGGGTCATCTATTACTTTGTAATTCATTCTTCGCCTCTACTTAACAATCCACCAGCACCTAACTTTGATGGAGAATTCTTTAACCATTGATAATAAACAGTAGCTAAAGTAAATACTCCAGCGAATACGGCAGGGAAGTTTTCAAGATTGAAATCTTTCCAATTAATAACTTGTGCTAAGGTCATTTCACCCAAAGCAAAGATAGCCGCAACTACACCAGTTAGTAATAATGCCCATCTATCTTCCAATTTAAATTGGTTCTTTAGCCATTGTGTAACTGGACTTCCTAAAAAGGCTATGAGAGCCATAATTACAAATCTAAAAATATCATTCCAAGTCATATTGTTCTTCCTTTGCGGGGTCTATCATCTCCGCTTTTACTTCAAAAGTTGCTTTCTTTTTCTTTGGTTCTTTGTAGTTTGCACACTTGTCACACAATTTATAAGCAGTTGATGATAATGAACTTGTGCTTACACCCTCAGGTAAATTCAATTCTTCAAATCCTACGGTGTCTAATTCACATAATGTTCTACCATCACTACATACATGTATTGTTTTACTTTCAGTATCGTACAAATAATAATAAGTTTTTCCGTCTACCATGTTTACTCCGTATGCAATTCTTCTAATAAACCTTCTAATATCTTGTGATTTATCAAATCATTTTGCATCATGTATTTCAATAATACCACTAAAGTATCTTTACTGATGATTATAGAGTCATTTGTAAGGATAAACACTCTGGAATTCTCATCCTTTCGTATAACTAAGGTATCTGTACCAGGCAGTAGTGTTACTGAAATACTATCTTTTTTCATTTTATCTAGCTAAACTTTCAGGAAGTCTAGCTTCTCCTTCTAAGGCTTTCTTCATCCTGTTACTCATCTCAATGACGAACTCAGGGGAGTTAATATAATTGTTTAGTGAAATCATTACAGTTGCTAAGGCAGAGTCTGAGTTTACATCAAATCCAGTAACACCCATATCTACTTCGCCCCAGTGTTCTCCATCTAGTGAAGAACCTATTACCATCTTGCCTTCTGCTTTCCAATCCTTATCCCCTAATTGGGCAGTAGAAATTAAGAATGACATAAAATGACTTTTAATATTTTGCATAGCTTCGATTGATTCTTTCAATAACTTCTCATCAATTTCTTTTTCTATAGACTTCTTTTTTCCCATTTTGTATAATCCTCTAATCTTTCATGTAGTTTTTCCAAAATAATTACATCGTGTTCATTGTGATTCAAGATTTCTTTTAGTGATTTATCATCCCCATACTGAGCCTTGAACCATATAGCAGGGTCTATTTCAGTTTTACCATTGATTCCTAGGAAGTTAGTAATAACTCCTAAGCTTTTTCTATGTGTTTTAAATAATCTTTTTACCTTATAATATAAATCCCAATGGTATATCTCTCCAAATTTGGGGAAATCTAGTCTCCATCTTTCTGCTCTAGTTCTCAGAAATGGGATGTCAAATCCTGTACCATAGTATGTAACTATTATATCTACATCTTCTAATAAATCTAACAATTCTTTTATTATCTTTTTATCAAATACTCCGTCATAAATATCTTTCCTAGTTATAACTCCAGAATAAATGTGTTTCTCTTTTCTAAATTTTAGACACCAAGTTAGAACTATACCAAAATCAGCTTTCAAATCACTTGTTTCTATGTCAAAGTAGGCGATTCTTTTATCTGCCCACCAATCATATTTTATCAAGCCTCTCTTAAAACAATTAGGGTGTTCCTTTATAGTGTGTCTATGTATACATCGTTGTTCACTCATTTTTTATTATTCCCTTTTTCTCAAATATATCATACACATTCTTGGCATTTAGATTGCCATTCAATGATTGTACTCTGTCTAAAAAGGAAGCGTCAGAAAATTCTCCTCCCAATACATAAGCTATTCTATCGGTAACTCTATCAAATACCATCGAAACCGTTTGTCTATTTACATCCAAGAGCTTAGAAATTTCGGCATAATTAAATCCCATAAATATTGCAGACAGTACATCCTTTTCTATCTCAGACAACAGATTATCTTTCTCTAGTTTATTCACACACTTCTGTATAAGTAAACAGTTATTATAATCATCTGCATCAATGTCACCATTTTCTATAATATAGGGCATCTGCCTTATGTATTCCTCAATTACCCAACTCATACTCTTGCCAACAAACTCCTTTGTATAGGCAGTTTTTACAGCGATACCCAAAAATACGTGGGTAAAAACCGTCTTTGTCTTTGGATTTTATCTCAGAGAGAGTCTCTTTGATTAGTCCAATAATATCATTATACCACAGATTTTCACGAATGTCAATAGGGAATATCTGTCCAGAATATAAGTGTCCATAGAAGACTCTAGGCTTCTCATCATACAATTGATTGTATGCCATCCAGTAAATATAAAACTGCATGTCTTGTAAATCGTATCTATCGGGGGCTTGAGTGGTGGATTTCCAATCATAAATCACATTATCTTGAACATTTATTCTATCCATCTTCCCCAATAACAAAAGACCCGTATCATAAAAGGGTATTCTAAAAGATTTTTCAATCAAATCTGTTTCTTTTAGATGTGGATAAATAATTGTATAGAAATTTTCTACACATCTGCTCACATCTGAAGGAATTTCTCTGCTAATAAAACTTTCATTGTCATAATAATGTGTAAGATATTCAATAGCACACCCCAAATTATTACATTTTTCTACAGCATGATGAATAGAATTTCCCTTTATAATATATTCATTGGGAACTCCACGTTTCTTATTGTATGTTCTATACCAGAACATCTTTGGACAGGTAAAATAATCGTTCAAAGATGAATAACTAAAAGTGCTTATCATTCTAAGTACGCACCTCTCTCATTGGCACTCTGAGTTCTCCACACATTTATCATCTCTTGATAGACTTTAAATAAAGCTTCATCTTCTTTTAATTCACCAGTAAGTTTAGCTATCTCAATTCTTAAATCCATTAGCTGTATTTTTTGCTCTGTATTCAACCCCAATACATGGTAGGTGTCTGAAATGTGTGCATTACTGGGTGCCTTGCCACCTACAAAGTATTCAGGTTTGGTAGTAACTGTATTAGTAATTTCAGCTAATAAAATATCTAACGTAGCTTCTGCCAACATTATCTGTGTTTTTTCATTACCCATCTTAGAAGCTAACTTAATCATGTCATCAAAATCTGGTAACTCAACCTTTTTCATCTTCGTATTCCTCCAAAAAATCCCTTAAATCATAATACCTTTCAATATTATTTACTATACATTTTGCACCATGCAGTGTTATCGGAATGGACAAAATTTCATTTATGCCACACATCATATCTTGTGCAGACATATCATCTTTATATATATACATAGGATTGAAATCTAATGTAGAATCCATTATATCTAATCCCCATATTTTAGCAACATTATATACATGCTGAGAAGGAATAGATAACCTATTAGCAATACTGGATGCAGATAAACCTTCTGCTATCAATTCTACTACATCCAAATCAGCTTTCAATGTAAAGAAGTAGACAGGATAGCCAGACGATTCAGACAGTACGTTAGCTATAATATCCCAACTAGAAAATTTTTTAGTTGGATATTTCTCAGCTAGCAGTTCTGCTTTCTTCAAACAGGCTTGCTTTAATTTATTTAGTTCCTCCTTGTTCGTCTTTCGTTTGTCGTTCTTCATATAATTTTAATAATTCCTCATGCATACTTTCTATATAAGACATAATCTTATCCCAAGTTTCAAAATCCATAGCTATCACATGCCTAACTCCTGATTTTGATTTTTCAAATTTTAATAAAACCACAGGTAATGAATAATTTTCATCAGCCTGTTCCTTTATTTTATCAAACCACACCTTCTGTATCTGCATTAGAGACCCACCATAGCCTACCTTAGCCTCAGCTATGAAATCAAAGGGTAGAAATTCATAGTCACCAACAACATCACCCTTCAATATAGGTAGTTCTAGTATAGTTCCTAATGCACCTGACCCTGGATTTCTTCTCCAGACATCAGGGAAATTCTCATTCAATAATTTTGCAGCATCTCTTTCCCATTGGCTACCTTTAATTTTATTTTTATTAACCATCATTAGTATATTTCCATTCTCTGGGTACATTTCCATCATCAAATATAGTAACAGTATTACCATCAAAGTTTAGAACATATGTACTAGGCATACTGTTTCTAGCTTTTCTAACAATGAATTCCACCTTTCCTGCGTCTGGAGAATTGGCTCTATATAATTCATCTCTATATAAACCAACCATATAATCTCCATCTTCTTCAAGATAACCAGCCTGTCGTAAGTCATACATCTGAGGTCTTTTATCTTGCCTCTCCTCTAATTTTCTATTTAGTTGAGAAAGAATAACTATTGTGATACCCAATTCACCAGCTAATAGTTTCAAACTTCTTGATAACCTTCCCAACTCTTGTAAACTTTCATCAGAACGTGGTACAAGTAATTGGATATAATCTATCCCCACGATTCTTATCTTCTTTAGTTGATGATACTTTCTAATTGTGGATAGTAAGTAATTTTCATCCCCTGTCCAGTTATTATCAATATAAAAAGGTAATTCCTGTAAATATTTACTACATGTCTGTAGTTTTTCTAGCTCACCTTCAGCTAAGAAACCACTTCTGATATTATAAAATGGCACTCTGCTTATCATAGATAATAATCTTTCATTAACGTTATTCAAATACATTTCACGATTGATAAGTAGAACAGGTATTCCAGCCATAGCATTTTCAAGTATACTTTTATAAAGTATGGTTGTTTTACCCATAGAAGGTCTAGCACCTATGTACCACAACTCACCAGCACAAAACCCTGTAGTATCCTTATCTATGCTAGGAAACCCTGTAGACAATCCTTGAATGCCAGGGTTCTTTGTTCTCTCTATAATCTTATTTAGTGTACTATCTACTATATCCCCCAAATAAACTACTTCTTCATGTGAACCTAGGATAGATAGACTATCTAAAAATTTAGATGTTCTAGAGATGATTTCAGATGGGTCATTCTTACCTACTAGTTTACTAAGGCTACCACTTAGCTTTAGTAACTCTCTAGATTTATAGCCATCAGAAATAGCTGATGTATATTCAAATAAATGCTTTTCATCAGACTCTTTCATTAACAATTCATTAATATATTCTTCACCCCCAATGGCTAGATAAGTATTATCCTTTATCAATTCATTCTTTACTAGAATCTTGGAAGGTTCAATACCTCTCTTGGCTAGCTTTAGCATAACCCTGTAAATCATTTGATTATTATCCCCTATCAACATAGGAGGAATAATCTTATCCATTACAGAATAAATTAGCACACCATTCTTTAGTAATAAGGATAAAAAAGCCTCATCAATTTCATCATTGTTTATTACAGCCATTTATAACTCCATATAAAAAGTATATTTCTTGCTCACCGTGTAAAATTCTCTATATTGTTTCTCTCTTCTATCATACTTTTTTACTTTGTACCAATACTTTCTGGTACTTCTTGGTACAAAAATAAATCCTGTAGCGGATTTATTTGCAATAGCATATCCAAATAAAGTGTTTATATTTTTATTATCTATCTTATAAGCCTCATCAATGAGTACATCTTCATAAGGATAACTATTAACTGAATTAAAATCATATCTTAATTTTTGTTTCCCTTCCAAACGAAAAGTTATTTCTATATCTCCAGCATCAACAAAATCTCTTCCAGGTTTTTCATCTATATCCAAGGGAGATTCCATTACCTTTGTATTATATCCATCCTGCCTAAATTTATTAGCTATCTTTTCAACTATTTTATTGGAACCATCTAGTAATTTAACAAATTCATCATGTGTTTTCATAATTTTTATCTCTCCAATATGTTCTTTCTATGCAGATTCATAACCCTATGAAAGTTACAAACAGTCTCACAATAATTATGCTATTCTTATTATCGAAGATTCTCCATCGGGGTCAATGGTTAATATAAATTTCATTACATCTTCAGATTTCACAGCGACCCAAGTTTTCTTTACCCAACCTTGTTCGCCAGTTTTCAACCAAGTAGGCCCAAAAGGTAAAGGCCCTACTATGGGAACCCAATTATCATGCTCAAGTGCATAATCCACATCAAATTCTACAGGAGGAGTAGAAATCCATACTCTCCCAATGTCTGAGCCATGTACACCAGCATCACTTTTTATAGGCCCAGCATTAATAACGATTACTCTTTTTATATCACTCATACACATCTCCTATTTTATATAATAACAAGGCTTGGCTAGCGGGTCGCCAAATTAAGTCTTCGCCTTTAGACACCTTGTTACTACAACACTAATATTATTTTAATCTTTCCAAATTTCAGGATGTTGTTCTCTAATCCAACAAATAAAAGCATTTCCCACAATTTTCAACCACGGTACAGGAACATTTGTCATAAAGAATTGGTCAAAGTAATCATTATATTTCTCTCTGGTACGCAATTCCTGACCCATGCGTGTACGATAAAGCCATGTATCACCCCAACGCTTTTCGTCATCTTCTAATTGTTTTCTTAGAGCATCTATAAATTCATCCAAAAAATCTGTTGTTTTCATGTTATTCATCCATACCTTCAAACAAAGTGTTAATACTATCTTCTACTTCTATGGCTGTATCTTCTGCCACAGATTCTAATTCCGAAGTTTCTTTACTGGCTTTTCTAGATTCAAAAATATCTTGAAGTGAAATGCCATTCATCAACTTGGTAATCTCATCTGCTGACAATTTCATTGGTACTTTAGACAAATCATATAAATCAATATCGTTGATTTCTACTACATCGTTCAATTGTGGTTGGGCAACTGCACTAACAGTCATTTGTCTTCCCTTACCTGTTGCAGTAAGGATGATGTCATAACTGGTTAATCCAATTCTTTCGCCTTCTTCATCCCTGATAGTATCATGGATACCATTCAATTGACCAAATAGAGTAGAACCTCTCTCTAATACTTCGATTGTATTTTGTGACAAAGCTTTAATCTTAGCTAAATCTTCACCAGTTTCTGGATGTTGAGCAGGGAATTTACCATCTGCACCAGCATATACTGTCTTTCCAGACTCTGTAGTTTTAGTCTTGGTTCTATTAAGAACATTAACTAAATATCTATTTTGTTTTCCGATTATGCCAGGGATTTCATTATAAGTAACACCTGGATTAGCTTCTACTAACTTTCTATTATTGGCACATATAGGACAATCTTCTTCTAAACATACTACACTAACTTTTTGTTTTGGTAAATAGTGTTTTGAAATTCTATAGGCATTTTTACTTAAAATTCTAATTCTAACAGGATACCCAGGAATGATTTTTGTAAATCTAGTGGGTTTAAAATCCTTTTTAGTTTCATCATAAATAGGTATATCTGCAAATAAGTTGTCGGTCATTTTCTTTACTCCTTTAGTGGGGTGTCTTCTATTGACTTCCCATTCATTACAATTTTTAATTTTTTGATTTCAGCATCACGTAGCTCTTCTAGGGCTTTTAGTGCTTTATCTATATCCGTAACAGTGTGTGGATATTTAGTCATCAATTGAATATATTTACGGTAGGCTATTTCAAACCCTACTATTTGTAAAAATCTTACTTGAGATGTAAACTCTGGACTTAACATCAAACGTTCATCAATCCCATCAATTACATCTTCCATTGTAGTATATTTATAATCACCTAACGAATAGCGTCTATCAGTTTTTATCGTTCCGTTCATCAACTTCTTTCCTTTCCGCACGAACTGGTGGATATTTAACTCCAGCTACATTATAACACATCTCAACTATTTTGTCAAGGGTATCTGGATTTCCTAACAGGTACTCAATTGACTTGGTTACTCCCTGACCCAAAGTAATTTCTCCAAAAGAAAAGTAAGGGCCTCTGCTCTTTATAACACCAAGAAGGCTAGCAAATTTCAGCACATCTCTAGAATAATCTATACCCTTTCCATATATAAGATTGGTATCTGCTTGTCTATAAGGAATAGCTAACTTGTTTTTCTTAATAACAAAATTAATCATGTTACCGATGGGTTCATCATTCTCTTCAATAGTCATACCTTTAGACAAATAAATCCTTAATGAAGTATAATGTTTGAGGGCATAGCCAGCAGGGGTAGTATAGCCACCAACATAGGCACCAATATTAGCTCTAATTTGATTAGTAAGTACAAAAATTACTTCATTCTCTCTAATCTTAGCCTTAGTTTTTTTCAAAAATTGATTAGTCAATCTTGGACTTAGCCCAATAGATTGCTTACCATAATCCTTTTCCATCTCATCCTCTGGTGCTATAGAAGCAATTGAATCAAAAATGATACATCTGTATCCATTGTCAATTCCAGCCTCAGCTATATCAAATGAATCCTCTGCGGTCTTGGGTTGAGCAATAATAAAATTTTCACCACCATAAGCATTATTCAAAATTGCCTTAGCATATTTAGAATCAACACTATTCTCTACATCCACATACAAAGTATTCAATCCTTGTGATAAAGCATTTTTACATATAGTTAAGCAAAGGGTAGTTTTACCCCCAGCCTCAGGCCCATATATTTCGGTGTATCTTCCCACAGGTATTCCACCTACACCAGTTGATACATCAATAGCTAACGACCCAGTGGATACAGTGGGATGTCCATCTGGATATTCCTTTATTAGTATATCCTCTCCATATTTATCTTGCAATTCTTGTAATAAATCTTTACTCTTTTTTATCATTTTCTAATTCCTTTATTTCCCATTCACGAAATGAGTGGCATGGTACAGTGTCTAATATATATAGTGTCCATTTTCTTCCAAAATCTACAAATTTTATATCCTGTATTGTAGCTATAGTACCAGCTTTTATACTTAAAAAGGGACTACGTATAATAACAACTTTATCTCCAACTTTCATTATTTTCTCCAGCATTTATCTATAGTAACTTCATGTCCTTCAGGAACGATTTTTAGATAATCCTCTCCAGCTTTCTTTAAACATTTATTAATAAATTCTTCTGCTTTATCTTTTATTTCTTCTTTAAATTCTACTACAATTTCGTCATGCACAGTCAAGAGAGGTCTGAGATTTTCAAATCCAAATGGATTATCATAGTACATATATATTAATGCTTTCTTAATCATATCTGCACTTGTTCCTTGTGGAAGATGATTCACTCCCTGCCTTCTAGCTCTGTTCAATTCCTTGTATTGCTCTTGACTCTTGGGGTCAATCATGAAAGATAAGAATCTTCTTCTTCCACCAAGAGTTACACTATAATTCTTTTGCAAACAAGCAGCACCAAATTTATCTATAAAGAATTTCAATACATTAAATTGTACAAAAAATCTTGCAAGATATTCTCTACATTGGTCTTCAGGAATTCTGAAATTGTAAGCCATACCCTTAGCTGATGTTCCATATATAACAGCAAAATTCAAGTGTTTACCGATTTTTCTGTGGTCTTTGGTCACATTTTCATATGGAATTTGGAAGATAAGGGATGCAGTATAGGTATGTAAGTCTCTACCATTCTTAAAAGCATCAATGAATTTTGGCTCTCTACTGGCTTCACCAATGATTCTCAATTCAATATTTGAATAATCACAAGTAGCTAATAAGTACCCTTCCCTAGCTATAAATGGAGAACGGTATGTCTGTAAAGCTACTATATTCTGTAGATTAGGCTCATCAGAACTAAATCTTCCTGTAGCTGTACCTAATTGGTTGAAGTTAGTATGAATAGCACCTGTATCTGGATTGATATGCTTCAAAAATTCATCACCAAATGAAGTTACTTTCTTTATGGCATGTCTGTATCTCAACAAGTACTCAATAACTTCAAAGCTACCTTCGTAAGCCACCATTTCTTTTGAATTGGTAGTCTCTAGAGGTACTCCTAGCTTATTCAATATGTACTTAGCCTGAACATGGCTACCAAAATTAATCAAAGGTATGACTTCAGACTTGATTTCATCTTTAGTAGTAACATTAGTGAGCCTTAACTTCTCTGCTTTTCTGAAAGCTGTCTTTACAGGGTAGTGTATGTTAGTAAATACATCTAAAGCATTGGTATATTTACCAGCATATTTATCAAAATTCTTCTCAAGTAGTATCATCAAGTCCGTTTTAGCGTTATCAGCCTCAAGTTTAGCTTGATTAGACGCTTCTTTCCATTGATTTCTATCTAACAAAATACCTGTGTATTCCATTACAGTAACCACAGGTTCTAGTTGCATTTCTAATATCCAAGTATTCCATTGGTGTTTATCATGCAATAATTTTTGCAGAATAGGTTGGAGCTTTAGTAGTACCTTAGCATCTTCTTCGGCATATTCAATTTGTTCTTGTGTAAATTCGTAATCCAATTTATTATAGAAGGTTTCTCTTACATCTTTCTCAAGTACAACGTGAAGATACTTCTTCGCCAAGTCTTTTAGAGATACATAAAGAGAACCAACACCAGCATAAGCCAGCATTTCAGCTAGCATGGTATCAAATACTGTAGTAAATAGAACTCCATAGTTGTGATAGATAAACTTCATATCAAACTTGATGTTATGACCAATGACTAAGATATGTCTATCCTCAATCAATTCCAATATATACTTTATTACCCTTGGTTCTGTATTTCCTACGTTTATAGTATAAACTTCCTTATCTGTAGCTATTTGTATCAATAGGAGTTTGTCTTGAAATGCACTTAGACCACTGGTTTCTGTGTCAAATCCTATTTCCTTTAGTTCACTATCTTGTATAGCCTTTATTAATTCTTTTTCATCGGTTACTATCATTTGTTTATCCTTTTTAATTACTAGTACTTAATAAGTAGTCCCTTCGGGCGATTGGCTTTTATATTATACCATTGAAATTCAGAAAAGTCAAGGGTAAAGGGTGAGAGTTTGGTTAAAATAAGATGAGAGTTTCTATAATCCATGCCCTTCTTTCCAAAACCCCTTGACATACCCATTCTCTTGTGGTATAATAGAGTTGCAAATCAAGGAGGCATTATGGAAAACATTGAAAAGTTTGAAAAGTACTTACAGAACAAGGAAGAATTTTTGAAACAGATGCTTCTTATTATCAAAGAAGACTGTTCTCATGAATGTTACCAAATCCAGCTTGAAACTGTGGAGGATATTATACACCACTTCAACCTAATTGTCAAGGGAGAAAAATCATCTGGAGTAGGAACAGAATGAAAACTGCTCTATTACTTTGGTTAGTTGTAGCTATTTTATTGCCCATACCTATAGATGATTTTAACAGACCACATTATCCAACAACAAAAGATGCTCCAATTTCCCAAGCATTTGGTAACTTGGGGCATGTTGGTATTGATATTTTTGTTCCCGTTGGGACAAATGTATATGCGGTTATGCCAGGGACAGTTATTGAAAGGGCAGAGGATAGCAGAGTATATGGTCGCTATCTCATGATATTACATACAGATGGGTATGCTAGTCTGTATGCACATCTTTCCAAGATAACAGTTAAATTGAATGATGTAGTATTAGGTGGACAGGTGATTGCTAAATCTGGTGGAGACCCTTATGATTTTATTGATGGAGATGGGTGGAGTAGTGGTACCCATTTACATTTTGAAGTACGCACTCCAGAACATATAAATAATAATTTATATAATATTGACCCTCTGAAATACTTAGGATTTGACAATGAAGAATAAACTTAGATGCTTTTATTGTGGTAAATTATATTCATCAGAGAAGAAAGCAAGAGAATGTGAGAACTCTCACGATGTTGTATTTGTGCCGATTATGCGGGAAGACCTAAATCGGCTTGTTAATTTTATTGCAACGGGGGATAAAAATTTGATTACTGAACGATTATCTAGAACTTTATTTAGATATTTCAGAAATGAATAATCAAAATAAACAGTAGATTAAAATATATGTTATAATTATAGGAGAAAATATGGAATACCAATATGATTTTTTTCAATTACTTGAAGAAGATGTTAAACTTGAAGCCACCCCGCAGGGGGTGTTACACGTAGATGTAGAAGTTTGTCCAGTTTGTGGAGATGAAATAGTAAGGAATGGTAGATGCAAAACATGTTATTCATGTGGATGGAGTAGTTGTGATTTGTAATGGAAAATAAAAGGTTACATACACCCAATAAAAGAAGAACAAGAAATTTAGCCCAGTACACTGAGATGTCAGATGAAGATTTTAATAGTTTTTGGGATGAAAAGTATGGGGGTGGGGAAGAAGACGACCAAGAAATTCTAGAAGAACTAAAGGCAAGGATGCAAGAGAAGCTGGATGATTTAGAGAAAGATTACGACTTCAGTGACATGAAGGCAAATGATAAAATACAACTGGAATCGCTGGTCTTGGCTATGCTACAATTGGATGATTTAGAGAAGGAAGTTTACAAGAGAAGAAGTGATATATCTGATACAAATGTTTTAACTCTTGAGAAATTAAATAAAATGATGTCTGAATTAAGACGTGACATATCTTCTATATCAACAGATTTACAATTAACAAAGAAAATAAGAAATAAAAGTAAAGATGTTAGTATAGTTCAAAGATGGCAAGAACTTGCTAAGAAAGCATCAGACTTTTATAAACAAAAAATGCTCTATATTTTTTGTCCAGACTGTAGAACTTTATTAGCCAACGTCTGGTTACTATACTCAGACGAAGAAAAAAATAAAATAATACTTTTCTGTGACCGATGCAAAACAAAACACGAAATTAATCTTAACGAACTATACGACACAGGTAATAAGAATTTACCTGACATAGTTATATAATAGGAGAATAAAATATGGCTACTTTTTATTGGGAAGGCTTCATGGGTGCAGGCCCAGCTTGGACAGACCTAGGAGCTAATACTATTTGTTTTACTGGTAGTGCATCTGCTATTGATACACCTATCACTGTAGGTGAGTGGAATAGTGGAACACATGCTGGTAATGATGACCCAGGAACAGACCAATGTGGTGCTAACCACATGAAAAATGTCAAAATCGTTGCTTCTGGTACATATGATAATGGTGGTGGTACTGAGAACTTAACTACTGCTAACTTAACTCCAAACGAATGTACACTAAGAATCAGATTTACCGATGCATCATCTGTTTCTATTACCTCAGCAAGACTATATAGCTATGATGGTGCTACAACTACTACAGAAGCTATTGGTGTTGAAGGATATGCTTGGGAATGTCAACCTTCAGGTATCACTACTTGGACATTAATCAATGATGATTCAGATAACAAGGGTGGTGACAATGCTGGTGAAAGACTTGACCTTATGAACCAAGCTGCTTCTACAGAACATCATTACTATATCGCTATATCAATTAGACCAGAATCAGTTGGTGCAAAGACTTCGTTTGACTTCGGAGTTGCTTTAACTTACTCATAAAATTTTAACAATTAGGAAGGGATGTATTATGGAAGAAGAAAAATTTCAAGGTTGGATAGCAACACTTTCAAATGGTGATACTGTTTGGGAAACTGAACCAGTACCTGGAGAACTCAGACCTTGGCAGAAATTAATTAGCCGTTTGAATCAAGAAAATTTAAAAATTACAAGCCTAAGAGTACAACGTGGAAAAGTAACTCTTCATGCATTACCATTCAAAGCATGTGATGGTTATTATCAAGCCTACGAAGAATTTTCCAGTATGATTTCTGGCACTCATTGGATTAGACAAGGATGTGGTTCAGTAGTTGGGGATAAAGTAGTAATTCATTGGGCAGATACTAATGGAAATGTATGGTTAGATGTGCGACCACTTGAAAAAGAGAAACCACTTACTACCTTACGTGACAGTTAAATAAATTATTGACAATTAAATATTGACCTCGCCCCTACGGGGGTGCTCTGGTTATTATCCTCTACCTTGGGTAGCTTTGCTATCTATAGTAGGGGATTAACTTTTAGGAGAATATATGAATGGCAACTAGATTTTATCTACCAGCATCGGGTACTGCACCACTAGGGTCACTAGCAGTTGATTCCCAATGGGAATTATCTGATAGCCTAGATAGACGACCTTGTGATATTGTAAAGAGTAATACCTCACTCACTCAGAAGAGTGCTGTGTGGTCATCTACCACAACCCAACAGTGGGTATGGGTACAATTTCAGTCTAAGCGTCTAGCTGCTGGTTATAGCTGGACTACTTCTGATACCGTAAGCATGGTTATCAAGGTGGCTGAATCTGTTGCTCAGGTTGACTCTCACTTATGTTATGTTATTCGTGTAGTTAGTGGAGATGGTTCTACAATAAGAGGAACCATTGGTTCTTATCTTACTACAAGCTCAGAATACCCAACTTCTCTTGCTACTATTGCTACACGTATTCATGATGCAAGAACAACTGGTGCAAGTAACTTCTCTTCACAAGCTGGTGATAGAATTATTATTGAAATTGGGCATCACGGTGTTTCTCCTTCTCTTGCTACCGTTTATCATAACTATGGCGACCCATCTGCGACAGAAGATTACGCTCTTACTGCTGGTTTAACAACTGATTTATGCCCTTGGGTAGAACTATCAAGAGATGTAAGTTTTGTTTTATCTGATAATCAGCCAGCATATACTAAAGGAGCAGAAGCTGCATCAGACAATAATTCTGCTTATACTGCTGGAGGTCTTAATGTAAATGATTCTCAATCAGCGTATGTAGAGGGTAGTCCAGAAGCTCAACCAGCATCAGATAATCAATCGGCATTTACTCAAGGTCAATCTAGTATAACAGATAACCAAAATGCTTATACCCAAGGTAGCACTTCTGTAATATATAACAAAAGTGCTTATACAAAAGGACAGGCTTCTGTTATTGATAATCAGTTAGCATTTGTACAAGGTCAATCTATTGCAATTGATAATATAAATGCATATACTGAAGGTACCCCACCAGTTTTTCAAGTATCAGATAATATCAATGCTTTTGTACAAGGTTTGAGTACTATCCTAGATAGTATTAATGCTTTTGTACAAGGTTCTCTAAATATAATATCTCATATAGATGGCTACACAAAAGGTAGTGCAAATGTTATTGCTAATAAATCTGCATACACTTTGGGTGGCCTTTTTGTTTCTGATAATCAACCAGCCTACACAGAAGGTTTTGCTACTGGTGGTGATGTATCAGACTCTCATTCAGCATTTGTGTTGGGATTAGATAGTGGTCTTGTACCTGATGGTGATGTAGGAAAAACAGGAGTATGGGAAAATGAATTGGGTGCTCAATCTCCACTTTATCCAAGCATAGATGAATATCCTACTCCAAATGATAATGATTATATATGGCATACAGACCCAACTACAGGAGATTATTATGAATGTTCTCTAACTAATCCAATTGGAAATGTAGGTGATGGGGATGTAGTTGTATTCTGGAGAGGAAAAGATAAAACTGGTCTTGGCAAGTCTAAAGCACATGTGGAATTAAGACAGGGAAGTACAATTGTTTCTTCTGGTGAACAGATATTAACTACTGTTCCTACCACTTATTATTTTACTTTGACACCTGAACAAAAATCCAGCATTACGGACTGGAACGATTTAAGAATTAGAATTACCGTAATTATTTTGTAGGAGATTAAAATGACAAGATTATTAAACGATGGTGCTGAAAATGGAGATGGATTATTTTTTGAAGCCGGTGGCGTAGCTGTAACATCGTCAACCAAAAGAAGTGGTACTTATAGTTATGGTTCACAGGGTGCTTTTGGAGCTAACCCAACTAAATATTTAGCATCAGGTCTTAGTGAATTCTTTATTAGATTTGGTGATTACTTTGAAAATGTTGGTGGGGATGCTTTTACTGCTATTCGTTTTAGACAAGGTAGTACCGATGCAGTTACATTCTGGGTCGGTACAGATGGATATATGCACTTTAACGTAGGTAGCGACCAGAAAACAACTAGTAATTTAGTTTACACTAATACATGGCACTTACTTGAGATGCATGTAAAAATAGCTGCGTCTGGAATATTAGAGCTAAAATTTGATGGTATTGCTGATACTGTATGGGAAGGGGATACAAGAGGAAACAGTTTAACCTATATAAACAGATTGTTTTGGGATTCTGGTAGTCACTTGGGTTCTTACCCATATCACTTTTTTGATGATATAGCTTTAAATGATACCTATGGTTCTAAAGATAATTCATGGTGTGGTGATGGACACTATACAAGAGTATATCCAGCTAATAATGGAGCATATAGTCAATGGTATGGTAATGATGGCGACCAAACCAATAATTATTTATTAGAAGATGAAGTCCCTCCCGATGGTGATGTAACCTATGTTAGAGCAGATTCAAGTAATGCTAAAGATGCTTACGTAGTTTCAGGTTATGTTGGTACTAATAAAACAATCCTTAGAGTAATTCCAGAAGCTAGAGCAAGAGATTATTCTGCACTAGGGCAACAAATGAGAGTTGGATATAGATTTGGTGGAACAGATTATATGCCATCTGGTTTTACAACTGTTGGATATAACTATCAAAAAGTAGATGGATTACAAGACATAACATTAAATCCATCTGGAGAAATTTGGGATGAAACAGACTTAGCTACTAATATTCAAGTTGTTATAGAAGCTGGAACTATAGTCTAATATAGGAGGATTCTATGGCAAATAATAGTATAAATCTTGGTTCGTTTTCGATACCAACTGCTTTTACTCCAGGACAAATTTTAACTGTTAGTGGTGTAGGTTTTACACCAGCCGCTGTAATTATTTGGGGAGGAAATTCCACATCTACAGCAAGTGGTATAAGTCCAGGAAATACATCGTTTGTTTTTGGGATTGCTACGGCAAGTGGAAGTAGATTTAATGTAGGACATCTTTATGAAGATGGTACCACATCAGAACCAATGGTAGGGTGGAACCGTTCAGATAGTATTTTTTATTTATATACTTACTGGAATGGTTTAAATGGTATAGCCGATTTTGATGGCATGACTAGTGATGGGTTTAAATTTGTTATAGCTGACCAGTTTTCAACTGCTTCCCGTATACATTATCTAGCAATAAAAAATACAATAGCATCCGGTGGTGTATATCTAGGATATTCTGCATTACCAACTACGCAATATCAAAGGGTAGATAAAGATATTACTACTGGTTTTCAACCAGATGGAGTAATTGTTGTACGTGGAATGCTTACATCCGACCCAGCTACAAATAATAACTATGGAGATATGAGTATTGGGTTTGTAACTAACCCATATGTAAATCAATACGAAGTTGCCGGCGGTACTCATCATGGAGGTACTGCCTTGAATAGTGCATTAACTTATGCTGTTAGTGGGGAAATAGCATCATCTACAGATTCTTATTACTCACGTAGAGTAATGAAAGATACAGTATCTTTCAAAGAGTGGCTTCCAAGTGGATTAAGATTAAGTCACTATACATTAGGTGAATATGATGATGCAAATTATATATATTATTTAGCTCTGAAAGGCCCAAATTTTCATCCAGGTATGTTTATGACTAGAACAGATACTGAAAATATTGTAGTATCTGGTGTTGGATTTAAACCAGCCGCAGTTCTTTTTATAAGTAATAATCAATTCCAAAGTAGAAATACATTAGTAAGCGGATTCTTTTCCGATGATAGACTCAGTGTTGGTGCTGCCACAGAAACACAACGTAGAGTCTATGCATATTCTTCTGAAGATTGGACAGTTCCTACAGAAGAAATGATGGGGATTAATCATGAGGCAGTATACTTGTTTTTAGCTGACAATGTATTAAAGGGACAAATGGATTTGGTATCTATGGACAATGATGGATTTACCGTAGCTATGGATATTCCAGACCCACACCCAAGTTTCGTAACCTATTTAGCTATTGGTGATTCACCAAAATCTTCTTCAATACACGCATATGTATGTGGAAGTGGATATGTTGCTGTTCCATATGCAGATGATTATAGAGATAGTTGGATAAATCAAAATGATGGTTATACACTATATCCAAATTTAGCAGATTCAGATGATACTACTTATGCATGGTTTGATAATGCTCTAACAGGAGATTATTTTGAGGTCAGATTAGAGCGTTTATTTGGTACAAAAAGTGGTGTTCATATCTTAAGTTGGAAAGCAAAAAGAAAAGCAGGTGCAACTTCTGTAACTTTAAAATGTGAGCTTAGACAAGGTTCTACAGTAATTACTTCTGATACTCAAACAGTAGCAGATGATGTAGTTCATGAATTTAATAAACAATTGACCGCAGGAGAAATATCAAGTATTACTGATTATTCAGAACTTAGAATAAGAGTAACAATTATAGCCGCTACCTTTTAGGAGTTTAAATGTCTTTTTCGTTAGACAATAAAGCACTAAGTACATATAGCACTTCAAATCCTGTTACTTACAGTTATACATGTAACGGAGATTTACTAATTCTTTCTGTTTACATTGAAGATGTAGCTGGAAGAACTACTGTTACTCCACCAACTTATAACGGAAAGGAGATGACCTTAGTAGCAGAGGCTGGGACAGGAAATGATTGTGCTATTGAACTATGGTATTTAATAAATCCAGATAATGGTACATATAATTTTAGTCTTCCAAACGCAGATGGCGATTCTATAGCATTAAATCCATCATCATATACTACTACTAAAGACCTAGTTGTATATCATAGTCAAATTAGTGGTGGTGGTAGTACAGCAAATCCATCTGTAAATATTGTAACTACTCTTCCCAATTTATTAATAGTAGCTGCACAAGGAGATGACTACAGGACTGCATCTACACAAGGTGCTAACTATACTCTAGTCCATAGCTCAGACCCTGGTAACTGGACATTTGCATCAGAATATGATTTAGATAGTGGTTCTGCTGGAACAATTGCAGTTAACTTTGTAAACGCTGGTGCTGATTACTGGCGTATTATTGCTGCATCTTTCTTTGATGCATATTCAGGTTCAGATAATCAATCTGGATATGTATATGGAGCACAAGTAGCATCATCAAGTAAACATGCTTTTATTCAAGGGCCTTATCCAGTTGACCCTGCAATACCTTTTGTCTCCTTACAAATACAATCTTATACTGGTAGTTCAGCATCTTCAAGCAAACATGCTTATGTAAATGGATATGAGGAAGGAAAAGCAATTGATAATCAATCTGCTTATGTAGCTGGGACTTCTAGTACATCTTCTTCTAAGTCTGCTTATGTAAAAGGTACTAAATCATTAATACGTGCATCATCAGCCGCCCCAGCATATGTTGTTACAACCAAGATGGGGGTTAGATATGTATTCTCTAAATCATCTGATAGTAATAATATTCAAATAGATAAATCTTCAAACGATGGTGCAACTTGGACTGCACTTTCTTCGGTTTCAGTAACAACTATTCATGGTAGTTCTACAATTGCTTATTTCAATATTGCTATTGATGCACATGATAAAATTCATGTCCTAAGTTCTGCTAATGCTTTAGCTACAAGAGACATAGCCTATAACATACTTGATACTTCTAATGATTCTTGGGGAACATGGGAAGAGGCAGCTAATCTTACAGGTCTTCCAACATACAGACAATGTTTTATCAGTCTTGATGCTAATGAAAAACCACATGTAATTTACACTGACCAAGTTAGTGGTTATAGAATAATTAGATACACTAATAAAGTTAGTGGGTCTTGGCTTTCTCCAGAAAATGTACCAGCAAATGTTTCTAAAAACTGGCACTATCCTGGGATGCTTGTTTACCAAAACAAATGTATAGTTGGATATAATGATTCTTCTTATTATACTGCAACAAGAACTAGAAATTTAGATACTGGTGTGTGGGCAGATGAAGTAACTTATCCATCATCGGCATATATACACAGAGAAAAATCAATAGTTGCCTCTCCTGATGGTAATACTTATATTTATAGAACACATGGTATGTCAGGCCCTCCATATTATATGGATGAAAATCTTACCAGAATTGGTACTGCAAATGGCTACATTAATGCTTGGAGTTATTGGCCTGGGGCAGCATATAAACGTGGATATAGACATCTTTTCTATATTGACAATACTAGTAGAGATATAATTTATACAAAATATGCTGATAGTGGAGATTGGTATCCAGAAGCAACTCTTGATACAGGAACATTTACTTCTATTGCTCCAGAATATGCCTACCATTTTGAAAATGAATATGGTAGAATTAGCTATGTATTTACAGATGATACTGGAAATCTTTATTATAACTATCTAATATTACAAGAAACTTTTGTTAGAAGTTCTATCCATGCTTATACAGCTATGGAGGGAGAATGGATACCAGCTTCGGATAGTCAGTCTGCATATACTAAAGGTGCTCCTCAAGCTACCGACAATCAACCAGCTTATACTGAAGGGCAATCTGGAACAAAATCTTCTTTAATCCATGCATATACTTCTGGTGTAGAAGGCTCTAAGACAAGCTGGATACATGCGTTTACATCTGCACATGGTATAAGAACTACTGAAGTTAGTATATTAGTAGAAGATAAAGTATCAGACAAACTAGATGTTACTACTGCTAACATAATAGTTGAAACTAAATCCACAGAAAAAATACTTACAACAAATGCTAATATTATAGTTGAATGGGTACCATGGGTACTAAGTAGTAAACATGCCTACACAAACGGTGTTCTATCATCTAGTAGCAATAAACATGCTTACACAAATGGTTCTTATGGTGCTTCAGCTTCTAAAGGTGCATTTACACAAGGTAAGGATAGTACATCAGATAATCAATTAGCATATACCAGAGGTCAATTATCTACTTTAGATAATCAACCAGCCTACACTAGAGGTGCTACTGGTATTACAGATAATCAGGCTGCTTATACCAAAGGGCAAACCTCAACAGTTGATAATCAACCAGCTTTCACCAACGGTCAATCATTAACTTCTGCTAATAAATCAGCCTATACAAAAGGTGCTAGTGGTATAGCAGATTCACAATCGGCTTATACTAGTGGTCAAACTTCTATAGTTGACAATCAATTAGCATATACTAGTGGTAAGATTAGTACTTCAACACTCATACACGCTTATGTTTCTGGAAGAAGTAGTGCATCAGATAATCAATTAGCTTACACTAGTGGTCAAAGTGTAGCATCAGATAATCAACTTGCATATACAAAAGGACAAATTTCTACAAGCAATTTAATACACGCTTATACAGAAGGATTCCCATCAGAACAATCAGCAAGTGATAATCAATCAGCCTATACTAAGGGACAGAGTATAGGAAGTGATTCAATTTATGCCTACACTAGAGGACAATCTTTTGCAAGTGATAACCAAGGGGCATATGTAAGAGGACAAACCAGTTTATCAGGATATAAATCAGCATATGTAAGAGGTCAAACTTCTGTAAATGATTCTATAACAGCTTATACTTTTGGTGTAGAAAAAGTTATTGCATCGAAGACAGCATTTGTAGAAGGAGCTTATGGTTTTGAGATTGAATGGATTACTGTAGGATTACCTGTAATAACCCAACAATCAGTATCATCTAATATCCATGCTTTCGTAAAAGGTTCAGCAAGCCAAAGTGATTCTATAAATGCATTTGTATCTGGTAAAGATACAGCCTTAGATTCAATCTATGCTTTTGTAGCTGGTAAAAATTCAATTGTTGATAACCAACCAGCGTATGTAAAAGGTCAATCAATTGCTTCTGCAAATAAGAATGCCTATGTAGAAGGTACTGCAATCATAGCTTCGGACTCTATCAATGCTTACACAAGTGGTAAGAGCATAATAGCACATTCAATCTATGCTTACACTAAAGGGCAAGCATATGGTATAGACAATCAACTAGCTTATACAAGTGGTATAAGTAGCTCAAGTAGTGTAATTCATGCATATGTCAAAGGATTATCTACATCCTCAGATTCACAATCTGCATACACACATGGTAAAAGCTTAGTATCGGATTCACATTCTGCGTTTGTAGAAGGTGTTCCAATCTTTGCATCTGCTTCTAAATTTGCATATGTAAGAGGTTCATCAGATACAAGCGATTCACAATTTGCTTTCACCAAAGGTCAGATTTCTACATCTGATAATCAAAATGCATTTACAAGTGGTGTAAGTACATTCGTTGCATCTAAGTCTGCATTTACAAGTGGTCAGTATGGTGCTACAGGTTCTATAAAAGCTTACGTGTCTGGTAAAGACACTATGATTTCTTTACTACATGCCTATGTAGCAGGAGGAATCATAACAACAGATTCTATAAATGCCTACGTAGGTGGTATATCAGGTGCAACAGCATCTATCCACGCTTATGTAAGTGGATTCTCTCCTGGCATAGCTAATATCCATGCTTATACTGCGGGTAGAAGTACTGAAATATCATCTATCTATGCATATGTAAGTGGTGGACTAATCGTAAGTGATAATCAATCAGCATATGTACGTGGACAAATATCTACAAGTGCTTCTAAGACCGCTTATGTGGCTGGTGGATTAGTAGTATCAGATAACCAGATTGCATATACTAGAGGTTCAAGTATAGCAAGTGGTTCTCACACTGCATACACTTCTGGTGGATTGATTATAAGTGATAATCAACAAGCTTTTGTACAAGGTAAATTTGATGCAAGTGACAATCAATTAGCTTTTGTAAAGGGGCAAGCATCACAAGTTGGAAATATAAATGCTTACACTAGAGGTCAATATAGTGGAATAGCAAATAAGTCTGCATTTACTTCTGGTCAAGATATAGCAAGTGATTCACAACCAGCATACACCTTTGGGTTTGCACCAGGAATTGCATCCATTCCTGCTTATACAAAAGGTTTAGACTATGCTAATAGTCTAATTCATGCTTTTGTACAAGGGGCATATGGATTTGAAATTGAATGGGTTACAGTTGGAATACCAGTACTAGGATATATATCTGTATCTTCAAATGTACATGCATATGTTCGTGGACAAGAAACATTAAGCGATTCTCATTCTGCATTTGTAGCTGGTAAAACAACTGCTGAAGCAACCAAGTCAGCATATGTAGCAGGAATTTCTACAGCCCAAGATAATATATCTGCATATACAAAAGGTAAGCAAGATGCTGTAGACTCTACATCAGCATATACATCAGGTACTTCTACATTACAAGGTTCTATACACGCCTTTGTAAATGGATATTCTGTTGATACCAGTTCTATCCATGCCTTTACAAAAGGACAAAGTTACGATATAACATCACAACATGCATATGTATCTGGACAGGCTGGTGCTGTAGATTCTATTCCAGCATATGTACACGGTAGACAAGATATTGCAGATAGTATACCAGCATTTACAACAGGTATAGCAACTAGTTCTTCTTCAATCCATGCCTTTGTTAGTGGATATGCTGGTAATGAAAGTTCTATTAGTGCTTATACTCATGGTAAAGCAGATACAAGCTCTTCTAAATCAGCATATGTAGCTGGTGGAATTGTAGAAAAAACTTCTAAATTTGCCTATACTTCTGGTAAAATCTCTACAAATTCCAGAATTTCTGCATATTTAGCAGGAAAATCTATCGCTTCATCCTTGACAAATGCGTACACTTATGGTATAATAAAGACAAGTAGTAATGTACCAGCTTACACTTCAGGTAAAGCTGTAATAAGTTCTAATATAGGGGCTTATGTAGCTGGTCAAAGTACAGCAGTTTCACAAATTCCTGCATATGTACATGGTGGAGTAATAGTAAGCAGTAATAAATCTGCTTATGTGGTAGGAATTTCAAGCACTACTTCTAGAATAAGTGCCTTCGTACAAGGACATACCGCTAATATTTCTTATATCCATGCGTATGTTTATGGTGCTGAGGCTGTAAGCAGTTCTACAAAAGCTTATGTAGCTGGTATAGCACCACCTGACGCTCACAAGATTGAATGTGAAACTGTAATAAATACTCATGCAGTATTTGAAACAGATATAAATAAGTTTATTATGTCTGAAGCAGAATTGAATAACCATCTAGCTTTTGATGCTAATATCGAAACTGGAACTAGTTATATAGTAATTATAAACAAATATATAAAAGGAATTGTAAAATTATGAGTCATACCATAATATTCAAAACAGATTATGGACATACCCTAGAAGTTTTAGTAAAAGAATATGATGAATTGACAGGTCAAACATCTCCCGCAGATTTGAGTCCTTACACAACTAAACAATTTATCATTAAGAAACCAGATGGAATAGTAGTTAATATAAATGCAGTGATGGTTGCATCAGGTGAATCTTATTTACAAGCTTCTTTACCATCTGGACTTTTATCATCAGCGGGGTATTATTTAGTCCAAGTATTATTAGAAAATGAAACACAAAGATTCCACTCAGCGGAGTTTGGATTTACAGTAACTACACCAAAAGAACAATAACGGAGAGGTGAAATATGGCACACAAGGAACAGTATGTATGTAGGATTTGTGGGGAAAGTATGAGAGAGGTTCTTAATTTAGGAAGTATATATCCATCTAACTTTGTGAACAAGACTGAAGGAGAAGCAGTTCCGTTAGTATTAATGGAATGCAAATCTTGTGGTCTTGTTCAGCTTAAACACACAGTTAATTTAGATGAAATGTATAGAACTTATTTCTATCAATCAGCTATCAATCCATCAATGGTTAAATCTTTGCAGGATATTGTAACTGAAATTGAGAATACTATAAAGATTAATGATGAAGATTTATTATTAGATATTGGATGTAATGATGGTGTTATGTTTACACTATACAAGAATAAAATTACATTCAAATTGGGATATGACCCAGCACTAAACTTGGCAGAGAAGGCTACTAAAAACTGTAGTTTCTTTGTTAATGATTATTTTAGTAAAGATTCTTATTATTGGAATAAAGCAAGGGTAGTTACTGCTATTGCCATGTTCTACGATTTACCAGACCCAAATAAATTTGTAGAAGATATAGCTAATGTTTTAGCAGATGATGGCATATTTGTAATTCAATTTACAGATTTGATTTCAATGCTGAGAATAAATGCTTTTGATAATATTTGTCACGAACACTTAGAATATTATAAACTAACTGACATCGTAAATCTACTAGATAAACATGGATTGAAAGTTTTTAAGGTTTCTTATAACAAAGTAAATGGTGGAAGTATAAGAGTATTTGCTTGCAAAAATGATTACTTCTGTACCCAAGATAGCGTTTTAAATTCTTTAGCTGATGAAAGGGCATATCTAGATAGTTTTGATGACCCAATGAAATCATTTTCGGAAAGAATAAATAAAGTAAAAAGAACTGTGTTAGATTTTCTAACTAGAGCAGAATTTGCCGGCATAAGAATTTATGGAATGGGTGCATCAACAAAAGGAAATACTTTACTTCAATACTTTGGGATAACTAAAAAGTTGATTCCAATTATTGCAGATGTAAATCCAGATAAGTTTGGAAAGTATACTATCTCTTCTAATATTCCTATAGCTTCGGAAGATGAAGTATTTAAAGAACATCCAGATATGCTATTTGTATTACCTTGGCATTTCATAGATGATTTTATAGCTAGAAATATTAAGTTCTTGAAGTATGGGGGAGCATTTATTGTACCATTACCAGAGCCTGTTATTTACTACATGGAAGGTGATGAAGGACAGGAGGTAGTAAAATGGACATATCTAGAAAGAGTATTGGGATAATAATTGATGAATTAATTACAACTTCTGTGCGGTGTTGGTTTGCTCAAGAAGATATTATGAATAAAGATTTATCAAATGAAAAAAGATTAGAAGCAGCAGAAAGAGCACAAATCATGAATGCTAGACGGTCTGCTCTAATCAAAGCAATTGATTCATTACTAGGAGATGAAGACATTTCAACTGTATCAAAAACTTATTACACTTATTTTGATAAGGAAGGGAAAAAATGAGAACAGAAAGAGTATTAGTAACAGGTGCGGGTGGATTTATTGGATACCACCTTACAAATTATTTAACTCAATTGGGCTATTGGGTTCGTGGAGTAGATACTAAGTATCCAAAATATGAAAGAACTTCTGCAAATGAATTTCACAAAGTATCTTTGCTTGACATACACAATGCACAATGGGCAACAGAAAATATAGATTGGGTTTTTGGATTAGCAGCAGATATGGGTGGGATGGGATTTATTTCCAGAAACCATTCTCTAATTTTGCATAACAATCTTTTAATAAATCTAAATACACTACAAAGTGCAGTAGATAATGGAGTAAAGAAATATTTCTTTTCTTCTTCAGCATGTGTATATCCAGAATTTTTACAAGATAAACCAGATGTTGTACCACTAAAAGAATCTGATGCTTATCCTGCTCAACCCCAAGATGCTTATGGTTGGGAGAAATTGACAATGGAAAAGTTTTGTCAATACATTGGTAGAGAAACAGCAACTCAGACATACATAGCTAGATTCCACAATGTATATGGGCCTCAAGGAACATGGACAGGTGGTAGAGAAAAAGCTCCTGCTGCTTTATGTAGAAAGATAGCTACAGCAAAATTTATGCAAGAATCAGATATTGAAATTTGGGGGGATGGGAAACAAACACGTTCATTTTGTTATATAGATGATATTGTTAGAGGAATTCATAAATTAATGTTAAGTGATTATCACGAACCTTTGAATATAGGCAGTGATAGGATGATAACAATTGATGAATTAGCAGATATAATTGCTACTAAAGCAAAAATAGATATAAATAAGGTTTATAATCTTGACGGGCCTCAGGGAGTTAGAGGAAGAAATTCAGATAATACTAAAGTAAAAGAAATTTTACATTGGGAACCTGTCATTCCATTAGAGTCAGGATTAGAAAGAACTTATGATTGGATAGAACAACAGGTGCGTTATGACTTAACGGAGAAGTGTGTATGACAACGTATGGAGCATCTATAATTAGTAGAAATGATAATTATGGAAATTTATTATTAGAAAGAGCTACCTATTGTCTTAATTCAATGGCTGAAGTATTGGATGAAATTGTATATGTAGATTGGAATACAGATAATGACAAGCCAACTATGATTGAAGAAATAAAAGATGATTTAGTACATAAAGAAAAAATACGTTGGGTAAGGGTAACACAAGAACAAGCTAGGGAATGGACATGGAATGACCCACAAGCACAAGCAGTATGTGAAACTCAAGCAAGAAATGTAGGATTACGAAGACTTAGTACTGATTTTTTAATCTCAGCAAATATAGATATTATTCCTCCACAAAGAAAACATCTTGAAAGAGTAATAAATACTAGTACATTTTTTACCACAGGTATGAGGTCAATTTCTTTATATGATTTAAGACCTTTGGGAGACAGAACAAGACCAGATATTTATATAACAGCATTAGAACAGCTTGAGTCCAGATATTCTCAACAACCTCCTACAAGTGTACATTGGAATGATAGATTTTCTTTGGTAAGTAATTGTGGAGATTTTCAAATTGCACATAAAGATATTTGGTATGCCATGCGTGGATTTGAGGAAAGATTTACTGGAAGGGCATACATGGACAGTAATGTTCAAATGAAAGCAACTTTAGTAGGATATAACATAGCGGTTGATTGGAGTCTACCCATTTGGCATATTGGACATGATGCAGGATTTGGGGGTAGCGGGAAAATAAATAATATTGACGAAGCTTTTACAATGAAAGAAACTACAAATCCAGAGACTTGGGGACATATTGATGCGGGATTGGAGATACATGAACTATGAAAAAATTTATTGTAACAACAACGATACAAGAACCAACAGAAGCTACATTAAAATATTCACACATGGAAGGTTGGGATATGATTATAGTTGGAGATATAAAAACTCCACATAATTCTTATAAAGACATAAATGCTACATATTTACATCCAGATATACAAGAAGATTTATATCCAAGATTGAGTGATGCAATAGGATGGAATTGTATCATGAGAAGAAATATAGGCTTTATACATGCCTATGAGCTTGGGGCAGATGTTGTTGCCAGCATAGATGATGATAATATTCCTTATGAAAATTGGGGAAAAGATGTAAGAGTAGGGCAAGAAATAGATGTACATGTTTTTGATAGT
>Ga0102851_10000014_pt1 | contig 55799 bp, 47 predicted proteins | sample Mud3Dept3metaG_FD_79558 | JGI IMG/M metagenome (GOLD analysis project Ga0102851, IMG submission 79558) | Freshwater wetland microbial communities from Ohio, USA, analyzing the effect of biotic and abiotic controls - Mud 3 Core 4 Depth 3... | ecosystem: Environmental > Aquatic > Freshwater >... | reverse complement strand
CGCCATCCATACTGGTCGGCAGAATGATGCCTGCGCCCAGGCAATGGCATCCCTGCCGACAGGTTTCGTACCGCCGGAAACCACCAGTTCAAATCCCGATGGCATTGCCTTGTTCCTGCGCGCATCGACGGCTACCGTTATTCGCTCTGAGCCGAACTCCCGTGCAGCATTTTTTATAAGAGAGGGGTCTTTTACCGCGGCGCTGTTCATCGATACCTTTGAAGCGCCGGCTGCAAGCGTCAGCCGTATATCTTCAAGACTTGCAATGCCGCCGCCAACCGTCAACGGAACAGAAATAACTGCTGCAACATTCTTCACCCATTCCAGGCGGGTTTTTCTGTTTTCAAGCGTTGCGGCAATATCGAGCATGGCCAGTTCATCTGCGCCCTCGCTTTGATAAAACTTCGCATTTTCCACCGGATCGCCGGCATCTTTCAAATTTACGAAATTTACCCCTTTTACCACGCGACCGTCTTTCATATCAAGGCACGGCATGATCTTTATTGTTGCCATCGTATTCCTCCCCGAATAATATGATTCTAAAAGCAAGAAAATAGCTGTTGTGCGCTGCGCGCACTATCGGATTGCGCTATGATACCGCTGCAGTGACCGGACGCCGCTGCCGTGCTTGAGGAAGGCTTCAATTCCGCGGGCTGCGGCCGCTGCAGCTGCAACGGTCGTGATATACGGAATTTTGTACTTGATAGCCGCCTTCCGGATATACGAATCATCATGCTTGCTGAGCCGTCCGCTCGGCGTATTGATGACCAGCTGAATCTGCCCGTTCTTGATCGCATCCACAATATTGGGACGCCCTTCATGCAATTTTAAGATGTGCTCCGAAGGCACGCTATGCTCTGAAAGCATCTTGTGCGTCCCCTGGGTGGCAAGGACGTTGAATCCGAGGCTCACAAAGTGCTTTGCGGCCTGAAGGGCTTCGTCCTTGTCTGCATCGACAACCGTAAGAAGCACCGTCCCTTCCGTAGGAAGGGCTTGCAAAGCAGCTTCCTGCGCTTTGAAATAGGCAACACCAAAACTGTCGGCAAGCCCCAGCACCTCGCCGGTGGAACGCATCTCAGGGCCGAGGATTGGATCCACTTCCGGAAACATGTTGAATGGAAAAACCGATTCCTTGACCCCGAAGTGCGGAATCTTTTGGGCATGGAGATCAAGCGTTTTCAGTTTGCCGCCGAGCATCATTTGCGTGGCCAGGCGGGCCATGGAAATATTACAGACCTTTGAGACGAGAGGGACCGTGCGTGAGGCCCGTGGATTGGCTTCGAGAACATAGACGACATCATCGGCAATGGCATACTGCATATTCATGAGCCCTATGACGTTCAGCTGAACAGCGATCGTCTTCGTATAGGTTTTGATGGTTTCCAGGTGGTGTGGCGGGATGCTGATCGGCGGAATGACGCATGCGGAATCGCCTGAATGGATCCCGGCCAGCTCGATGTGCTCCATGACCGCAGGGACAAACGCGTCCGTGCCGTCAGCGATGGCATCGGCCTCCGCTTCGATGGCATGGCAGAGAAATTTATCGATCAGAATAGGCTGCTCCGGGGTCACGCCGACCGCCTTTGCCATGTAATGGGAAAGCATCTCCGCGTCATGCACGATCTCCATCCCACGGCCGCCGAGGACGTACGATGGCCGGACCATCACGGGATAGCCGATCCGCTTGGCAACGGCCTCCGCCTCCTGGAGCGTGCTTGCCATGCCGGCATTCGGCATGGGAATTTTGAGCTTGTCCATCATCTTCCGGAAGCGATCGCGGTCTTCCGCAAGGTCGATCGCGTCAACCGATGTCCCGATGATCTTGACGCCGGCCTCGGCAAGCCGGCGCGCGATGTTCAGCGGTGTCTGTCCGCCGAACTGTACCACGACCCCCTCCGGCTTTTCCTTCTCATAAATGCTGAGCACATCCTCAACCGTGATCGGCTCAAAGTAGAGCTTGTCCGACGTATCATAGTCGGTGGAAACGGTTTCGGGATTGCAGTTGACCATGATGGTTTCATAGCCGAGGTCCTTCAGGGCAAACGCCGCGTGTACGCAGCAATAATCGAATTCGATGCCCTGCCCGATGCGGTTGGGGCCGCCGCCGATGACCATGATCTTCTTGCGGTCTCTTGTCGGTACTTCATCAGGCGCGTTGTAGGTCGAGTAGTAATACGCGGCATCTTTGACACCGCTGACCGGCACCGCGTTCCATGCCTGGTGCAGACCGAGCGACTTTCTCCGGCCGCGGATCTCCGATTCAGGAAAATCCAGCAGCTTGCTTAGATAGTTGTCCGCAAAGCCGTCTTTCTTGGCCTGCACGAACAGCTCATCGGGAAGCTTTTTCCCTTTATACTTGAGGATCTCCTCCTCAAGCCCCACCAATTCCTTCATCTGCTCGATGAACCACGCCTTGATGTGCGTCTTCTTGTGAAGCGTATCGATGTCGGCGCCTTTGCGCAGCGCCTCGTACATGATGAACTGCCGTTCACTGGTCGGCTCCGTAAGCATGTCCATCAGTGCGGCAAGCGAACGCGAGTTGAAATCCCTGGCAAAGCCGAGGCCGGAGCGGCCGATTTCGAGCGACCGGATCGCCTTCTGGAAGGCCTCCTTGTAGGTCTTGCCGATGCTCATCACCTCGCCGACCGCGCGCATCTGGGTCCCCAGGCGGTCTTCCACGCCGACAAATTTCTCGAAGGCCCATCGCGCGAACTTGACGACCACATAATCGCCCCCGGGCGTGTATCGTTCGAGGGTTCCTTCGCGCCAGTACGGAATTTCGTCAAGCGTCTGTCCCGCGGCAAGAAGGGATGATATACGCGCGATCGGGAACCCGGTGGCCTTCGACGCAAGGGCTGAAGAACGGGATGTCCTCGGGTTGATCTCGATGACCACCACCTCTCCGGTCTCGGGATTGTGTGCGAACTGGATGTTCGTGCCGCCAATCACCTGGATCGCGTCAACAATAGCGTAGGAGTAGTCCTGGAGCTTCTTCTGCAGCTCGGGAGCAATTGTCAACATGGGTGCCGTGCAGTAGGAGCCGCCGGTATGCACCCCCATGGCGTCGACATTTTCGATGAAGCACACGGTGATCTTCTGGTTCTTCGCGTCCCGGACGACTTCCAGTTCCAGCTCCTCCCATCCGACAACCGACTGCTCGATGAGGATCTGTCCAACGAGGCTTGCGGAAAGCCCTCGGCTCGAAACGGTCCGCAGTTCCTCTAGATTGTACACGAGGCCGCCCCCGGTGCCCCCCATGGTATACGCCGGGCGGACCACCACCGGAAAGCCGAGCCTTTTGACGATCTCCTCGGCCTCCTCGACGGTGTATGCCGGCTCGCTTATCGGCATCGGAATGCCCAAACGGTTCATCGTTTCCTTAAAGATAATGCGGTCCTCGCCGCGCTCGATCGCATCCGCCTGCACACCGATGATCTTCACGCCGTATTTCTTGAGAATGCCCTTGCGGTTCAGCTCCGCAGTGAGATTGAGGCCAGTCTGCCCCCCAAGGTTCGGGAGCACCGCGTCCGGACGCTCGATCTTGATGATCTGCTCGAGGGCACCGATGGTCAGCGGTTCAATATAGGTTGCGTCTGCCATGCCCGGATCGGTCATGATCGTGGCCGGATTCGAGTTCACCAGGACGATCTTGTAGCCCAGGCTTCTGAGCGCCTTGCACGCCTGCGTTCCCGAGTAGTCAAACTCGCACGCCTGTCCTATAACAATGGGACCTGAACCAATGATCAATACCTTTGTGATGTCCTCGCGTCGTGGCATAGAATCCTCCCTCCATAAATATACCTATCCCGGACAAGCCGGAACTAAAAGGCTTCTCTCGCAAAGCCGCAAAGTACGCAATAAAAAATCTTTAAGTCTCGGGTTTAAAAACAAATAATTTGGCCTTTCTTTGCGAGCTTGGCGTCTTTGCGTGAAAATATTCTTGCCATTTAGCGTTAAACATCGCTTATCTTCAAATAAGCGTGGCTGAACTTCAAAGTCAAATTGATGCAGCATAGATGCAGCATATAGGGAATCGATGGACCTCGTCAGCATGCAACTTTCCAAAAGAAACGACAGCATGCCGCTTGCACACTTTGCCAGTTTGGCCTGAGTCACACGACAGGAAAAACCATTGCACAGCAACTATGTCATATTCTCCTTGCTACAAACAGTAGGCTGATACTACAGCTCCTTTAAAAGCACTTCCTCCACCGGTCTCCGGTCCGCTCTTCCGCCCTTGCCCGCTGGATGGCCGAGCGCAACAACAGCCATCAACTCCAAATCGTTCGACAGCCCACAAAGCTCCCGAACTCCCGTTGCGCTCTTCAGGATCTCGCCAAGCCATACCGCTCCGAGACCCATGCTGTGGCTGGCGAGCAGAAGGTTCTGAATGCATGCGCCCATGGCCTGATGGTCCTTCACTTCATGGTACATGGCGGTCTTATCGACAAAGACGGCGATGCAGGCAGCCGCCCTCCCGATGACATGGCTGTACTTGGTAAGCTGGGCGAGCTTATGGAGTGTTTCTTTTTTTTGGATGGTGACGAATCGCCAGGGCTGATTGTTCATGCCCGACGGCGCCATGGTCCCGAGCCGGATGATCTCCCGGAGTTGTTCCCGGGTGATTGGTTGATCGGTATAGGCTCGAATGCTCCTGCGGGTCTGCAATCCTTCAAGAAGGTCCATGTTCCCTCCGATAGAATAAGACAGGTTCAAGGTTCAATCCTCAACCTCTTACCTTCGTACCTTTTCACTTACTGAATAACCCTTCTCCGCATCAGCCGGAACGGCACCGGCGCGAGCGCCGCAGCGACGATCACGATCCAGACCATGCTGCCGATGACATGAGTGATATGTCCGGCAGCGAAGGCCCGGCAGATGGCCACGAGATGATAGAGCGGCGTGAACCAGGCGATCCCCGCCACCGCCCGGGGCAGCGCTTCGACAGGAAAGAAGATGCCTGAAAAGAGGAAGAGCGGCGTCATGAAGAGCGTGTAGAAGTAGCTGAACGAGTCGATGCCCGGCACCAGCGCCGTGGTGATCATCGAGACCTCGGCGAAGATGAGGCCGCAGAGGAAGATGAAAGGAATTGCGAGCAGCAGCAGCGGCGAGTCCACGAGGCCGAACAGTGCGACGACGATCATGATGGTGATCCCGTAGATGACGCTCTTGGCCGCCCCCCAGATAAGCTCGGCAGCGGTCAGATCGTCGATGTTCACCGGCGTCGCGAGAATGGCATCGAAGGTCTTCTGAAAGGTCATCCGGATGTACGTGCCATAGGTGCACTCGTACACCGCCGCGAACATGGCTGACGAGGCGATGATGCCCGGGCCGATGAACTTGACGTAGGGCTGGCCGTTGATCTCCTGCACGAAGACGCCGAGCCCCATGCCCATGGCCACAAGGTACAGGACCGGCTCGATGAAGTTCAGGGCAAAGCTCGACTTGTAGAGCTTGGTGTACACGGTCCAGTGGCGCTGCAGGACCCGCCAGGCGTGCCTAATCTGCAAGGTTCCTCCCGGTGAGCTTCAGGTACACGTCCTCGAGGTTGCCGCCATGCAGCTGCATCAGGTTCTGTGGCGTGTCGGTCGCGACGATATGCCCCGAGTCCATGATGGCGACGCGGTCGCACAGCCGCTCCGCCTCTTCCATGTAGTGGGTGGTGAGCAGCAGCGTGGTGTTCCTGAACTTGAGCTGGTTCAGCTTGTCCCAGGCCGCCCGCCTGCTGTGGGGATCGAGGCCCGTTGTCGGCTCGTCGAGAATAAGGATCTCGGGGCTGTTGACCAGAGAACGCGCCAGGAGGAGCCTCCGCTTCATGCCGCCTGAGAGTTCCTTGATGTTCATTGTTCCCCGGTCCCCGAGCTCGACGTAGTCGAGCAGTTCGTTCACCAGCGGCACGGCCTTCTTCCTGGGGATGTCGAAGTATCGCGCGTACACGATGAGGTTCTCGAATACCGACAGGTCCGGATCGAGGTTGTCCTCCTGCGGCATGAGGCCCATGCGCGCCTTGATGTCGGAGGGTTCCCTGGTGACGTCCATGCCGAAGACCGTGACCGTCCCCGACGTGGGCGGGAGAAAGCACGAGATGATGCGCATCACCGTGGTCTTGCCCGCGCCGTTCGGGCCCAGGAAGCCGAAGCACTCGCCCGGTTCGATGGCGAAGCCGATGCCGTTCACCGCCTTGACGATGCCGTATGCTTTGACCAGGCCCTGTGCTGTTACGATGGCCATGCTGCTCCTTGTGTGGAGAATTCGGAAGCGGGTAATTCCCTTCGACGTTCCTGTACGAAAAAATATATCACGAACAGGAGGCTTCGTCACCAGGAATATAAAAAGATATACTTCTTACAATGACGCTGCAGAAAAGGTGCCTTTTTCTGCGATCCGGTTCGCACTGTTACGCAGGCATGCCATTGTGTTTTCAGTGTGAACGTATTCTCGAGGCTTTCCATGTGCACTTACGCTTCGCTTCGCTCGCACGTGCAGGCAGGCTTGCTGATTTGCAAATGATCATTTGCGCATGCAAAGCGCAACAGCGCTCACGAATCGCAGGGGCTTCTGGAACTACGAGGAGCGGAAAGACTTAATCCTTTGCCTATCCAGCCCCCCCTGCATCCCGCGAACCGCGACCGTGCGTTACATGCCCGGAAGAGAACTCGCAAACCACAGATCATGCCTGCGCGTGCGAAGCGTAAGCGCACATGGGAAAGCTGTATGGTCAGGTAAAATAGACGACACCTTGGCATGTTTGCGCGGCGATGTGAACGGCGGTGCAGAAGAAATGGGTTATCTTTCTGCGGCCCGGTTGAAGCTCCCTGAAGCAAACGGCATGGAGCTTCGATCCTCAAGGTAGCCTTGTCATTCTAATTGCTCGCTAATCCCACACAAACTGCGGGGGGCCGGAAACAGCATAAGAAAAAGGCTTAGAGGTGCTCCCTCCAAGCCTTTCTCGGTTTTACCTGCTGGACAGCCCGGATCTACCGGTTGCCGCTGCCGGGTCCCCGGACAGAACCGCGGCCCGGCCGGGCTCCCCAGGAACGGCGGGAAGCGGCATCTCCAGGCGCGGTCCCGGTTCTCGGCTGGCCTGAAGAGGGCCGCTGGGGCGAAGCCGCTGTCGTGCGTCCCGCGGAATACCCGGCGGAAGCCTGCTGCCCCCTCGGTCCCGGAGCAGCGGAGCGCTGCCTGCCCTGTTCCGGTCTCGCGGGTGTTGGTGTGCGTCTGCGCTGCGGTTCGCGCGGCGGCCGTGCGAACTCGGCGTCGCGGGCGGGGGCCGCTTTTTTGTAATCGAATCCCATCACCGTGCGCCGTCCGATCTTCTCGCCAAGCACTCGCTCAATGCTTCTGACCAGCAGCTCGTCCTCATGGGTGATGAAGGTGAAGGCGTCCCCGGTCTTCGCCGCCCTCCCCGTGCGTCCGATGCGGTGCGTGTAGGCGTCCACCGTGTCCGGGATGTCGTAGTTGATGACGTGGGAGATGCTCGATACGTCGATGCCGCGCGCCGCGATGTCCGTGGCCACCAGGATCTGATACTTTCCGGACCGGAACCCGTCGAGCGCCTCTTGGCGCTTGTTCTGCGACAGGTTGCCCTGGAGCGACGCGGCCTTGTAACCGGCCTTCTCCAGTTGCTGTCCGATGCGCTTTGCGCGGTGCTTGGTGCGCGTAAAGATCAGGACCGATCCCGCGTCCGTTTGGCCAAGCAGTTCGAGCAGCAGACCGGTCTTCAGGTGCTGCGGCACCGGATAGAGCGCATGCGCCACCGTGTTCGCCGGCGCCGTAAGGCCCACCTGCACTGTCACCGGGTTGTGCAGGATCTCATGGGCCAGGTGCCGGATGTCATCAGGCATGGTGGCCGAGAACAGCAGGGTCTGGCGCTTCGCGGGCACGTATTTCAATATCCTGCGGATGTCGGGCAGGAACCCCATGTCGAACATGCGGTCCGCCTCGTCCAGCACCAGCACTTCAAGGTGCGACAGGTCTGCGTTCTTCTGGTTCAGGTGGTCAAGCAGACGTCCCGGACAGGCCACGACGATCTCGGTGCCTCCGCGCAGCTTCTGGACCTGCGGATTCAGGCCCACGCCGCCGTAGACCGTGGTGCTCCGGAGGCCGGTCTTCCTGCCCAGCTCGATAATGTTGTCGTTGATCTGCTCCGCCAGTTCGCGCGTCGGAGCGATGATGAGGGCGCGGACCTTTCCGTGCGGCCCGGGGATCAGCCGCTCCAGGATCGGCAGCACGAATGCGGCGGTCTTGCCGGTGCCGGTCTGGGCGAGGCCCATGACATCCTTGCCTTCCATGACCGGCGGGATGGCCTGTTTCTGGATGGGCGTCGGAGTGATGTAGCCGGCAGCCTCGATGCCGGCCATGATCTGCTGATGGAGCTTGAAGGAACTGAAATTCACTTACAACCTGCTTTCTTTGCGACGTTGATTTTACGGCATATCCCCGTCGCGGGGGGATAGCCGGCCAAAATAAAAGGCCCAGGGAAGATGCCCTGAGCCTTCTGATCGGTTGATAGCGGAGGCCGGATTTGAACCGACGGCCTTCGGGTCGTACGCTGTTCGATATCCGTCCACCAGCTTGAGCGAACATATAATAACACAATAAAACCCGAATTGTAAGTGTTTTTTGTACGTTTTTCCCGTGGAGCGTATGGGTCATGGCACGCCACTTCGGCGTGGGACCGCCCAAAGAGCTGATCGAGAGGACGGCATCGGATGTTACGGAATGCAGGATGATCGAGCACGGATTGGTGATTGATGAAGGGTACTTGTTCAGCGGCAGGCGGAGCAGGAAATAAGCGTTTCCAGAACAGGTCCTTTACCCATGGTATCCGCTCCTTGCAGCGATAAAATGGGGATTCCAAAGATCAGCCTTGTTGTATCTCAATGGTCTTCTACTTCCCGCTTCGATCACCCTGCCTCCGGCCTCTTCCACGAGCAATTGGCCCGCTGCAGTGTCCCACTCCATGGTGGTCCCCAGGCGCGGATACAGATCGGCGGCCCCTTCGGCCACGAGACAGAATTTCAGCGAGCTGCCGGCCGAGAGGAAGGCGAGTTCTTCATGCCGGGTGCGGAGCCCCAACACATATTCGTCGAACTCCCGGGACGCATCATCGGAGCGGTTTCCTACGACGACACAGCTCTTTCGCTGCTGATCCACGGGGAGCCGGACGGTCTCACCATGCGCCGTCCTGTACGCGCCCCCGCCCTTGACCGCGGTGTAGAGCACATCCCTCACCGGAGCATAGATGGCGCCCATGACCGGCTGTCCCCGGTGAATGAGCGCCGCGTTCACCGTGAACTCCCCGTTCCGGCTGATGAACTCCCTGGTCCCGTCCAGCGGGTCCACGAGCCAGAAGGTCTCCCAGTGCCTGCGTGCATCATAGGGGATGTTCTTCCCCCCTTCGCTCAAGACGGGATAAGAAGATGTACGGGCAAGATGGCTGGACAGGACTTTGTGCGAGAGCAGGTCCGCCACGGTCGCCATACTTGCGTCGGTCTTGAACTCCGCCCGCACGGCGCCGCCATAGACGCCCAGGATCGCCTCCCCTGCCTTGCGTTCCGCTTCTACGAGAGACGGGAGCAGGTCCAAAGCCTTCATGATCATCATTATGGTCAATTCACGGTACCCAGCGTCAGGAGAATATCGCAATCAGTAATTGTTATTAGTGTACACAATTCCTGTGCCAAGCGTAGCTACCCAGGCGGGTAGGTAGTATTGTCAGCGGGGGGTGCTATTTAATGCCAAAAGTACCGATCGATTTTGCACATTCGGAAACCGGAAAAGCATGAAAAGGAGACCATCCATCATGGAGAACCACACATGGTGAAATGGCCCGACGGTCCTCGACCCGGAATAGATCTTCAGTTCCATCAAGGACGAGCCGCGAAGCGTGCACCGGATTGTCAGGGAGCTGTTGTTCCAGGCCGGCGCGAAGCGCGGGGTCCGCGTCGTCATGGATAAATCGCCGGACAGCGTACAGAACACAGGCGAGCTGATGTCGCTCTTCGACGACCTCCTGTTCCTGAACGTGGTGCGCGATCCACGGGCCCAGGTCAGCAGCATGAACAAGGCCATCATCCACGATTTCGGAGCGGGAAGGACCTTGATCCGGGAGAAATGCGGGACATGTCTTAGACAGGATATCAGGATTTACAGGATAATTTTAACGTGTGCATCCTCTTGCCTCCTGTAATGGTTCGACTAATGCAAACGCACTAAATATTGTGTCATTGCGAGGAGCGCAGCGACGAAGCAATCTCGTATTTACGACGAGATTGCCACGCTCCCTTCGGTCGCTCGCAATGACAGCGTAACAGAATTTCTTGCGTTCGTATTAGCTCACCATCATGAGCCCGTCGAAGGATCCCTCAATAAACTCTTTGGTTCCCGCTGTTTCCTGGCGATTGGCACGGCGATCAGGACTCGATGAGCTTGTTCTCGATGGCGACGGCTATGGCTTGCGACCGGCTGGTCGCGCTGAGCTTCTGGAACACATTTTTCAGATGAAACTTCACCGTGTCCTGGCTGATCTTGAGAATGGATGCGATCTCGCCGGTGCTCTTGCCGTCCTTCACCCAGGTCAATATCTCCTTTTCCCGGTGCGTCAGCGAGACGTCCAGCCCCTCCGCGGCATCGCTCTGAGCACGGAGAAGAAGCGGCAGGATATGATCGAGGATCAACTGCCTGCGGAACGAATCGGCATTCTTGACGCTTGTATGAAGGGCCGAGGCGATCGCTTTCAGGTCCCCGCCTTCCTCGAACACTTGAAGGATGGCCTTTTCCCGCTCCGGGACGCCGGAGAGCGGCGGGAGTTCTCCCTTCTTTTCGCGGTGAATGTAATCCTTGAGAAGAACGTCGGCGATCTTCGGACTGAGATAGATGCCCTTCGAGGCCACGACCTGCACGGCCTGGACCACCTCGTCAAAGGCGCATTCCTTCAGGAGATAGCCCGATGCGCCGGACTTGAACATTTCCAGCACCATGCGCCGGTCCAGATGCATTGACAGGGCCATGATCTTCACGACGGGGTTGGCCGCCAGGATCTGTCGCGCGGCTTCGATGCCGTTCATCCCGGGCATCGAAATATCCATGACCACCACATCGGGCGACAGCCTGGCCGCCAGCTGAACCGCCGACCTGCCGTCCTCGGCCTCCCCGACCACGGTCATGTTCGACTGTTCGGAAATCAGCGATCGAAAGCCTTCGCGCAACAGCTGGTGATCGTCTACAAGAAGTATCCGTATGCTCATGCGACTCCCCTTTCGATCAAACCGGAACCAATACGTTTTTTTAACAGGATCATTCGACGGGCTCATGACGGTGAGCTTATCGAACTATTACAGGACAAATGCGAATAAGGGATCCCATGTTCGTTTTCCACGACACCGGAGCGACCGCGCGTATTACGATGCGCCCCGCTCATGCATTGTTTCCCGTACGTCCTGTTTCAGGGGCGCCTCCAGGACGACCTTAGTTCCGGACCCTGGCCTGCTTTCGATCGTGCACGATCCGCCCAGCTTCTTTATCCGCTCCCTGATGGAGAACAATCCGAACCCCGATTTTTTTCCGGTCGCCGCCGACACATCGAACCCCGTCCCGTCATCAACAACAGTGATCCGTACCCGGTCGTCTTCCCTTCCCAGGGAGACCGCGACGCTGCTCGCCCGGGAATGCTTGGCGGCGTTAATGAGCAGCTCGCGCACGCACCGGAAGAGCGGGTTCCGGACGTCTTCGCCGACCAGATCCGACCTGCCGTCGTCCTCGATGGTGACCGGTATTCCATACACCGCGTCGATCCCTTCCGCAAGGGACTCCACCGCCACCTTGAAACCGATCTCCGTCAGGACCGGCGGGCTGAGCTCGACGGTCAGCGACCTCGTATACTGGATGGTCTGACCGATAAGGCCGCGGATGTCCTCCAGGTGCCTGAGGGCCTCGGTCGCCGAAAGCCCCTTTTGCAGGAGCCCCAGTTTGAACAGCGACGCCACCAGGTTCTGGCCGACGTGATCATGCAGGTCCGCCGCGATAAGATGCCGCTCCCGTTCCTCGATCCGCGACTCCAGCGATGACATCGAATGTTCCACGGAATGCAGTTCCCGCTGATATTCCTTGACCATCTCCTCCAGGCTCTTGCGATCGGTAACGTCGCGGGCTATGACCAACACCGCGTTCCTGCCGCCGAACGAGAAGCGCGCGGCGGCCACTTCGGCGTCCACGATCGTCCCGCCCGGATGCAGGTACCTGACCGGAACAAGGGACACGACGGTCCCTTCTTCTTCGATCTGCAGCGACCACTTGACCGTGCCTTCTCGGTCCTCTTCGAAAATGTGGTCAAGGACCTTCGTCCCCGCGATCGCGGCGGGATCGGACGCGCCGAAGAGGGCCGCTCCGGCATTGTTGATGAAGACGATCCTTCCCTCATGCTGCACGTAGATCGCGTCCGGGGAGAGCTCGACGAGCCGCCGGTAGCGCTCTTCACTCTCGCGCAGGGACCGCTCTGTCTCGCGCCGGGCCGCGACCATGTCGTTGAATGCCGATGCGAGCCTCCCGATCTCGTCGACGGTCTCGACCGGCGCCGGTTCCACCGGCACCCCCCGTTCGAAGTCCCTGACGCTCTCGGTCAGCCGCTCGAGCGGACGCGTGACCGTGCGGACAGCGCCCCACACGACAATGCCGCTTACAGCGATGAACAGCGCCATTAATCCCACGTTCCTTCCCACGAGCGCGGTGATCTCGCTGCGATAGCTGTCCTTGCTCATCGTGATCAGGACATGACCGATCAGCCGCTCAGGCGCGGGACCGCCCGACGGGCCGAAATACAGCGTTTCATCCGCATCGGCAATGGACGCGCTGAAGACCGGCCGGGAGATCCTGACCGCGTCCGCCTGGTCCACGATCTCCAGCCCGGACGCGGCAGGCAGGCCCGGCGCATACCGTTCCGGTGACGACCCAAGGCTGGACCGTCCGACCCGTCCGCCGCCCCGGTAGAGCAGCCGTCCATCGGCATTGAACAGCGACACGGACACCACGTCCTGCAGCTTCAGGACATCCGACACCGCCCGTTTGAGCTCCGCCTCGTTCTCCGTGAAGATGCCTACCACTGTCTCCCGCGCGAGGAGCGATGTCAGCATGATGCCCTGGTCCTCAAGCTTGTGCCTGAGCCTGCCGATCTCATAGGCCGCCCAGACGGCCGTATAAAGGCTGAAGGACGCGGCGATGACGATAATGAAGGCCGTGATGACCTTCAGACCGAAGCGCTCCCTGAGGACGGTCCTGAACGGGTTACTCATCGGCAGTGCCCTCCCCTGGGATCGCCGCGCCGAGCACGACCCCCATCTTCCCCGCAGCGTTCCGGTTGACAGAGAGCCTCGTTTTCCGCGCGTAAGCGTTCATGGGCTTGTCCGCGCCCCGCGCGATCCGGTTCGCCATCTCCGCGGCCTGGACGCCCATGTCATAGGGGTCCATGTCCAGCGACGCCACGGCGCCCAGTTCCAGATACTTTCTGGAAAAGGTCATGATGGGGATGCGGTGCTGGATGGAGAAACGGACCAGGTACTCAACGACCGGGGCCGACGCGACCACGGGGTCCGGCAGCATCCAGAGGACGTCAACCGACTCGCGAAGCGCGTTCAATGCCTTCGGGACCTCATCGGCCCCGCCGAGCTCGGCCCTTTTCAGCACGAGCCCCGCGGCCGGAGCCGCGCGCGCCGCCTCGCCGACAAAGGACCCCGAATGCCGCGGATCGAAAAGCAGCCCGACCCGCTTCGTGCCGGGGAACAGGCGCTTGATCGCCAACAGCCATGCCTCGGGAGCGACGTTCATGCTCACCCCCGACAAGTTTGCAGACGGGGCGTGTTCGACCACCGAGGGGATCACCATGACATGGACGACCGGCAGTTCCGTCAGCGGGTGGAGCGTCCGGAATGCCTCGGTCCCGATCGCGACCACGGCGGCGGGCGCTGTCCGGCGGATATGCTCCAGGACGTCGACGTCGCGCAGCTTCACCTCCCCCACGGCGCAGACAGAGGCGGCGCGGATCCCCTGGAGGACCTCCCGGTAGGGCTTCAGGTCCGCGCTCACGACGACCATCGTCTCGCACGCGGCCGAAAACCCGGGAAGAAGGCACACAAGGACCGCGAGCGCGGCCAGCGCGATGGGGAAGGCCTTGTTGATCCTTGCTATGAAAGGGTAACGCGTGATCATGTGGGGACGGACCGGGACTACTACAGCCCGTACCGGATGTCCTGGGCCACCAATTCGGCGAGGACCCGGTCAAGATACGTTTTTTGGCAATTGACGCCGCGCATGGTGCCCTCGCGGACGAGTTTCAGGTACTTGCAGCCCCCGAAGCAGAGCGGCAGGTAGGCGCACGCCAAGCATTCGTCGTTCTTCCAGTCGTCGAGCCCGTGGGTTAGCCGGCATTCCCCGGGCCCGTTCAGCAGATCGCCTGCGCGGCAATCCTGCCGTCCGATCAGGCCAGGGCACTTGTACAGGACACTGTCATAGTTCACCACGAAGCTGCCGTCATACTCCATCATGCAGGGCGAGGGCATGATCTTCGGCGTCTGGTACCCTCGCTTCAGCACTTCCTCTCGCAGCAGCACCGCCGCCTCGGCCACCCAGGGCTCGTCCAGGGAATCGCACCCGTCCCGGAAATCCGGGAGGGCGAACTCGCTGCTCTCGTGCACGACAGGATCGAACTTGACCGCCGCGATCCGCTCCGGCCCGAGGCCCCGCTCCGCCAGGAGGTCCAGCAGGCGGGGGAATTGGCGGTAGTTGTCCTGCGTGAAATTTCCGCCGATCTGGATACGGATCAGGCCGGACACCTCCTCCACGTTCCGCAGGATCGCGTCGAAGGACCCCGAGCCGTTCCTGAAGGGCCGGAAGGCGTCGTGGACCTCCTTCGGTCCGTCGAGCGTCACCTTGGCGCTTCTCAACCCGACGGGCTGCAGCCGCTTCACTGCACGGGGGGTCAGCAGCACGCCATTGGTCACGAGGGAAAAGCCGTACCGCATGCCCCTACCTTCGGCAAAGGTCTTGATCTGCTCCGAGATGCCGGCGATCCGGTCCAGGGACAGGAGCGGCTCGCCGCCATAGAAGGCGATCCTGATCTCGTCCTTGCCCGCGTAGTCCCGGGTCTTGACGAAATCGATGAACCGGCCTGCGACCTCGTCGGAAAGATAGTGTTTTCCCTTCCGGACGCCTTCGAAGCAGTAGTGGCAGGCGAGGTTGCAGTCCAGGTTCAGGACGACGATGAACTTCATGGACCGGTCCAGGGCGTTCAGGTCCTGGATAAAGGAAAGCAGTTCCTGCCACTCTTCCTCGTCGCTGCGTGCCAGGAGGCCCAGCTCAGCAAGCTCGGCCTGCTCCTCCCCGGAAAGTCTGCCCGCCTCGATGTCCGCAAGGAGGCCTTTCGGAACGAGCACCGCCGAGGCGCGCTTGGTGGAGAACAGGATGACCGATTCAGGGTCTTCCGGTAAAGGATAGATCTTGGAATAACGGGCTAATTTCATCAGCAGCCGGGAAAGATGCCTTGGGTCAATTCTTGAAATTAAAAAAGAAGGAGAGCGGGGCGCTCTCCTTCGAAAGCTCGACCTACATCCACAGATACGGGATGAATGCTCCTATACAGCAGAGATTTTTGGCCATCTGCTTTTTCTCCACACCCTTTTTAAGCACAACGATCCGGTTTTTCATGCTCTTTCTCCTTTCATTACAGTAGTTGACCCCTTTGGGTCATGGGATTAATAAACATATCTGGCTCCGGCTTCGAACCATCTGCCGGGATTCTTGTATATACCAGCAGGATATTGCTCGTCATCGAAGAGATTATGGACATCGGCAAAGACTTCCAGCGCCTGATCATTCCCGGCGTACAGGGTCTTCATAACATGGGCATCAACGATAAAGTCATCGTACTTCCCTTCGAAGAACGGGTCCGTATTCCAGTAGATATAATGCCCCATCAGCAGCGCCTTGAACGAACCGTCATCGTACTGCAGGCCGAGGTCATAGGTCCTTTGCGGAACGCTCTTGATCGTCTGGCCCGTGTCCCTGTCCTTGGCGCTGATGAAAGCAGCGCCAGCATTGAGCGTTGTATGATAAACCGGCGCTGTGCGCAACTCGACCTCCAGCCCTTCCCGCCTTTCCCTGCCGGCGTTCACCGTGATGAACGATGCAGGAGGGAGCGCCACGTTCTCGAGAACATCATCAAGATCGTGCCTGAAGCCTGATACTTTGACCCAGAGATACTTCACCACAGCGGTTTCCGCGCCTAGCTGATAGGACTTGACCTTTTCCATATTCAGGTCAGGATTGGAAACATGGAAGAGACTGTCGCCGTAGGTGCCCGCGAGCTGCGGCACACTAAACCCCCGGGCGGCAGAGGCCCGCAGCAACGTGGTCTCCCCGATCCGGTAGGTCATGCCGAGACTCGGGCTCGTGAAATTCCCATTCGTGTCCGTTTTGTCATAACGCAGGCCCGGAGTGATGGTCAGGCGGCCGAAGGACATCGTGTCATTGATAAAGGCCGCCTGTTTCTCGATCCCCTGCCTGTTGTCGGCGATGGTGTTCGAGTCAAGCGTCCTGGAATCATAGTCGCCGCCGAGAACGACGGTGTGATGCGGTCCTTTCCAGGTCAGCTTAAGGCTCCCGCCGTATCCGTCATCAAGATAGCTGTCCGCAGAGACCTCTATTCCCGATGAGATGATCCTGTTGCTGAAGTCGTTATGCTGGTGCAGATGCCAGGCCGTAATCTGCAGTTCCGTACTCTCCGAGAGGGACGACCGGACAGCCACGGTGGACCGTACGATCTTCATGTCATTGTTCACAAAGAGACCGAAGTCAGGCAGTTCAGAGATCCCCCGCGCGACCTTGTCATAGCTCATTGTGGCAATTACGGTCGTATCGTTCGTGATGTCGTAGCTCAGCTTCGCGTAGGCATTGTTTCCCGAGAAGTCGTTGTGCGGCCGGAAGCCGTCGGTCTGCAGCCTGCCTGCGGTGAGGTAATAGCCCACTCCCGCCTGTTTGCCCGACGCCTCGGCCCGGAAGTCGCCCGTATCGCTTTTCCCCCAGGAAGCCGACAGCACGCCGCCGAATCCTTCGTCCTGCCCTGCCTTGGTGATGAGGTTGATGACCCCGCCGAGGGCAGATCCCCAGGCGGATGACGCCGGCCCCTTGATGATCTCGATCTTCTCGATGTTCTGGACCGGGAGCGAACCGAGCTCGGCCGCATTGTCGGAAAGGTTGTTCAGCGGGACGCCGTCGATGAAGACCGCCACGTGCCGGCTCCCCGAGCCCTGGATGAACGCCGTCGCGCTGCTGCCGGGCCCTCCTGTCAGGAAGACCTGCACGCCCGTCACCGTGTTCAGCACCTCGGCGACCGTATGGGCGTTCATGAGTTTGATCTCGTCAGCCGTGACCACGGATACGTTCTCAGCGGCCTGGGCAAGGGATTTTCTGGCCCGCGTCGGCGATTCCACGACCAGTTCCTCTTCCTTGAAGTACATGAGGAGAAAGTTTTTCTCTTCGAGCGATTGGGCGGGGGCTGAGGGCCGGAACAGGACCAGGACATTGACGAGGACGAGGCAAATGCAGAACAGCCGGCCAGCGGGCATCATACATTGCCCCCCACGGTCGATGCGCCTGTCACAGCGACGTGGCACTGATGCAAAAAGGATGAGGTCATCATGATCACCTGCTATGCGCGAGTTCGTACGCAGTTACGGGAGGTAGACTTGAAGTGCAAAAAAGTATATGAGCAGTGTATTTTATTGTCAAGAAATTAATTTTCGGTTGACGATGTGTGCAATACGCCGCCTGGGCGGATCGGCCCGGACGGGTGCGAGGCTGATCGGACAGATATGTCAAAGAACGCTGTTTTAAAAGCCATTTCAGCGGGAATTTTGTCAAAGATCATGATACACGTGTATCAAGACAGCACATCTGTGAATCAGGCACACATAATTATTATACAGAATTGAAGCGGGAATGGTACTACCCGTTCGGGTAGGGGACATCCCGGCGCCGGGCGCTGCTCGGCGAGGCATGAGCAATGCTGCGGCGGGACCGGGGCCGGGCATCGGCGGCGGGAAAGAGGCAGACGCTCGTCGTCTTCTGGTCGTCGAGCTCGCCGGAAATGCAGCCGCGCATGCCCTTTCCCTTTACAAAGTAGGCCTCTATTAACTCCGCGTCCTTGCGTGAGTCCGCATTCCATGCGAAGAACCGTACGGGCGTGCGCCACTTCATGAAGATCGCCGGCACATCGTTGGTCAGGACGATCCGCCATGAAGCGAATTCCGGTATTTCCGAGGCCATCACGCGGCGGATGATCCCAAAGATGATCCCTTCGTTGCATGACATGGCGCGCCTCCTCTCGACGTGCAAGGCGGAACAAAAAAATTATTTTGACAGGAGCACAGGAGAAAAGCGGATAAGAGTTTGAAAAGTCATGTCAAAGACTTGTCCGTCTACAGTTTTCTTCTTGCCCTTTTGAGAAGAATTTTATTCTCAACTGACCCGGACAAGGGCACCAGTGGTCATGTCTGTCCCTCAACAGGCCTTTCAACATAATGCCTGCCTTCGAACACCGGCTGTGCCTCCTTGACCTCCCTGGATCCTTTTTTCTGCACCAGCTGGTCCAGCCATTGATCGAGGACACCCATCAGCTTCCGCCAGTCCGGTATACGCGCGCTGAGCTCATTGTCCAGCGACGGGCGGAAGGACGACCGGAACCCGCCTCGCGGGTCGCGCTCAAAGGTCATATAGATATCTTCCCGGTCCCTCAGGTACAGCGCCAGCGCCTCCGCCGGGACGATCTCGCCGAGGACCCTGCTCGGTCTTTGGACGTAGCAGGTAACGCACTCGCTTGCCTGCACGCGGTAGGCAAACGAGCCCGGATCGAGACCGTGGGCCAGGATACGGTCGTCGATATTCTGTAGTTCCGTACTGATCAGTCTCGGTTTCATGATGATGAATCGCCCCTTCCGGCACCGGCGCCATCCAAGCCGGGCACCTGCGAGTAGTTTATAATTATTACTATAACCGGAATGAGCTGAAAGGGTAACTACCCGAACGTGTAGGAAAGAATAAAAAGGGATGCTGGGCGAGGCATGATCAAATCTGACGACAACAGCAAGAACGACAGTGGGACCTTCCCCGATTGTCGGAAGTGTCGAGCGACCTGTTCTGCCCACTTGTACATCTCACCCATCGCAAACAACAGCGCTATAATCGTGAAGATAACTTCAATCATCTTATTGCAAGAAAGATCAGTTTCATGAACCGCAATTTTTTAATATTTTTTATAGTTATCGGGCTTGTTCCCTTGACATTGGAACAACGGCTGCTACAGTATTCCGCCGTCGCGGGGTAGGATCTACCTGCAAAGGGGATCGGTCAGGGCAGTGCTGATCTTCCTGCTCTCGCGGTCTTGCACTGGAGAACGCGTGATCTTAAGCAGACTCAGCATATCATCAAGGGCAAAGGGCTTCGCGAGGAATGCGTCGGCGCCCGCCGCCAGGAACTCCTTGTTCCTGTCGTCCATGCTCATGCCGATGATGTTCACCTGGAGATGGCGTTCCCGGAGCATCTCCGTCGCGGTCGCTCCGTTGAGCCCGGGCATGCTGTAATCGATCAAGATGGTGTCGAACACGTCCTCGTTCGCGCGCACGACCGCGGACATCCCGTCCGGACAGGGCGTCACCCTGCAGCCCTCCCGCGCCAGCACAGCGCTGATGACATCTCGCAGGAGTTCGTTGTCGTCGACGACCAGGATCGATCTTCCCAGCGTTTGTCCTGCTCTCGTTCTGGAGATATCGGATATCGCGTCCATACACCGGCTCCTACAGCGGCACACTTTATTGATCAACATGACCTATGAGATCATCCCCTGATGATGTCACGATCGCCTGCGGCAGTTCATCCTGCAGCGACATTCCCCTGCTCTCTCGATCCTCACCGGATCGCCCCTGCCGAGACCGGCGCGATCCGAGCCCGGCCCCTGCGATCAGTGTGTAAAATTATTATAACCGGAATGGGCTGAAAGAGTAACTACCCGAACGTGTAGGAAGCAAAAGAAAAGACAATGGGTACGTAATGAGAAGATCCGACGGCAACGCAGGAACAACGGAGACGATTTCAAGACTGGAAGCGTGGCAAGGAAAATCCGGACGGGTCGCATCAGGTCAGGAGGCATGCGAATCAATGGCCGCAAAGGGTCTTTTCATACCTCCCCGGTGGCGCGCAGTTTCCGGTCAATCTCCTGTTTCTCTTCTTCGGGGAGCGGCTTGCTGGTCCGAGTTTTCTCTTCAGGCAGATCGACGGCGGGAGAAGAAGTGCTTAGCAAGCGACAAGGGAATGCCAAGATATCATGTCTGATCCGATCCGGTCCCTATCGAGATCAGGAAGCCGGGTCTCTGACGCGGGTCAACCGTCTCATTCACCGTTTCCTCGTAAAGGGCTTTTGTCGCTTTGTTCACGTCATCCATGAGCTGGCGGGCCTCTTTATTCAATGCTTCGATCTTGTCCCCATCCACGGCGCTGTCCTCGGAGATGATCCCCGTGGCGTCATCGATGCCTTCAGAGAGAGCAAGAGCCCTGTCTATGAACGGATTGAGCCGTACTGAGAGGTCATGGTCCATCGCAGCCAGCTTCGCCCTCGTCCCGACAATGCGGCCGATCAGACGATGGCTCTCGTCCTTGTACTGCCTGACCAGATCATCGGACGGATGTCCCGCGTCAGGGACAAAGTACGTATACCACAGCATAGCGTGGATGAATTCCGCCACGCTGCCGGCAAGATCGCCGGCAATGCTTCGTATTTCTCTATGGAGCTCATCCTGCCGCGCCTGCCTCCAGCGTTTCATTTCGAGCGACCGCTGGGATGCCGCGCCCGCCAGGACACCGGCAAGAGCGGCGACAGCGCCGATGACCGCGCTTTGAAGATCACCAGACATGATTTTCTCCTTACGGTTATGACAATAGCATTCCGAACCGCCGCGAACTCGACGGCCGGCGCTCGCTCCTGGATTCGAGGGATACAGGGGTTTTGGGGAGCCGTCTGTCCTCAGGCGCCGGTTTCCGGTCGCAGCGCCCGCTCAAACCCTTCAAGGAAGCCTGCCTGCGCCGGGTTGATCACCCGCTTTGCCTCGCTCAGGGCGAACCATCCGGCGCGGTCTACCTCCGGGAATTCCTGCTGCCTGCCGGAATGCGGCGGCCATTCCATCGTAAAGGTGTTGCTCTTCATCTTCTCCGGGTCGCAATCGCCTTCCAATGCCCAGGCAAGCACGATCTTTCCGCCCCTCTGCCTTATTGGCGCAAGCGGCAGGACCGCGCCTTTGGCCTTGAAGCCCGTCTCCTCCTCGAACTCCCGTTGCGCCGCCGCAAGGGGGTCCTCTCCTTCGCCGATCTCCCCCTTCGGGATGCCCCACGCGCCAACATCCTTGTTCACAAAGTAGGGACCTCCGGGGTGCACGAGAAAGAATTCGAGAACACCGCCTCTCGTGCGGTACAGGAGGATCCCGGCGCTGACCTTTTCCATTCGACCCTCGTCCCTTTCCGGTATTGCAGGGTTAGTGAGCGATTAGAATATGTCGCAGGATCGCGTCTGCTTAACCCGTTTCCATATCTCCGCATCCCCGCGTCCCTCTGATACCCGCGCTCATTGAGACCCTTGCCTTAATGGTCCCCGTGTCCCCGCGTCTATCTTCTTTGCTGCCGGATATCCACGGGGATGTACTCCTTCACAGGGTGCATCGCGTCATTGACGGACTGGTTGACCGGAAGGCAGAAGGTCTCTGGGATGAAGATGCGGCAATCACCTTGAAGAAGCCACCGCAAACCGTATCCCCCGTTGTTTGTCCCTGAGTTGAGCGACGAATTCCTCCCATGCCTCATCGATGCTCAAACCATAGTGCGAGCGGAAGGACCCGTCGAAATCCTCTCCATCCTCGATCGCAAGCAGGAACAGGCCGAAGCGGACCTCAGACAGGCACTTCAGGTAGCCGACGAACATCGAGGCCTGCCGGTAGAACATATGGGGTTCCAGGCCATAGGAGCTTCCCGACCGAGGGAACCAGAAACTCCCCTGGGCCTCCGGCGTAAAATACCTTTTGTCGAGGACAGCCTTCGCCGCATCCGCTTCACTCACCTTCTCCGCGCCCCCTCCGTCCGACACCAGGGTCGCAAGCCCTTCCTGGAACCAGGCGGGGATATGGGCGTTGAAACGATACACACCGAGCTGCTGCACGAAGTGAAGATGGGACAGCTCATGCGTCAGCCTGGCCCTCGTCATTTCCGCGGGTTCGTTCTTCAATGCCCCCGAAAGGAACAGCCTCGTCGTCACGGCCCCGCGCGCCTTCCGTGAAGCGCCGGTATGCCGCGCAAAACTGTCTTCAGAAGCACAGACAAAGACCTCGACAGGCTTCGCAAAAGAACGAAGCTGTTCTTTTTCGATCGTGCGGATCGCAACCGGCAGGAATCCGGCGACATGGTTCGCCAGGTCCTCTGCCCCCGGTTCCGCCAGGACGCGGCTGTCCGTCTGAAGACGATGAAAGTCGGACGTGGACCTCAGGGAGGCAATGCCCGATCTCAGCAAGCCGCACCCGGAAAGGACAAGGGCCAGGAATACCAGCAGGACTATTTTAGGGAAGGGGGGCATAGGAATTTGGTGCGACAAGTGGAATAGTAAACGCTCACGCAGAACAGAAGCTCCTGCGGCAAGCAGCAAAGAATGCTCGCGCCTGGAATTCAATTCAGCGCCGGAATATTTGAAAAAATCCGGATCGTAGTCCGTTCACGGCACGCCTTATTGTTGCTTTGAACAGTTGAGCGGCAAGGTTCGCTCGGACTGTCTGTTCGTGCGCTCATGCTGCATATTAGGCGCCAGGTTTTTTTACGAGCCTGAAACCGATATCCGTGCCCATTTTCAAGCCATAGCCCAGAGAAATATTCAGCATGCCGAGCGGCTCAAGGTAGCGAGCGGACTTCAGAGGCCCCGCATCCACGGAATCGAATCCTATTCCCTCCGCAAGCTTGCGCACCATGTCCTTGCTGGCGGCATCGTCACCGGCGACCAGGGCGGTCAGGCGTTCTCCCAGCAGCTTTCCTGTGCTCATGTTCTGGGCGAACACGGTATTAAAAGCCTTGACCACCTTGGCTTTCGGCATCAGTTTTTGCAGTTCTTCCGCGCCGGAGGTCGTGAAGCCGATTGCCAGATCGAAGGACGGCGTCATGATATTGCTCACGTCCACGACGGTTTTTCCATCAAGTGCGTTTCCCATGATCCTGGCAATTTCAGCATGAGCGCCCCAGGGAATTGCAAGAATTACTGCGTCTGCCCATATTGACACATCACGCGGCGACTCCTTGGGGTCCTTGGACCCGAAACGGACTTCATTCCCGGCGCGCCGCAACCCTTCGGCAAGCGCATTCCCCACATTGCCTTTTCCAATGATCGCTATTTTTTTCGACATAGTCCTACCTCCATTGAACCGGACCGGCCTTCTTTCCAGAGCAACGAGAAGAGATTATGCCATCCGGCATTTGAGCTCACGGTTACAGTATAGCAGGATTGGCTGCGTACTGACGCTTACCCGTGCTTCCTGGATGGGCGAAGCAAGAGTACCGTCATGCACGGTACGATTGATGGTCTGAAAACAATCGAGGGATGGCCCTAACCGTTCTCTCGTGGCGGCCCCAATGACAGCGTAACAACGCTGCACAACGGGCGCAGCAATGTCCCCTACGATTTTCTCTATTTTATGGAAGGGAGGGCATGGGAATTTGGTGCGACAAGTGGAGCGGAAAAAGCTCACCTTGAATTGGATCCGCGCGCATCCGCGTCCAACTGTCTTTTTAAGGACAATGAAAGCTCACTTCGTCTACCAGTCAATGGGAACATAATCCTTCAGAAATTTACCGCTCCAGTGCTTCCCGGTCAGGATCCCGTCAAAGAATGGATCGCAGACCCGCGCGGCTCCGTCAACGATATCCAGGGGCGGCTGGAAATCGTGGACCTTTTGCTTGAATTCGGAAAGCGCCGCAGGATCCTCATCCGTGACCCACCCCGTATCGACCGCATTCATGAAGATGCCGTCTTTGGAAAGATCCGCTGCGGAGGTATGGGTCATCATGTTCAAGGCTGCTTTTGCCATGTTCGTATGGGGGTGACGCTCATCCTTCTTGAATCTGAAGAATTTGCCTTCCATGGCGGTCACATTCACAATATGCTTCTGCCCGGTAGGGTCCCGCCGCATAAGGGGCACGAGCCTGTTGCACAGGATAAACGGGGCCACTGCATTCACCAGCTGCACTTCGAGCATTTCCGTGGTCGGGATCTCCCCCAGCCGCAGGCGCCAGCTGTTCGTTCTGCGCAGATCCACCTGCTGAAGATCCGCATCCACCCTTCCCAAGGGAAAAAGCGCCTCGGACCCGGGAATGTTCTCCTGGCCATAGGGGACCTGCGAAAGCCTGGCGGATTCGCGCAGACCGATGCCCGACCGCTCGCCCTGCCATGCCGCCGAAAGGGCGGCACGCGTGGCCTCGTCATGGTTGCCGGCAAGCGCAAGCTGTTTTGTACAGGCCTCATGGTGGTGAAGCAGCATCCGGGCCTCTTGGGGCAGCGCCTGGCTGCCCTGTTCTTCTCGTTCCATCAGATGGGCATAAAACCCCGGCGGCCGCCTTACGGTCTGTGCGGCGTTATTGATCAGGAGGTCGAGACGTCCGTACGTTTGCTCCACATAGCGCGTGAACAGCTCGACGCTCGGAACATGCCGCAGGTCAAGACCGTGAATATGCAGCCGGCGCCCCCACGCGGCATATCCCTCTTCCCGGGAATAGCGCAGGGCCGCATCAATGGGGAACCTGGTCGTCGCAATGACCGTAGCGCCGGCGCGCAGCATCATGAGCGTCGCCTGATACCCGATCTTCACGCGGCTGCCGGTGATCAAGGCAACCTGGCCGGCAAGAGATGCCGTCTGGAAGCGTTTCTGGTAGTTCCGGTCCCCGCATTTTTTGCACAGACAATCATAGAAAAAGTGCAGGTCCGTGAATTTCTCCTTGCACACATAGCAATTACGCGGAGCATGCAATTCTTCCTGTTCCTGTTCCGGTCCGGAGGCATTCCACTCGATCCGTGCAGGGGCAATGAACGTACCCTGAGCCCGGGCAGTACGGATACCGGTCGTATTTCTCGCCAGCCGGTCCTGTTCGAGCTTTGCCAGGCTGCGCGTTTTGTTCAGCGTCTTGTTCCGTTTCTTTCGTTCCGCCCGGTCAGGACGGGAGAGCTCCCCGCTCACCTTCAGAAGCGCGCGCCGTTGCTCCTCCGGCAGATCTGCAAGCCGTCCCCCATCAAGGACCAGTTCTCCCAGCAAGGAGATACACTTTGCAATTTCTTCGGGATCGTGTTTCATGACATGATCTTCCTTCTTGAGAGACCTGATCCCAGGATATGTGGGGTCAATGTTCCCTTCGTACTGCTTGCGTAAACGCGCATGTCTGAGGTGGCTCAGACATCCGGAATGCTTAACACTCGGACTCAGTCGCATGCCTAGATTTTTACATGGGACTGCTTCTTAAGCCCTGACACGAAGACGTTGTTATTGGGAGAGGTAGTCCTCCCGGACCGGGCAAAACACTTCGATTGCAACAGAGTCCTCGCGGGCCATGGCGCTGTGCTCCACGTCCCCGGGAATGCACCAGCTGTCCCCTGCTGATACTGCATGCGTTTCGTTCCCAATCGAGAGGTCCATGCTTCCCGAAACGAGGTAGCCAGTCTGCTCATGAAGATGCCTGTGCTTCGTCAGCACGGCCCCCTGTTCGAGCCGGAACTCGGCCATGAGCGTCCTGGCTCCATGGACCAGCGTCTTTCTCGTTATCTTGTCCAGGACCTTCGTATAACCCGATGCATCGTGTTTTCCGAACATGCGATCTCCCCGATGATACATAATGAGCGTCCGGGTCCTCGACCTCATCCAGGTCATTGAGGCTCCGGGGAATGACGATGAATTTTGTCCAGTCCTCCGTCGTTACGATCTCGCCGCCGGATGTCTTCCCGATCACCTTCACCGCGTTCCGCGCGATCTTTATGTCCTGATAATTGGCTTGCTGCTTAAGGAGGCGATCGTCGCAGACGGTCAAGGAATAGGAAGGCCAGGTCTCGTTCATCCGCAGCAATGCCCGGCGAACGCCGGGCCCGCCGAACAGTACGACAAACAGAGCAACCATGCCGGAACCCAAAGGGTCGTATCAGGGAACATCAGGTGGACCCCTGCCAGGACGATCAACAACGCGGCTGCGCCGACAGCATCATGCGCTTTCTGACAGGATCGATGCCTTCCGGTTCGACGCTGTATGCTTTCATGATCCAGGCGAGGCGAGATTCTCTGGCTATGGCTTCGTCCTGTTCCTGTTCGCTTTCCTGCATTCACCAGGCAGGGAAAGGTTCAGGCAACGGCCAAGTTGCTGCACATCATCGAAGATACATTGGTCCGCTGATTCGAGCAGCTCCAGGTGTTCAAGCTCCACTCCTGCTCTTCGCGCCACATCCTCATTCGTAAGCCCTTGTTCCCTGATAGTACTGATGATCATCACCGTCTTCGGACATACGGTACACTGTTCATGGTATTGATCAAGGAACTCCGGATCGGCGCATTTCGCCTTCAGATAAGCTCTAAAGCTCCACATCGGAGAACCTCCGGAGAGCATCGTGGTCCATACGGCTCAGGAATATTTCCCGATAGCGCCTCGTCTCGCGGATGTATTCATCGGGAACTTTACTGGCGCTCTTTCGCAGCGCCCGGTAAACAATGATGTAGGTCTCGAAACAAAAAAAATAGAGCAGCCGCATATGGTCCCCCGACAGTCTGACGCGCAGCTCGTGTATGCCGTCCTCCAGCAGGTCGGCGTAGGGACGCGGCAGCGTCGGACCCATTTCTTCCAGCAGTTCGAGGAAGTGCAGCACCTTCACCTGGTGCTCGGGCCTGCAGGCGTCGAGGAACTCGGAAACGGGACAGGGTTTCATGAATGGATCACAAAAAAGGATGTTCCACTTTTTGTTCATTGCAGGATCTCCGCACCATGCTGCACGTGGCAATGCAGGATTGAACCGGATACTGCTGAAATGTATTGTGCGCGATATCGCGATATCGCGATATCAGGTGCGGTACGTTATCACCCAAAAAAATGGATGTCAATATGAAAGATCTAAATTCCCCGGTCATCTCATCGTTTGACAACCTGTATCCTTCACCTCATGTCGTTGTTGCCGGCGTATAAATCCCCACGGTCTCCCGGAACCGTTCCAGCGCCGCGGCCACGCCCACTTCTTTATACTTCTGAATTCTTACCGCATTCCGCACATCCCCCATGCGCGGTTTACTCATGAGCGCCGGGTGCAGGCGCGGCATTCCGCACCTCACTTTGTCCCAGACCTCTCTCTTTACGGCCCGTCGCATTTGAGGGTTCTGCTATATGCGACGGCCGCCCTTGACGGCTTTCTATTTATCGTTGCAGATCACTTTTCATTTTATTATAGAGAATCAATGTATTGCCCTCGCAGAATACGCAGTTATCTCATGGCACGATTAATGCTTTAGTACAATTATAGTAAAGAGAGGAGAAGCGAGCTTGGGCGCCAGGCGCAGGCCCAGTACCGGTCAGCTCTGGAACGGCCGATAATTATGTGATTCCTGCTAAATCAGGAATCTCAACCACTAAAGCATAAAGGGAAATAAATAAAGGAGTCTATACATTGATAGTATGAGGAACTGTCAAGAGGCCGAAATAAGCGAAAAAACGAATGTTTAAATTTGAATCTACGGAGGATCACACCATGAAACATCTTATAATGAATCGAACGATTACACACTACAGACGCACGGCAAGTATCGCTGTTGTTGTCCTGTTTGCCGCGCTTCTTTCCGCAGTACCGTTCCATGCGGCATTTGCTCAAACCGCGCCGGCTTTGGGCAGGGCGGCGAGTTTTGCCGTCCTGGGCGGCACGGCAGTAAGTCTTACCGATGCCACAATCATCGGAAACGTGGGCTCTCCTGTCGCAGTTACTGTAGTCAGGGGCACGGTTGTCGGGACGGTTTACCCCGCGGGGGACCCTATCGTTATTGGGGCGTACAATGACTTCCTCAATGTGTACGGCGCAGTCGCGGATATGGGACTCTATCCGTGCACGGGCTCCTTGGAGACTGCCTACACGGATGCGACGCTCACACTCACGCCGGGTGTCTACTGTAACGACGCGGCCGTGACGTTCACGCGCACCGTGTTGACGCTCGACGCGCAGAACGACCCGAACGCTGTTTGGATCTTCAAGATAGGAACCCTCGGAACAGGCGCTCTCACGGGCACGAGCTTATCGGTGGTCATGGCCAACGGCGGACAGCCCTGCAACGTGTACTGGTGGACCGCCCAGGCCGCGACAATGACTACTTCGAACTTCAAAGGGAACATTCTCGCAGGTGCGGCCAGCACTTTCACCGTTGGTAGCGTGATCGGACGAACCATGACGCACGCCGGACTGACAATGACCGGCACCGACGTCTTCGGTTGCAGCAGCCTTGTACCGCCGCCTCCGATAGATAAAGACCCTTGCGAGGATCGTGACAAGGACCATGACAAGGACCACGACAAGGACCACGACAAGGACCACGACAAGGACCACGACAAGGATCGTGGCAAGGATCATGACAAGGATCATGGCAAGGACCGCGACAAGGATGGTCGTGATCGGCGGTAAACTGAGCATCAGTTCGTAAAGTGCTTAGCATGAAGAGAACATTCTGTGAACCGATCAAAGCATGACACTTTTCCAGGTGGGCAAAAACGCCCACCTGGATTTTTTTTAATACAACGGAGTTGCGAAACGTTATGCTTTGTCGAAAGGCGATTTTCGACATTTACCAATGGATCGTTTGCGATCAGGTTATTGCCTGCAGAAAGATAGGAAAGGAGATGATCGGTGTCAGGGAAAATCGGAAATAGGTCAGTACCAGAATGGGCACAACGATCAGGATTCATTCCCGAGACGTTCGTTGTTAATTCCTGAAAAGCTGTTTACATCATAGACTGGCGGCATGGCCGAGACCCATCCAGGTTTCCTGAAAGGCCTTTGACAGGACAAGACCCGCCCGGTCCTTTCGAAAAACCTGGACAACGGACATGTTTTGCGATAGGTCATCTCTGCTGTTGACGTACTTTGCCGCTGCTTCTCCCTCCTGATAAGGACCTTTCGAAAGGTATAACGTGAACCAGTCGGTTTCGGAGATGACGGGGAAGTCTGTTATGGGGAAAATAGCCGGCATCTTGTGGTCCTCACAGAACCGGTGGGTCGGCGCCCATTCGCTCTTCGTAATGCCGCCGAGGAGCGCAAAGACGGGGTCCTTTGCGTAATAATCTTCGAGCTGTTTTCGCCATGTTTCGGCGGGACCTTTTAATTCCCATACGGACAGCGATAGGGACCGCAATCCTTGAGACGTACCTTCTTTAAGATGTGCCTTGGCCCTCATGGCGCGTTCCATCATTTTCGGTATGCGCCAGTTTTTGATGAATCCCTGCAGGGGGCCAAGCATCGCCTCCCGGTCCTCTTTCGCCACGTCATCGGCAATGACCGTGGCGAAACGCAGGGTGTTTTCGGTGATGCCGGGTTGCGGCTGTGTCGATAATTTCTTGAGATAGTAGACCAGTATTTCCGTATCGCGGTCGCTCAAGAGATATATCGGCATTATATCATCGATCTTCCTGCCGGAGGGGTCGTCTCCCGTCCGTATTGCCCCGGCGAGAGTTTCATCGGTATAGGCGGGACGGTAATAATCCTGGCTCTCGGGTTGCGGGGAACGCTTCGTCAAGGGGATGCCCTTGAATTTCGACAGCGGTGAATACAGCCGCTTTCCGTCGATGGGCGGGGTTCTTACCCTGCCCTCGGTGGTCCCGAAACCGCTCCGCAAATGGCAGCTCATACAGGTCAAGTTGCCGCTCTCATCCACGATGTCACCCTTGACGACGGACTGCATCAGCTCTCCCGAGGGAAGTACGCCGTTGCGGTACATGTTCTCTCCGAGACGCAGCGCTTCGTCCCGTGACAAGCCCTTCAGGCCGGGGCCGGGATCATCAACGGCGGAGGCAGGCAGCGGCATCGCATGGAGAGCGCAGGCGCAGGCAACTATCGCAAGAAACGCAACGGGCCGTTTGAGGACCGGCTACAGTCCGGGGAAGGTCTTCATTTTCGCACCAACTTATCTGTTTTTTTGATGAAATCCGAAGTCCCGATAAGGCCGTAAATGCGCACCCATCGGTCACTTTCCGGCGCCCGCAGAAATATCGACAAGGGTCCCCCGGTAGTGACATTCCACCGTGTCCGTATCCGCGGGTTTCTTCCCGTCACCGGCCTTGAAAATCGTATACAGCAGCCCGCCCGGCAGGATCACGATGCCTTTCTTTTTCGCATTCTCGGCAAGGAACGACTCGCCGGCCTTCTTGTTCTCCTCTGCCGCCTTGGCCGTGATCGTCGCCCGCTTCTGTCTCACTGCGACCTGATACTGGCTTATGGCTTGACGGAGCTCTTCATCAGCCAGAAGAGGTTTCCCCCCTGCATAGGCGTCCTTCATGCCCTGGATCACGAGGTCCAGGTCGATCTCGACACCCGCTGCTTGATATTGCCGGTCATATTGACGCCGATAGCATAAATCACCTTCTTCTTTTCGGTCTTGAGGACAAGGGGCCCACCGGCGCTCACTGGGGCAGTCAGGAGCACAACGCCCAGGACTTCCAGCTATTTCACGGCCATAGGTTCTCCTCCCTCGTCAAGCCATGCGTTTATGAAATACGCAATTCATCTATTCTGTAAAATAGAGAAGGGAGGCGTACGAAGCTACCCCGCCTCCCCCCTCCTTAATCTCGCCCATCAAGGTGGCATGCCTAGGGGAATTCTGCATGCACCTTTCCCTGCAGGTCCTAACGACAATTCCGGCAGCTATGGCCGTCCGTAAGGGTCATAAGGAAGGCGACGATATCATCCTCTTCCTGCGAGGTCAGGCCCAGGTTTCCCAGTTCGTCCGTATTCATATTCACCGGAACTTCGGGGGCCGGCCAGGAGGGATCGACATCCCGCGTGTTGTAGAAATGGACGGTGTCCTTGAGCGTCTTGAAATAGCCGTTATGCGCATAGGGCGCGGTCTTCGCGATGTTCCTTAGGGAAGAGACCTTGAATTTGCCGTTCCCAGCCGGATCGTTCACGGTCACGCCCAGGCCGAGATCGGCCGGGACGTCCTGGCCTGTCAATTCCTCTATCTCGGGATTTTTCGGCACTCCGAGATTGTCGTAGGAGAAGTCCGTTAGGAGCGGCGGCGTTACGCCGTCGGCCGACGTGGTGGGATGACAGGCTGCGCAGTTGCCCTTTGCTGGATCTTCAAAGAGTCTCAGCCCCCGAAGCTCCTGGGCCGTGAGCGTGGCTTTGCCTTGCAGGTAATAGTCAAACTTCGAGGTGAATTTGTTCAGCATCGTGGTCCGCTCAAAGGCGGCTATGGCCTTCGCCACAAAATTATAGGCCGTCTCGACGTCACTCAAAGAGCCGGAACCGTAAACCATCCTGAACATCCCGGCATAGCGGGCTTCCCGTATTGCCTGGATGACCCCTTCCTTGGTGTTGTTCATTTCAACCGGGTTCAGGAAGGGACCCTTCGCCTGGTCCTCAAGGGTAGAGGCGCGGCCGTCCCAGAACTGCCCGCCCATCCAAAGCCCTTCTCCCGTATTAAATTAAAACGCCGGGCTGTATGCGGCGTATGCCGCGCTGGGGGAATTCCTTCCGCCGAACCTTCCGGGGACCACTCCCTCGGACACGGGAATCGCGCTGTCCGGATCAGCGAATCCAGCCATAGGATGGTGACAGGATGCGCAAGACTGCCCGGGGGGATTGGAGAGGTTCTCATCGAAGAACAGCATGCGGCCGAGCATCTCTTCCTGCGGGCGAGCATGACCGTACGCTGCCGCGCCGAAGAGAAAAACCAAAGTCATTGTTATGCAGATCGTCGTTTTCATGGCTTCCTCCTTTGCTTGAGACTCCTGTTGTCTCCTGTGCTTGCACTGTCTGCATGACCGGTGAGTGATAACGCCGGGGGCTGCTCATCGTCTCTCACATCCTTTTCCTGAAGCGAGGCTGATCGTGCATTTGCCCGATCATGATGATATGCGTTTCCCCGCGACATTCACCTGCCCCTGATATGCCACATGCCCCTTATGCCGATGTCCTCGTGTTGAGCAAAGCGAACCATGGAGCCCACCCTGGACTTTAATCCGGTAATCCTGTAATAATTATGTTCTGGTTTCTCGCCGGTCCGGAGTACAAAACAAAGGGGGGCTTGCGCCCCCCTATTTGCCTTCTGCATTCATATCAGCAGGCACTGTGTCACACGTTCTACGGCATCGCGATCGGCACCGGGCAAGTATCCGGACCTCCGACGCAGTACGGCCTCATCATCTCGTTGTCTTCGTGCGAGAGGATATGGCAGTGCCAGACGAAGAGGCCCGGAATGTCGTACTTGGCTTTCACCCTGGCGACCGTCCCCGGATAGACGATGACCGTGTCTTTGGTGCCCGTCTCCCAGGCCTCGGGACCGGTGATGGTCCCGGGAACCAGCGTCGCGGGCGGCACAGTTATGCCGTCAGCATCCGTCACGAGATCCTGGCGGTCAACAACCTCGAACTGCACCAGATGAATGTGGATGGGGTGGGCGTCAGCCGTGAAGTTGTAAACCTCCCAGATCTCGGTGTCTCCCACAGCCGGGTTTTCGGTAATGTCATCCGCCCACATCTTCGGCACCGGATTGCCGTCAGCGTCGAGAATGCCCAATCGCGCCGACGTGGGTCCGAAGGCGTTACTCATATCCGGGGCGCAGGGAGCTTCGACGACGTTCCCGTCAGCGTCCGTCTCAACACATACCGTCATGGACATGTCTTCGTTGAGCGACAGCCTCCGGACATGGTCCGCAGCTCCCAGGCGCGGAAGCACCGGCAACGAGAGCGCAGCAGGCGGCGTGGAGTTGTCGGTACCCTTCCGTGCGCCCACGATGAACTTCATCACCTTTCCGGTCGTTGCCGGGTCGGCGGGAACGAAATCGACGCCCGGCTCTCCGCCGCCGAATGGCTCGTCCGGACCGAGGTTGAGAAGCATGATCTCGGTTCCGACCGGGACAGTGGAGAAATCAACGATCACGTCGGCCCGCTCCGCCGGCCCCATCAGCAGCCGGTTGAGCTGGACCGGGGCCGGGAGGAACCCTCCGTCCGCGCCGATCTGCCAGAACGGAAGGCCGTTGTCATTCTGCAGGATGAGGAACCGGGAGTCGCTGCCGTTCAGGAACCGGAGACGATAGCGTCTCTGCTCGACGTTCAAGAATGGCCAGGTCTTGCCGTTCACGACCATGGTGTTTCCGAAGAACTCCGGGTTCCATATGGGCGATACGTCGCTTCGGCCGCCGCCCACCGCGAGTTCAGGGATGAAGGGGATGTCCAGGAACGGTATGACCGGCGGCTGGTTCAGCCCTTCGAAGAACGCCCGGTTGTCGGGATAGAAGAGCGAGCCGTTCACATTGAATGACCTGTCCTGGATCACGATCGGAATCTCGCGGATGGCACTTCTGGCCTTGTCGCAGTTGGGATCGATGCCGGGAAGCGCCGCCGGGCCGGGAAGTCCGAGTTTGAGATCCTTGAGGTCCCGGATCATGAAAAAGCCCGCAAGCCCCGCGTACACATTGTTGCGCGTCATGCCCAGGGTGTGGTCGTGGTACCACAGGGTGGCGGAGCGCTGGTCATTGCGATACTGGAAGACAGCAAAGCCCTTGCCCCGCCCCGATCCGCCGAAAATATCGTCGTAGCGGGTCCCCTCAGTGGCGTAACCTGCGGGGATGTTCTTCGCGTCCGGGAGGTACCAGGCCTCAGGATAGCCGTCGCTGTTGGGCTGAACATGGGCCCCATGCACGTGGGTGATGATCGGGACCGGGCCGGTGTAAGGGTCCTGGCTCTGACCGCGGCAGTCGGTCATCGTCATGGGCGGCATGGGATGCATGCCCGACATCATCATGCCGTCAATGCAGTCCTGGGGCGGATTGGCCCAGTGGAGGGTCTGGTCGATGGGAAGAAGGTGCGGGAGGAATTTCCCTGTCTTGGGATCCTTCAGATTATTGACCCATTTGACCCTCGTCGGCACATCCTTGAGGTTCTCGATGGTCCAGGCAGGATAGTTCCGGGTCTCAGGATGCCCCACTGCGCCATAGCTCCATACTGTCGTCGACGGCAGAGAGGCCGGAAGCACCTGCTGGTTGAACTGGACGACCTCGATTTCGTAATAGGGGACGACTTTCTTTACTGTCTTGTCGAATACGACGCCCTTTGCGGGCATGACGGGCGGGATCACGAGCGGGTCCACGAACTGCGGGATCGTGGTTGGGTCAAGGGTCCCTCCCGGTAATGCTTGGGCTGACGCCCCGGCAACCATCAGGAAGGTTGCCGCAAAGAATAGCATTACTAATGTCGCAAAGATTTTGCTTATTTGGATATTTTTCATAGACGTTTCCTTTCTCTACGAGATTTACTGCAAAAATTACCACAACAATTTTTACCGCACTTCTCCGAATATTTATTCTTGTACCACCCCCTCTCCCCCCAGGATTCATACTCAGCGATAAGAAACGGACAGGAAGATCGCTGTTCGTGGAAAAAGCCCGGAATCGAACGCAGTACCCATCGCTATAAATCTTCCCTTGATGTCTCCTGTCCGAGTGGATATCACCCGATTGATCCTGAAACGGAAATCGGCCATCGCGCCATGGCGGGAATATCCACGGATAAAACCAAGCGAAAAAATACTATCGAGGAACCTCTAATAAAAGGTGACCCATGAATCAGCGGAAGCTTTTCAATATCCCTGTAACTTAGTCCTGCTCTGGTGGGATTGGCTATCCGTGAAAACCTGTCCCCCAATGATGCAATCGGAAATCCGCGACTAAATGCTCTTTCCACGATAAAGGAATACGAGATAAGCTCCTCGCTACTCATCCTGACTGCTACTGACTGGTGCGTATTTCATTGTCCTGTGGGTGGTTGAGAGTGCAGACATACTTTCACGAGTAAATAGGTAAATAACACACAGCATGCAGGCCGTCAATGCAGGCATTGCTTTTCTGTTAACCAGAATTGCTTAGTTTCGAAACACTTCCTACCCATATGGGTAGGAAGTGAGGAAGAACCTTTTAACGCCGGGACCGCACCCGGTACAACGTGCGGTCCTCCTTTACGGCCATCTCGATCCGCCCTTGGGTGACAAGATCGGCGACCATTTCCTTCAGGAGCATCGTTTGTTGGGGCCGTAGGATGTCAGACCTGGAAAGCTGGAATACTCCCCAACCTCGACTCAACTGCCCCGGTACACTTGGGGGCATCCTTATGAAAACTAGGGATCGCACAACACTCGTGTGTTTATTCCGAATATTATTTTGAAAATAAAAGCAAAGAGTGTGCCTGCAAATCGCTGATACACGGCTTTTAAATAAAACAACGAGATGGAAAAAAGAAGAGATGTGGAAGCTGACTTTTGATAATTACTGGCGACCCAATTTGGATTACTTGTTCATTATGGCCGGTCAATTTGAGCGTCGGTCGTATTGCTTAAGATAAACTCGTACGGGTATTTCGGGCGCGATAATACCTACCCATTTGAGCAGGTTCTGTTCAGGGACAGATTAAGCGGACGCGGGGACCGGGGGAGGGTAAACCGACAGGGGGCGACTTGAGGAACAGAGGGGACCTTGTGTGTCAAGTGTCTTTACAGGGAATGTGCTCACTCCTGGATTCATAACTCCATTGTATCCCGTCTATGCGGCTGACGGCTGGTACGGCGCAATAACTTGAAGCACAGTTGCTTATCTCGTTCAAGATACTTTTTTTATTCTTCATACTTTTCGTGATTGGCAATTCGGCTGTTAACATCATCTGATTCGCCGATGTGGATCGGCTTTTTCCTTGTTATTGTTTTTTCACCAGCGTTATACACGCAGCTGTAGACACAATATTTTCCAGACGCATTCGGGATGCTCTCCTTAACAGAATCTGTTTGCTCTGCCCTGTTTCATCCTTCTTCATTCTCGCCGTGCCCGCTCGACAAACATCTTTGGCCAGACTTACCTATTGAGATTCTCCACCTGCTCCTCTTCACGATGCACTTTCTCTAATCCCGCGGCACATAGACCGCATACCCTCGCGGCGGCGCGAAAAACTCTCCCGATCCATCGCCCTGGGTCTTCAGCTCCTTTGGCTTGCGGGCATCACGTCCGCCCCATGCAACAGGCACGAGCGCCCTGTTGTTCCACTGCGTCTTGACCCCTGCCTTGTTCCAGGCATCGCCCCGGTTGTTCAGGACAAGGATGAGCCCCTTCTGCTTCCCCATGCCGCTCCGCTGCATGATGTAGAGATCGTCGTCCACGTGGAGGACGGTCGTTGCGCCGCCGGCGTGGTCTTCATGGACCCGTACGAGGGCCGTTATGCCGTTTTGCTTTCCTGCCCTGCCCAGGTCCCAGGTGTAATAGTCCTGCCAGAACACGCAGGGGTAGCCCTCGTGGGTCAGGATGAAGGCGTAGGCGAGCATCTTGTCGTTCACGATCCCGGGGTTGTCGTCGCTGCGGAAGTCGTGGTTGTCCACGAAGGTCACGGCCTCGAAGGGCCGGTCCTTCATGAGCACGCCGCCCTCGGTGAGCCGCCGCAGGCTGAAGCCGTAGGAATCGCACAGTTCCTTCAGCCGGTAGCGGAGCGGGAAGTCGAACGCGCCTACCCGGTTCTCGGTCCAGCTGTTGACGGCATCGAGCCAGCCGTCGATGTAATCGTCGCCGGCCCAGCACTCGCCTATGCCGAAGACTTCCACCGGCCTGCCCCCGCGCAGGTAGGTCCGGTCGTGGATCGCCCGGACGATCCAGGCGCCGAATCCCTTGACGAAGTCGTAGCGGAAGCCGTCGTAGCCGATCTCCTCGATCATCCACTTGGCGTGGTTCAGGATGCCTGTCGAAACGCGCGGGTTGATGTGGCAGAGGTCGGGCATGTCGCCGAAGGCGGTCATGTCCATTTCCCGGTAGGGCGAGGGATTGAAGCAGGTCCAGTCGCGGGTAAAGAGCTTGCTCTGGGGCGTGAAGCGGGTCCACCAGGTCCGTTGGGTGATGGGATTGAGCTCCGACGTATCGGCGCCGTTGTTGTGGTTCAGGACAAGGTCGGCGTAGACCTTCAGCTCCTTGCTGTGCGCGGCCCGGATGAGGGACCGCAGCTCCTCTTCCGAGCCGAACCAGGTCCGTGTCTCGTCCTTGCCGTTTATCTTCCTGGCCGCCTTCTGCGGGTGCTTTCCCAGGTCGTAGTAGTCGTAGACATCGTACCCCATGGACATGCCGCCGACGTTCGCGGCCTTGGAAGCGGGCGGCAGCCAGAGCGCGGTGAAGCCCGCTTTCTTCAACGCGGCGATCTCGCCCGTCACATGGTTCCACCACTGGTATTCCCTGCCCTCGAGCCTGGGACAGTCCCAGTAAAAGGCCTGCATGATGACGCCCATGGTATCTCCTCGTGCCTGCTTCAGGAAAAGGGAATGTTGCGAATCAGGCTTGACGTGTTGACGTATGAAGCACAGGGTCCAGCCCCTTGCTCTGGCATCGGCGTCAGCTTTGCACCTTTTTTTTCATGAACGTACTGTCAACTGTCTTTGCACACGGGCTCCGAGATGTTCTTGAAGATCAAATAGAAGCCTTCTCCGTTTCCCTCCCCCTGTTTTATTCCCAACAGCTTTTGTTCATGTCCGCAAAGAAGCACAAAGTTGAAGCTCCCCGCAGCAAGCCAGAAAAATGCGCTCGCTCCTGGTTTCATAACTCCCTTGTATCCCGTCTACCGCGGCTCACGGCTGGTACGGCGCAATAACTTGAAGCACAGTTGCTCATCTTGTTCAAGATACTTTTTCCATTCTTCATACTTTTCGTGATTGGCAATCCGGCTGTTCACATCATCTGATTCGCCGATGTGGATCAGCTTTTTAATTGTTACCGTTTTTTCATCAGCGTTATACACGCAGCTGTAGACACAATATATTCCAGACGCATTCGGGATACTCTCCTTATTTGAATCATGCCAATAGCCATCATGATCAACAGAATATGTTTGCTCTGCCACTTCTCCTCCCTTTAAACTCTCGCCGGGCCCGCTGGACAAACATCTTTGACCAGACTTGAATAGGATCGTCCGTCGTCCGAGGTAAAGCCTGGAATATTCACCCTTGCCAATTAAGACAGCATGTAAAGATTTGGCCCGTTCCTTACGCCTTTTTACGGTTCGTATCGGTTGTTTTTTTGCCTCTGTCACCGCAGATCGGTTTCTTCTGCATGTTCCGCGGGTACCTATCTTGACTCTTCTCTTTAATGAACCTTTTTGACACTGCCTTCATGAAACCGTTGGCGCGAGAGCAACGGGCTTTTCATCAGGGTAAACCGGCTTCCCGTCCATGCGCTCAAACTCTTCAGCCATTCGAACACGGCCCAGGTCGCCCGAAGGTCCTCTTCGTTGCGCAGCGCGATCTCGTTCACGAATGATCTTCTTGTTTCTTCGTCTTCCGTCTCCGCCGCCTCGATGTACTTTGCCAGGGACCTTTCCCCGGCTTCCTCGTCCTGGGACCGCCGGAAGCCAGCGTGCTTCTCCACCGCCGTGAGGCTGTAGCCCGGATCGGGCAGGACGATCGCGGCGCGCGTGATCGGCAGGAGCTCGACGAGCAGGGAGAGCACTCGTTCCGCTGTTCCTCCCCGGTCACCGTAACGCTCGATATAGGCGTTGAGCTTTGTTCTCTCATACGGGCGCCAATGCACGAACGGGATGTCCCCGTATTCCAGCAGGATATCGCTTGCATGCGTAAGAAAGAGTTCCCAGCCGGCCTTGTCCCCCCGGGCGCCCGCGCCGGCAAGGGAAGCGTGGAAGCCCCCCGGCCTTTCGCCGTAGACCTTCATACCCCAGAGGTAGATCTTGTCCAGTTCGTCAAGATGGGGAGGCAAGCCCTCGAGGGCGAACACCGCATAATTCCTCGAGACGGGAAGCCGGGGCTTCCCGATGACGAGTTCCCTGCTGTCGAGCGTCGCCCGCGCCTGCAAAAGGATCGAGGCAGCCGACCTGCCGACCTTTCGCTCCCGCCCTCCCCGCAGCCGCTTGACCTCGGACAGGCTCTTTACGTCAAACCGCGACACGAGATCTCCCAGGGTGGATACCCCTATCCCCCGGAGGTGCGCCGCGAGGTCCTGGTCGAGGTCGTCCACCAGCGTGATATCTCCGTCCTTTTCGGCGCGGGCCATGCAGTATTCCTGATACCTGCATCCGATGCACGCGGTCCGGCCTGCGAGCGCACAGGGCCCCTCCGGCAGCGAGATGACTTTCAGCATATCCCGCAGTGAGGCGATCACCGCGCGCTCGCCGGCGTAGTCCAGCGCTTCGAGGGCGCCGTCGCCGGCCAGGACTTCCAGCCTCACCGGCCTTGTTCCTGTTGTCCGTTCAAACAACAGGCCGTAGGTCTGAAGCTGCCTCGCGATCTCCGGATGGTCCGCTTCGCCCACTCTGCGGGCCAGCGTGCAGTCCCGGATAACGTACCCCCCGTCCGCTCTGATCAGGAAATCCGGGACGCCGGCGACCTCGACATGGATCCCTTTCATGCGCACGAATGTCTTCAACGCGCCTTGATAAATGACCCGCGTCCTGCTCCGCAGCACATCCGCTGTCCGCTCCGCAGGCGCGCCGGTGAGATCGACGTGATCCGGGAACTGGGCGAGATGGCTCATTTCGTGCCTCTGGCCGAGCCGGGCCAGGACCAACTCGAACGCCCCCGGCGGCGATGGCTTGACGCCTCGGTGCGACAGGTACAGACGTAAATCGCAACGGGAAGGGCTGTAGAGCCGTTGAAAGAGCTGAGGAGTGAGAGTGAATGTCGGGTTCATGGCGCGCTGAAGTTATTGTTACAGATTGGTGAAAGCATTCTTTAAATTAGTCATACGTCATCCCCGTGAAACAGGTCCTCGAATGTCGTTATCGGGAAACGGAGATCCAGAAAGATGTTCCACAAGATAAGACCGCAATGCCGGTCATCGTACCGTCCGCTTCGAGTGCAGGATTTGCGCCCATGCGCCTCCCCGGTTCATCAGAATTTACCGGTCGCACAGGTTTTTCTGTTCGGTGCACTATACCGTTATTTTATTGAAATGAGAACTACCCGGACGGGTAGGAACAGAATTTTTCTCTGACAACGCCTTAATATATTTCAGGATTGCGCAACTCTGAAAACTGTGGCAGGAAGCGCGGCAGAAGGGGAAACGGTCGACGGAAGGACCGCCGTTAACGCACAAGAGGGGGTCTTTCGGGCGGCGGCAAGACGGTGATCTGGAGCAGGGGGATTGAGATATCGGACAAGCCGCATCGCTGAATACCAGAAATGATCTTGATTACTGTCATCTATCGTAACCCTGTATGACAGGAAAAGAAGCTATCTGCAAATCCTTCACGATCGCCATCCCCACCCGATGATCACGAAATCCATTCGCATGCCGAGCAATCTTCTTGAAGCCATTACCGTCATCGAAAAAGAAGAGAAGATCGAGGAAACCACCGCCAATCTGAAGCTCATCAAGATCGGGTATGAAACCAGCGTCGGCGACTTGCATAAGGCGGGCAGGCTGTCTCGAGAGGAGATATCCAGATATCTTGGCATCAATCAGATCGATGCCCTCGAACTTCTCCGCAGTCGCAGCGTGAAGGGAAACCTGGACACCGCCGGTATCACGCTCTCTTTGGAGAAGTTCGCCAAAGCGTGACAGGACAAGCATGACCGCCGCCGGAGAATTCATTAGTCACGGTTCTTTCGGGGTAGGGATAACCTTTTCATCCTGATCTTCGGCTTCTGTAAAGTTTTTTTCTTTGCACCAGCCCCTTTTCGTCGTGCGATAACTGCACCCCGTTCCGAATCCGTTTTTTTGCTGTTGCGTGATTTCACGCTGCCTGTTCCAGCCGCGGCCCTCGCACTGCCAGCAGGATCTATCAGCCCATCGCTTCCCGCCAAGTCTATTCCGAACAGTTCCGACAAGTCGGCGTCATCGATGATCCGTGAACTCTTTTTGACGGCCTTTTCCAGCAGGCTCTCAGCCCTGGTTGTGACGGTCCGACTGACGAGATCGTCCGCGTTCGTGCCGCGGAGCGTGAACAGAAGCTTCGCATCTTCATCGAGTCGGACACCGATGCCATACAGTGTCGCTGCCACATGTTTGCACATGTGCGCCCAGTCCGGGCAGGAGCACGCGAAGGAGATCTCCTTTGGCGAGGGAAAGAGACCGGCGTCTCGACCAAGCAACAGCTCACTGAGTTCCTTCGGAACTCGTCCTGCCAGTATTTCAGGGAGAGAATCGAACATGCCGGAACAGGAGGCAACGAGCTGCTGCCAGTGTGCCTTGTCCAGCTTCTTGATCTTGACGCTGATCTCATACGGTTTTGACCGTGAACCCTGCACGAGGGCGGCCACCTCTCCGGCGCTTATCTGAAGATCCAGTATCGCTCCGTGCCGGATATAGCTTCGGCCTCTCCCGATGCGGTTGCTATAGTCCGCGTACCGATCCAGGTTCTGATTCCAGGACTTTCCCCACCAGGTCCGGGCGATCGCACTGCCCTGGATGATCACCGGCCTGACATCCTTTTTTTTCTTCAGCTGCTCGATCTTTTTCGACGCCTTCGCCTGTTTTTCCGCCTTACTCACATATCTTGGGAAACTCCAAGACCCCATGCGCCCTCCCCGCATCCATTCGTTACAGTGACAGGGTGAACATCCGCAGCAGATCTTCACTGTTCATCTCGGTGATCCACGCCTCGGCGCCTGACTGCAGCACGTCATGCGACAGTTTCACCTTACCCTCGATCATCTGGTCGATCCGTTCCTCGACCGTACCCCTGGTAATAAACTTGTGCACAATCACGTTCTTCTTCTGGCCGATGCGGAAGGCCCGATCCGTCGCCTGGTTCTCAACGGCGGGGTTCCACCACCGGTCAAAATGGATAACATGGTTCGCCGCGGTCAAGTTCAGCCCGACGCCTCCCGCTTTGAGCGACAGGACCATGAAGGGAACATAGTCCTCTCCCTGGAATCGCCCCACGATCTCTTTTCTCTTTCCGACCGGCGTGCCTCCATGCAGCATGAGCCCTTCGTGACCGAAGAGCGACCGTAGAAATCCGGCAAGCGGCGCCGCCATCTCCCTAAATTGGGTGAAGATCAGCACTCGCTCCCTTTTCTCGGAAATGGTCCCGCAGAGTTCCCGCAGAAGGCCGAATTTGCCGCTGTCGCTTTCGTCAAAGGCCCCGGTCCCTAGATACTGATCGGGATGATTGCAGATCTGCTTGAACTTCATGAGCGCGCTCAGGATGATCCCCTTCCGCTGGATACCCTCGGCATGCTCTATGGTGCTGCGCAGTTCATCCACCTGCCCCTGATACAGAACCGCCTGCTTCCTTCCCAGGGAGGCCCACGCCTTCATTTCAACCTTGTCCGGAAGGTCGTTGATTACGGATTTGTCGGTCTTGAGTCTCCGGAGGATAAAAGGACTGACGACCTTCCTGAGCCGCGCATAACCGTCAGGATGCTTGTTCAGATTCTTGGCATACCGGTCGAACTCCCGGCTGCTTCCCAGCAGACCGGGGTTGATGAAATCAAAGATCGACCAGAGGTCCGATATCCGGTTCTCCACCGGCGTGCCGGTCATGACGATCCTGTTCCCCGCCTGTAGCCGTTTTACGGCTTTTGTCTGCTTCGTTCCCGGATTCTTGATCGCCTGGGCCTCGTCGAGGATAACCAAATTCCATGTGTGCCGGTGCAACCATGCATATTTCTGAACGAGAGCGTATGTCGTAATAACGAGCTCAAGGCTGTCGAGCCTCTTCCCGCCCTCGTCCAGTGCGCTCATTGCATCGGTACTGGATGGATGAGCGATGAAAAAGGCCAGATCGGGCGTGAACTTGGCGATCTCGTCTGCCCAATTCGCAAGGAGAGATGCCGGGACCACGAGCAGGCTTGGGCCCCCTGCTCCTCCCGATTTGAGTCCCTGGAGAAGCGCCAGCACCTGCACGGTCTTGCCGAGCCCCATGTCATCAGCCAGACACATACCGAATCGGTACGAATGGAGGAAGGAAAGCCAGGCTACCCCCTTTTGCTGATAGGGTCGAAGCTTTGCCTTGAAGGATGGGCCAAAAGGAACAGAAGAAAGCGCCTCAGGATGATGCATGCGGTCCACGACGGATTTCAACCATTGCCCGTTCGTGACGACCACGCTTCGGTCGTCGTCCGGAAGCTCCAGGAAGGAAGTGGGGTTCAACTCGAAGCGCAGTGCATCGCGAAACGTCAGACCTCCCCGTCGAGCCAGCGCATTCGCCTTGTCGAAGGCATCGAGCGCGTGCCGGAGCTTATCATGGTCCACAGCTGCCCACCGGTTCTTGATAAGCGCAAGACCCTCTGTGGAATCCAGCAGCCGTTGCGCCTCCTCGCGCGAGATGCGCTCGCCCTCCAATTGCAGGCCGATATCAAAATTGAGCAGGGCATCCATACCGACGGTCGACGGCTGCCGGCCACCCAGGGAAACACTGACCTGCAGGTTCGCTGCACCGCGCTTCCACCAGTCTGGAATGCGGCAAAGGATGCCCGACTGTTCGTAAAGCGGGATCTCCCGAAGGAAGGTATGGGCCTCCTTCGATGTCCAGGCAAGCGGATGGAACAGCTCGCCGCTCTCAACCAGCTTCGAAACCAGTTCACTCTCCCGCGCCGCTCGCTGCACCGTTACCAGCAGATCGAGAATCCTTTTTCCATCCCGTCCGTACTCCTGGAGCGCATGCTTCAGGGGAAGATGCTGCGATTTCCCCTGTTTGTTCAGCCCCGTCGTATAGGTCGCGAGAAAGGCGAAGGGATGACCGCTGTTCCTATTTTCAACCAGATGGAAGAACACTCGGCCGACAAGATGCACATCAGGGCTGTATTGACGGATGAATTCCTCGACACTCCCCGGAAGACCTTCGACCTCTCCGCGGAACTCCGCGAGAAGCCGCTGCCAGAGGTCCTGAATAACCGTGCTGCTGAGGTACTCGACGCCGATCATCGGCGGCGCAGCGTCAAGAGCATGGTCGAGTTCGTTACGATTGAGTTCGATGACGACCTTCTGACGAATCAGTTCGAGGTCCGGGGTGCGGGTAAGCTTATTGGTGAATGCACCGCATATGTCGCGCCAGTAGGAGAGCGAGGGAGAAAGCGGAACCGACTTGTTGCAGAATCCGAGAAAGAGAAAAGCTCCGTCCGGGTTCTCGGAGTGCCGGCGGAAAAGCTCTTGCTGGAGCAGGTCCTGGCTTTTATCGATCCTGCCTTTTGTCTCCGCCCACTCCAGCCGGATAGCACCGTGGGGCATGACAACCGTTTGAAGTTCCCTGTTCAATGACGCGACCTTTCGAGCAATAGGCAGACCGTCACAAGCTCATAACAGTCTTATTGCCGTCTGATGAAGACAGCAAAGGGGTTCCAGCCTATGCTGGAACCCCTTGAAATGGTTGGTAGCGGGGGCCGGATTTGAACCGACGACCTTCGGGTTATGAGCCCGACGAGCTACCGGACTGCTCCACCCCGCGATGAGAGATGCATAATAAGCTACGAACGCCACAAAGTCAAGCACTATTACCCGACCCGCTCGTTCCTGCCGGCCATGACAGCCCCTGGGGGGGCCACGTTTTCGTTGATATTCCACCGGGGGTATGCTATTGGTACACCCATGGCCCGATACCGCCTTATCGTTACCGCCGCTCTTGTCGTCGTCCTCTCCGTGATCACCATCGACCGGTCTGCGGTCTACGATGATGAGATCTCCCTCTATACCGATATGGTGGCAAAATCCCCCCACAAGGCCCGCCCCCACAACAATCTCGGCGATGCATTGAAAAAGGCGGGCAGGTTCAAGGAGGCCGGCCCCCACTTCGAGCGCGCGCTTGAACTTCAACCGGCCTATCCCGATGCTCTCAACAATCTGGCGACCATCTACAACCGTTCCGGTCGGAGGCAGGAGGCGCTACAACTTCTCTTGCGCGCCCTCGCGCTGGAACCCGGACATCGTCAGGCGCGGTCCAACCTGGCCATGACCTATTATGAACAGGGAATGTTATACGAGGCAGAGCAGCAATTCAGCTTCATCATTCAGGCTGCGCCCTACAGCAGGGAAGCGGTCTTTGCCCGGAAGATGCTCTCCCTGATCCAGCGAAGAACGTTTCGCTGAATTGCTGAGTTGAGGAATGCCAAGGAGGGCGCAGGAGGACCATCACCGGTATTTTCCAAAGCCGGTGTTACGCGAAGAGGTTGAACCGAACTATTGCCCAGATCGCCGCAATACCATCTTTCCACCCGATCTTTTTCCCCTCGACAGAGGAACGTCCGCCGTAGGAAATTCCGATCTCATATATACGGTACCGGGCCTTTGCCACACGAGCCGTGATCTCGGGCTCTATCGTGAAGCGGTTCGATACGAGTTTGGGGCCTATCTCCTGGATCACCTTCCGCGAGAACAGCTTGTAGCACGTCTCCATATCGGTAAGATGGAGGTTCGTAAAAGCATTGGAGAACGCCGTGAGCAGTTTATTGCCCAGGTAATGCCAGAACCGGAACACTGCATGCGGCCGCCCGCTCATGAACCGCGACCCGTACACCACGTCCGCCTTCCCGGCTACCGCCGGCTTGAGCAGGTCCGCGTATTCGCTGGGATCGTACTCCAGGTCGGCGTCCTGGATCACTACGTAGTCGCCGGTGACAACCGAAAATCCTGTGCGGATGGCGGCCCCCTTTCCCCGGTTCCGTTCGTGGAAGAGCACCTGAAAGCGGCCCTGGAGGCCGGCAAGCAACGCCCTCGTGCCATCGGTCGAATGATCATCAATGATGACGATCTCCTTCGTAAATCCGTCGGGAAGGACCGCGCGCTCCACACGCTCCAGGTTCTTTTCGATCGTCTTGATCTCGTTGTAGACCGGTATCACGACAGACAGGACTGGCATGGCATCCTTTCTACTCCTTGCTGGCAGTCGCCCAGAGATTGAGAAGCAGTTCGAACGAGCCGGTCGTGATCCCGTCCCGGTGGAAACCCGCTTCGGTCAAGACCGTTACCAGGCCGTACGGTGTGTAAGCGGCCTTGTGCTCATCGAGCTCTACCTCTACCGGGCTGGCCAGCCGGACCGGGCAACCACCCATCGCCAAGACAGCTGCGCCGCATCAGGTTGCGATAGTAAAACAAACCTTCGAGGAAATCAATGCAAAAACAACTCTCCCCCGGCAGGAGCCAGGGCTTTACATCCATCGGCGCGACTGCAATTGCGATGCAATGAAGAACGCCGCGCGTGATCCGGTTACCTTGGGACGACAGACAACCTTTTGCTTGCGTCAGTTCTCAAGACCGAACAAGGAGTGAATCGAGCAAGCGGTATCCTGGATGAGACATTATTCACCTCGACGTGTTCTATCCGCGGCAATTCACGTTTCATGCATTGGGCAATGATCCAGATCGGGTACTCCCAGTCATCTCCACCGAGATGCAGCCCGATGCTGTTGCACTCATGGGCCAACGCGTTCCTTACGCTCGAATAGTAAGACTCTTTAAGCTCCGGGCTATTATAGAAGTATTGATCAAGCCTGTCAGACTTCATGATGGATACATGATGACGGTTCGAAATGAGGGGCCGGGAGCTGTTGTAAAGCATATAGGGCATTGACGCGAGCAGCAGCACGATCACGATCGTGTTGGCATATTGCCTTCTGTTGTCTCCAGTCAACGCCATCCCGATGATCGGCGACCACAGTATGAATAATGGCAGCTGCAGCCGGCTCGCCCACGGTTGCCATTTCAAAAGCAAGCTAAACAGAGCGAAACCAGCCGCTAGTGCGCTTGCGTAAGGCAAGAGAGCCGCCACCTGTCCCGGCTCTTTACGCCAAAGCAATAATCGCAATGCACAGCCGGCAATCAATAGCATATGGAGCGGATTTCCGGCAGTGTCCTCGTGAAGATTTATTCTTTCGATCTTGAACTGTTCGCCCCCAAAGGTTGTTCTCTCATCATGTACATCCATGCCCACGGCCGTATGGAAGGAGGATACGGCCCTTGTTAATTTTCTGTTGATGCTGTTGGAGAACGTACCCATATGCAGTGCAAGATTTCTGACAGAATTGGACAGGAAGACGGGAAGTGAATATACATCGTTCAATAGAGCAATCGCGTCCGATTTCAGCGGATTACTGAAAAGGTCGATATTCCTTTTGTAGTGACCGATATTGAGCAATAGCGCTATGGCAAGCGTCGCGAGAATCGGCCCGACGATGATCCGTCCATGGGATCGCATCGCTGCGAAGAAAAACCAGATGCAGAATGGGAAGGCGTAGAGGTATGCCGTTCCCTTGGTCAAGAGCGCAAGACCAAGGCTCGCTCCCGCGGTCAACGCATGGTACCAGGTCAATCGCTGTTTCGCCAGGCTGCCGAAATGCACAAAGCAAACGAGCCAGAACGTGACAGCATAATCATTCTGCGTGCTTGTTGCCTGAAGGACCCCCATGGGGATCGTAGCTGCTATGACAGCAGATAGTATTTGTCCTCGCACGTCTGCGCCGAGTTGTTTTGCGATCATCGTAACGCCGATGATGCTGCCCACCATACAAAACCACTGCACCAGATTGGCGAAATAGTCTCCCCCGCTCAGGATCTGAAGATGCATGATAGCGAATTCAGCCCAGGGAGTTAATTCAAGCTGTCTCAGGATATTCGTAGGATAATGCTCAACGCTCCTGTTCTGGATCCAATGAACCACCCGCCCCATATGATAGGTCATCGAATCCCACGTATTGGGAGGTGCGATCAATGCAACAATCCCTGTTGTCAGGATAATGGCAACCACAGAACTTACCAGCAGTTTTAGATGGGGGGGGACCGCCTCGCTGTTCTTTCGAGAACGATCGGGGGTGGCGTAACAGATGATGACCGCAAGCAATGCCGACATTCCCCAGAAGGCCGCAAGCCAGGGAAAGGTCAATGATCTGAACATGCTTAGTATTTCGGTTATAAGTGCTAAGCTGGTCCCGCATAAAACGGAAGACACCAGGAACGCACTGCGCCAATCCTGTCCTCGTCTGTTCAATGCCTTGAGCAGATACACCCAGCAGACGGCCGGCAGTGCAACTAGCAGCATCTCCTTCCCTCACTTAGCCTGGATATCGGCATGCGTTCTTGCGGCTAGTATCAACCTCTACACGGGATTTACGGAAACGACCGGGTGCAGCTCTTTTCCTGCCCGACCGCCGTCTGACGACATTCTTACTCCCGCCGAAATCTCTTTATTGCCCAGAAAAAACCGAAATAGGTGAGCACGGCGGCGACCGCGCCGATGATCATCGTGCCTGCCAGATAGGGCCAGAGGAACGGCACCAGGACATCATACAGCTCCCGGATGCCGAGCGAGCCCCATGCGATCTCCGGGACCGCGACGTCGGCCCCGGTGACCTTCACCCCGAACCAGAGACAGAACGCGTACATCGGAACAATGGTCCAGGGATTGTTCACAAAGGATCCCGTCAGCACCACCACCTTGTTCAGGCGAAACAGCCAGGACAGGAAGACCGCGGACACGATATGCAGCCCCAGCCAGGGGCTGAAAGCGATGAAAACGCCGAGTGCGAACGCGAGGGACAGCCGGTGCGGCGGTTCATCCAGTTTCAGGACCCCGCGAAGGCGGTCGCGGATATATTTCCTCACCGCGTCCCACCGCGCTTCCGCTTCTGTGGGAAGTGATCATACCCCGTCGCGGTGAAGGGACCCGACAGGCCGTCCTTCCTGACCAGCCGCATTCCGCTGCCGCGCGTGATCGTTCCGATCTCTGTCGCGGCGATGCGCAATGCCCTCAACGTCCGCAGCCTTGCAGGAGGGACCGTGAACAGCAGTTCATAGTCCTCTCCTCCGGACAACGCATATTCCAGCGGCTGCCGCTGCAGGGCCTTCACTGTACCGATCTCCTTCGAGAGCGGGATGCGATCGGCCAGCACCTCCGCCCCCACCCCGCTCTGCTCGCAGATATGCCCCAGATCGGACGACAGCCCGTCGCTCACGTCGATCATGGCCGAGGCGATCCCGGAGTCCGCAAGCTTCCTTCCCCACTCCACCCGCGGAACGGGACGAAGATGACGCTCGATCAGTTTTCTGACAGCCGGTGTCCTACTCCGCACTCCGCGATCCGCACTCCGCAATATCTCAAGTCCCGCCGCCGAGTCCCCGAGCGTTCCGGTCACGAACAGCAGATCTCCGGGCCGGGCGCCTGACCGTGTGATGACCCGCTTCTTTTCCATCTCGCCGAGCACCGTCACGCTGATGACAAGGCCTTTCCGCGAACTGCAGGTGTCCCCGCCCACGAGGATTGTTCCGAACTTTTGCAGACATGCATTGACGCCCCGATAGAACGCACTGATGTCCCCGGCCGTCAGGGAAGGGGGGATGCCGAGGGCGGTCAGGCAGAAGCGCGGCGCGCCCCCCATGGCCGCGATGTCGCTCAGGTTCACGGCCGCAGACTTCCATCCGAGGGAGTACAGGCCGGTCGTGGCAAGGTCGAAGTGGACCCCTTCCAACAGCATATCGGTCGTAGCAAGGAGCGCCGAGTCGGGAGAAAGCAGGAGCGCCGCGGCATCGTCTCCGATGCCGACGCGCACCCGCTTCGCATCACGCGTTGCCGTTCTCCGGATCCGTTCGATGAGGCCGAACTCGCCAAGGCTGGATATTTTCATCATGTTCTTGACCACAAAGACACGAAGGCACTAAGTGTATCGAAGAGGGAACTTCCTTCGTTTCTTAGTGCCTTCGTGGAACGTTTCGGTTTTAACCAGGGCCCTCACTCCTGACTTCTGGCCCCTGGCCTCTGACTTCCGTCTCCTGCCGTCCTAATGCGTTGCCCGCGATCTGCCCGGCTTCTTCCCGTGGGCGATGCGATGGGGGAGTTTTTTCCTGAGCGCTGCATTGATCACGTCATCCATGGTCTCGGCAAAGACGAACTTCATGTCCTTCCGGATCTCCTTGGGAATGTCATCAAGGTCCTTTTCGTTCTGCTTCGGGATGATCACGGTCGTGATGCCGGCACGCCGGGCCGCCAGGGTCTTTTCCTTGAGACCGCCGATGGGCAGTACCCGGCCCCGCAGGGTCACCTCGCCGGTCATGGCGAGGTCGTTCCGCACCGGCTCGTTCGTGAAGACCGACGCCAGGGCCGTGGCCATGGTGACGCCGGCCGAGGGGCCGTCCTTGGGAATGGCGCCGGCCGGGACATGGATGTGCACGTCGGTCTTGCCGAAGCGCTCGGTGTTGATGCCAAGATCGGCCGCCCGGGAGCGAACATAGGTGAGGGCCGCATGGGCCGATTCCTTCATCACGTCGCCCAGCTGGCCGGTGAGGGTAAGCGTGCCCTTGCCCTTCATCGTGGTCGCTTCAATATAGAGGACGTCGCCGCCGGTCTCGGTCCAGGCGAGGCCCGTCACCACGCCGATCTCGTCCTTCTTCCGCTCCTCCTCGGGCAGGAACTTCTGCACGCCGAGGTACTTGTGCATATTGGCCGTGGTGATGGTGAAGAGGCCCGTCTCGCCCTCGGCGATCTTCCGGGCGACCTTGCGGCAGAGATGTCCGATCTCCCGTTCCAGGTTCCGGACCCCCGCTTCCCGCGTGTACGCATCAACGATCTTGAGAATGGTCTTGTCCGGGATGCTGATGTTCTTCTCGGTGATCCCGTGCTCCTTCAGTTGGCGCGGGACCAGGTAGCTCCTGGCGATGCCGAGCTTCTCGTGCTCCGTGTAGCCCGAGAGCCGGATAACCTCCATGCGGTCCTTGAGCGGCCCCGGAATGGGGTCGGTCATGTTGGCCGTGGTGATGAACATCACGTTGGACAGGTCGAAGGGCAGCCCTATGTAATGGTCGCTGAAGGAATTGTTCTGCTCCGGGTCCAGCACCTCGAGGAGCGCCGCCGACGGGTCGCCCCGGAAGTCGGCGCCGATCTTGTCGATCTCGTCGAGCATGAAGACCGGGTTGTTGAATCCGGCCGTCTTGATGCCCTGGATGATCCTGCCCGGCAGCGCCCCCACGTAGGTCCTCCGGTGGCCGCGGATCTCCGCCTCGTCCCGCACGCCGCCCAGGGAGATGCGCACGAACTCGCGTCCCAGGGAGCGGGCTATGGACTTCCCGAGCGAGGTCTTGCCCACGCCCGGAGGCCCCACGAAGCACAGGATAGGGCCCTTCATCTTGTCCTTGAGCTTGCGCACGGCAAGGTACTCGAGGATCCGCTCCTTTACCTTTTCGAGGTCGTAGTGGTCCTCCTCAAGGATCTTCTGCGCGGCCTTGAGGTCAAGGTTGTCCTTCGTCGACTTGCTCCAGGGAAGCTCGGCGAGCCCCTCGATGTAGGTGCGGGTCATGGATGCCTCTGCGGCGTCGGGGTGCATGCGTTCGAGCCTCCGGAGCTGCTTCTCGGCCTCCTTCATGGCCTTCTCCGGCATCTTGGCATCCTTGATCTTCTCCCGGAGCTCGCGCATGTCCTCGGATCGGTCGTCGGTGTCTCCCAGCTCCTTCTGGATGGCCTTGAGCTGCTCGCGCAGAAAATACTCGCGCTGGGTCTTGTCGATCTCGCCGCGCACGTCGGCCTGGATCTTTTGCTGCATGGACAGCAGCTCGATCTCCTTGCCCAGCGCCTCGTTGATCCGCTTGATCCGCAGCAGGGGATCGATGACCTCCAGGATCTCCTGGGCCTGCTCAACCTTGAGCCCCATGTTCGCAACGGCCAGGTCGGCGAGCTTACCGGGGTCGTCCACGTTCTCGATGACCACCATGATGTCGGGCAGGATCACCTTGCCGAAGGACACGAGCTTCTCGATCTGCTCCTTGACGTTCCGCATGAGCGCTTCGAGCTCGATGTTCACCGGCGACGGCGCGTCGGGGAAGGTCTTGATCTCTACCATATAATAGGGTTCTTTTTGTACGAATTTCACGGTCTTCGCGCGGGACACGCCCTGGACCAGGATCTTGATCCTGCCGTCGGGGAGCTTCAGCATCCGCATGATCACGCCCACGGTGCCCATGGAATACAGGTCCGACGGAGAGGGGTTCTCGACGTTGATGTCCTTCTGGGAAGCGAGGAAGATCATCCGGTTCCCTTCCAGCGCCGTTTCGATCGCCTTGATGGACATCTCCCTCCCCACGAACAGGGGAAGCACCATGTAGGGGAAGACCACGATGTCCCGGATGGGAAGCAGCGGGATCTTCTTGGGGATCTCGATGGACTGCTGGAGGTCAGCGCTCTTTGGTTCTGTCTTTGCCAAGATGGTCTCCTTAAATAGCGGCGGCGGGAAGGCTGCCCTGCTTCACTCACGTAATGTTATGCCATAATCACAGCTTCAGCTTCTGCAAGTAATTCCGGAACTCACTCCCAAACTCGGTGTTCTTGAGGCCGAACTCGACGGTGGCCTTGAGAAAGCCGAGCTTGTCGCCGGCGTCATATCGTTTGCCCTCGAACTCGAATGCGTAGATGGGCTGCTTTTCCATGAGCAGGCGAAGCCCGTCGGTCAGCTGGATCTCGCCGCCCTTCCCCGGCTTCGTCTGCTCCAGCGCCGGAAAGATCTCCGGCGTCAGGATATAGCGCCCGATGATGGCCAGGCTGGAGGGCGCGTCCGCGGGGGCCGGTTTCTCCACCAGGTCCTTCACAAGGTACACGCCGTCCTCGATCTTCCGGCCGTCGATGATGCCGTAATGGCCCGTCTGCGACCGGGGCACCCTCTGGATGGCGAGGATCGTCCCGGGGTAGCGCCGGTATACGTTCATCATCTGCCGGAGGACCGGCGTATCGGCATCGATGATGTCGTCGCCCAGGAGCACCGCGAACGGGTCATTGCCCACGACGCGCTTGGCCGTGAGCACGGCGTGGCCCAGGCCGAGCGCTTTCTTCTGGCGGATGTAGCAGAACGTCACGAGGTCGGCAATACGCTGCACCTCGCTCAGAATCTTGTGCTTGCCCTTGGCCTTCAACTCCTCTTCGAGCTCGAAGGCGACATCGAAATGGTCCTCGATGGCCCGTTTGCCGCGGCCCGTGACCAGCACCACCTCTTCGATCCCCGAGGAGACCGCCTCCTCCACCACATACTGGATGAGGGGCTTGTCCACCAGGGGGAGCATTTCCTTGGGCATGGCCTTCGTCGCAGGCAGGAACCGGGTTCCGAGCCCCGCGGCGGGGAATACCGCCTTCGTGATCTCCTTCTTCACGCGCATCTCCTTGCCGGATATCCGCAACGAGCGTATTCTAGGTTACAGGGAATGAAATGTCAAGAACGGAGCGTCTGCCGCTACTCGCTACTTCGGGATCGGCACGCTGCCCATGAAGTACTTGAGATCGTCGTCCGTGAAGCGCAGGCCGGCGCCGATGAAAACCGCGCGCCGGTCGGGATTCAGGATATTATCGTAGCCGGCGTTCAGGAACAGGACCTTGTTCAGGAACACGTTCGCCGTTGCCTTGAAGTTCGACCGCGTATTGTTCGGCTCCTTGCTGTTGGAGTTCCAGGCGTCGAGGCTGAACTTCACCCGGTCGTCGAAGGCGAAGAGGTCGCCCCCCACGCCGCCCGTTGACTCGATGAGCCCCATGCGGAACGCAAGGTTCCCGTATCGTTTGGCGAACATAATGCTGAACTTGAGCTTGTCCTCGTAGGTCTCGGTAACGGTCGTGGTCCCCGGCGGCGTGCTGGTCGTCTCAACGCGAGAATATTTTCCGTAGGGGTCGGAGACCAGCTCGAGGATGTAATACTGGTCCAGACGGGGTTTCAGCTCAAGCGTGAAATAGTTCTTGAACTTCGGGAACATGTACTCGGACCGGAATCCGATGGTCGTCTTCAGACGCTCCACCCGTGAGGTATAGTCCGCGATGCCTTTGGCCGCGCTGTCGATGTTGGTGTACACACTGTCGTCGGTCACGAGCTTGCCGAGGGTCCCCTCGCCGTGGTCGATCTTCTTCGTCACGTTCTCGATGGCGGCCAGGGCCAGCTCGGCGTTCTTGGACGCCTCGCGGACGTTCTCCATGGTCACCTTGAGGTTGTCCTTGTTGTCGTTCACCACGCCGTTCAGGTTGCTGGCCAGCTCGTTCAGGCGGACGATCAACTCGCTCCCGTCGCTGTTCAGGGCGTAGGAAAATTCCTTGATGTTCGCCGTGGTCTCGCGGAGGTCATGCAGGATATCTTCCATGGACCGCTCGCCGCGCTGGCTGCCGAAGACGTTGCTCATCGAACCGGTGATCTTCTTGATATCGTCGGCAATGGCCGACAGTTTGCTGATCAGCTGGTCCGCGTCGCTTGACGGGACCGTCCGTTCGACCCGGTCCCCTTCCTTATAGAAGCCCGAGCGTTCCCGCCCCGTCTGCCCCGGAATTGCCTGGTACTGCGGGGGGATCAGGTCCACGTACTTGTCGCCCAGGAGACCCATGGTCTTGACCGCTGCCTCGGCGCCCTTCGGAATCCTGACATTCGGGTTGATGCGCAGGATGACCTTCGCCTTGCTGTCGTCCAGTTCCACGGCTTCCACGGTCCCGATCTGGACGCCGGCCATGCGCACCGCGGCCTTGAGATCAAGACCGGAGACGGTATCGAACGTAGCTGTGACCGTGTAGCCCTTCGGCTTGCCGAAATCGAACTTGCCGACCATCATGGTCATCCAGAGGAGGATGACGGAGCTCCCCAGGACCAGCAGGCCGACCTTCGCTTCAGCACTCAACTTATTCATTGCAGCTCCATGGTCAGGTGATCACACATCAGAATTTCCGCTATTATGTCATTATGCCAATTTTGGCCTACAAACTCAATCCTTAACTTCAAAAGCAACGGTATCTCGATTCCGATGACACTGAAGAACCGTATGGAACATCTTAAACGCCCCGTTCCGAAGTCCCCTTGTCCCCTTGTCTCCCCGTCCCCGAGTCCGCACTTCTCAGTCCGCCGTGATCGGCCCCACCGCGCTTCCCGTAATGAACTGCTTCACGATGGGGTTCGTGGTGCCCTTGATCTGATCAGGCGTGCCGATCTCCTGGATCTCGCCCTTGTACAACATGGCGATCCGGTCCGATATCTTATAGGCGCTGTGCATGTCGTGGGTGATGGCCACCGAGGTCACGCCCAGCTTCTTCCGGAGATCGACGATCAGGTCGTTGATCGAGTCCGCCGTGATCGGGTCGAGCCCCGTGGTCGGCTCGTCGTACAGGATGATCTCGGCGTCCATGGCGATTGCGCGGGCGAGGCCCACGCGCTTCCGCATGCCGCCCGACAGGTCCACGGGCATTTTGTCCTCGACGTTCTTGAGCCCCACGAGCGCCAGTTTCTCCGTGGCGATGGCCCGGACCTCCTTGTCCGACAGCTTCGTGTGCTGCTTCAGGCCGAAGCCCACGTTCTCCCAGACCGTGAGCGAGTCGAAGAGCGCCGCCATCTGGAACAGCATGCCGAACTTCTTCCGGAGCTCGTTCAGCTGGTGGTCGTCGAGGTTGTTCAGGACCTGGCCGGCCACCTTCACTTGGCCCTTGTCCGGGAACAGCAGGCCGATAATGTGCTTGATGAGCACGCTCTTCCCGCTGCCGCTCCCGCCGATCACGGTCATGCTCTCCCCCTTCTCGACGGTGAGGTTGACGCCGCGCAGCACCGGCAGGGTGCCGAAGCTCTTGTGGAGGTT